>Ga0315277_10005246_pt1 | contig 17132 bp, 15 predicted proteins | sample YL17G05_15_MG_FD_203695 | JGI IMG/M metagenome (GOLD analysis project Ga0315277, IMG submission 203695) | Sediment microbial communities from Yellowstone Lake, YNP, Wyoming, USA - YL17G05_15 | ecosystem: Environmental > Aquatic > Freshwater > Lake > Sediment | place: USA: Wyoming | collected... | reverse complement strand
ACCCATCGCACCGTGCCACGGTCGGGCTTCCCGGATGGAGGCTGCAGCGATCGGCGCTCTTAGTGCTCCGCTCGTCGGATAGCACGGACGAAGCTTATCGTCGTGGCCGGGGGCGGCGACGTTTGACGGGGTGCGTGCGCCCGGTGCGGGTTTGCGCCCGCGGCGTCCCGCCGGCGGGCGCGGGCTTGGGGCTCCCGTGGCGTTGGCGGGTTGCGGGTCGAAACGCTTCTCGCCGACGAGACTGGTGGCCGAAGGCCCGTGTCGCCCCCGAGGTGCTCACGTCGCACGACGAGAATCGGAGGTTGCGGACGGGCTTCACGGCTAGCAGCGGACCCCGCCCTTAGAGCATCAGAGTCGGGGTGACGACACGGTCTCCCATGCGGCCCCGTTCCAGTGCTCGATGAGTGGCTCGGTGCGGTCTTGCCCGGAAGAATTGCCGACGCCGACCACCCAAGCATCGGAGGGGGACAAGACCGCCAGGCCGCTCAGCATCCCCATGCTCTGCTCCCCACGCGTTGCGGGCGCGACGACCAGGTTCAAACCCGTGCCGTCCCAATGCGCGATCGCGAGGTCCGACGTCGGCTCGCTCCCCACCACCCATACGTCGTCGGCCGCGGTCCCCCCGACGAGCGTTGGTGACCAAAGCGCATCCCCCGCCGGGGAGACGAAGTGCCAAGAGGAACCGTCCCACCGGAGGACGAGCGCGGTCAGGTGGTGCTCGTTCCTGTAGTGGCCGACAGCCCACACGCCGCCGGCGCCGTCCGTGCCGACGCCCCAAAGCACGTTGAGGTTGCCGCGGTTCGGGCTCGGCACGGCGGTCCACGCGGTGCCGTCCCAGTGAAGCGTCAGGGTGTAGTCGTGATCGGACCTCAGTTCGGAGTAGCCGGCCGCCCACGCATCGTTCGGCGACAGGGCGACGATGCCCTTCAGGAAGTCGTGTCGGTCGCTCGGGTTCGGAGTAGGGACGATGCTCCAGAATCTCCCGTCCCAGTGCTCGACGAAGGTCGCCGTGCCCCTAGTGTGCGCGCCGAGCATCCTCCCGGCCCTCGTTCCCGCGATCCAGACGTCGTTCGGGCCCGATGCCGAGATCGAGGCGAAGCTGGAGGAGGGTGGCCGAGGACTGTCCACGATGCTCCAGCTCGCTCCGTCCCAATGCAGGATCGTGCTGCCGATCACCCAGACGTCCTCGCTCGAGATTGCGGCCACACCGGTCAGCCGCCCGATGTCGGGCACCTGCACGGTTTGCCACGCCGAGCCGTCCCAGCGCTCGGCGAGCGAATGCTCCTTGAAGCTCGCCTTCGTCCGGTACCCACCAACGGCCCAGACATCGCTCGAGCTGGTCGCGCCGACGGCGTCTAGCTCGCCGCCCGGCATGGGGAGGATCGGCGGCACGCCGATCTGGCTCGCATACGGCGCGGGCGCGGGACTCGGGCGAGCGGCTGATGGGGACTCACGGCGTTCCCCGAGGTTGAGAATCGCGAACGCGGCTAGCAGGCCAACAGCTACGAAGGCGGCAAGAGCAGGTCGAAGGATCCCTCGGCTTGGCTGCCCCTGTTCGCTCATCGAGCGTCAACCCTTCGACCCGTCCGGGGAACGGCTGGAACTCCCGCGCCCTGCCGACGCGGAGAACCTTCACCCAGCTTATGCCCCAACTCGGGAGAGATGTGACGGCTCCATCGTGTCGTGAACGCTGCTCGCCGTCCAACGCGGGGATGACCGGAGCCGTTCCGCGTCGATCGACCCACGCTGTCCACGAAACCGCCACGCATGGCGGGGGTCAGAGGCGGGATGGCCGCGGCCGAGGGGGGGCTGCGCAAGGCCACCCCCTGCCGAGTTCCGCTCACGTTTCGAGGAGGGGTTCCGGGCAACGGCGATTTGGAAGTCCTAAGCCGCGCCTGCCAGACTGCAAAGGTGGCAAGTGAAAGGAGAGAAACGAGGAGATGAAGGTCCGCATTCTTCGATTGAGCCCCAGGCCGTGGGGCGGTCGAGCTTTCGTGGTGGACACCAAGGGGAGAGGGCTTTGGGTTCGCCTCCGCAAGCCAGGGGAGAGACTCAGTATGTCGAACCGCTGGACGGCCATGGTCGGTCGAACGATGGCTGAAGGTAGCAAGGTCTATACGGAGGTACACGACGAACAGGTCATCAGCGTCGTGCATGAGCTTTCGGACTGGGACAACACGAAAGCCGAGTTCTTCCCGGAAGGTTGGGATGCCCACCCCAACTTCCGCCCGCGTGAGTGCGTGCACATCCCCTGACCGCCCGCGCCCGCCATCCGCGAGCTCCGAGCGCATTGCCTGAGCCAGCGGATGGCCGCCCTGCTCATGCGTTCTGCTTGAGACTTCCCGAGTGAGGCGCCCAAGCCACGCTTTGACCTGTTGGCTTCGCCGAGGTGCTGATCGACACCGAGGAGGACCCGGCGACGAGGGCCGTCCTCGTCGGGATGCTGCGGATGATGGAGTGACGGTAGCCGCCATGCATGTGTCGGACGCGTGGGGCACAATCCCAAAGGTGGCAACGTTCCAGGCCCTCCTGAGCAGGCTTGACTCTGACCCGGGAATCCGGGGCCAGCAGTTCGAGCGAATCTGCAAGTGGTTCCTTGAGACCGACCCCGTGTACGCAGCGCAGCTCAAGCACGTCTGGCTCTGGAAGGACTGGCCGGGACGCTGGGGAGCCGACGCGGGGATCGACCTCGTCGCGGAGACGACCGACGGGAAGCTCTGGGCGATCCAGGCCAAGGCGTACGCGCCCGAGTACCGCATCAAGAAGTCCGACGTTGACACGTTCCTTAGCGAGTCCTCTCGCCCGGAGTTCTCCTACCGCCTCCTCATGGCGACGACTAACCACGTCGGCAAGACGGCGCTGCGGACGCTGGAGGCCCAGGAGAAGCCCGCGTACCTATCGCTCCTAGGTGACCTCAAGCGAGCCTCGGTCGACTGGCCAACCTCGCCGGAGCGACTTGCCGGTCGGCCCGCCAAGCCGAAGAAGCCGCGAGCGCATCAGGAGCGAGCGGTGCGCGACGTGCTCCGAGGATTCGAAGGCCAGGACCGAGGGCGGCTCGTCATGGCCTGTGGGACGGGCAAGACGCTCGTCGCCCTGTGGCTCGCCGAGTCCATGCGGGCGCAGCGGACCCTGGTGCTCATGCCGTCGCTCTCGCTCCTCGCTCAGACGCTCCGCGAGTGGCGGGCAAACGCGACCAGGCCGTTCGAGGCCCTGCCTGTCTGCTCCGACGAGACCGTGCGTGGGAAAGACCTCCTAATCTCCCACACCAGCGACCTCCCCTTCCCGGTCACGACAGACGCTGGTGAGATCGCGGCCTTCCTCCGCAAGCGCGGTCCCCGCGTCGTGTTCTCGACCTATCAGTCATCCCCGAAGATTGCCGAGGCGTTCGCAGCGGGGCGCGTGCCCGCCTTCGATCTCGCCATCGCAGACGAGGCGCACCGCGTCGCTGGCTCGCTCGCCAAGGACTTCGGGACGATCCTCGACGACGGGGCGATCCACGCTCGACGACGCCTGTTCATGACGGCGACCCCTCGGTACGTGAAGTCGTGGGTCCGGCACCGAGCCGAGGAGTCGGGCATCGAGGTGGCCTCGATGGACGACCCTGAGAGGTTCGGTCCCGTCCTGCACCAACTCACGTTCGGCGAGGCGATCGAGCGCAAGCTGCTCTCGGACTACCAGGTAGCGGTCGTCGCCGTGGACGACGAGACCGCCCGCGAGCAGGCGGAGCGTGGGACCTTCGTCACCATCGGAAATGGGATGAAGACGGATGCCCGCACGCTGGCCGCCCAGATCGGTCTCGCCAGGGCGATGAGGAAATGGGACCTCCGACGCATCGTGAGCTTCCATAGCCGCGTGGACTGGGCGCGTCGGTTCGCGGATGCCATGCCGGAGGTGGTCAGATGGATGCCCGCGGAGCAGCGCCCGAAGGGGGCCCTATGGGGCGACCACGTCTCCGGGGCCATGCCGAGCGGCGAACGCGACGTGCGCCTCGACCGCCTCAGGGGGGTTGGGCCGGGAGAGCGGGGCTTGCTGTCGAATGCACGCTGTCTGGCCGAGGGCGTTGACGTGCCAACCCTGGACGGTGTCGCATTCATCGATCCCCGGCGGTCCGAGGTGGACGTCGTCCAGGCCGTCGGGCGTGCGATCCGCAAGGCCGAGGACAAGACGCTCGGGACGGTCGTGCTGCCAGTGTTCGTCGTTCGCGGAGAGGACGCGGAGGCAACAGTCGAGACCTCTTCGTTCGATCACGTGTGGCAGGTGCTGAACGCCCTTCGTTCGCACGACGAGGTTCTCGCGGAGGAATTGGACGCGCTCAGGCGCGAACTCGGCAGGAGGGGGTCGCTCGGTCGGCGCCCCGGGAAGATACACCTGGTGGGTATGACCAAGATTGGTCCGGAGTTCGCAAGAGCGTTCGATGCGCGACTCGTAGAGGCGACGACGCGAAGCTGGGAGTTCAGGTTCGGGATGCTTCAACGGTTCGTCGAGCGCGAGGGACACGCCCGCGTACCGGGTCTCTACCGGGATGAGAGTGGCTGCGCGCTCGGGTCGTGGGTGAACGAACAGCGAACTGCCTACGGGCGGGATGCTCTCAGCGAAGAACGGATCGCCCGCCTCGAGGCCCTTCCCGGCTGGGTCTGGGAACCGTTCGATGATGCCTGGGAGCAGGGCTTCGATGCGCTCCGGCGGTTCATCGAACGCGAGGGACATGCCCGCGTACCGCAGGGATTCCGGGACGAGGATGGCTACCGACTCGGGCACTGGGTGGGCACACAGCGGACTGTCCACGGACGAGGTGTCCTGAGCGAAGAACGGGTCACCCGCCTCGAGGCCCTTCCCGGCTGGGTATGGGACACCATCTATTATCGCTGGGAGCAGGGCTTCGATGCGCTCCAGCGGTTCATCGAACGCGAGGGACATGCCCGCGTATCGGCCGCCTATCGGGACGAGGGTGGCTATCTGCTCGGACGATGGACCAGCCACCAACGAGCCCTCTACCGAACACGTGACCTTAGCAGCGACAGAGTCGCCCGCCTCGAAGCTTCACCCGGCTGGGTCTGGGAAGCGTTCGATGATCTCTGGGAGCAAGGCTTCGACGCGCTCCAGCGGTTCGTCGAACGCGAGGGGCACGCCCGCGTACCGTTTGCCTACCGGGATGAAGGCGTCCTCTGGCTCGGGTCGTGGGTGAACACCCAGCGACTTCGATACGGACGAGGGGTCCTGAGCAAAGAGCGAATCGGCCGCCTCGAGGCCCTCCCCGGCTGGGTGTGGGAGCCACACGATGATCTCTGGGAGCAGGGCTTCGATGCTCTCGAACGATTCGTCGCACGCGAGGGGCACGCTCGCGTACCGGCAGCCTATCGAGATGGGCTTGCGTACCCGCTCGGGCACTGGGTGAACGCACAACGCACTCGGTGTAAGAGAGGCGTCCTCAGCGAAGAACGGATCGCCCGCCTCGAAGCTTCACCCGGCTGGGTCTGGGAAGCACACGTTGATCGCTGGGAGCAAGGCTTCGATGCGCTCAAGCGATTCGTTGCACGCGAGGGACACGCCCGCGTGGTGCCTACCTACCGTGACGAGAACGGGTACAGGCTCGGAGGGTGGGTCCACAGCCAACGATCGGCGTACCGGCGGGGCGAACTCAGCGAAGAACGCATCGCCCGTCTCGCGGCACTCCCCGGCTGGGCCTGGGACGAGATCGACTACCGCTGGGAGCAAGGCTTCGATGCGCTCAAGCGATTCGTCGCACGCGAGGGACATGCCCGCGTACCGCAGGGATTCCGGGACGAGGGTGGCTATCTGCTCGGACGATGGACCAGCCACCAACGAGCCCTCTACCGAACAGGTGGCCTTAGCAGCGACAGAGTCGCCCGCCTCGAAGCTCTACCCGGCTGGGTCTGGGAACCGCACGTTGATCGCTGGGAGTAAGGCTTCGATGCGCTCAAGCATTTCGTCGAATGTGAGGGGCACGCTCTCGTACGACAAGGATTCCGCGACGGAGATGGCTATCGGCTCGGAGGGTGGGTCGCCGCCCAGAGATCGAAGCGCCGTCGGGGTGAACTCAGCAACGAACGGGTCGCCCGCCTAAAGTCCCTACCCGGTTGGGTATGGTCGGTGCGCAAGACTTGAAGTGGCGTGCAGCGGGATCCGGGTGGCTCGCACGGTTCCCGATAACGAGGGCTCCACTATCCAGCATGACGTGATAGCTCCCGTGCTCGCGCTCGGACGAGACGCGCTCTGTACGCGGCCTTGCGGTGCTTCGACCCGCACCAGCGGCCCCCCTCGACTGCCGGAGACGAACAGCCCGGGAAATCGCAGATGGAAAGTGCCATGGACAAGTGCTCGGGTGCGCCGGCCGGTGCATGCGCGAGGCGGGCAGCTTCCTCGATCAGGGCGCGGCGTAGCTCAGGGGGCGCGGTCCTTCTCCTCACGGCCGCCGCGAGCACGTCTGCCGGGAGGGCTTTCCCTTGGCCGTCTTGGGCATGGACCCGCTTGCCGTCTGAGAGCGCCCGGCGGAGGATGCGGCAGGCATCCCGGAATGCCTGGTCGGTGACCGATCTCGACCCCGGTCCCACTCGGCCCGTCTCATAGGCCACTGGGCGCCTCGGACCGCCCGGACGCCACTCGCCCACGTCGTGCGCCTCACGACCGACCCGGCGGAGGGACAGCGCCACCGTGGGGCGCGGACAGAGCGGACCCACGGTCCCCGCGGTGGACGGACGCCCCGCGGCATCGAGCGTCCCGCGCTCCCGGGTGTGCGTGTAGCGGACCAGGTAGTCGCGGATGGTCTGCAGCTCGGTGCCCCGGCCCGCGGGTTCGCCCAACCCGAAGATGTGCCACCGGACGCGGACGGGGTCGAAGCCCGGTCCCCAGGGCGCCGCGAGCATCCGCTCACCGATGCCGAGCTCGTTCCGCTCGAACGCGAGCACGAGCGGGGACCACGCCCGGAGCAGGCGACCCGGTTTGTCGGTGACGGCCTCGGAGAGGCCAGGCCGGTTCGCCGCCTGTACGACCAGGCGCGGTCGGTCGAGGCCCTCCGGTTCCGGGCCGAGCCCGGCGGCGAACGCGAGCGCCCGACTGATCCACTCCGAGGGCAGTCGCTCTAGGTCGGCATCGACGAGGTCCCCGAGGCCGTGCTCGGAGCAGACGACCGGCCGCCCGCTCTGATCCACGAGCGTGTACCGCATGGTGTGCCAGCCGGTGAACGTGAGCGGGACCGCGAGCACGTAGCGTTCGCCCTGCTCGTCGGTGAAGACCTCCTCCGAGAGCGTCTCGGGGACGATGCGGAGCGCGAGCGGTCCGTCCCGATGCTCGAAGTACACCCGGAGCCCGTCGGACGAGGCCGTCACCCGGGGTCCGTGCAGCCCCGTCGGGTTGAGGTGCTCGAAGGCGGCAAGGATGCGGCAGGTGGCTTCGCGGGAAAGGGCGGTGGCGACGAGCGAGTCCGTCGCCGAGTACAGCGACCGGCCTCCCTCAGCCTCGACCAGGTGGCGCAGCGCGAACCCCTGTAGGCGCGAAGCCGCGAGGATTGCCACAGCGAGCGGTGGGCAGTACCAGTCCCCGGGTGACTCGGGCCGCCTCGTCCGGACCGTGCGCGTGGAGCCCCGGCCGTCGGTGACCTGCACCTCGACCGAGCGCGAGCGTTCGGGTGAGGGGATGATCTGGGCGAAGCTCCCGATGAGGGCGACGGCCGCAGCCTTGAGGGTTGTGGCGAGGTCCGTGCGCGACCAAGGCGCGGGGACCTCCACCTCGCCTGAGCGCACGCGGACCCTGACCTCGAACAGCCATCGGAACAGGTCGGCGCCGTTCGGGTCGAAGCTCCCCGCGCCTGGGAGTGTGAACGGGTCTAGGCCCCGCACCCGCCCTCGCGGCACTAGGCGGAAGGCCGAGTCGATCTGTGGGGTCCCCCCGTCCTCGAACCGAGCCCGGATCAGGTCGAGCGCGCTGTAGAGGGTGGGCTCGGGGCACGTGAAGGCACCGACTCTAGATGTGTAGGAGCCGCCCCCGCCGGGGACCCGCTGCGGGAGGCTCGTGCCGGCAGAGACGAGGTTCGCGAAGACCAGGCCGAACCGGCGGTAGGTCCGGGGGTCCGTGAGAGCGGAGGGGCGCAGTTCATCGATCTGGCGCTCAAGCTCGGTGGGGACGAGGTCTTCCACCCCGATCCGCTTCGCGGTGAGGAAACGCCATGCGCCGAGATGGATCGCGGCCTGCACGAACTGCGACGCCACATCGACGTACACGCTCGCCTCCACCGGCTCGCCCCGATCGAGAAGGATGACCTCGCCCCCGTGGTACGACTCCATCGTTCCGAGGATGCGGGGGCCGTGATCCAGGAAACCCGGGCGGGACAAGGGAGGCACGAGGCCGGTCCGCTCCAGGATGGCCCGCCCGTAAGCACCCGGTGTCGTGACGGCAGACGGCGACAAGTTGCCGCCCACGAGCGAGCGGTGCCGGGCCGAGAGCTTGGCGTAGACGTGCGCGATCGCCCGGACCTGCGAGGCGAGCGCCTCGGGGGTCCGCCCAGGATCGGGCGCCGGGATGCCGAGGGAGGAGGCGAGGCCCGCGAGTGACCGAGGGAACTTCCCGCCCTGGGAGTGCGCGAGCGTCACGAGGTCGACCAGCGGCCCGCCCCTCGGGACGCGGTCGGCCTGGAGCGTCCACCGAGCGATTCCGCAGCGTCCGCTGCGGGCACGGATCGTGACCCCTGGGACCCAGGCGTCCGATATGACGCGGAGCTTGCGAGCGCGGCCGACGGAGCGCCGTGCCGTCTTGAACGCGACCGAGAGCGCTCCGCGGTGCCGGGCCTCGACGACCCGGACCCCGAGCAGGCCGAACGTCGCGAACAACCCGTAGCCGGCTGTCGCCGTGGAGAGGCCCCACGCGTTCCACTTGAGGTCACGGCGGACGAAGTCTGCGTGAGAGCGGACCTCAAAGCCGAGACGGTCGGCCACGGAGCGCACGAGGGCGGACTCGTCCTCGGTCACTTTCGGAGGTAGGACGAACCCAGCCTGGAGCGGCATCGTCGGCGCGTCCGTGTGGGCAAGGAGGAAGGCGGCGAGCCCCAAGTCTCCCCTGTGGTCCGGGTAGGCGTGCACGGCGAAGACGACCCGCGAGGTCCGCCTCGGGACCGAGGGCGCCCAGTCGGGCAACCACCCCTTCGGGGCGGCGTGACAACGGACGGCCGCATGGGCGACGACCTCGGGCTCTCCTAGCGTGCTCATGCGTTCTCATCCCCGAGCGCCCGCAGCGCGAGCAGGTCGATGAGGATCGCCTCCGGCGAGGCAGGAGCGGCGCCGAGCGGTTCCCACGTGAGCTGCTGGACGAGCGTGAGACGGGCGTGGACGTTGCGGCTTACCGGCGCCGTGATCGGGCTCGGCCGGCCGCCGATGTGATGACGTTCGATGACCAAGTGACCGGCGGAGGCTGCGTTGCAGTTGAAGCAGACCACGGGCTCACCGGCACGAAGGACGACGGGGTCGGTCTCGCCGCAAGCCGTGCAGGCGGCCTCCTCGGGTAGGCGGAGCATGCGGCACTCGTGCGCGACGATCCGCCGGGCGGAGGGGTGAGCGCTCACGAGCCGGTCTCCTGCCGGAAGTCGTCGAGGCGGCCCTCGTCCGCGGCCCGCTGCACGTCCTCCGGATCGCCGACGAGGACGCGCCCGTCCGAGAGCGTGCGATCGGCCTCCGAGAGGTGAAGGAGTAAGCTCGGATCGCCGGTCGGTAAGAACACGCCGATCGCCTGCTGGTGAGCCGAGACCTTCGACGCGTCGGCGGAGCCGCGGATCGTGGAGCCGAGCTCGATGCCGCGCTGGTTGGAGAACACGTCGCCGCGCCGCGGGATGCGGTCGCCGCGATTGAGCAGGCGGTCGGTCCGCTCTCCGTGGCGGACCTTGTGGAACGCCGACCCGCCGTACTTGTAGAGCGAGGCGCGGGAGAAGGGCCGTCCCTCGCTCTCGCCGACGCGAAGTACGAGCGATGCGGACTTCCGCTTGAAGGGGAGCCCCCGGGCCTTCGCGATCGCGTGAAGGACGGCCTTCCTTGTGGCATCCGAACGCGAACCAGGGAGCGGGAAGCGCCTCATCGGACCGCTTCCTTCGGGCACGTGCGCCACCAGCGGTCTCCGGCTTCATCGACCAAGCCGGCCAGGCCGAGCTCCCCGATGGCCGCAAGGATCGTGTCGCGGCGACGCGGGCGGCCGAGGTCTGCAAGCAGGTCGCCGACCTCGTGCAGCCCGACGGCCTCGAGTTCGTCCTGCGGCAGCACGCCGAGGATCAGCCTGGCCGTCGACGAGAGGCCACCGCCCCCCGGGACACCGACCGGGGCGACGCGCACGGCGCCGGCTTCCTCGACCGGACCGAGGATGACGGCGCGGCTCGTGCGGATGGGTTGGCCCCGATCGTCGGCGAGCTCGTCGATGACGGGCTCGATCCGCACGGCGATCGGCCGCTGGCGGGGGCCGAGGTTCGACTTCAAGTGAGACAAGACGCGGCCGGGGTTCGTCTCGTCGTCGGAATCGGCTGCGTCGAGCAGGAGGACCGAACGTGGAAAGGCCACCCACGCCGTCGAGCCCAGGATGCGGCCGAGGCCGGCCGCCTTCGTCGCCTTCGTGGTGACGTGCAGCAAGACGATCGTCGTGAGGCCGTGGTCTCGCCCGGCCGCCACCAGCGGTCCGAGCGCAGCCCGCACGTCCTGCTCGTTGTTCGACGAGATGACCGCGTCGAGGAACGAAGGCCCCGTGTCGATAACGAGGATGGAGATCCCCTCGGCCGCGAGCCCGGCCACGAGTGCCGCGCCGTCGGAGGGAAACCCCGAGGGTCCGTCGTCTTCGAACCGCGGCAAGCGCACCCGATCGAGGTCGGCGCGGGCCGCGGCGAGCCGAGGGACGATCGTCGTTGACTCGTCATCCTCGGCCGAGATCAGCGCGACCTCAACCGGCGTACCTTCGAGATCCCCGGGAAGGGTGCCCCGCGTCGCCTGCGCCGCCAGGCCGCAGGCCAGCGTGGACTTGCCGATCCCCGTCGGGCCGGCGAGGACCGAAGCATGGCCCTGCGGCAGGCGGTCCGCCCAGACCCACCGCGGAGAACGCGGGGTGACCTCCGAAGCCTTGGGGAGGAGCAGGCGGCGAGTCGTCATGAGGGGGAACCCACCTGCCGGCCGAGAAGCTGCGCGGCGTCGAGCGCCAACTCGGCCCGGAGTGCGAGCTGCTGGCAATCGGTTAGCGGCCAGCGCCGCAAGCGCCGGCACGTCGCACGAAACCCACGCGTGATCGGCCATACGCTAGAGGACGCCGTGATCTCCTCGAGCAAGATGACACCCGCAGCGGCGTGCGCCGTGACCATCGTCCCGTCGATGCCGCCGAGCGGAGCCCGAGCCGGGACGTGCATGACGGTGTCATACGCGCTAAACTCAATGGCAGAGGAGCCGGTCGGCGGAGCCTCGGGGACGCCCCCTTCGGGGGGCGTTTCCTTCGTCATGCGGGTCTCGCCCCCTCCAGCGGGATTCTCCGACCAGGTGCCTTTCGGCGGGTAGTGACTGCCCGGCCGACCTCGCGCCTCGCGTCAACCAGCTCGGCGACGAGGATCGCGGCGGCAATCGCCAGCAGATCCCCAAGGTCGATGCCCAGGTGCTCCGCCTCATGGGCGAGATCCGCGAAGTCGCCCTCAGGAAGGTCAACGCGGAAACCAAGTCGGCTGTTCATGTGTGGAGACCACCATATCCCGGGAATCCGCCCTGCTTGCGCTATCAGGGACGGGGGTGTAAGATTCCTCGCGTGAGGACGGGACCGAGCGACGCCGACAAGACCCTGACCGATGAGGTCCGGGACCTGGGCGCGTCGTGGGTGAAGTCGTCGCAGGTCCAAGGTTGGCACGAGTACGGGGTGATCTCGGCCGACCGCCGCTGGTTGGGACGTGCAAGGGGAAGCGAGTCCAGCTACCCACCGCAGACGGCCGCGCTCGTCGCAAGATTCGCGCACCTCGTCCGCCTGCTCCGGTCGATCGACGCGGCGACTATCTGGATGTTCCTCGAAGACTCCACTCTCGGCGAGCAGATCGGCGAGCGCGGGCTCAAGCGAGCCCTCCGCTGGGCCGTCGCCGGGTTGCCGGACTCGGGTGACGACGCCCCAGCAACACATGCACGAGAGGTGGCGGAGAAACTGGCCCGTGATCGCTCCGCAAGCGGCTGGGCGCTTCGGGGGTTCCTCGGAGTTCGTGGACCCGAGCTCAAGAACGTGCTCCGCGATTTCGCGGCCTCGGCCCTTGGACAGCCAGCGCCCATCGACCCGTCTCGGCGATCCACACCACTCCTTGTCCGGGCCTTGCACCTTGAGGAGCGGTACGCGGACGACCCGCAAGCGGTCGCACGGGTGCTGAACAGCCGGATGAGCACCGTGACACGCGGAAGCCTTGACAGTCTGATCGATTCGGCGACGCCGGACGACCTCAAACGGGCACGTGTTGTATCCGGGTCGATCCCGACGGACGCGATCGAGCAAGTCAAGCCCGGGCTCCGCAAGTCCCTCGCGGCGATGTTCGCTAGCCTCCTGCTCTCGCACCTCCGCGACCAAGTCTTCGAACGGGAGGCGACGAGGACCAGCATGACCTAAGGGAGTCAGAGGGCGGGCGGCGCCGTAACGCCCCCGCCCCGGCACGAAAGAAAGGACCTTCCGTGCAGGAGCAAGGTACACCCGCCTACAAGCCGGGCCTCTGCATCTCGCCCGGTGGGGTCCTCGTCGTCGAGGGGTTCGGCGCCCGGATGCGGGTGGAGGGTTCCCATCTAGAGGTCCGCTCCGGCACCGGCCTGCGCATCGCGGAGGCGAGGTTCTCCCGCATCACCGCGCCCCGGCTCCGGCGCGTCGTCGTGATCGCCGGGCCGGCAGGCTACCTGTCGATCCCCGCCGTCCGGTGGATCCGGGACGTGGGAGCCTCCCTCGTCGTGCTCGCCCCCGACGGCGACGTGCTGCTGGCACCCGGGGGGATCTCGCCCGACGACGCGAGGCTTCGGAGGCAGCAAGCGCTCACCGCCGGATCGGACCTCGGCCTTCGCATCTCGCGCCGGCTCGTCTCGGGGAAGATCACGGGTCAACATGACGTTGCCCGGCGGCTCGTCCCCGGTGCCCCAGCCCGCTACCTCGACTCCCTTGGAAGCTTGATCGCCGACGCTGAGGAAGCTCCAACCCTCGAGGAGCTCCGGCAGATCGAGTCGGTGGCGGCCGGGCTGTACTTCATGATCTGGAAAGGCCGGGTTCGCCTGCGCTGGGCACGTCGCGACGAGACCCACGTGCCGGAGCGATGGCGAGCCTTCCCCGGCCGGCGCTCACCGCTCGCGAACGGACCACGCACGGCCGCCGATCCGATCAATGCCCTGGTGAACCTCGCCTCGGCGCTGCTTGAGGTCGAGACGATCCTGGCGCTCCAGCAGGTCGGACTCGACGCGGGCATCGGGCTCGGGCTTCACCTGGACACGAAGGCCAGAGCCTCGGCCGCGGACGACGTGATGGAGCCCGTCAGACCGGCGGCAGAGGAACTCGTTCTGCGGCTCATCTCCGAGCGCGTGTTCTCGCGCCGAGACTTCCTCGAGCGCGGCGACGGGCACGTGCGGATCGCACCACCGCTCGCGAAGGCTCTCGTCGAGGCCTGGATGCCGGAGCTTGGCCGCGCCGTGGCGCCATGGGCGGAGCTCGTCGCGACGGAGATTGGCAGGGCCGCCGGCATCGTGGTGCCGACCAAACTGACGGAGTCCCGCCGTTCGGCCGGACGCGACCCCTACAGGAAGGCCGCCCGGCAAGCGAGAACCCGAAAGCGCATCGCCGAGCGCATGGTGCCGAACGCGTGCCGGGAGTGCGGCGAGGTCCTGCGGAGCCGGACCCGCGTGCTCTGCGACGCCTGCGCCTTCGAACATCGGGTGGAAGGTGCGCAGCAAGCCGGGCGAGCGACCCTCGCCAGGATGCGGGCTCGGGGCGAGGCCGACCCCGCCCGCTCGCCGGAGGCTCGAGCCAAGCTCGGGACGGCCCAGTCAAGACGCGCCCGGGAGCGCGCCGAGTGGGAGCGAGCCCACGCCGGGGAGACGCCCGACCCGTTGGTCTTCCGCGTCGAAATCCTCCCCGGTCTCGCCGACGTACCGGTGAACCGGATCGCCCGGGAGACGGGGCTCTCGACCGCCCATGCGTGGCACATCCGACGGGGGAAGCGCCTGCCACACGCACGCTTCTGGCCGGTGCTCCGCCAACTATCGGAAGATGCGGCGAGGAGCAGGAGCGTTCCCCAGGCCGACCCGGCCGATGCTCACGGCCGCCGACCCCGCTCCGCGATTGCCCCCACGGCGCGGCGAACGTCATCCTCCGTGCAGCCGCCGCGCCCGTGAGCCCAGCCCCAGAGCGCCGCCGTGCCGCCGATGAAGCCGGGATGATCGCAGAGCTCCACGAGCAGCTGCACGCGGCGGGCAGCCGGCGGGCCGGCATTGAGCTCGGCCATGATCTCGCGGAGGGACCGCAGTTTGCTGCCGGGCGCCGGCCGGCGGGCGGGCACCCGCGGGCGCCTCGCGGTCGTCGGCAGCATGGACGCCGAGGGCCGTGTCCAGGCCCGCCAGATAGTCCACCCTAGGGCGGCCAGAACGAGCAGGAGCAGGATTGCCGGCGACCCGCGCCGCTCGGACCAACCGTCCTCCTCCCCAAACTCGTCCTCCGCGTCCTCGGCCTCGTCGGCGGCGGCCGATCGCGCCCGGGGTAGTCGGGAGGGCCGCGGCGAGGGGGCCGGGAGAGAGGGGGCCGGTGCAACGCCCCCGGCCTCGCGCTCACGCCGGCGAGCTCGCTTGCGCCGCTGCCTTTCTGTGTTCGCGTCCGTACAAGCCCGGCAGCGGCAACCATCGTCGTACCGCTGCCGCCTCCCGTGGGGCATACCCGCACGGAGCGCGTCAAAGTCGTGCACGCCCACGATCGTAGGGTACCCCCGCTTGTACCCCCGGCGGCCACGCACGCACGGCCACGCACGCACTCCCAGGCGCTGCCGTGCGCCCCATATGTACCCCCGCCGGCGCACAGCGCCGCCGTTCTACAGGCTTCCGTTGAGGAGTCTTTGGACAGACCCCCGAATCCCGGGAGTTCCTCCCGCAAATCTGGTCCCGGGAGTTCCTCCCGCGAATCTGGGGAACTATCCCCTAGAGGGAGGTACTGGGTATGGACCGCCCGCTACCGCCGAGGTTGGGAAGTGGGTACGTACCGCCGAGGGCCTAGCCCTTGATCTTACTGCCACTGCTGGTCCGAAGCTCCTCTATCTCTTCGGCCAGCCGAACGGAGGCTTCCTTCAGCCCCTGGATCATCTCAAGGGAGAGACGGATGGCATCCATGGGGGCTAGCTTCTGGACCTCTCCCGGCGTTCCGAACGTCTCCGCTTCGAGTCTTGCGGGATCATCCCGAGTGTGTTCCTCAATCATCGCCAAGATCACGTCGGGCAATCGTTTCTCCATCTTCTCCTCCTTCGAGGCGTTGGGTTAGATGCCCCTGCCTATCTCGTGGCAGGACGTGGAAGTTCGCCCAGGGGTGATGCTTGAACATGAATGGGAGTGCGACGTCCTGGGGTTCGAGGCTTGGCTCAAGGACGCCGTCGACGGCTACCGCTTCATGAGCGACCTTGCCGGGCGGCTCAAGAACCGGGTTCAGCTCACCACCGACGGGCACGCCGTCTTGATCTCCACGAGCTACGTGGAGCGGCAGAACCTCACGATGCGGATGGGGATGCGGCGGTTCACACGCCTGACCAACGCCTTCTCGAAGAAGGTCGAGAATCTGGCCGCGGCCGTCAGCCTCCACTTCTTCCACTACAACTTCGCCCGACCGCACAGGAGTCTGGCCAACCCCTACCCTCGGACCCCGGCCATGACTGCGGGAATCGCCGACCACATCTGGGCCCTGGACGAGATCGCCGGTCTACTTGAGCCGACCGTGGGCCGCACCTAGCCCGCCTGGGTCCCGTCTTCAACCAGCCTCGTGAACCCCAGGGGACCCTGCTCATCGAGTCCTGATAGGAGGAACCATTCTTCGTGTGGCTTGACGAGATTGTCTGCCGTGATCTTGGCCTTGACACGAACCTGCGATCCCACCAAGCGATAGGGTTCGTGCCGTACATTGCGCTCTCCCATGAACCTCCAACGCTCAGTGGTCTTGTTGCCGTAGGCGTAGGCCACGCGATCCGTCGGGTGCTTTGCGGCGATATCAACCGATCGCTTTTGCCCCGGATTGAGTCGTGTCCATTTCTCCGAAGCCTCGTATGTGTCGAAATCCTTGATTAGCTGGGGCGCATCGACCCACCGAGCCGGGAATGAGAACCGCCCTCCGGGTCCCGGGAAATCCAGTTGAACCTCCACTCGCTCCGCAGGTCCGGGGGAATCATCAGCATTGACTACCGACAGATGGGCGATGTAGAAGGCTTCCCCTCCCGGGTCCATGCGAGGAAACAAGACACTGGTGCTTGGGGCACTACCCGTCCCGCCCGTGTATCTGTCTTCTTCCCGAGCCACACCCCCGCGCGGCTCCCAGACCGTGATCGGATCCGGTTCAACACGTGGATCGTCGAAGTACAGACGGGGTTCGGATGCTGCCCCAACATCAGTCTTGCCCTTTGTGGGACGCCCAGCCACCCAAATGATGCCCGCTAGGACGAGGGCGAAGAATGCGCCGATTCCGAAGGCGGTTCTCAATATCCCGAAAGTAGCCAGACCGAGGATCATCGCTGCCACCAGCCACATAGCGACTCTGACAAGGAGGGCGATTCGCCCCATGGCGTCGCTGATTCGACCGAGCCAAGCCCACATCGCCCCGCCGACTCGCCTGATCCTCTCCACCCCCGCAGCCTACGCCGAGGACCCCCGGCCCTAAAAGTCCGGGTTGTCAAGCCCCGGGAGGGTTCAAACTGACCCACCATCCCGCCCGCAACCCGCCAACGCCACGGGAGCCCCAAGCCCGCGCCCGCCGGCGGGACGCCGCGGGCGCAAACCCGCACCGGGCGCACGCACCCCCGGCGACGTTTGACATCCGCCCGGCCGAGTCCATAGCGTGCCCGGCGTGGATGCGCGCGTCGCGGTGCTGGCGTCGGGGTCCGGCACCAACCTGCAAGCCCTCCTCGACCATCCGGCCGTCGGTCC
>Ga0315277_10005245_pt1 | contig 17136 bp, 13 predicted proteins | sample YL17G05_15_MG_FD_203695 | JGI IMG/M metagenome (GOLD analysis project Ga0315277, IMG submission 203695) | Sediment microbial communities from Yellowstone Lake, YNP, Wyoming, USA - YL17G05_15 | ecosystem: Environmental > Aquatic > Freshwater > Lake > Sediment | place: USA: Wyoming | collected... | reverse complement strand
AAGACGACGCCGTGCATCGACGAGAAAATCGCCGGGCACGGCGTGCTGTTCGAGCAATGCTTTTCAGTGAGCAACTGCACGTTGCCCGGGTATACATCTATGTTTTCGGGTTTGTATCCCACGTCCCACGACATCGTTGCACACGGTAACACCTGGCCGGCGCGGGCCGGGATCGTGATGCTTGCCGAGATGCTCAAGAAGGTCGGGTATCGCACGGCGCAGGTCACCTCGCTCGCCGATTTCCCGCAAGAGTATTGCTCGCATTTAAATCGCGGGCACGATCGCCACCAGTTCAAGGAGCTCGATGCGAAGTACAAGGCGAAGATTCCAAACCTGGAACAGACCCAGGGTGGCCATGTCGTTCCGGCGCCGCGCATCAGTGCCCAGGCCATCGATATCCTTGCAGATTTTAAAAAGAACGATCCGGGGCAGCCGTTCTTCTTGTTCGTCCATTTCTGGGATCCCCACACGCCGTACATACCGCCGGAGGAATTCTGCACGTTTTATCCCGCGGGCACTGATCCCCGGGATCCCGCCAACCACGCCCTTGACCAGCTCTACAGCTGCAACATCGGCCAGTGGCTCAAGGATTGGGGTGCCAAGCTCGACCCGCGATACAAGGGCATCACGGATCCGAATTACATCATCTCGTTATACGATGGTGGCATCGCTTACGCCGATCACCACGTCGGCAAGGTCATCGACACGCTCGCCGAGCTCGATTTGTCGGATCGGACTGTCATCGTGTTCACGAGCGACCACGGCGAGACTATGGCAGAGACAAATAATCTTATCTGCGGCCAGCGGGCCATGTTCTCGCACATTGGCCTTACCGATCCGAACTGCACGATACCGCTCCTTATCAAGATCCCTGGCTTCGACGATGCCAAGCGCATAGAGGGCTTCACTTCGCAAGTCGACATTGTTCCAACGCTGCTCGACGTGCTTGGCATCGGGGAACGGCCGCGGTACAGTTTCGACGGCGCCAGCTTGTACCCGAACATCGCCGGGGAGCAGGATTTCATCCCCCCTTCCGCGTGTGAGCTCGGCGATGCCTCTCCAGATCCTTCTAAGGAACAAGCAATCGAGGAACGGAAAGCAATCCTCCTCGTCGAAAACACGTACCAGAAGCAGCGCGCCATTCGAACGAACCGGTGGAAGTACATACAGAAGATTGACGATTACCCGTCTATGCCGGCGGAACAGCTCTACGATCTTATGTTTGATCCAGGTGAAGGCCGCAACATCGTCGACGAGGCGCGAAACATCAGCGCGCCCTTGAAGGATGGCGTCGTGGCATGGATAAAAGCGCTGTGCAAAAAGTACGGCACGACGGATCCGCAGTCGCGATGTCCTGTTACGCTGCGCGAGGGATTCACGCACGGGATCCGCCAGATGTATGATAAATTCGATAAAAAACAAGTATTTTTCTAGGATACTTGTGAAATCAACCTTTTTATAGGGCTTCCGTCAAAGCTCGGGGTATGGAACCCGATGCTATCATCGACCAGTACTTGGATGCCAAGCGGGGCATCCGTGCCTCCATCGACGGGAAAAATAGTGCGTTGCTCATCATCGACATGCAAGAATACCAGGTCCGCGAGAATTCTGCCATCGCCAAGTTTTTCGGCAGCTTCGCGCCGGGCATTTTCGATTATTATGCGAAGCGTGTCGAGTCCCTGGTCGAGCCAAACCTTGTTCGTCTCATGGACTTCTTCCACGAGAATAAATTGCCCGTGATTCTCACCCGGTATGCCTCCTTCAGGCCCGACAAGAAGGACTATCCCCCGCACATCCAGATGTTTAACGCCCTGTCGGAGAGCACGATCCACGAGCCGATATTTCCCGACCAGTCGCACCCGAGCACGAGGATCGTGCCGAAGCTCGAAGTCAAGCAGACACCAAGCGATATCGTACTCTTGAAAACGACGAGCTGCGCCTTCACGTCGACTGATCTCGATCATACCTTGCGAAACCTCAACGTGTCGACTGTCTTCATCGGTGGCGTGGTGACCAACTTTTGCGTCGAGAGCGCGGCGAGAATTGCATCGGATCTCGGTTTCCGCGCCATCATCATCGATGATGCCAGCGCCGCGTGGGCTCCGTCGTTGCACGCGGCCTCGCTCAGGACCTTCGAGATGCTCTACGGCGATGTGATGACGACTGATGCAATCATCAAGCAAGTGATGAAATCGCTAAAGAAATCTACGAAAGCAGAAAAATAAAGAAATTATTACGGTTGGATGAGCTTTTCAAAGTGTTTCAAGGCTCGATTCACGTAGTCTTCAGTCAGGTAGGCCACCGGGCTCTTGGTCTCGTAGATCCGTTTTGGAATCTGAGATGCATCGATCTTAAAGCCTTCACGGAACTTGAACGCGTACTTGTTCCGGTAAATTTCCTTTCCGATTTTTTCGAGATCCTTGGTCGTGATGTCGAATCCCGCTAGTTTAAGAGCCCGCACCACGATATCGGGCGTGTAAATGGCCCTCGCGAAAAAACAAATGATGATCGAGGAGATGATTTGCCTCCATTCTTCTTCCTTGACCAATTCGTCCACGACGGTTTCGGGCTCGATCTCTTTTTCCATGAGCTTTTTCTGGTCGACGCTATATCCGGCGTTATCGAGGTGACTATGCCGTGCTCCGATTGCGAATCCGATATATCCTGCCGGCCCCGTGTGGTAGCCCGCCATCTCGTTCTTGCCGAAGGCCATCGCGTATTCTTGTCCCCCGTAAATTCTTGACGCTTGGAACGATCCCAATGCCATGTCCTTGTAGAACTGGTTCGGTGGGTCGACGATGAATCTCGCCATCTTGATGTACCCAAGGTGATCGCCCCAGTCTGGCTTGATGCCGTTGGTCTCGGTTTCCGTGATCACGCCCTTCTTGAATGCCTCGGTCGCCCATGCCATGGTAGCACCCGCCGTTATGGCGTCCAAGCCAACCTTCTCGATCTGGTCCATGAGCTTCAAGAATTTCTCTGGGTCACCAATGCCAAGCATCGACCCGGCGGCGTAGATGAGCTCGTGGTCGTATGATATCGACGTAGTCTTGTAAAAATAGGGCTCGTCCTCGTAGGGCTCGCGCAAGTTCGCGATGTGGATGCAAGCGACCGGGCAACCCGTGCACGCAAGCCGCCGGCCTAGATAATGTTCCGCAAGGTATTCACCCGAGATCGTGTTTGCTTGATCAAACTTTCCCGATTCCACGTTCCGGGTCGGCAGCGCCCCGATGCCGTTCAGCACGTTGACGTTGACCGACGTGCCAAGATCGTGGTATTTTTTCATCAGGGCCGACTTGACCGAAGCCTGGTAAATTTCATCGTAAAGCTTCCGATATTCCTTGATATCCGAGACGGGATACTTGTCTTTACCGGAAATCGAAATTGCTTTCAAGTTTTTGCTGCCAAAAACGGCACCGAGTCCCATCCTACCGAAATGGCGATAAGTTTCGGCCGTGACGCAAGCATATCGCACGAGATTTTCTCCCGCGCGGCCGATCCGCATAATGGATCTGGTTCCAGCGCCAGCCTCGTTTGCTCGGATGATTTTTCCCACCGTCGTGTTGCTGCTCATGCCCCAGAGTGTTGTGGCGTTGCGGAAGTGCACTGCGTGATCGTAGATGGACAAATAGACCGGGATATCTGCTTTCCCTTTTATCACGATGGCACCGAATCCCGCATTTCGAATAGCCAAAGCACTCCTTCCGCCACAATGGCTCTCACCAAGGTCGCCCGTGAGCGGCGATTTGAACATGGCAATTGTTTTGGACGCGAGGGGGTAGGCACCGGTCATAGGACCGATAGCTAAGATGATGGGATTTTCAGGCTCAAGCGGATCGCAACCCTCAGGGCATTCATCGAGCAACAGCTTCGAGGCAACTCCCGTGCCTCCGATGTACTGATCGAACAGATCCTCGCGTCGCTCGACTGCATAGGATTTATGCTCAAGATCAACGCGCAGGATATTTGCGATGGGATCATTTTTGAGCATCGGCAGCGACCTCCATTTTTTGTTCCGGTAATTGGTCCAGCGCAAGCACCCCGTGGGGGCAATACTTCGCACAAATACCGCAATGGATGCACACGAGCGGTTTCTGGGCGCTGTTATCCCAAAATATCGCCCCGAGTATGCAGTTGCCCACGCATGTCTTGCACCCGATACATTTCGCCTTGTTGAGTATGACGCCGCCTCCCTTCCGGACCGAAAGCGCATCAACTGGGCATACACGCGCGCAAGGTGGATTGTAGCAGGCGCGGCAAACAATGACCGTGAACCCGTGTTCCATCCCTCCGGAAGATTGCACGCCGATACATGAGCTTACGAGACCTACATCGTTTTGACGCCGTGAACAAGCCAACATGCAAAGCTCGCAACCGACGCATCTCTGTGCGTCGACCACAGATAATCTTGTCATAATGAAAGATCCTTATCGATTCTCGCTTCAAGTGATAATTTTATTTCGGATAAAAAATAAGTTTCCCTATTGGCTGCAAGAAAGGCAAGTGCGTCTGAAAAAACACCTGGTTCGTGAACGTGCACGATGAGATGGAACCGAAATAAGCGGCAAGGTCTTGCCCTTTCTCTTTTCATTCTGGTCCTTGCTGGAAATGTCTCGATGATTTTTTTCAATTACGACGACCGCCTAGCCTTGGATGATGAACGGCTGCTGGAAGAAGCACGTGCGAGGATTTTGAACATACGCCGGGGATTAATCCCGCTCGATTTTGGCCTTGCAAACGCGGGCAAAAACGTTACGGTTCGGCAAGTTTCACATTCCTTCCGGTTTGGCTGCAACGCGTATCAATTCGACTCGTCTTCCAACGTCACCTTGAACCAGGAATACCGTGACTTGTTCTCCTGGTTATTCAATTATGCGACCGTGCCGTTTTACTGGACATCGTACGAGTGGACGAGAAATGTGTTTTCATACGATGCTTACTTGCACAACATGAGCGCGTGGCTTGCATCGTTCAACGCAACGGTCAAGGGGCATCCTATTATCTGGCAAATTGATGGCTTAGCCCCGCCGTGGATGGAGATATTGAACCAGAGCGCGCAACGGCAAGCCGCCCTCGACCATATCGATACGGTGCTATCGCGATTTCCCGAGATCTACGTGTGGGACCTCGTGAACGAGATGACGCACGTTCCAAATACCTGGCTTGGCTCCACGCCCGTGGAAACGTGGGAGACCGCGCTTGCCCGAGGACGTATCGCCAGGAATGATTGCGAATTCATCGCCAACGAATATACCCTTGGCGATATGCAAGACACTCGTCCATTCTACGATTTCGTGAGTAGTATCAAGGAAGATGGCTATGCCCCGGATGCCTTGGGCTTCCAATGCCACACGATCGATTTCTGGTTACCGCTCCGGTCAATCGTTGACACGTTCGATGCCTTCGGCGGGTTCAAGATCCCGATGCATATCACGGAATTCGTCCCCGGTAGCAACGGGACATACAATGGTGGAACGCGCCGCGGTCGTATGACCGAGGAGACCCAGGCTGAATGGGCAGAACGCGCGTACACGATGTTTTTCTCGCATCCTGCAGTCCAGGGCATCACGTGGTGGGACTTTTCGAACATCGCGTCGGGGGCATGGATGGGGGAATATGGGGCATATTTCATGGCGGCGGATGGCCGTGTTCTGCCCGTGTACGACCGGTTATTCGACCTTATCCACCGGCAATGGAATTCCTCCACCACGATCACGCTCGATGCCACGGGTCAATTTGCCTTCACCGGCTTCTACGGAAACTACACCTGCACCATCCAGGGCAGTCCGGCGAGTCCCTTCCAAATACTCGACAATCGCACGGCAGACGAGCGGCCGTGGCGCACGACCGACATCATTTAGGCTTGTTCAATACAACGATCCAGTTGAGCAAGGCTTTCAACGATTCTGCCCTTTCGTAACCGAGTTCCTCGTCGCGGGCGAGCTTTACTCGCGCCTTTTTAAGGACCTCGTCGCTTGGCTTTATTCCCGTGTTTTTTTCCAAGCTTTTCGCCATGGTGATGGAATCCAAAGAGGGAAGCCTATTCAACAACAAGGCCGTGTAAGCATCTTGCACTTGCTCTCGTGTTGGCAGTATTCCCGTCCACGACGAGATTTCCAGGACCGTATCGAACCACACGGTATCCCGGCCGGGATTTTGGAACGTGGCGTTGAATATTTCACGGATAAAACCTGCATCGGGCCTCACGCCCATCCAGGCTTCCATAGCTTTCGCAGCCTTGATATCCCCCCGAATGATCGCCGAATTCTGGCCTATCTTGCTGTTATGCTCTGATGGTTTCATGCCGGTCCACGATTGCAGTTTTTTCGCGGCCTCGACGGGCTTTTCTTTCAAGTCAATGACCTGGTATTCTAGCACGTGGTGGTAGGTTTCCTGGATCAATTGATCCTGCGGTTTCATTCCCGTCGCGAGGGAAATAATCGCTGCATCGTCGAGTCCCGTGCCATGCAGGGGCGCAGACAAGAGCTTGTCGAAAGCTTCTTGAACCAACGAACCGGGGGGTATTATTCCCGTCCATTCGATCAACCGCTGAATAATCGCCGCGTTGAACCCCTTGGGTGCGCCACCCCGGCCCTTCAAGTAATGCTTGTACTCGGCGCTTATCAAGTCATCTTTCGGATTGATACCCGTCCACGCCCGCAATGCTCTCGCTTCTTCAAGAAACCGCTCATCATTCCTGGTCGCTTGAAGGATGATTGCATACAAGTCTTGCACTAGATCCTCTGGTGGCATCGAGCGGATCCAGCCCGCGAGCAATTTTGCGGCGTCGATCGGATGTGTCTTGATCGCGAGCTTGGAAAATATGCTGCGATACGCTTGCGAAACAACGGGAATGGAAGGCTTTATTCCGGTCCATGCTTCCAATCGTTTCAACCCATCAAGGCGTGCCTGGAATGAATCCTTATCACGAAGATGCCCCGAATAAGCCAATTGCACGTCCGGTTCGACGGGGTTATAGGATATTTTAGTCCAGGTTTCGAGCTCCATTGCTTCGTCTATTTTTCCATCCTTCAGCAATTTTCCATACAAATTTCGCACCAAGATGCCATCGAGCGACGGGGTGATGCCCGTCCAAGACACCAGTTTTTTTGCATCCTTGACACGTCCATCGCCGAGAAGGGAGAAGATAGAGTCTCGAACCTGGGCCTCGTCAGCGTGATACTGTATTCCCGTCCATTGATCGAGCAAGACAGCATCATCTACCTTGCCTTCTGAAACGAACCTGGAATAAGCATGGAGAACCGCTGGATCCTCCGGATGATATGAAACGCCGGAGATTCGTGCTAACTCGATCGCATCACCAACCTGGCCATGTTCCACGAGATCATTGCATGCTCGCTGAACCACGGAATACACCGCATACCTTTCCGCAAACTTTACGCCAAAGAAGGATTCGATATCTCGAAGTCGATGAATGAGGCCCTCGTGCAACGCCAGCGTGAATGTTTCTTGAATTACCGCCTCGTCCTTGCCGAAACCCAACCCGGCGGATCGTTCCAGGGCCATCGCGTGATCATATTCGCCCCGGGCAACGAGCCTTGCAAATATCTTTCTCATCAATGAAACGTCTGCGATCTTTTGGATGCCATGGACGAGCTCCATGGCGATTGCGAGGTCATAATTGTTAATTAACGTTTGAAAGATTGGATCGATGATCGAGAACAAGACGTTCTTATCAACATGTTTCAACAACTCGTCGATATCCATTATGCGATCCGTTTCAACGAGAAAATGTGCCAAGCTGAGCAAGACCCGCTTCTTGTTCTCGGCGTGAAATGGTGATGCCTCGTCAAGGCCATCGAGCTGATGAACCAATTGATCGAACCGGACATGAACGAGGCTGATGTTCATCCATTTACCGTCCTTGACGCTCAGCACTTTTCCAAGTAATTGCTGGAAGAGCCGGTTATCGAAGAACTCGATGGGTGAATCTCGGCCAGCGAGCAACTCCGTATAGAGATTCGAGATGAAAAGAATTGCGGATGACTCGTTCGCGATTTCTTTCAAGCCGTCATCAATTACGTCATAGGTGATCGCGTCCATCTTTATGGCCCGAACGACGCAATGAGGCAGTTTCGTGAGTATGATGCATTCTCTCGTGCTCGTGTCAAACATATATGGATAAACATCGAAATGGTCTTGATCGACATCGATGGCGAACCCCGTCTCGATATGGCGTTCCTCGTCGTAGAATGGCGGTACCGGGCACAAGATATATTGTATACCCTTCACCTCCCGGATTCTGACAGACGAAAACCGGGTCGAACTCGCGAGATCCGGCGCGCCCAGCGTCGTTTCGATCGAAAATTGCTGCAAAATGCCAGCGATCGCATCGGGATCCACGGATCTTGCCACGATCGATTCGAGAAATGCTCGACCGCCCTTGCCGTTTCGATCCGGATTATGCGTCATGGTGCTCGCACGCCGCGCCTTCCCGGAAGGATTGTCCATGAGCTGTTAGTACCAATCATCACTTTTGATGTTCGCCACGATTCAATATAACTTAAGTAAGAAAACGAAACATCCGACGCTCTTTGGAAAATCATTTATTGTGGTTTTTTCATTTATTTTATCATGAGAAATACTTGCGGGATCATCGAATCTAATCCTGAAATACTTGGCGGGAAGCCTGTCATCAAGGGAACTCGCATTCCCGTGCGTTTCATATTTGATTTAATAAGCCAAGGTTTCTCGATCGATGAAATCCTTGAAGAATATCCTTCTTTAAAAAGAGAGATCGTCGAAAAAGTGGTTAAGATTGCCCTTGATACAAAGGACATGAATTCTTGAAATATAGCGATCCCGATGGTCACGAAGAAACTGTCGATCTTGTTCGTGTGTGTAGGCAACGCGAGCCGTAGCCAGATGGCCGAAGCGTTCGCGCACAAATATTTGCCAAGAAATATCAAGATCGTCTCGGCCGGCACGAAACCTGCATCTACCATCTCGAGCGACACAATCAAGGCTATGGCAGAAGTCGGCATCGACATGTCAAAGCAAAAGCCAAAATTGCTCACGATTGAAATGGTTAACGACGCCACGCACTTCATTTCTATGGGCTGTGGCGTCATGGAATCTTGTCCCTTCCCCATCGCGAAGGATAAAATCGAGATCGAGGATTGGGATCTCGAAGATACCAAGGGCAAGGATATTGCAGCTATACGGAAAATACGAGACTTGATCGAGCAAAAAATAAAAGACCTGGCAAAAAAATTAACAATAAAATGACGGGTTGTTGAAATCCGAGATATTATTCCGACTTCTCCAACCGGACGGCAATGGTCTTTATCTCGAACGGCGAGATGTGCACCACGATTTCGTTTTCCCTGGCATCGATCTCGAATGAATCATTCCCAGTTCTTGCACCGATTTCTTTCTTCCTTTCAAGCAGATCCAATTCGATGCAATTCATGACGTGAATAGCTAGATTGAAATGCATCCGAACTTCGCAATTCTTTCCCAGATATTCTGCAAGCCGGAGGACGATCCAAGCATGGTCCCCCTCAGTCGAGATATACCAATCCGGATGCTGGTTTTTACCGCCAGGCGGTGCATCGAGCATCTTCACAGCTCCGATATTGATGGATCCCGTGTCTCCCTCCAAAATAAACAAGTTAAGCAATGGAAGGCGAGGCACGGGCAAGGTGGAAAAGGGCGTGTTGAATTCATAACCCGCATACCAGTCGAACGATTCGAGCTCCTCAATCCCCTGGATCTTGATCGCCACGGACAGCCGGTGAAAGCCCCGGTCGATCAGCGTTGGCCGCGGGTCGTCGGGATCTAGAGTTGCAGCACTGGTCCATTTCTCGTGCTTTGCAGCCTTCAGCAAGGAAAGCTCCATGGTCGATCCCTTGCAGAAGAGTCCGTACTTGTTGCGGTTGAGCAAGGTCACTAGCACGTGCTTGCATTCGACATCACCCGCGACCGAGTTCCATTGCTGCGTGGGATACTCGTACTTGGCCTTGTAATCAGTGAACCGGTTTTTTGGAATGGTCGCACGTATTATCGAACCATATTGCATGCCACAGCGCACTTTATCTGCGTCGAATGTCGGATGCACTCGATACTTGAGCAGCTTGTGATCCTCTTGCCAATTGACGCAAATGTCGTGATAAACGATTTTCATTCCATTAACGACGTAAATGCGATGATAATAGACCGTTCCAGCGGTCGACGGCCGTGTCTTGAGGAGCACGCTGGTCATGACCGGTCCGGAGTTGTCGATGGAGTGGGCTTCAATCGGCGGCAATTCGACAGGATGCTCGTGATAGTGCGAGTCGATGTTCCACGCGTCGAACTTGGTTGCCGGGTCATCATAGAGTATGGTACCGCATTCCACGACGGCATTCGCGTGCCCCGCTAGCACGATGCTCGAGATCTTCGCGGTAATGAAATCGATTTCGGTTTTCATCACATCGTTTCTCAACACGATCATGTTGTCATGGACCTGCTCAGAGTCAAGCTTTGTCCCGGCGCTTGGCTTACCTTTTTTCCTCCACGAGATCTTGAGAAGCCTCGATTCGAACGCGGCGATCGCGCATTCCCGAGGAACGAGGACCCAGAGATACCTTGGCTTTGCAGGATGCACGAAGGCCTCCAGATCCCCCGTGCCATCCGGACGCTTCATATAATTCGTCCCGGTTGCCGTGCCGAGCCCCGCAGAGAACTCCCGATTCGCGTCGTGGTGCGGGAAGTTCACGACTTGGCACGGATACGCTCGCCCGGCGTCGTCTATGGCGCTGAAATCAGAATCATCAAGTGGCGCTGGATCGTCCTTCATCAACATGTACAAGGAAATAGTGACGATCCCGTGCCGCGACCACGAGAGGTCGTTCACAATAACGAGATCAAGAGAAGCAGGGCCTTGAATGGGCGCGTTGCTCCCCACTTGGCTCGATATCTCGCCCCGGATCTCGTAAATGCGGGAATACAAGGCTTGGTATTCCCTGGCGCAGTCACGGTACACCTCGATGATTGATGACCCTGGCAGCACGTCGTGGAAATGGTTGAACAAGCACACCTTCCATAATTCCTGGATCTCTGGCTGATAATCGATGCCACCAGTTATCGCATTTATCACGTTCAAGTATTCGATCGCATGGAGCAGCACTTCGGTGGTTCGGTTATTTTCCTTGATCATGTGGATCGACGTGAGCGTGCCCTGATGGCATTCCAAATACAACTCGTCATTCCACGAGGGCAACCGGTCGCGATATGGTTCGAGGAGAGCGAAGAGGTCCTTCATTGTACCGAGCCGCGAGAAACCTTGGTTGTGCCAGCATAGCTGCTCGATAACTTGCACCGGGGTCGGACCATTCCCGCCGTCTCCCTCGCCATACGCGTTTCCGATAATTGGCAATGGTGTATCACTGAAACGAGTGCGCACCTCGGTAAAATCGGACATATAATTTAACTCAACGTGTTCCCCGTCTTTCACCAGCACGGACAGCTCCTTGAAGGTTTTCAACCATCTTGCCCATGAATTCTTGTGCTGCATCCAATAAGCCATCACGCTGGAATTGTCAGGCGATTTCCAGATCATCGTATGGTAGGGAAACTTGTTCACTTCGTTGTAGTTAAATTTATTCGTATAGAAATACCGGGCACCGCTCTTCGCGAGGATTTGGGGATAGGCATGGGGAAAGCCGAACACGTCATCCGCCCAGGCGATTTCGGATATAAAACCGAATTCCTCGAGGTAGAACCGCTGGCCCGCCATACGCTGCCGGATGAGCGATTCGCCGCAGGGAATGTTCGCGTCGCATTCGACCCAGTCGCCACCGATCACCTCCCACCGTCCTTCTTTGGCACGCTTCTTTATGCCAGCCCAGATGTCCGGATATAATTCCTTGATCCAGGAATAGTAGACCGCCTGGTTCTGCGTGTAGGTGAACTCGGGGTACATTTCCATATGGTGAAGCGCCCGGTTGAAAGTTACGTTGATCTTCTTCCTGCGGGTATCTTCCTTCCGCCAGAGCCATGCAGCGTCGATATGCGAGTTTCCGATGCAAGTCAACTTGATTCCTTCTTTCCAATCAACGAACACGGGCGAATTCGCAACCCTTGCCTTGAAACTGTTCTTCATCAACCCTGGAACGATGAAATGATGCTTGTAACCCCATTCTAGCAAGCTTTCAACGCGACTTTTCTTCGGCAAGGTCATCTGCACATCATCGCCGGTTCGTTCAATACTTCAAGTATATGGACAATAGAAGAAAAAGTTTCGACAGAAAAAAGAGACAAGATATAAATGAATGATCAAATTACGCCCGCTTCATCGAGGATTTTCTTGTGGTCGAACGCGATGTTGAGGTCTTTCACCTTGCTAAACGGCACGAGTTCCACGCGGCATTTTTCGAGATCACCGGTGACTGTGCACTTGTAGGCCGTCGAGATCACGTTGCCTCGCGGGTCCCGGCCTTTCTTGTCAAAGACACCGATCTTCTTCTCGATGCGGATTTTCACGCCGACCTCGTTTTCAACGGTCCGGAGCACCGCTTCACGCTGGTTCTCGCTTTCCTTGATGAAGCTGCCCGGTATTGCATAAAATCCCTTGAATGGCGGGTACGCGCGCTTTTGCAAGAGCACGTTCCCCTTGCCATCCACGATCACGGCGTCGACGGTGTAAGCAGCACCGACCTTCGTGGCTTCTCTCTTCCCTTTCATGATCGTGAGAAGCGTAGCAGCGAACATCACACCGATGATTATCGCGACGATTAAGTTGATCCATGCGTCAGTAAAATTTGGTGTAATGGATCCGGTAATGGCGGTTTCTGTTTTTATGATCAGGTCGGAAAGGGTCGCAACGATGCCGAGGCCAAACAAGATGTTGAGCATCCCCAGACCCTTCTGGGTCTTCTTTTCCGCTTCCTCGTTCTTTTTCTGGTATAACTCGTTCATGGCGTTGTAAATGACCTCGAATTTTCCTGCGATGCGACCGATGATGCCATCAAGCTGGAACTCGTTGATCAAGTGGTTGAGAACGGCCGTGTAATGCTGCCGCCGGTTGTAATCGATCTCGTCATACACGACGCTCATGTTCGTCTGGATCATGCCGCGCAACAACCGCAATTTCACGAGCTTCTGTTCGATAACCTCGATGTCGATCAACCCGTGCGGCGAGGAGATCTTCGTGAAGAGCAAGTCGAGCGAGTGGTTGATCGAGATAAGCGCGTAGAGCATCGACCTGATGCGTGGTGTCGGGTCGAGCACGAACTGGCGCATATATCCATCGAAGAAGTTCTTGTAATTCTCCTCGGCCATGTAGATGAAACCTGAGTTGCGGCGGATGAAATGCAGCTCCGACAACCGATTCGACAAGTTGTTCTCGATACGCATGTCGTACAGCGCCTCGTTGTAATCCGGCCAAGCGCCCGAATAGACTTCGATCCAATACCCGAGCGTTCGCTTGTACTTGACGATGTTTTCTTGAGACCAGGAGACTTCCACGGGCACGGTCTTGTCGGACGTGACGAAGTTGAAGATGGGACTTTCCGTGTCGATGTTGAGATACTTGTTATCCTCATTTCGTTCGTAATCCGATAGCTTTGCAAGGACAAGAATGGGAATTTGCTGGATCGTGAGTGGCGTGACATCCTTCTTTTTTGCGGGTTGATCCTTGAAGTATTCAACCTCGATCTGGAAATACCCGAGCGTGTCGTAGTCCTTGTCCGTGTTTTCGTCCTGGTACGGGAAGTTCGGGATGTAGGCGACCCATTTGCACTCGATCGACGCGTTCTTGCCCATATCGATCACGATATCCTTGAGCTTGTCCGCTTGGGGGCCCCGGATCCGTTTCAAGTCATCGAGCGTGATGCCGGATGCAATTTTCTTGACCAAGTCTTCGATCTCCTTGGCTTTCTTGGCGCCGTCGACGTATTTCGAGTTGAGAAACGTCGAGACATACCAAAATTCTTTCTTGTAGATGAATTCGAGAGATTCAGCCATGTTCCTTTACCTGGATCCAATGATTAATGGATACCTTGATCCTATCGTTAATAAGCTTAATGCCGTGTAGTTTATCCCGGGCATCGCGGCCGGCGACTCAATATGCCGGTGGTTCTTAACCTTCCCGATTAAAGGTTTATTATTTTTGGACGAGCCATCGCAAAAAATCTTGCTGGAAGATGCAACGGCAGTGAAAAACAAGATGGGATTTTTAATCCTTATAAGATTTCCTGCCAAATCTCACGCTGTAATGATAATGGCAACCATTCTTCGATAAGACGGAGATCCAATTCCTGTATTTGGCATTGACTATCTCTAGCAATGCATCATCGATGTACAGTATTTTCAGCTTTTGCACGTTCTCTATTGTATCAAGGAGCTCGGTTAACTTATTATGAGAAAGGATAAGGCTCTCTAGTGACACTCTTTACCGTGCCCGGGAGCTTCGTGATTCGGTTATAATTCAGGTTGAATATTTTTAATGCAATGAGTTGCTCTATTAAATCGGGGAGATCGGTGATGTCATTGTCTTGCAAATTTAAGACCTGGAGATCAGTGACCATCCGATCTCCTCGGGAAAGGATTCAAGCCCGTGCATCTTGTTCGCTATCGCAAGTTTCGTGACGTGGCCATCTTGCGTCACAATACAAAAGGTGTCCCCGGTCACGTTTTTTACACTGGGAATTGGGGCCCCTATCCGTTCCTCGAGATTCCACATGGCATCGCATTCCGGCGGGACTAGGTGGATTCAGTGGTAATCCTCTCCCTTTATCTCGTGCTTGCTGGTCATGGCAAGTCATCGTTACCTTTACTTTGTTGAACCTAAAGCCAGTGGTATTTGTACTGGAGGAATTCATTCTATCAAGAATGAACCGCCGGAAAATATTGCAGCGATGGATGAAAACCTCAAAAACTCATGCGTAGTAATATTCGTAGATATTTGCAACTGGATATACTTGAACTTGGCGGTGGTGGATGGCGTGAACTTCAACATTTTCGAAGATTTTACATTTTTCATTCCTACTGACCAAAAAATCGACGGGTTTGAATACGGGGTCCTAAACATCGCCACGAATCAATTGCATAGCATCATCGATTGCGTTGATCTGATTGCGGCCTCTTTTCCTATACCGCAAGACATGCGCGTTCGCCTCGAAACGAAATTGACACCCCGGATGCACGAGATCGCGGACTTCCTCGATACCACGCCGAGCATGCCGGCAATGCTGGGCATCGAGCTTTCCCGGTTGAACCGGGATGACTTCGATTACGGGCTCAAGTCGACCGCGATCAGCAAGCAAATGGCGAGTCGTGGCTACAATGCCGTAAAAATTCGAGCGCAACTCGGGACCATGAATTTCCTGCGATGCAAGGCGGGATGATAACAAGTTATGACGCAGATTCCAACACGCTTCAAGTCCCTTGATTTTATGAAGGGACTTGCCCTCGTGTTCATCTTATTCGTGCATTTTGGTTTGTGGTGGGGTAATGACACGTGGGCTTCGTTATGGGCATTTTCGGTTATCTTTTGCTTTCGGATATTTGGTCCCGTGAATTTCATTTTCACCTCTATTTTCGGGGTTATCTTGTCGCTCAATCTCCGGCAGAAGAAGGAGCCTGGAAAGTCGGAACTGCATCGCTTGTTGAAACGAACGTTTATGTTTCTCGTCATAGGAACCATCATCAACACGATCAACCTGTGGCGAGAAGTCGTCGAACCAACAGTATTCGCTGGGTTCAAGGTCTTGCGCATCGTCTTCACGTGGAATATCTTCACGTTCCTTGCCATTGCGCAAGTCATCATTTTCTTCTTCCGGCGCTTGAAGAAGCCTGTCCAAGTCGCCATCACCGCGGGAGTCTTCATTTTTTACTACATTGCCATTCCCATTTTCACCGGCATCCTCGACCGGCGCTTCATCGATTACCAGCATGGCGACATTTTTATGGTCGACGTGCTCACGGGCAGCATCCTCGTGTATTTCCTCCTTTTTTTCGAGAACTCGATGGCACCCTTCATCCCCTACATTGCCGTTGCATTTCTCGTCAATATCGTCTATAGCGATTACTTGGCGATGCTGGCTGAGCCAGACCCGGATCTCGGCCGTATAAAGCGTTCCATGAAACGGATCCTCGTCATTTCGTTCGTTGCAGTCGGTGTTGGCATCTTGATGGGCTTTCCGCTCAGTCCCGGGTTCTTGAATCAGGTCGATTATATCCGCCTCACGAACAACGACGCGTTCAGGATCTGGGACCCATCATTAGGTGGCTTTCCACTTTTCCTCCATGCGAATAATCCCGCTTTCATCATGTTCGCGTTTGGCATCGTGTCGATCATCGCCATCACCGGCATTTGGAAAATCGATATGGTGCAGCGCAAATCGAAACTGGTCGATGTATTGGCCGTTTTTGGCGCATATTCGCTCACGGCTTTTATCACGCACTCGATCGCGTCGATCTTCCCGTTATCCTTGGATCTCTTACCATACCTGGCGCTTATTGTGCCTTTAATTGTCGTGATAGTTGGTATCTTCTATGCGTGGGACAAGAAGCTCAAGGGTATCTTTTCGCTGGAATGGTTACTCAAGTGGTACATGAACAACAACGTGACCGCTTTGCTCAAGCAGCAAATGGCGAAAAACAAAGGCCCTGGCGACGAGATAACTCGAGAATGATCGGCTTTTTTTTTCGGATAAGGAACCTCATCCTAAAGAAAGCGTTTTATTTTATCCGCAAGTGAAGCTACTTAGAACATTGAAACGGAACGTTCAACTCATGAACAGCAAATCTCTACGGCACACTTTATTTGCCATTTACATGGCAGCTAGCTTGGCAATGATATGCTTTTTTCCCGGCACGAAAGCTGCCCGACCGGGCACAATCGCCAAGGTTCTCGTTCTTTCCAAGCAAGAAACAACGCCTCTCATCACCTCGCTACGCATCGATGTGGATGCGATAAACGTGACCGTGATCACGAACGAGACGTTAAGCGTAATGTCGATTGCCAGGTTCAACGCCACGCTAGCCATGGTCGACGTCATTTTCGTCGACCGTTTTCTTCCCGAAACATCCGGCTATTTGGATTTACTTGCCTGTCATGTGAACGGCACGCTCGGGAACGATGGCCTTGTCATGTTCGGATTTATGCAGAAGAACAGTACGCCAGGTGTT
>Ga0315277_10005242_pt1 | contig 17143 bp, 9 predicted proteins | sample YL17G05_15_MG_FD_203695 | JGI IMG/M metagenome (GOLD analysis project Ga0315277, IMG submission 203695) | Sediment microbial communities from Yellowstone Lake, YNP, Wyoming, USA - YL17G05_15 | ecosystem: Environmental > Aquatic > Freshwater > Lake > Sediment | place: USA: Wyoming | collected... | reverse complement strand
TGGCCTTGGCGGCTTGCCTGGGCGGTTCAGCGCCGGTCGTCTGCGCCTGCGAATAGACCACCGCCACACCGTCGGCCACCCTGATCTGCCGGGCAGGCTCTGTCTCGGCCACGGTGGCGAGAGTCTTGCCGGTCGCCGCATCGAGAATGGACAGCGGCGCCGGGTAACTAAGGGTAGCGTAGAGCCGGTCTCCGTCGACGACAAGGCGGCACTGGTTCTCGTTGGGCACGACGGTCCGCCCGCCGGTGATTGTGGTCCAGTCCTTGTCCTGGAACCGGCTGGCCGCCCACTGGGGCCAGCCCCACGCCCCAAGAGGACGCCGCCAGAGCAGTTTGCCGTTGAAGGCATCGCGGCAGATGATCGCCCACCGCTCCGGCAGCCGCTGGTCGGTGATGCCGATGAGGCCCTCATCCAGGATGTAGAACACGCGTCCGCCGCCGCAGACCATCGCCTCGATGCCCGACGGCGTCTCATGGCTTCGCAACCACAGCGGCGGGGCCATCCACTGGAGCAAGCGCGGCGGACCGACGCGGGTATCGCCGGCTACCGCGTTGTTGCCCGCATCGTGCAGGAAGTGCGTCCACTCGTCGATCTCCTTGGGGCGCGGCTTGACGGACTTCACCCACGGGCCGTCCTTGCCCTTGACGTACGCCACGCCCAGGGGCGCCAGGACCCGCATCACCTCGTCCATCGGCACCTTGCCGAGGTCCTCGGCGACGACAAGGTTGATGAGGTTGTCCGCGTACGGCAGGCGCGCGGCATCGGCCCAGTGTTCGGCCGAGACGCGCCCGTAGAGGTCCAGCGACCGGATATGCGTGCGGGCCTTCTCGACGTTGGCGGCGTCGGCATCGAGGCCGTGGACCACGTAGGCGTCGCCGGCTCGCAGCGCGGCCGTCAGGCGGCCGTCGCCGCAGCCGATGTGGACGACGAGACCTCCCTTAATGCCGGCGGCATCCAAGATGCGGCTGGCCTCATCCTCTGCCGCCGCTTGCATAGCTGCGGTTGCGCCACAGGTTACCGCCACCACCCACGCGACAAGGTAAAGTGCTCGCTTACCCATTTCCCGTTTCTCCGCATCTCATGCGACTCGGCTTCCAGACACGGGACCGTCCCGTACTTTAATTGCCGTGTACGGCCGCCCGCCGGATGGCGCCATGCCGTCACAGGTTGAAACCCCAGGTGAAGGATAACGTGTCGTCGAACTTGTACCCCTCCGTCCTCGTTCGCAAGGCCGGAATCCTACGATCGAGCCCTGTCGCAGGCAAGGATCGTAAGTCCTGTAGAATCAAGGCGGACCGAATATTCGGTATGGACAACCATCGCCGGAGACCGTTGCAGGGATTCGGACCGCTGGTCGGGTTCCGCGGATATTCATGTCAGGATCGCCGGGCGTCCGTGTTCAATAAGAGACGGGAGTGAAATGGCGCTGGCACAGGAAAGCATCGTTCGGACGTTGCTGGCGGCGCGGATGCGGATTTCGGCATCGGCGTACGTGATCGTTCGCGACGCCCAAGCGGCGGAGGACATCTTCCAGAATGTGACCGTCAAGGCGATAACGGGGGATGCCCGGTTCGATATGGAGGCGCAACTCCTGTCCTGGGCGCATGTTACGGCCCGCCACGAGGCCATGAATCAGCTCCGGTCCCGCAAGGGACACGCGCTGGTGCTGGGTCCGACGGTGCTGGAGTTGCTCCAGGCGGACTGGGAAGGCGGGCTTGGCGGGTCCGAAGGGGACCGTGTCGAGGCGCTTCGCAAGTGCGTCGAATCGCTCCCCGATGATTCGCGGCGGATGCTGGAGTTGCGCTATTTCCATGCGCGGACGTGCACCGAGGTGTCCCGGGAGATGGGGTTGGGGCTGGACGCGGTGTACCAGCGGCTGTCGCGGCTGCACCGGTCGCTAAGGCAGTGCATCGAGCGCCGGCTGGGCGGCGGGGCCCCGGCGAATCGGGAGGCGTCATGAACGACGAAGACCGCGACGAGCTGCTCGTTCGCTACTTGGACGGCAACGTGTCCCCAGCGGACATGGAGGTCCTCAACGCCTTGCTGAAGGCGGACGCCGAGGCCCGCGGTTCGCTGCGGGAGATGACGATGCAGGCGCTGGGGATGGCCGACCTGGCGCGCGAACGGGCAGCCCGATCACCTGTGCAGGTGCGGCCCGAGCCGCAGCGTACGAGGTCGTGGTGGAAGCCGGCGGTCTTGGCGAGCGCCTCGGCGGCCGCCGCCCTGACCGTTCTGGCGGTGTTCCTGTGGCCGCGACAGGAGCAAGCGGAGACTGTCACGCTTGCGCAGGTTTCGGGGGCGGTGTCGTGGACGACTGAAGGCGGCCAGGCGCAGCGAGGGCTTTCGGCGGGCGCCAGTTTGCGCGGGGGCACCGTGGTCCTCGAAGGGTCCGCCAGCTCGGCCCAGCTTGTCTTTGCCGACGGCTCCGCGTTGATGCTTTCAGGCGAATGCGAACTGCAACTGCCAGGGGGTGAGCAGAAGCGTCTGACCCTCCGTCGCGGCGCCCTGATGGCCGACATCCGCCCGCAGAAGGCCGACAAGCCCATGGTCATCCGCACAGCCGCCGCCGAAGTGGAGGTCCTGGGTACGCGCTTCCTGCTGACCAGCGACGTGTCGGGGGCAACGCTGGCGGTGGAGTCCGGGCGCGTGCGCCTTCGCCGCCTGGCCGACGACCAGAGCGTGGAAGTCGCGCAGGGGCAAGTGGCAGTAGCCTCACTGAACACCAGTACGCCGCTGGTCGCCCGACAGCTACCCCCCGCACCGGCTCAGTGGCGTGCGACATTCGAGTCCCCGCCTTCCTCGATCTGGAAGGGCGAGTACCTGCCGCCCGAGGCGAGCATCCCCGGCCGCCTACGGAACGTACCGGATTTCTCTGTGCGGCGTGCCGACGGCACACCGATCGCAGCCTATACCGTCAACGTGCTGGACAACTCCGGAAGCATCGCATCCGTATGGCCTGACAGCGTGCTCCGCGTGCGGTTTAGAACCCAGGGCAAGCATGAAGTGCTGGCGCTGGTCGGGCTGCACCACCCAGCGGGCGGCTTCGCGGGCAACTTCCAGACGCTCATCAGGCCCGGCATGGGCCGGACGGATGCGTCGGGCTGGCGAACGTGGGAGGCGCCGCTTTCTGCCTTGGAGGGGAAGTTCCCCAATCGCGCGCAGATTGCGCCCGGCAGTCGCGTGTTCCTGGTTTACCTCGCATGTTATTCACCCGATGCGAGACTCGAAGTGGCGGAGGTCGCCATCGAGTCGCCTCTCCCAGAGGTTTTGCGGTGAAACGCTGCAATGTGCTGCTTGGCGCCGGTGTGGGTGTAGCGGGAACACCGGGATCCCGCCAATTTCAGGCCGAAAACGCTGGAACAGTGAGATGAAAGGATGCAAACGATGAACCGATACAACTTCCTGACGACGATCAGTGCGGTTGCCCTGACGGTTGCCATCGCGGTGTGCAGAGCAAGCGCGGATGACTGGCCGCAGTTCCGCGGGCCGAACCGGGACGGCGTGTCCGCCGAGAAGGGGCTGCTCCAGAAGTGGCCGGACGGCGGCCCGCCGAAGATGTGGACTTCTTCCGGATTGGGCCTCGGAGACAGCTCAGTCGCAGTGGCGAACCGGACCATCTTCGGCACGGGTAAACTTGGGGACAAGCTAAGGCTCTGGGCGCTGGACGAGGCGACCGGCAAGCCGAAGTGGTCCACCCCGATGTCGGACGAGAAGGATGTTAAAGCTGTGGAAATGAACAGCACACCAACGTTCGCCAACGGCAAGGTGTACGCGGTCAGCGGCCTGGGGGATCTCGTCTGCGCCGACGCCGACAGCGGGAGAATCCTGTGGCGTAAAAGCTACGTCAATGACTTCGGCGGGATGCCTCCGGGTTTCGGCGGGTACAGCGATTCGGTCCTCGTGGACGAGGGGAAGGTGATCTGTGTCCCGGGCTCGAAGGCCGCGGCCATCGTTGCCCTGAAAGCCGAGACGGGAGAGGTCATCTGGAAGACGGAGATGACGGATTCGAGGCCAGGTAATGTGTACTCCTCCGCGGTCACAACCGGGGTCGGTGGCGTCCCGCTTTACATCGCGCTTCTGTCTCGGGGCCAGGGCGGGCTGACCGCAGTCCACGCCGAGACCGGCACGCTGCTCTGGCAGTACGAGAACAAGCTGTGCAGAGCGTATCCCATCCCGATGCCGCTGGTGAAGGGCGATTGGGTGTTCGCCACGACCGATATGGGATGGGCTGTCCTGAAGATGGCAGCGGCCGGGAAGGATAAGGTGACGGTCCAGGAACTGAAGCGCTACGGCGGGACTGAACTCGGCTGCTACTACGGCGGGATGGTTTTGGCGAACGACTTTATCTACTTCGCTCATTACCAGCGTCCCGGAGGCTGCCCGCCGGTGTGTGTGGGTGCCAAGTCATGGGAGATCAAATGGAAGGCCGATCAGATGAAGTGGCTGGACCCTGAAGGCAAACGGGACCTCGAATCAGCCAGCATCATCTACGCCGACGGCATGCTCTACTACCAATATGAGAGCGGTCTACTCGCGCTTGTCAGGGCCGACCCGAACCGATTCGCGCTGGTATCGACGTTCAATCTCAAGACGTCGAGGGCCAAGCGGTCGACCCCGGCCATCGCCAACGGCAAACTGTACATCCACGATCACGACAGACTGTACTGCTTCAATATCAAGGCGGAAGGGAAGTGACCACGGACTCGCAGATGGAGCCGTCTGTCGCGACATCGAGCGCGCCCGCCTCCATCGCGTGTTGTCCAACAGTAGCTTAACTTGAGGGAGACAGAGAAATGAGCAAGGAGACACGCTTCGTAGCTGCCCAAATCAGAGCCATGCTCGCCCTTACGCTGGCCTGTGGCGCGCTGGCTGCCGAAGGGAAAGCCGATCCCGCAAGTACCACGAGTGAAGCAAGCAGGAAGACCGACGGCAAAGCTGGTGAACCGGCCGACCGTGACCTGATTCCTGAAGCCCGTGCACTGCTGAAGTACATGGAATCGCAGTACGGCAAGCGAACGCTGAGCGCCGTCAACGGAGGGGGCGATCACAAGGCTGCCGATATGCTCCACGAAGTCTCCGGCGTATGGCCGGCCATCCAGGCGTTGGATCTCAGCGGCTGGAACAGCCCGACGTGGGGCAAGAACTACACGCTCGTCATTCAAAGGTCGATCGACGCTGCCAAGGCATGGGGGGAGAAGGGCGGCATCGTCTCCATGCAGTTCCACTGGAAGAATCCCATGAACGATCAGGGGAGTGCGTGGAAAGGTAAGCCGCAAGGCGCGCCGGTCTTCAAGGTTGCCAACTACGCCACGCCCGGCAGCGCCGAGCACAAGGCGTTCATGGACGATCTGAAGAAACACGCCGGCTACCTCCAGAACCTCGCCGACGCCCGCGTGCCCGTGCTGTGGCGCCCGTTCCACGAGATCGACGGCGGATGGTTCTGGTGGACGGACAAGGAGGAGCCGGAGAACACGCCGAAGCTCTGGCGGATGATGTTCGATTACCTTGTCAAGGAGCGCAGGCTCCATAACCTGATCTGGGTCTATAGCGCCGGCATCTACCCCGGCGCGTTGGCCACGAAGAGCGGGAAGTACAACATCGACCCGAACCTCCCGGTCGGCGAAGAAATCGCCTTCCGCCGGCGTTACTACCCCGGCGAGAAGTACGTGGACATCGCCGGCATCGATATCTACTCCGGCTTTCCCAAGACCGGCTACGGGAGCGCAATGACCGACACGTACGCCAAGGGGTTCGCCATCATGGAGCAGGTCGCCCCCGGCAAGATGATCGCGCTCTCTGAATGCGAGGCGATGCTGGATCCAGAACTCCTGGTGAAGAATGGGCCAAAGTGGCTCTACGTCCTGCCCTGGTGGGGAGCAAATCCCCCCAAGACCTTTCCTCCCGATTGGAACAAGCGGACCTACAGCCACGGTCTCCTGATCAAGCTGGATGAACTGCCCCATGACCTGCTGCACGGAACGAGACCAACGACGAAGCCGGCGAAGTAAAGCGGCCCGCCGAGGATCATCTTTGGGGAGTTGAGATGAACCGCGGGCCTTGCTGCCGCGGAACGGACCGGCAACTGCAAGAGACACCCGCATGCCCCGAACCCGTGAAAAAGGAACAACAACTATGACGACCTGCATGAGTAGCACCATCGGCTTGAGCCTCGTCATCATGTCGCTATCGGCGGGGAGCATTCCGGCGGCCGAGGTCCCGGCGAAATCCGCGCCGGTCATCAGCGCCTGCGACAAGTCGTTCATGTTCGGCTTCGGATCGTGGGAGAAGGCGAAGTCGGCGTTCCCGGCCAAGGCCGACGGTATCCACATCATCGCGAAGAATTGCCAGGGCGGCGCGGGGATCGCCGGGTTGAACGTGAACTTGACCGGCTACGGCGACTGGTCGCCCGCGATGACGCTGGCCGTGGGCGAGCAGAACAAGGCCAGCACCCTGAACCTGCATCTCAGCGATGCCGATGGCACCAGTCACCAGTACAAATTCGACTTGCGCGAACTCAAGCCCGGCGCGTCGCAACAGGTTGTGGCCGAGTACGGCGCGTCGCTGGCCGAGCCCCAGAACGTGGAGAAGGCAGGCAAGACGCCCGGCTTAGACAATGTCGCGAGTTTGATGGTGATCGGCGACTGGAGCGGCAATACGGTGGATGTCGTGCTCTCCGGGATCGTTCTCGTGCCGCCGACGGATGAGTTGCGCGCCGGGCGGGCGAAGCTCAAGGAACTTCACGTCAAGGAGGCCGAGAAAGCCCGCCTGGAGGCCGAAGCAAAGGAGAAGGCCCGGAAGAAGCTCTTGGAGACAGGCGCGCCGCACCCGTCGGACGGCCCGGAGGTCAAGCACGTCTGCGCCGTGGCGCCGGACGTCATCGCCATCACGCTCCAGGCCGGGCAACACGTCAGCAACCAACTTGTGCCCTATGTGGCCCAGCCCGGGGACGAGATCGTGGAGCAGGGGAAGGACAAGCCGCGGCACGAGGTGAAAGACGGCAAGGTGGCGGACTATTTCCAGAAGGCGCTCTTCCGGATGGTCAACAGCAAACGCACCGAGGTGGGGCTGCTCTCTCCCGACGGCAAGCAGCTATTCATCGAGAACAAGTCGAAAGGGCAACTGCTCGACGAGAGGGCGGTCGATGTGCCCGAAGCGTACTCCATCCAGTCGGCTGACGACGCCGCCTATGCGCAGCCGCTTTCGCCGGCGAAGGTCTTCCGCAAGGGCAAGCCCAATTGCTTCAGCCAACCGCTCCCATTCCTCTACACCGTCTCGCTGAAGCTGCCCGCGCCGCTCAAGGTGGGCGCGACGTACACGATCCGCCTCGTGGGCGTGAACACGTCCAGGGAGACCGTCGCCTACGTCCACAAGCCCCGCGAGTCGCGGAGCATCGCGGTGCACGCCATCCAGACCGGGTATCGCCCGGACGATCCCTACAAGCGGGCCTACCTCTCCTTCTGGATGGGCGTGGACAAGGACGGGAAGCACGGTAGTTGCACGCCCGACATCGACGCCTTCGAACTGCTGGACGCCGCCGGCAAGACCGTGTTCACCGGCAGGGCGGAGCCCGCGAAAAAGGAGGGCGAAGAGGAGCAAATCAGCATCCACGAAAAGTTGGACTATACGAAAGCGGCGGTGCGCCGCCTGGACTTCAGCGCCTTCAGCACCCCGGGCGAATACCGCGTGTACGTGCCCGGCATCGGGCTGAGCGGACCGTTCCGCATTGCTGCCGACGTGTGGGAGAAGCCGTTCAAGGCCGCCATGCAGGGGATTCTGGCGCAGCGACAGGGCATCGATCTGGGTCCGCCCTTCATTACCTATACGCGCAAACGTCCGTTCCATCCTGACGACGGCGTCGAATTCTACCAGATGACGATGCCGGTGCAGGGAGGGCAGGAAGGGGCTCGCGGGAAGCACATGATCGAACTGGCAAAGACCGGCCCTTTGGAGCGCGTCACCGGCGTCTGGGGCGGCTACCAGGATGCGGGCGACTGGGACACGATCGGAAACAGCCACATCAGCGCGACCTATGACCTGCTCGGTTTGTTCGACCTGAATCCCGCGGCGTTTTCCCAGATGAAGCTCTCCCTGCCGGCAGAGGAGATGAAGAACAACCTCCCCGACATCCTCGATGAAGCGATGTGGCAGATGCAGTTGTGGAGGCGCCTCCAGCTTCCCGACGGCGGGGTTCGCGGCGGCTACGGGGATGGATGGGGCTGCTACAAGGGCGAAACCAGTTCCATGCTCAAGTACGCCGGTGTCTATTCGGTTGACCATGAGACGACGATGCACTACGCCGCTGCCGCGGCGCGGGCCGCGCGCGTGCTCACCGCATTCGACAAGAAGCTTGCCGCGGAATATCTGGAATCAGCCAGGCGCGCCTGGGCCTGGGTGGAAGCGCACTCGAAAGAGGACGACGCGGTCTACCAGAAAGTGCTCTCCTTCGACAAGAACCTGCCGAAGAAACTCCGCGAGAAGCGCGCCATGGCGGCCGTGGAGCTGTTGGCCGCCACGCGCGACCCGGCCTTTGATGAGGCGTTCAAACAGTCGTCAGAGCTGGTAAGAAAGGGAGAACTCCGCTACCTCGACCAGCTCGACGCGGACTTCGCCTACGCGCGCCTGCCGGACAACCTGGGCGACCCGGAACTGAAGAAGCAGGCGGTCCACTTGATCGCGGCCTACGCGGACCATGCCATCGAGTTCAGCCGGAAGAACGCGTACGACATCATCGCCGGCGTGCGAACCGATTACCCGCTCATATTCGCCTGCAAATATTTCAGCACCCCGGCGCAGGGCGGGTTCGCCCTGATCTACGCCTATGAACTGACGAAGAAGCCCGCCTATCTGGCCGCGGCCGTTCAGGGGTCGAACTACAGCCTCGGCGCCAACCCGGACAACCTCTCGTACTGCACGGGCGTCGGGTACAACGCACAGCATTTCAACTTCATGGTCGATGCCCAGGTCACCGGGCAATTGCCGGACATCATGGTCGGGCACATCCCCTACGGGCAGGGCAACGAGGGGAACAGCATGAGCCGGTCGGCGAACGCCTGGGTACAGCAATGGCTGCTGAACTTCGGGCCAACCAAGAAGATGATTCCCAACTGGTTCGACTGGCCGGTGAACGAGCAGTACATCGACTTCGGCCGGTACCCATTGCACAACGAGAACTGCTTCAACGCCACCACGGTGCCCGCAGCGTGCTACTGGTTCTACCTGGCGACGCGGCCGGAGGCGGGAAAATGAAGGAAGCGAATGTGCTGGGATAATCCCATCTGCGGCTTTTGCATCTACCAATCCAGTAAAGGCACGAACACCATGAGAACGACAACGAACACAACGATCAGGAACACCATCCGCTTGTTGGCTCTGTTGCCCCTGCTGCTGGCGGCGGCGCGCGCCGCTGATGGCGACGCAGCGAAATCCGCGCCCTCCAAGGGAACGGAGGCTCCCGCAACGCCTGCACAACCACCCTTCACCGAAATGATCCTCGACCTCGGCGACAACATCACCCTGAAACTGGTGCAGATTCCGGCCGGGAAGTTCCTGATGGGCAGCCCGGCGAACGAGCAGGGCCGCAACGCGGATGAGTCCGTGGCGCCGGCGGGCGCCAAGGGCGGTAAGACGCAGGTGGAAGTGACCATCAGCAAGCCGTTCTACATGGGTGTCTACGAAGTCACGGTGGACCAATACAAGCAGTTTTCCCCGAAGAACGACAAACGTGGCAATATCATGACCTGGGGAATGGGTTCACCCGAGGGCCACCAACGCGGGGGCATCCCGACTTTCAACTGGTCATCTGAGAAAAAGGGAGTGAAATCCGAACAGAATGGCAGCCATCCGGCACTCGCGACCTTGCCGGAGGATACGCAGAAATTCTGCGAATGGCTGTCCGAGAAGACCGGCAAGAAGGTCAGGCTGCCGACGGAGGCGCAATGGGAATACGCTTGCCGGGCCGGCAGCACCACCCGCTTCTCGTTTGGCGATAAGGACGAGGACTTGTGCCGGTATGCCAACTACTGCGACCAGTCGAGCTTGAGCGCGTATCCCTGGCAGGACAAGGAACATCGTGACGGATTTGACAAGACCTCGCCGGTCGGATCCTTCAGGCCGAATGCCTGGGGCCTCTATGATATGCACGGGAATGCCTGGGAATTATGCCGGGGCTGGTACACGGAGAACTACCCGGCAGCGAATACGGTAGATCCCAAGGGACCCGCCACGGGCAAACACTTTGTACTGCGTGGCGGAGCTTTTGAGAGCACCCCAGCGCTTTGCCGTTCGGCCGCCCGTGAGAGAAGGGATCCCTGGAATGACCCTCACAATCGCTCGGATATCGATGGTTTCCGTGTGATTGTTGAGGAATGAGAAGCACAAACAACCCATAGGAGGTTCGCCATGAAGTTGAGAACTACACGACGGTTGGGAATCCAACAGTTCTTCACGCTCGCGGCCCTCGTTTGCCTGTGGCTCACGGGAGGACATGTCGCCGCGGGCGACGCGGCGGGCAAATCGGTTCTGCCTGAAATGATCCTCGACCTCGGCAATAACATCACGATGAGGCTGGTGAAGATTCCGGCGGGCAAATTCATGATGGGGCAAGCGCTGGGGGAGAAGAGCCTGACCTGGGATGACAAGACATACCGGTTTGAGGAGCGAACAAATACCAAGCCCCAGACCGGGGTCGCGGTCGGCTCGTTTTACATGGGCGTATACGAAGTGACCCGCCGCCAATACGGGCAGTTCACCAAGCCGCCGGCGAATTACCCCTATTTCAAACAAGACAATGACGACCACCCGCTCTTGACGTCCACCATTGAGGACTGCGGGAAGTTTTGTGTCTGGTTGTCGCAGAAGACCGGCAAGGATGTTCGCCTGCCCACGGAAGCGCAATGGGAATATGCCTGCCGCGCCGGCAGCACCAGCCGCTACTACTTCGGGGATGATCCTGCCGAGCTCTATAAGTACGCCAACTACTGCGACGCGGCATGCTCGCGGGCCTACCGCTATCGCGACCGACAGCACAACGATGGTTGGGACATGACCGCGCCGGTGGGATCGCTGAAGCCCAATGCCTGGGGATTGTACGACATGCTTGGAAACGCCCAGGAGATGTGCTTCAACGAAGGGGAGACGGCCGCCACCTTGGCAGATGGGAAAGGGAAAACATGGCCGATTCGGGGCGGGGCTTGGAATAGCGCCTGGGGGGACGCCTGGGGAGACTGTGCGTCTGCTACGCGGAGTACCGTCGGATGGAAGTGGATGCACAGTTTCAACGAGGGATTCCGCGTCGTCGTGCCCGTTGACCCGAAGACCGGCGAGGCCGCCCTCGCGCTGGCCGCACCGGCGGCGGGCGCGGCGAAGGCGATGGGCGATAATGCCGCCGCCAAACCCGCGACCGCCCCTGGAGAGGCAATGCAGAACGTCCTTCGCCCTCCCGACGCGGTGATCGTCGTCCTCGACGGCGGGGAAAAGCCTCTCCGTGCCCAAGACAAGGGCCGGTGGACGCACGAGGACATCGTCGTCGAAACAATCGTCGAGGGCGACCGCGTCACGGTCCGGCTGGCGGCGCCAAAATCGGCAGTGAAGCGGCTTGGTCTTCAGTGGACGGCCACCCTCGATCCCTCCGCCAAGCTCATGTGTGACGCCTGGGAGCGCGGCTACGGCGACCTGGAATGGAAGGCGCTCGATCCGCGGCGAGTCATGCCGTGGTACTTCCTCTACCACCACAAGCAGCGCACCGGCGCCGCCGGCGTGATGACCGGCCCCGGGGCCATGTGTTTCTGGAAGGCCTCGGGCAACACGATCGAGCTGCATGCCGACGTGCGCAGCGGCGGTGACGGCGTGATGCTGGGCGCCAGAACGCTCAACGTCTGCACTGTGGTGCAGCGTCACGGCAGAGCGGACCAATCGGCCTTCTCAGTCCTGCGGGAGTTCTGCCGGCAGATGTGCCCCAAGCCTCGACTGCCCGCCCAGCCGGTTTACGGATTCAACAACTGGTACTACGACGGCGGAATCAATGCGGAGCGGTTTGTGGGCGACGCCAAGTTTATCTCCCGCCTTTCGCCCGACAAAGACAACCGGCCCTATGCCGTGATTGACGACGGCTGGCAGGCCGGCCCCGGCGTGTGGACCAAGGGCAACGGCAAGTTTCCCTCGATGAAGGACATGGCGGACGAAATCCGCAAGGCCGGTGCCCGGCCGGGCCTGTGGACCCGCCTGTTGCAGGCCCCGGGCAGCGCGCCCAAGGAGTGGCGCATCAAGCGGGATCCGTCTGTGGCTCCCAAGTACATTGGCAATAATGTTCTCGACCCGACAGTTCCGGAGGTGCGGAAGCACGTGGCCGATCAGGTCAAGTGCATCCGCCAGTGGGGCTACGAGTTGATCAAGGATGACTACTCTACCTACGAGGTCTTTGGTCAAATGGGCAACAAAATGGGAGAGCAGGTGACCAAGGAGGGTTGGTCCCTGGCGGATCGGTCGGTGACGACCGCCGAGGCAGTGCGCGAGCATTACCGCAACATCCGCGACGCCGCCGGCGACGGCGCGATCATCATCGGGTGCAACACGATTGGGCACCTGGCCGCGGGGATTTACGAAGTCAACCGCATTGGCGATGACACCAGCGCCCAGCATTGGTGGTCTACCAGCAGGCAGGGCATCAACGCCCTCGCCTTTCGTCTGGCTCAGCACAATGTCTTCTTCGCCGCCGATCCCGATTGCGTTGGCGAAAAGGGCAGCCCGCAACAGCCATGGGAAAAGAACCGCCAGTGGCTGGACCTGGTGGCCCGGAGCGGGGCGGCGCTGTTCATTTCCGTGAAGCGAGAAGCCGTCAACGCCGACCAGGAGAAAGAACTCACCGAGGCCCTCAGGAAGGCGGCCAAGCCGCAGGAAATCGGCGAACCTCTCGACTGGATGGAGAAACGCCTCCCGGCGAAGTGGCGCCTGGGCGGTCAGCCCGTTGAGTTCCAGTGGTAAGGGGCACAAGGTAATGACCGAGCCAAACTAACCAAGAGAAAGCAAGAGACCATGAAAACCTTCAGCACAATCGGTGTAGGCCTCATCAGCATGTTGTTTTCGGTCACGAGCCTTCAGGCAGCCGCGCCACCGGCGGCCGCCGGGCCGAAGGCTGAGTGGCAGAACATCACCGCCGAGTTCGTCAAAGCCACCGGCCTCGATAAGCGTAAAGAAGAGGGAAAGGATAATAAGGGCAATCCAAGATTGGGGGCTGTCTATATGACGCGTTTCCAAGGGATGCTCGTGCTCCCCAACGGAGACGTGCTCGTGACGAACAATGAGAAGGGTATGTACCGGACCACCGATCAAGGTGCCACATGGACCAAATATGGCGAGGATTGGATGAAGGGGGTCGCCCAGAGTTCGCTGAGCCTGAAAATGTACTATCCGGATCGTATCGGCCTGACGCTGGATGGCCCCATTGCGGTCTCGCCGGATATGGGCAAGTCCTGGGTGAAAGTCAATAAACCCAAGGTGCTTATCACCAATCAGAAGGACAAGCCTGCCTTCATGGGCGACATCAATATCACCCAAGGAGACATGGACCTGTCGGACAACATGCCACCGAAAACCATTCTCGGCGCCGTCCACCATGGGGATTTGGCGGGCGGATGCTTCGTGCAGACTTCCGATGGAGGGAGAACGTGGGATTGGTCTCCCCCTGTCTTGAAAGAAGCGAAAGGCGGATTGCGAATTGGCGTCGTCAACGCTTCGACATTGCTTCGCGGCGGCGTGCCCCCAAAGGGAGTACCGGAGCCCGGCATTCATGTGAGCCCGGATCTTGGGCAGACATGGGCCAAGGTCGCGGACTACACCCTGCATGGCGCATGTCCGGTTCATTACGGCTCCAATATTTACTGGGCGGCGAAAGAGGGCGTTGTGGTCTCGCGCGACGGCGGGAAGACCTGGAGTGTGTGCGGATCGGCCGTCGAGAACATCGTTTTCGGCCCTTACTTCGGAAAGAGCGAACAGGAGATGATGGTCGTCTCGTTCAAAGATGGATACTCCATCACCAGGAACGGCGGCCAATCGTGGACCCGTGTGGCGCCTTTCTTCGCCGACGCTCCCGATGCGTGGGGTGAACCCAAGAATGAAAGAACCTGCCCACCCACTGTTGGCCGGCACTGGCGTGGTTGTCTCTGGTATTTCGGATGGGACTCGGAGAGGAACATACTGTACGAGAGCCTTTTTGGCGGAGACGTCTGGAAGCTGGTATTGCCCCCGACGCCTGCCGCAGGAGCGGGAAAGGAAGATAAGAAGTGACAACGGGGATGCCTTGCACGCGGTGCAAGCGGCATTGGCGCCTTGTGCCAAGAAATGAACAGGCCAGGAACAGCCCGAGGAGTTCAAACATGCGTCTCAATCATCGTTTCGCGAGCATGGTCATCGCACTGCCGGCTTTGATCTGGGCGTCCGTTGCGTCCGCCGCGGAGCCAAAAGGGAATTGGCCGCAGTTTCGCGGCCCGACCGGGCTGGGTTATACCGAGGAGAAGAATCTGCCTCTCCAATGGGGCGGTCCCGCCAATGAGAATGTCCTCTGGAAAGGCCCGCTCAACGGCACGGGGCACGCCAGTCCGATCGTCTGGGGCGACGCGGTTTTTGTTTGTACCGCCAAATGGCCGGGGGATGGCGCCCCGAAGGCCGGTGTGATCCCCGACCACCACGTCGCCTGCTACCGCGTCGCGGATGGGAAACTGCTGTGGGACACGGTCGTGCCGCCGGGGCCTTGGCTGCGGAAGGATCCTGACACCAGACCCGGCGGCGGCTACGCCGCCCCCACGCCCGTCACCGATGGCAAGCTGGTCTATTGTGTCTTCGGTTCCTCGGTCATCGCGGCCCTGGATTTCCAGGGAAAGCTCGTCTGGCGGAAAGAGCTTGTCCCGTACTCCTTCGACGTGATGATGGGAAGCAGTCCGATTCTCCACCAGAATACGGTGATCCTGTTCAGCGCGATGAACGGAAGTTCCAACGTGAGCGCCCTCGACAAGGCGAGCGGCGAGTTGAAGTGGCAGCAGAAGTTTCCGGACATGGGCTTCGGCCACAGCACGCCGGTCATCATCTCGGTGAAGGAGAAGCCCCAGATGCTGGTGCTGGCCTCGGGAATGAGCCAGACCGGCAACGCTCTGCGCAGCCTAGATCCGACCAGCGGCAAGCTGCTGTGGTGGTGCCGGGGTGCGGGTGACGCGGCTTCGCCCGCGTTCGGATCGGGGATCGTGTACTTCGACAGCGGCCGAGGAGGAAAGGGCGTGGCCGTGGACCCCAATGGCACCGGCGACGTCTCCGCAACGCATATCCGCTGGACCGTGTCGATGGACCAGGCGATCAGCTCGCCCATCATCGTCGGTCCCCACGTGTATCGCCTGCTCAGTTCGGGCGTGCTGAAGTGCTGGGAAGTCCCCTCGGGCAAAGAGGTGTACAAGGAGCGGCTGGCCAGCATTTCCGCGAAATGGGCCAGCCCGATCGTGGACGGTGACGGCCGTCTCTATTTCGCCAGCGCCGGAAAGAGCTACGTGATCCAATCCGGCCCGGAATTCCGCGTGCTGGCAGTCAACGATCTCGGCGATGGGAACGATCCCTCGCCTGCCGTCGCCCAAGGCCGGTTGTTTCTCGTCGGGCAGAAAGACATCTACTGCATCGGGCTGGGGAAATGAGAGTTTCCTGGGAACCTGAGACTCAAACCATCAGCGTGAAAACGAAAGAACAAACCATGAGAGCTTACACAATGGAGAAAGCTATGTCGCTTCAGAGATTAGCAAACAGTGCGCGCTTCCTGCTCTTGGTGCTGACGGCCATGACCAGCGCGACCGCCGCGGAGATGACTCCCCCCAAGAGCGCCACAACCACGAGCAGAACCGAGGCCGCCCGCTGGGGATACGTCGGGGCGCTGGCAAGCCCTGGGTCGCCTGAAGTGACCATCGCCCCCGCATCCGACATCGGCAAGTTACCGTACTGGCAGATCTATGCCACGGCCCGGTGTCGTGTCCTGCACTACCGTTTCCCCGTGCCCGACGGCGCCTACAAGGTCCGCGTGCATTTCCTTCAGGCCGCCGGCGGCACCACGAAGAACGACGCCGGGCTGTCCGCCGCCGCCAATGGAACGAAGATCGTCGACAGCCTTGACGCGTATGTGGCCAGGGCTCCGGACGGCCCTCCGCGGAAGGTGGAACTGCCCTCCGACGTCGTCGCCAAGACCAGTGAAGCTGACGTGGAAAGCAAGAACGGACAGATCATGGTGTCCTTCCCGGTCACCACGAAGCCCAACTGGGCGGTCTGCGGCCTGGAGGTCATCGGCAAACAGGCGACGATCCGGGTCAATTGCGGCGCGAAGGCCCCCTACACCGACGCCGACGGCCATGTCTGGGAATCCGATTGGGATCGCCGTCAGCCGCTCACGTCCGGCGAGATCGCCCTGGAGAAACGCGAGATGCCCAAGGGGGAATGGGTGAACATCTCGGACGAGATCCTGCGCAAGTTCCGCGACGATCTGGGGCTGGTTCCGGTGTCGGTCTGGCCCTATTTCTTCGCGGCGAAGGACGGGTGGGTGGTGTGCGACCGCTCGGGCAAGACGTATGTCGGCTATCTGGGTCTGGGGCTCTGGCGGTACGACCTGGCGACAGGAAAGCTGACGAAGGCGGACGAGGGGAAGTACACGGCCGAACCGCGCGGTATGTGCCTGAGCCTGAATCCCGACAAACCAGGCTTCTTCCTCATGGGGTGGTCGGCACAGAGCAAGGAGACCTTTGCCGTCCATTGTACCGATGGCAGCCGCTTCGAAGGCATTGATGGCGGGCCCCAGCACAACGGCTGGGACAACATCTCGGTGGACTGGACTGCTGATCCTCCGGTCGTCTTCGTCAAAGTCCATCACACCCCCGGCAACACGAAGCTGAGCACTGACGGAGGCAAGAGTTTCACACTGGTTGGGGAGGACGGGAAGAACCTGTTAGCCGTCGGCGCGCTGGGTGGTGGCGTGCTGGTCAAGTTCCTGAAGGACGGGACAATCATGCGCAGCACCGATCTCGGCGCCAACTGGGCCAAGAGCGGAGAGATGAAGTTCATCAAGAAGCAGGGCGACTATCGCCTGATCAATTGCATCGGAAAGACGGCCTACCTGGGCACGGCCGAC
>Ga0315277_10005241_pt1 | contig 17144 bp, 18 predicted proteins | sample YL17G05_15_MG_FD_203695 | JGI IMG/M metagenome (GOLD analysis project Ga0315277, IMG submission 203695) | Sediment microbial communities from Yellowstone Lake, YNP, Wyoming, USA - YL17G05_15 | ecosystem: Environmental > Aquatic > Freshwater > Lake > Sediment | place: USA: Wyoming | collected... | reverse complement strand
TCTATTCCCGCCTATGGTGTTGCCCAGGCAGTCGAACGTCACATTATCCTTGCCGCCGAAGAAGATGCATGCTGGATTAGCGCTGTTGTAGTTTAAGATGCTTGTGATAAGCTGGACAGTATCCCCGCTTGATGCGCTTGCTATCTTCTGGGTGCAGTCCGGGCAGGAGCTGCAGTTGTAAATTATTGGAGAAAGCGGGAGATAGTCGATGTTGTTCGTGGCTGGGGTGTAAGAGTTCTCACATAATCCATCACCATCGATGTCCGTGCACGTGTCAGAGAAGTTGAAGCCGTCTATATCAGTCCAGTAGTTCCCTCCTATGCAGCGTCCTCCGATTATGTTTGGACCAGAAGAGCAGGAACGGGTAGTGTTCCAGTAGTTGAGGTTGTTGGCGTCGTTGGAGTAAAGATTAACCGTGTTGTTCAGGTAGTTGTTGTAGAAGATGTTGTAGCGGGGGTAATTGGTGGCCATGGCATTCAGATTAATCCCGTAGTTCGTGTTGTTCTCTATCCTGGAGTTGTTTATAGTGTTGTAATTGGAGGTGGAGGAGAGGTAGAAACCAGTATTGAAGTTGGAATTTGCGGTTATGCTGGTAAGGTTGTTGTTGGAGCAACTTTGAAGGTAGAGGCCGTACATTGAGTTGTAATTGGCTGTTATGTTGGTTAGGGTGTTGCTGGAGCTGGAAAGGAGGAAGTTGAAGCCATAAGAGTTATAGTTGGCTGTGATGTTGGTGAAAGTGTTGCTGGAGCTGGATAAAAGGGTGAAGCCCAAGCCCAAAGAGTTGGAATTTGCGGTTATATTGGTTAGGATGTTGCTGGAGCTGTAGATGAGGTAGATGCCGTTATAGTTGTAATTGGCTGTTATATTGGTAAGGATGTTGCTGGAGCTGGAAGAGAAAAAGATGGCGTAGTTGTTTTGTGAAGAGTTTATGTTTGAGATAGTGGAGTTTTGGGTAGAATCAAGGTAAAGCGCATAACCAGTTACTAGAGTGTTCAGAAACAGTGATGTGTTCTGTATGGTGATATTGTTAGTGTAGCGTATGTAAATCCCGTGAGTGAAGTAGGATATATTGGCGCAGTTCTTGATTATTGTGTTGTTCGCACCGTCAGCCACTGTGGAGTTTATGCCTGTATATGAATCTGTTCCTGAATTCGGCCCCGTTATCTTCTTCCCGTTGCAGTCCAGTGTGATATTGTCCTTGCCCTGGAGATCAATGCAATAAGAGGATGTGGTGAGGTCTGCGAAGAGCTTGATGGTATCTCCGGAGGAGGCTGCGGCTATTTTAGAGTTGCAGTCAGAGCAGGAGGTGCATGCGTATACACCTTTTGCGAGAGGCAGGTAATCGGTGTTGTTGGTAGCTGCTGCATAATTATTATCGCATATACCGTCCTTGTCAGAATCTGTACATAAATCTGAAAAGTTGGACCCATCCAGGTCAGTCCAGTAGTTTCCTGCAATGTAAGGGCCGCCAATGATGTTGGTGCCTGTGGTCTTTGTGATGTTCCAGTAGTTCATGTTGTTGGCTTCAGTCGAATTCAGATTCAACGTATTGTTCAGGTAGTTGTTGTAGAAGGTGTTGTATCGAATAAGTGCATATGAAGATAAGTTAGTCATGCTTATTCCTGATTGTGTGTTGCGAGATATGTTGCAACCTGTGAATGTGTTATAGGCTACACTGCCAGTACCAAATGAAATCATAGACACACCTACAGTGTTATAAGCAAATGTGCAGTTGATGAATGAGTTGTAGGAAGCGTTTGCATTCCATGCTTCAATTATTATTCCAGGATTAGCGGCGTTGAGGGACATTCCCGTTACATTTGTGAATATGTTTCCGACACCAAAAAAATTCCAGGCACGGCTTCCTGAATTCCTCACTACAACATTGGTGAAATTGTTGTAATTTATTGGTCCCAACCAGAAGGCCGCATTTGCATCTCCACTTGTACTGACATTTATGATGTTGCTGTAGTTGCTGTTGCCGCTAAAGTACATGAAATTGTTGCTTGACATCCCTGTTATGTTCTGGTAGGTATTGTTGGAGCTGGAGTCACACCTAATACCTGAGCCCCAGTCCGATAGGACGCAGTTCTTTATTGTGACATTGAAGGAGCCTCCGCCATAAGTGGCATTCAGTATTATCCCGTTTGTACCTCCTGTATCCGTGCCGTCTATCCACCAGCCGTTGCAGTCGAAGGTTATGTTGTCCTTGCCGTTGAAGGCTATGCAATTAGTTGCAATACTCCCTGTTATGTTCGCGGTCATTTGGACAGTATCCCCGCTTGATGCGCTGGCTATCTTGGAGGTGCAGTCTATGCAAGAATTGCAATTATAAATGGTCTGAGCGCTTGCAGGTTTGGACAGAAAAACTAGGGTTATAATCGCAAGCATCAAAGAGAGAGCGGGAAGCAGCCTCATGCTAATATATTGTTAAATGTAATATTAATAGCGCTTTAAAGGACTAACCAGCAACGCTTGAAGCTGCATCGCTCTGGATAGGCTCAGCCACAAAAGAGGCTCCACCTTTCAGCTTAGCATCCTTAATTATGAACCTTCCGGATTCCCCGTTCCACTGGATTTCCGAGTCCGTTACCTCAAGCCTCCTCTTGAAGATGGGGCCGTTCAGGACGAGGGTCTCGAACTCCCCGCCTTCCCCAGCAAGATGGAGCCTGTGCTTCTTGGCTGCCATTTTGAGCTTTGCAAGGGATTTCTTGTCTATCACCTTGCCAAGCCATTCCTTTCCAAGCCCATCAGCTGAGACCGATGTTATCATGACCTCGAAACCGGCATCGATTAGCCGCTTCCATATGGTTTCTGGCCTCTTGCCCCAGAGAGGCGCAATCATCTTAAGCCCCAAAGACCTGCATATCCTCTGGACCCTTTCCTTCTGGTATTTGGATGCTATCGCCCCGACCACAATCCCGTCCACCTCCGCCTTGATGGATTCGAGGACATTCTTCAGGTCCTCCAGCTCCTTCTCCTTCTCGCCTGCCGTCTTCTTTGTCACGAGCCTTAAGCCCATGGAAAGCGACTGCATTATGGCCATGCTCATGTTAGGGTAGTGGAACATGTAGGATTCAGGGTTCTTGGAAAACATGGAGACCAGGTACCTGACTTCCATGCCCTTCTGCAGGGAATCATACAGGGCAAGGGTGGAATCCTTGCCGCCTGAGAAGAGGACTGCCACATGGATTTTCTTTTCCATCATACCACATTACCTCTTGGGCTTGGAGGCTTTTATATCCAGGCAGATTTTGAAAACCCTTGGCCCATATGGAAGGACCTTCCTCTTTTCCAGGATTTTTATGCTCCTGCCTGCCTTCTTCGCGGCCCTTTGGGCAAGGCGCTCAGCCTCTGGGAACAAGTCATCCTCGTGCGCATATGAGTAGAAGTGTATCACACCGCCTTTTTTTTTCAGGCAGCGGAAGGCCTCAGGAAGGAACTTATATCCTTCTTTTGGCAGAGGCATGACCACCCTGTCGCACTTCCCGAAAAATGGCTTCGAAGCCTTCTTCACATCGCCAAGAACAGCCTCGACTCTTTCCTGAACCTTGTTCGTCCGGATGTTCTCACCCATGTATTCCACAGCATCAGGATTCACCTCTATCGCGCAAACCCTGGAAAGCGGCTGCCTCTTTGCGATAAGTATTGCGAAAGGCCCCACTCCCGCAAAGAAAACCATGACGGACTCCTTTGGCTTTACCTGTTCCGCAATCCTGAGCCTTTCTGTCCCTTCCCTGGGGGAGAAATAAGCCTTGGAGACATCCAGCCTGTACAGGCAGCCTGATTCCTTATGGACGGTTTCTGTATTCTTGCCCACAAGGATCTCCAGCTCCCGAAGCCTGAACCTGCCTTCCCTCTCGCTGAGCTTCCTGCATACCGTCTTGATATGAGGCTGTGACTTCTTGAGCGCCCTGGCTATAAGGAGCTTCCTGGACTCCAGCTCCTGGGGAATCTCTATAATGGCAATATCCCCTATGATGTCGAACCCTGTCCGCAGGAGAGACATCTTGCTTTTGGGGATCTTCCCTTCCAGCTCTTCCTTCAATGTCATTCGCTCACCTTCAAATAAGATATTTTATTGCCGAATTCCATAAATATAAAGAAAGGAACCCTATTATCCTATTAATAATCAGTTGGAAGGCGGTGATTTGCATCCATGTGCGTGAACCGCCTTCATTCAAAGAATCGAGGTGTGTGTCATGCTTAGTCTGCTTACAAAGCTTACAGAAGCCCCCTCCATATCAGGCTCGGAGGGCAGCGTCAGGGAGGTAATGAGGAAGGAGCTTAAGAATTACGTCGATGAGATCCACGTCGACAAGATCGGCAACCTCATTGCCAGGAAAGGCAAAGGCTCTCCGAAGATACTGCTTGCAGCGCACATGGATGAGCTGGGGCTGATGGTCAAATATGTTGACAAGTCAGGCTTCATAAACTTCGAGACCATCGGCGGCTGGGATGAGAGGGTCCTTCCCGGCATCAAGGTCCATATACACGGCTCCAAGGGCTCTGTGACAGGAGTGATTGGAACCAAACCCGTGCACCTTCAGGACAAGGACGAGCAGAAGAATCCCTTCAAGCTAAAAGAGCTTTTCATAGACATAGGCGCAGGAAGCGCAGAGGATGTCCGGAAGGCAGGAATAAGCATTGGAGACATGATAACCCGCAGCGGAGAGGTAAGCAGGCTGCTCGGTTCCAGGCTCACAGGAGCAGGATTTGACAACAGGGCAGGATGCGCAGTGCTAATCGAGGTCATGAAGAGGATTAGGGGATTCAAAGGCACAGTCTATGCCGTTGGCACAGTGCAGGAGGAGACTGGCCTGATAGGAGTGAGGGGAAGCATATTCGGCATCCAGCCTGATGTCGTGCTCGCCCTTGACACCAACATAGCAGGCGACACCCCGGAGATAAAGCCCAACGAATCCAATCTGGTTCTCGGCAAGGGACCGACAATGGACCTTAAGGATGCGATAAGCATAACCAACCCCAGGGTCAAGAAATGGATACTTGAGACAGCGGAAAAGACCAAGATAAAAATCCAGCTCAATGTCATGAGCGGTGGCGCAACCGATGCCTCCATGGCGCCCATGATACGGGAAGGCATACCTTCAGGATGCCTTGCAGTGCCTGTGAGATACGTGCACACCCCTGTAGAGGTCGTAGAGCTGAATGACATGGAAGCCACAGCAAAGCTGGCTGCCGAATGCGTCAAGAGCGCGCCGAAGTATTTCTGATTATGGAACTCTCAAGCTCTTCATTCGCGAACGGAGGGAAGATACCCCTGAAGCATGTTATGCAGGGGATAGGAGGCCAGAACGTTTCAGTCCAGCTCTCCTGGCAAGGCGTGCCTCCTGGAACAAAATCCTTCGCGTTGGTAATAGTGGACATCCACCCGGTTGCCAGGGAGTGGGCGCACTGGCTTGTCATAAACATTCCTGCCAACGCTACTTCTATTCCTGAAGGCGCATCAGGAAGGAGCATGCCCAAAGGCTGCTCAGAGCTTTCCAATTCTTTTGGAGGCCTAGGCTACGGAGGCCCGCAGCCGCCAAAAGGGTCCGGAGACCATCCCTATGTGGCTACCCTTTACGCGCTTAACGCTGACAAGCTCCCGCTCACCTTCAACACTTCGCTCTCAGATTTCAAGAAATCGCTCATCAAAAAGATACTTTCGACAGCTTCTATTACAGGGAAATATGGGAGATAGCATTCACCCTAGCAGCCTGACCTGAGCCTTCACGGGTATGATTTCAGGCTCCCCCTGGTATAGCTCCACGGTTCCAACTATCTGGATGCTGTCCCCATTCTTGATTTTGGTGGCATCAAGCCCGGAGTAGCCGAGCTGCTCTGCTATGTTCTCCCATATCACGACGCGGACTTTATCCTCCCCGTCAATCAGATTGAAAAACACGTGCCCGCTCTTATGGAAGTATATGCTGGACACATATCCTGTCACATTGACAGAGCTGCCCGCAAGCTCTGCTGTCACATCGCCAACATTCACTGTCCTGTATTCCATCTGGATGAGCAAAAGGTAAATAACCGCAATGCTGAGCGCAGAGCCGATAAGGCAGAGCTTTGTGACAAGCCTTTCATCCATTCATGCACCTATTCCTGATTGAAGGCTCCTGCAGACGCCTTCCTTTCCTTTTCTGGACTGAAGGCGTCTCTTGAAACCTTCCTTTCATCGAGGGGAAACGCCTTGACATCAGCATATTCAGGCCCCTGGGGCAGAAGAACGCTTTTCTTCAGCTTTATCTCCTTCACGCGAAATTCACCCAACTTCACGCCTTGCATTGCGCGTATTTCACGGCCAAGCTCTTTCGCATTCCTTCTGGATTTCACTCTTGCTATGGTCAGATGGGGGCTTGGCCCGTGCTCATCCTTCCTTATGAACGACAGATTCTTGTCAAGCTCCTTTGCAAGATTGATTAAACCTTCCTTTCCATCTTTCACTCCAGCCCAGACTACCTTGATGAAACTCTCATCGCCAAAATAGCCTATGCCCTCAAAAGAGATTCCAAAATCGTGAAAACCCCTCAGCGAGCTTGAGATGATGTTCTCCACCTTCATGAGCTGCTCTTCATGGATGTCACCAAGGAACTTCAGCGTGAGGTGGAGATTGCGAGGCTCGACCATCTTCAAGTCATAATCCCCTGAGGCGAGCTTCTCCTGCACAGAGGCTATCTTATCTATCAGGCCCTTCTCAAGCTCTATGGCGATGAAGAGGCGCATAGTATATCTTTAAGCAGCAGCATATAAATCCCCTCATAATGCGCCATGCTTTGGAACAGGCTATACTTAAAAAGCCTCTCATAATATCCAGAATGGTATGAACATCAGCTTCACGTATGTTCACATATATAAATGAACACGTGAAGCTCAGAGCAAAAAGCTTTTAAACCACGCTTCCAAATCTCAAACTTGCTGACAGAAAGGCAGACTAACCCAATAATGCATTAATTCAAGAATCGAGGTGTTGACTGATGGATTATGAGAAGCAGATTAAAACCTTCAACTGGAACTCGAACCCGTTTACTTTTCAGATAAAGCCCAGCGTCTTCGTGGGATACACGAAGCAGCTTAATGAGATGATGACTGGCCTTCAGTGCGGCAACAAGTTCTCTCTCCTTCTGGGGCCTACTGGCTCCGGAAAGACTACCATGCTCAAGGTCCTTGAGCAGGGTTTCCGGGACGCAAGGATAATCTACATTTCAAAGCCGCCCAGGAATCCTGAGGACTGGGTGACAGTATTCGAGCGGATAACCAGGAGAAGGTTCTCTTTGCGCAGGAAGAACATAAACCTCTACAACCTGAGCGAGCACGTGAAGAAAGGCCTTAATGGAAAGAAATGCATGCTTCTGGTGGACGAGTGCCATGAGGCATCAACAGAAAGCCTGGAATGGCTCAGGTCTCTTGCCGATCAGGTGGATGGCCTTTCTGTTGTCCTGGCAGGCCTTCCGGTATTCGAAAACGCGGTGAAATCCAGTCTGGAGACCTTCATGAGGAGGGTTGGGACCAGGATAGAGATAGGTTCCCTCACCAAGTCCGAAACCAGGGAGCTCATAAAAAGGCGCATAGAGAGCGTGGGCGGGGACGACATCAGGCCTTTCTCGCACAACATGATAGATTATGTTTATGACCGGACAGGAGGCTTCCCACGCGAGGTGCTGAGAGTGTGCAATGAGCTCAGCCTCAAAGCCCTGGAAAGCAACATAACCACCATAGACTATGACTTCCTGAGGGAAACGGACACCTCAGAGGCGCGCCTGTCCTCAGACATGATATCCAGCCTTCCTGAGAGGCAAAGGCTGATAATGGAGACCCTAGCGAAGCATGGCGAGCTCACCCCAAGCCAGATTGTCTTCGAACTTGATATTGAGGAATACAAGGACGCAGAGAACGGAGTGCGCTCAGTTAACAACATCCTGCGCAGGCTCATGAAGGAGAAGCTTGTGGAAAGGAAGAAGCGCGGCAAGTCATACGCTTACCTGGTTTCAGAGAGATACAGGACGCTTCTGGTCCAGGCCTGAACCAATTTCGTTGGTTCAGCCTGATGCTCTCACCATTTATCTTACCAAACTTGAGGCGATTGGATTGGGAATAAGGGATGCTCTTAAACTCCCAAAGACAAATATATATTAATGAAAACCAAACTCCTAATTTCCTTGGGATTGATTCTTCTTTTTATTTACCTTATTCCTCAGGCAGATGCAGCCACTTACTATGTGGATTACCAGAGCGGAAGCGACAGCAATAATGGTCTGTCAACCACAACCCCCTGGAAACGTTGCCCTGGGATGATTGGCTTTTCCGGATCGTATTCGCATCAAGCCGGTGATAGATTTATTTTCAAGGGCGGGGTTACCTGGCCTGCGTCTGTTTTTTATTCAACATCCCCGTTACAGGCCTTTACCATAGGCTTTTCTGGAACACTTGGAAATGTAGATGAATATACAACAGACCAGACGTGGTATTCCGGAGCATCATACAGTCCGCCAGTTTGGGATGGTGGCGGTGCAGTTATTAATAATGCCGGAATGCTTGAGTCAACCGGAACCAGATATGTAAAAATTAATGGCATAAAATTCCAAAATATTGGAGATGGCACAGATGCAAAAAATGGCAGGGCAATATATCTGCTAGATGTGTCTGACTGGGAAATAAGCAATATTGCAATTGACGCCAATGGCAAGCATGGCATAGTAGCGGCATGGGGTGCCTCAGGCAAATCAAACTTCAAAGTCCATCACTCAAACTTCACCAGATTAACCAATATTATTGAGATGGCCATAGACTACGATGTGACAGGAATTGAAATTTATAACAATCATTTCTACGATTGCGGTCCACTGCACACCCTGGCAGACCATGGCGATGGCATCCATGTCTGGAGAACTGGTACAGCTAAAGCAGATGGAATAAAAATACACAATAATTTATTCGATGGCGATATGCTTTCGGGATATGGAGCAACCGCACTTATTTACCTAGAAAGTAGCGGGAAAAATGCCGAGATTTACAACAATCTGATTACATTCAATAACACAATGCAGCCAAACTTGGCTTATTGGTATTTCTCTCCTGCAGTCGTTGATGTTGTTGGCTGTGATTCATGCAAGATTTATGAAAATACTATCGATGGAACGAACTATGCACCTGTTGGATTGGAAAGAGGGTTTAAAACATGCATTTATTCTGTAAATGAAAATGATGGAATAGCTGAAAGTATTGAAATAAAGAATAATATACTTTCTGGCTGTAAATGGGCAATAATGTGTGGAAATAAGAACCTTTGCAACTGGACATCAGATAATAATCTTTTCTACGTAAGATCCGATGGATATATAGGAGCAGACGAGACTATTTATTTTTCAACGTTGTCTAACTGGCAAGGATTCTTGGGCGGCTGTCCCTATTCCGATAATGACTGCAACAGTTTAAGCGCTAATCCATTATTCATTTCTTCTTCGAATAAAAGATTGCAGTCTAGTTCTCCTGCCAAAGATGCAGGAATAAATTTGGGCTATTTATACAGCACAGATTTGGACGGCATCCCACGTCCCCAAGGCTCTGCCTGGGACATTGGAGCGTATGAGTATGTTCAATCAACACAAACCTGTTCCCAGTTAGGTGGCTCATGCTGCCCCCCAGGCCAGGTCTGCTCCGCAGGCTCTTTCACTTCAAGTTCCGATTGCTCTTACTGCTGCGCAGGAACCTGCAGAACTCCCTCATGCCCAGACAGTTTCTGTGACCCAGGAGAAACCTGCCCTGCAGACAATTGCTGCTCTGGCTCCACATACAATCCCTCAACCCAGAAATGTTGTTCAGGCTCCCTGTACACAGGCAACTGCTGCTCTGATTCAGACTGCTCCTCTCCGAAAACCTGCAACAACTTTGTTTGCTCAATACCTCCCCAGCTATGCGACAATCTTGTGCTGCTTATGCATTTTGACAACCAGGCCCAGTACGGAGAAAACTCAACACATATTTACGACTTCTCCAGGAACGGCAACAACGGCACTGCGCAGTACAACGCCTTCATCAGCACCACAGGAGGCAAATTCTCAGGAGCCAGCCAGTTTGACGGCGACGGTGATATGGTTTTGGTACCCAACAAACCAAGCCTTAACTTTGGGTCTAATGTGCAGTTCGCGATAAGCGCATGGGTAAAGACCAACGGAACAGACACACAGCAGGTACTGCTCAGCAAAAGGGCTGGTGCAGGATACCAAATATGGCTGGATAGCAACCCTCGCTTTCGCATTGATGAGGGAGCCACACCATATGACACTTATTTCACCTATCCCTTTGACAACAGCTGGCATCACATAGTTGCAATGCGCAACTCCTCCCATGCCTCTGTATGGGTTGACGGGATTATCCGAGCCAGCACAGCAGACAGCACCCTAGCTGACCTCACAGACCAAATAAACCTTACAATCGGGAATGAACAAGGATGGGCTCCATCTACAATCACAGGCTCAATAGACGAGCTCGCAATCTGGAACCGCTCCCTCTCAAGCCAGGAAATCCAAAGCCTCTACTCAAGCAGTTCGCCGATATACTGCCAGACATGCATCCACAAATCCGACAACAACCCATGCGACGGGAAAGTGTGCAGGATAGAGCTCTTCACATTCATAGACCGCTGGAAGTACAACAACCAGGACGTGAATTTAAGGGAACTGATAGATGCGATTGGGTTGTATAACAAAAATAAAGGGTGCTGACACTTTTCCTACAGAAATTATTGCCTCGTTGGTTATTATGCGCAAACCACTTAATCCCCTGGCTTCTTCCCAGCCCTGTAAAGGACAGCAATAGCGAGGCCAGCGATTGCAACCAGGAAGCCTGCATAGAATAGGTTTATCCATCCGGCTGCAAGAAGGAATGCAGCAGCAGCGCCAAGCCCGGCTATTATCATCCCCAGATAGATGAGGAACAGGCTGAGCTTTTCAGCCCCGGTTTTCTCCATGATAATTATGGGATTTATAGGCTTAATAATTCTATTATCCCGCTTTCTCTACCTTTTTAAATCTTACTAAAAATTATTGTCATGGGCCAAGTAAACTATAACACCAGATGCAATTTTGTCGAAATCGAAGACTTGAGGGATGGTTATGCTACTTTTTGCAAAGGAGGCAAGCATTTTTATTTTGCAGATATTGCTGAAGGCCTGGAACTTCCAACAGAACATCTAAAAGTCTGGACAAACCATGACGATAAAAGATTAATAATATTTGATCCTCTGCCGACATTTTCTGAAATATATGAAGGCAAACGTTCTGAGAGCGAAATGCCTAAGGACAAGAACTCTTATATGGAAATGTGCAGGATTATTGGCATGGTTGAAACATCACATGATTTCGGGGAAGTGAGGCATATCATAAACCCCTTTTTTGGCGACAAAAACAACCTCAATGAATATGCAGAAGATATTACTTTTTACAACAATTTGGATTCAGTCTTCATACCTGTGCTTCGGGGACCACGAATGAGCGGGCCTGACATTTCCAAAGGGGTGTAAAAATCACGCTCAACGAACCTTTAAATACATTTATTCCAATTATAGAAACAGGAGTTTGATAATCACATTGGGAGGTTTTGGATATGGAGGACAAGGAGAAGATAAGGAGCAAGAAGCTCATAGGAAAGGTTCTGATTTCTGAGGAGAGCGGGAAGAAGTTTGGGATAATCGGCGACATAGACTATGTGGCTGAATCCGGAGAGCTGATAAACCTGGTTCTTGTGGAGACCACCCCGCACACTTCTGGCCTGAACCTTCAGCAGGATGAGAGGGGAAGGTTCCTTGTGCCCTTTTCCGCTGTCAAGTCCGTGGGCGATTTTGTGATTGTCAGCGAGAAAGACATCATGTGATTCTGTTTTTTTCTGGGCTCCAAAGGCCCGTTGTCTCATCTCAGTGGAAGCTATATGCTGCCGAAGTATGAGCTAATAAAAACGCCCACATAATGAGAGGCTATGATAACGACCGCGGCTATCAGCACATGTTCGCCAACCGCGCTCCACCTGTTTCCATCACCAATGCAGTAGCTGAACACAGCCAGCAAGGACAAGCCCCAGAGAACGCTGGCGATAACAGCCAGCTCCATGGGAAGGAGCAGCACAGGCAGCAGGAAGCTCATTGCAAAGAAGAACTTTGCTATCCATGTGTACACGGACGCCTTGTATATCTCGCCTTTGGAGTGCTTCTTCTCCGACTCCTCTGAGATGTGTATGCCCAGCGAGTCAGAAAAGGCATCAGCTATGGCTATCACAAGAACGCTTCCTATAATGGCAAGCCTTGAATGAGTGCTTGAGCTCAGCCCTACGATAAGGCCAAGCGTTGTTATAATAGCAGATGTTATCCCGAAGCTGAAGCCTATCTTCTTGGAGTGCTCCATGGTAATAACTTTGTGCCGTGTACTCTTAAATAAGGGCTAATCCTCGATATCCCTTATCCCATCCTTTCCCACAGAGAACACAGTCTCGCCTTCGGGAAGCCAGGGGGAGTCAATCAGCTTTGCTATCCTCTTCGATTCCTTGCTCCGCCTCAGGTAGACCCTGTAGGTGGCCTGGTGGCCCACTATGTGGCCTCCGATGGGGGAAGTGGGATCCCCGAACATTATAGCAGGGTTCGCCATCACCTGGTTCGTGACATAAATCGCCACATTATACACGTCCCCAAGCCTCTGAAGGTGGTGCAGGTGCCTGTTCAGCTTCTGCTGCCTGTTCGCGAGCATGCCCCTTCCCGTATAATCGCTCCTGAAAGAGGCCGTGAGCGAGTCCACTATAATCAGCTTCACAGGCTCCTTCTTTAATATCTCCTCAGCCTTCTCAGCCAGAAGTATCTGGTGATCGGAATTGTATGAGCGCGCCACGAACACATTATCCAAAGCCTTCTGTGGATCCATTTCCAGCGCCTTGGCCATGTCCACTATACGCTCGGGGCGGAAAGTCTGCTCCGAATCAATGAATATCGCCTTGCCTTCCAGCCCTCCCTGCTCCTTGGGAAGCTGGACGTTGACCGCAAGCTGGTGGGCAAGCTGCGACTTCCCGGAGCCGAACGCCCCATAAGCCTCAAGGATGGCCTGGGTCTCAACCCCTCCTCCCAGAAGATTGTCAAGGGTCTTGGAGCCTGTGGTTATCTTTCCGATCCTCTCTCTCTTTTTTAGGACCTCGCTGGCAGGCTCGAATCCCATCTTGAGCTTGCTCCTGGCAGCATTGATTATCTTGACTGCGGTCTCCTCTCCCAAGCCTGATGCGGCAACAAGGTCAGCGGTCAGAGCAGCCGCGATGGCCATGAGGTTATCATATCCGCTCTCCCTCATCTTCTGGAGGGTCTTGTCCCCAACACCAGGGATTTTCCTGAGCTCATCCTCAACGCTCTCTGAAGCCTGCTCTTCCTCTTTGGGCTCCTCTGTCTCTTTTATGTCCTTATCCTTAGCAGGTCTCGCCATAGCAATCACTTCCTCAGTCAGCAGCTAATTCGCTTGCAAGCACCTCGAACTCTTTCTTGACATCAATGCCTTCGAAGCTGTTCGCAATCATCTCGAGGTTCTCTGTCATTTCGTTCTTCTTCACCCTTCCAGTGATAATGAAATCTTTACCTAGCAAGTCCGCTGTCTCATATACGGCCATGGGGTCAAGCTTCTCCTGGGCAAGCGCCCTCAGCTCCTTCGCAGTCTTGCCGAAAAGCCTCTCAGCAAGCTCCCTGAAGAACGTGACGCGGACATTGCCGTATCCGTCATCAAGGACGCCTGAAATCACCATCTGGTAATCAGGCTTTACCTCACCGTGCTCATCGCACATCCATTTCCCTTCCTTGTTCCTAAGCCTTGCCCCGCAGCTGGGGCACACCTCGAAGAACGGGTTCCTCTTGAAGACCTGGACAAGGCAAGCCCTTATCTCCACGGCATCCCCTTCCTTGATATCTGAGAGCAGCTTCCTCCTTGGCGACTCAAAGCTGCTCCTAATGCCATGGGCCTCGGGAAGCTTAACCTCCTCATCAACTTTCTCGAGCCTTCCCCTACCGACCCTCAGGTCCAGGTTGCCCCTGTTATCCATCTTCACGTAGCCGTGGGTTATCTTCACCACATCCCCGTCCTTCAGCCCCAGGTCAGCTATAATGTCCAGCTCCTCATTCCAGAGGGAGAGCCTGACAGTGCCTGTCTCATCCCCCAGAATCAATCCCAGCACACTTCCCTTCCTTCCATCCTTGTCAAAGCTCCTGGGCTCGGATATCCTGACTACCCTAGCGACAATGTCAACAGAATTGAGTCCTTCAGTGAGGCTCTTCACCTTGAGCTGCTTCTTGCTCTCCCTGAGCAGGCTTATGCCCAGCTCCCTGGCCACAATGTAAGCAGCGCCTTCCTTAGAAACCAGGCCGGAGAGCTCATCCTCCTTCTCCTCAATGAGCTTCTGAACCTTCTTCTGGCTCATTGTGGTGTGCTCGCATATCTTGTCGACTATCTCCTCAAGAGAGAACATACATAAAACCTGCTGGCTGGAGGAAATCAATTCCTGACTTCCAAAATACTTTTAGTCCGAAACTTTATAAGGGGATATGGTAGCTGGGACTTTATGCTCATTCTTGAAAGGAACGGCCTTGTGGAGAAGACCACCAGGAGGACTGTTATGATATGGGGATTGGGTTCAATCGCTTTTAAGCAACCATAAGATTTGCAACAGGACACCTAAGAAAATCAGGGTTATTGACAAACTTCGGTCGCCCAATATATACAGCAATATTCCTCCCGCTATTAATAATGAGGGTGGATTTTTTGCAATAAAACTGAAGTCAGTTTCTCCCTTACTTTTCATTTTTTCTCCTCTTATTTGCTTTAACCAATTTTTCATTTTTCAATATTTCATAAATTTCTTTACGAATGTAGTGTTTTAATGAGCGATATACAACCAACACCAAAAAGCCTATAACACAAAGAATAACGACAATCTGAGTAGTTAATGTAAAATTCAAACCAATTAAGAAACTAAGGAACAATGCAATTGTAACGGTAGCAGTTACTATTCCGGCTACCCATACAAGAGCCTTTCCGAAATCCTTACATATTTTAATTATGTCTACTGTGGTCATTACTCTAAATTTGAAGTAGTGCTATAAATGGCTATTTTCACCGATTTTCCCTCAAAACCCGCCGATTCCCCCATGTTCTTGATATACGACAAAATAGATAATTTTAATGTGAATTCAGACATAAACTTTATAACGGAATAAAGTTCATGTTGCTATCACCTTTATAAATATAAAGCCTCAAAACAATGTTTCAGTATGCTGCCACTCAACAGCCTAACACCCAAGCAAAGGAAGCTTCTTATATACGGCTGAACCAAATTGAGCAATAGGCGATTACATGATAATCCCGATAAGATGCATGACATGCGGCAAGCCAGTGGCCCAGTTCTGGGAGGCTTACCAGAGAGAAGTCAAGAAAGGCCGGAGCCCGCAGAAGGTGCTTGATGAGCTGGGGCTTGACAGGTACTGCTGCAGGTCGCTGTTTCTGACTCACAAGGACCTCACCAAGAGCGTGGGTCAGTTCAAGAAATAGTTCTTAATACTCATATATCAAGTCATTCCAGCTCTATCTCGAACCCGCCGATTCTGCTGGCTATAAGGTTATAGATTAAAGCTCCTAGTGCCCCTGTTATCAGTCCGCCAACCCCTCCTACCACTACTGCGAAAAGCACGACTAAAGGGCCGCCTATGAGCAGGCCAAGCCCGAGAACTCCAGTAACGTCAGTTTCGCTTCCAGGTGTTGTAACCATAGGAGTAATCATGGATAGCAGCATCCCTGCGCCGGCAAAAATCAATATTCCAATAACCAGGCCAAAGAGCGCCCCTGTGATAGCACATACCTTCAGTGAGGAGAACACGCTCACCCTCTTTAGCTTCATCTTCCTGGGGGCTTCTGAAGGCTGCTGCTGAATATTCTGGGCTGCTGCGCCTTGGCTCACAGGCTGGACAGGCCTGGGAGAATTAGCTCCCATGGCATTAGCCATGGCATTGTTTATTTCATAGAAAGAATATCCCTGCCTGAGCAGGGCTTTCCTTATCTGGCTTTCAGGATAGCCTTTCCTAAGGCTGTCGCTTATGTAGGCTTCCATATTGGCGGACATTTATTATATTTTTGTTCAAGGTGGCTTATAAAACGTGGAATGCCCGCAAGAATGACTAGATAGTCGTCATACTCATCAGGCTATTCTGCATTAAAGGATGGAGGGCAATCAGCCCAGCAAAGAACATAACTACAGCTATGATAACTTCCATGAGTGCTATAACAAAAAGGGCCTTCTTCCAGTTTAGCTTATGATGGCTCATGACGACGTTAACGAAATAAGTATACATTAGCAAGAAGAAGAACATGCATAGGAAAAGTGATGCGAATATCCCGATATTGCTCAGGCCGAAAACGAAAATTATCATGGAGGAAAGTCCCACAAATATGAGTGGAAAATGCACAAGCCCGAAATCCCCCAACTCCTCCCTAAAACCGGCTTTTGCCTTGAATATCCTGTAAGCAAGCTGGTTTGCGAGGAAGGCTCTTCCTAGCCATAAAATCACACCACTTATGAGGGTAAACGGAATAAGAAGAATATAGGAGCCTATGGAAGGCATCCCCAAAAGTCCTGAAAAGGAACCTACGGATTGAGGAGGCAGCAAAAAAACAGGATATATTTTTGCAAGTGCAATCACAGCATACGAGCCCAGTACAACCAGAAGACCCTTCAGTATCCCCATGAATAAATATTGCTTCCAGTGCTTATAAGAATCCGAGACCAATAATAATCATGGAGAAGTCCACAATCATAGTGTTTTCTGTCATTGCTATGATAAGCTTCTGCTTCGCCTTTTCTGTTTATATTTATATTGCAAGTGCTATGGATTCGAACATGAGAAGGTTATCCGAAGGCTATGCAGAAAATTCTGTTAGAGTAGGTATGGCGCGAAGCGATGAAGAATTAGCCTTCGTGGGTTCATTTTGCACGATAAATGTCACTGATAGTGAAAAATTTCCTGAGAATAATTATTCAGTCTATTTGTATAAAATAAAAAACTGCAGCATAGACAAAATCAATGCTTTTGAAAGCGGGATTAAATCTTATAATGAAGCCATAATGTACACATC
>Ga0315277_10005239_pt1 | contig 17145 bp, 15 predicted proteins | sample YL17G05_15_MG_FD_203695 | JGI IMG/M metagenome (GOLD analysis project Ga0315277, IMG submission 203695) | Sediment microbial communities from Yellowstone Lake, YNP, Wyoming, USA - YL17G05_15 | ecosystem: Environmental > Aquatic > Freshwater > Lake > Sediment | place: USA: Wyoming | collected... | reverse complement strand
CTTTTCAATACTTGACAAATAGAACGCTGTTATTTAGAGTTTTGAAAATGGGTGCTTTTTGGATATTTTATCCACAACTTTAACATCATGAGATAACTATAAAGGAATGCCTGCCATGAAAATCCCGGATGACCTCCGCTATACCGAGGAACATGAATGGGTGCGTATCGAGGATGATTTGGCTGTTGTGGGAATCACCGATTACGCCCAAAACGAGTTGGGAGATATAGTTTTTATTGAATTGCCGGAAGTGGGTGACGTTGTTGTCGCTACGGAGGCTTTCGGCACCATTGAAGCGGTTAAGACTGTTTCCGACCTTTATAGTCCTGTCTCCGGTACCGTGGAAGAGGTGAACGAGGCGCTTACCGACAGTCCCGATCTGGTGAACAAGGAGCCGTACAGCGATGGCTGGATGATCAAGGTCAAATATACCGAGATTCCCGAAAATCTGCTCACTGCTAAAGAATATCGCCGGATGGTCACCTGATTGCCTGACAGCCGGCTCATTCCGGGAAATTTTCTGATGAGATACACCCCCCATACAGCGGAAGACATCCGCCGGATGCTGGAAATAATTGGGGTAAAGTCAGTGGACGATCTTTTCGACTCCATTCCCCGCAATGTCCAGGAAACCTCCTCTCTCGAGCTTCCTCATCCCTTGAGCGAAATGGAAGCTGCGGCTCTGATCGAAAGCCTGGCCCGCGAGAACTACGATCCCGCCTCCTTTGTCTCTTTCCTTGGCGGGGGCGCTTACGACCATTACCTTCCCGCCGCGGTTGACCAGCTTGTCTTGCGCTCCGAGTTCTATACTTCCTATACTCCTTACCAGGCTGAGATCAGCCAGGGAACGCTACAGGCCATTTACGAATACCAGAGCCTGATCTCGCGGCTCACCATGATGGATCTGGCCAATGCCAGCGGATATGACGGGGCCTCGGTCACTGCGGATGCCGCCCTCATGGCCTGCGCTATAAAGCGGGAACGGGAGGTCATTCTCGTTTCCGGAACCCTGAATCCCGCTTACCGCCGAGTTGTGGAAACATACAATTTCGGCAGCGGCCGCGCGGTGAAAACGGTGCCTGCCGCTTGCGGCGTGACAGACCTTGCCGCCCTGGAAAGCCTCCTCGATGAAAAAACCGCCTGCCTGATAATCGGGCAGCCCAATTTTTTCGGCATCGTGGAAAACACAGCGGAGCTTTGCCGCATGGCACACGACTCCGGAGCCTTGGCAATAGTTGTGTGCGACCCGATCTCTCTGGGGATTCTTACCCCGCCCGGCCAAGCGGGCGCGGATATTGCAGTGGGTGAAGGCCAGCCTATGGGTGTCCCGCTGAGCTATGGGGGCCCTTACCTGGGCTTTTTCGCCACCAGGGACGAATTCAAGCGCCAGCTTCCGGGCAGGCTGGTCGGGCTTACCGAGGACACCCAGGGACGACCCGGCTACGTGCTCACCCTCCAGACCCGCGAGCAGCATATCCGCCGCGAAAAAGCCACTTCCAATATCTGCACCAACCAGTCGCTTATTGCCCTGGCCGCCTCGATCTACCTTTCCCTGATAGGTAAGGAGGGTCTGCGGCAGGTGGCTGAGTTATGCCTCGAGAAAGCCCATTACCTGGCCGGGCGCATTGCCGGGCTGCCCGGCTGGCGGCTTGCCTGGCCCGACGAGCCTTTCTGGCATGAATTCGCAGTCGAGACCCCCAGACCTCCAGCGGAAGTAATCGAACGCCTGATCGAGAAAAATTTTCTGGCCGGTATAGACCTGGGCCGCCTGGACAAAGGCCTCGAGGGCAAGATGCTCGTGGCCGTAACCGAGCGGCGCACTAAAACCGAGATGGATGCCTTTGTGGAATCTTTAGCCTCGATCTGACTTCAGGCGATATTTCCCTCCCCTTTCTGCTTATGATCTCTGGGACCGTGGTAAAAAATATTTATCTCTCTATACTTGAACTCGATCATTTCCCCGGTTATTTTTCTCCCAATGTCCCCGAAGCTTGATCACCTGTTTATGGAGAACAGCAACAATGAAACAGTTACTGAAAATTATTCTCTTCTGTTTTCTTGCTTTTTCACCTCTCCGTGCCGCGGATTCCGTCACCCCCGGCAGCTTTGTGGTCGAGCCGCCGACTTTGATCTGCCTCGGGTTCGAGTGGTATATCGATGGTGACGGCAACAGAAACAGCACGGTCTCAGTGAGCTACCACAAGGCTGGTGAAAAGACCTGGCACGAGGCCCTGCCCCTCTTGCGCCTCGGCGGGGAAAGAATCTGGAGCCCTGAAGTTTACCTGGATTACACCGTAGAAAATATGTTCGCCGGAAGTATCCTGGACCTCGAGCCAGGCACGGAATATGAATGCCGCCTGGTCATGCGCGACCCGGATGGCGTGGCCGGAGACTCGGTGAAGCTGGTAAGAGTGCGCACGCGGAGCGAACCCAAGGCCGCAGAGGGCGGCAGGGTGCTCCATGTCTACCCGCCGGCCTGGAAAGGGAAAAAAGAGGAACCCTCGTTTACGGGGCTTATGGAGGCGTATCAGGGCGCAGGCGGGGGCGACTGGGCAGTAGTCAGCGAGCACAAGGTGGCGCCCGGGGACATTATCCTGGTCCACGCCGGGCTTTATAAGGCTGACCGCCTCAGCTATTCGGACCCCCTGAGCATCCCCTTTGACGGAACCTATGTGCTCACCGCCAAAGGTACACCGGACAAGCCGATAGTGATCAAAGCTGCAGGGGACGGCGAGGTTATTTTCGACGGGGATGGCTGTTACCGCCTGTTCGATGTCATGGCCGCTGACTACCATATCTTCGAGGGACTGACTATCCGCAACTGCGACATCGCTTTCTTCGCCGGGCTCAAGGATGTTACCGGCTCAAGCGGCCTGGCTGTCAAAAACTGCCGCCTGGAGAATGTAGGCGAGGCGATTATCACCCAGTACTCCGGATCAAAGAATTTCTATATCGCCGACAATGTGATTATCGGCCGGGATGACCGCTACCGCCTGCTCGGCTGGTATGAGCCTGGAGTCTACGGGGCCAACCAGCTCAAATCTTACATCGCGATCAAAGTTTACGGCCAGGGCCACGTGGTCTGCCACAACCATATCGCCTATTTCCACGATGCGATCTGTGTCTGCACCCACGGCTCGCCGGAAAAAGACCAGGACAGGAAGTGCGTGTCCATAGACTTTTACAACAACGACATCCACCTCATGGCCGATGACTTTATCGAATCCGACGGCGGAGTACACAATATCCGGGTTTTCCGTAACCGCGGGGTCAACTCGGCCCAGTGCGGCATTTCTGCCCAGCCAATGTTCGGCGGCCCTGTCTATTTTATCAGGAATGTCCTTTATCACGTACCCTGGGGTCTGGCTCTCAAGTTCAAGGTTAAACCAGCCGGGATTCTCCTCTATCACAACACAATCTGTGCAGAAACGAGGAACGGCGAGCCTGTGTCCAATGTCCATTTTCGCAATAACCTCTTCCTGGGCACTGATAATCCGGGAAGAGAGATAGCCCGCTTCTCGAACTCAACTTCCTATTCGACTTACGACTATGACGGCTACCGGCTGAACCGCGCCGGAGGCGACCAGTTTTTCTGGCGGGGTCCATCTGAGGGTAAGACTTTCGATGACACAGTGGAAAAAGCCCGTTATGTCTCCTTTAAAACTCTGGAGGATTTTCTTAAAGGCACAGGCCAGGAGGCCCACGGCATCCTTGTCGATTACGATATCTTCCAGGGAGTGAAAAAGCCCGATCCGGACAAACCTTATGCAGTCTACCGGGCTGAGGATTTAGATTTCCGTCTACGGCCGGGGAGCGCGGCAGTGGATAAAGGCTGCGTTCTGCCCAATGTGAACGACAACTTCACCGGCAAAGCTCCTGACCTGGGGGCTTATGAACTGGGACAGCCTGTGCCTGTTTATGGGCCGCGGAATCAGGAGGGAGACCATTAATGCCTCTTTTACCCTTTATTTTTGCCCTTGCCGCTCTTTTGCCAGGAGCGCCTCTCAAAGCTGCTGATACTTATACTGTGGCCAATCTTCATGTAAGCACGGATAAATCAGTCGACTGCTCAAGCATTGACCGCATCCTGGCCGGGCTGGTCAGGGAAGGCATGTCCGACGAGCAGAAAGTGCTGGAGGTTTTCAACTGGATCCGCCGTGTGCTCTATCATGGCGACGGGCCTGAGGAATTCGCTTTCGATTTCCATAAGATGGTCAATGTCCTGGGAAACGGAAGCTGCCTGCGCCAGACCACTCCCCTGGCTCTTCTCCTCGGCCGCCTCGGCTACGAATCCGAAAGCTGGGTGCATGATGGGCACCATATGATCCAGGTGAAATACGGCGGCAGGTGGCACTGCCTCGACCCGCATATGAATTTCTATGTCTACGACCGCTCTGTACCCGCTCAGATTGCCTCTCTCGATGAGCTCCGGGCCGACTCTGCCCTGGCTTTCGATGCAGTAAAAGAAGGGCGGGCGGCCCCTGGCTACCTTCTCTGCGGCGATTCCCCCCGCTTCTTTACCGGCTCCGGAGAATGGATGAGCGAGGGCGGATGGCCGAAAATGAAAGTCGAGGAACCATTCGGCGGGATCAAGCTGCGCCGCGGGGAGAGCTACGTGCGCACCTGGATGCCCGGCCCGTATTATTTCAAACGCGCCTGGCAGTTTGCTGCCACTGGCCCGTACCACACCTGCGGCCCGCAGGATCGCCAGGATACTGTCAATTGGCCTCTTTATGAGCCTCATGCTGCGGTTATCGGCAATCTCACCACCTACCGCCACTGGGGATCGGGAAAGATTGTCTACCAGCCGGACCTGCAAAGCGACCATTACCTCGATGCAGTTGTCTCCAAAAGAAACCTGAGCCAGGCCAGGGGAAAAGGCCTTGCTGCCGTTTACCCGCAAAATTTCGGTGAGATTGTTTTTTCGGTCAATTGCCCGTATGTAATCACCTCCGGCAGTTTGAAACTGAAAATGACCGGACGCGGCAGAATAAGCGCCTCATCGAGCACGAACAAAGGCGAATCCTGGGCTTCTTTGAAACTGGAAAAAGAGGGAGATTTTCTGGATGCGGAATTTGTTGACGAGGTGAACGGGAGCTTTGACGGTTACTGGCTGAAACTAAGCATTGAAGACAGAGCGGCAATCAGCTCGCTTATCCTGGAAAGCTGCTTCGAATTGAATCCTTATTCCCTGCCCTATCTTGTGCCCGGCGAGAACACGGTCAGGCTGGAAGGCGACCAGTTCGGTTCCCCCCTGACTGTCGAGTGGCGGTATGCTGAAGGGCCGGAGTGGAAAGAGATCAAAAGCGCCTACCGAACCTTTACCAGCCCCGGTGAATTTGTTATCGAGGTCAAGGGTGAGAAATACCCGCGCAATGTCTCGCTCACTCTCAGTGTAGCACCATAAGCAAAGTAAAGGCCCGGCATGCCGGGACAAGCAATAAGTCAACTTAGCAAAAGTAAAAAATATAAATGGAAATGAAATGGAAATGATAATATAAGAGGTTAATATAACCTCTTTAAATTTAGAGGATAATAAAATATTGACACGTAAATGAAAATGAAATATATTTGAAATATGATCAAATACAAACTCCCCGATAATTGGATAAAATACAATCCCCAGGACATTCATCTGAACCTGGTCGAGGCTGAATCGGCGATCAGGGCCTTTAAGGCTATCCCTTATCAGCGTTCCTGGGTGGAAGACCTGCAGAATATGGAATTAAAACGAGAGGTGGCGGGAACTTCCCGGATCGAGGGGGCGGATTTCACTGACCGCGAGCTTGATGAAGCCCTTAAAGAAACACCGGAAAAGCTATTCACCCGCTCACAACGACAGGCGCACGCTGCTGTTCAAACATACCGCTGGATAGCACAGATTCCTGATGACCGGCCTGTTGACGGAGAGCTGATTCGGGAGATACATCGACACATTGTTACCGGAGCGGATGATGATCACTGTGAGCCTGGAGTGCTTAGAAAAGCGGACCAGAATGTTAATTTTGGGCAGCCGCGCCACCGCGGAGCTGAGGGCGGACAGGAATGTCTGGTTTCATTCCAGGGTTTTATTGATGCCTTAAAGCGAGAATATTTAAATCATCTCCCGATAATCAGGGCATTAGCTGCTCACTACCACCTGGCAGCCATGCACTCATTCCTGGATGGCAACGGACGGACCGCCAGGGCTTTGGAAGCCTTGATGTTGCAGCGGGCCGGGTTACGGGACACCTGTTTTATTTCCATGTCCAACTATTACTACGATGAGAAAATAGACTATCTCAAAGCCTTGTCAGAAAGCCGCTCTGTCGATCACGATATCACACCTTTTCTTAATTTCGCACTCAAAGGGATTACCCTTCAGGTTAACCGTCTGCTTGGTGAGATTCGTGTCAATGTCCAGAAAGCATTGTTCCGCAATACCATGTATCACCTTTTCGGCAGGCTCGAGACACCGCGCAAGCGGGTCATCGCCGAGCGCCAGTTGAAAATTTTAAAACTGCTGTTAGAAACCGATAAGCAGGAAATAAGGATTCTTTTCAGGAATGTGGTAAATCTTTACCAGGGCTTGAAGAATCCGTTGAAAGCTTTTGTGCGGGATTTAAATGGCTTGTATATATTGAAAGCGGTAAATGTTACTGATAATGGATTAATTATAATCCGCCTGGAATGGCCTACCGAAATAACGGAGAATGATTTTCTGGAGCAGTCAAAAAAACTTCCTCAAGCAAAAACCGGAAAGATTTTTTAATTCTATTTTAAAATTAGGAGAATTAGTTAGATAGGTTATTATTTTTGTTTATTTCTATCTCTGCGGCTCGATAATCACCTTTAGCGAATCCTCTTTGAGCATCCCGGCAACTAGCTTGAATCCATAGCCGGTTTCGGCAAGGCCCAGGCGGTGTGTGACCATCGGCCCGACCTTGACCCGCCCGGCGCGGATAAGCTCCAGGGCCACCTCGGCGTCATAGGGGCTGTTGGCGTAAGATGGCAGCACAGTGATCGAGTTGCGCCAGAACTCGTTGACCTTGAGCGGGATTTCCACTCCCGGGTCAATAGTGGCAAAACAGAGCACTGTCCCGCCTCTATCCACTGAATCAAGCCCCTGCTTGAATGCGGGCAGGGAAGCGGCACAGACAATGACCAGGTCCGCCAGATACCCGTCGTTTACCTCCCTTACCCGCGCCGGAATATCCTCTCGGGCATCGAAAACAATATCGGCGCCAAGCTCTTTTGCCCGGGCCCGCCTGTATTCGCTGATATCCGTGGCTATGATCCGCCCGGATCCGGATGCCCTGGCGAGAAGAATATGGAGGATGCCGGAGATCCCGCTCCCGATAACCAGCACGCTCTGGCCCGGCCGAAAGCCCGCCACTCTCTGGCCACGCACCACGCAGGCCAGCGGCTCGACAAACGCCCCATCCTCGAAGGAAACCTCCCCGGGCAGGACAAATGTCCCCCGGTCAACATTGATCCGCGGCACGCGCAGGTACTCGGCGAATCCACCGGGGTCGAAATTCGTAGTGTGCAGTGTATGGCAGACAGTGTGGTTGCCGGCCCGGCAGTAGCGGCAGGTGTTGCAGGGGACGTGGTGGGAGACAAAAACCCTGTCTCCGACCTGGTAACGATCAACTCCCTCGCCTACCTCAACAATCTCTCCTGCAATCTCGTGACCGAGCACCAGCGGTGCTTTCCTGATCCGGTACCACTCCATGACATCCGAGCCGCAGATTCCGCTGGCAATGACTTTCACTAAAAGCTCTCCAGGCCCGATCCGCGGTACAGGCATTTCCTCGAGCCGCACATCGCTGTTATTGTAATACATGGCCACTCGCATGAAAAATCCCCTTTACTGGTCGGTCAGGTCGATAAAAGCCTATAATCCGGTCTATCTTGGGCCGGCCGCTGTAACTGGGCCGATATAACGGGTGGCAAGCACCACATTGTCGAACTGGACCCGCCCCACTCCTGCATTATAGGGAATGTTCGGGTTCGCGGGCCTCCAGTTCTGTTCGAACACCGAGGCCAGGTAATACTGCAGCCGGAAAGTGTTGATCTTCAACTGATCCGTTTTCCGCCAGAGGAAACCCTCGAACGGCTGGGGGTTGGTATTGAGAGTTCCGCTCAGCTGGAACATGTCCCTGAACCAGGTGCCGGTGTGCGAGCCGGGCGCCCAGCGGCACACCAGTCGCCCATCGATCCAGAGCGCCTGCTCGCCGTTGCGTTTGTCCGGCGGAGTGTTGAGCTTAATCATGAACTCGACACACTGCCACTCTCCGCGCCGAGCCTGTTCCGGTTGTTCCGGACCGAACAGGTTGCCGTAAAAAGGATTGGGCCGTCCATCGCTTTCGCCCTCCGGAGTCTGCCAACTGTGCATCTCGCTCCAATAGGTATAGAAGGACCATTTCCCCGGTGGATCGGTATTTTCATGGATCAGGTCAATGCTGGAGCCGAACCTGTCGTAACCATCGGGACGGATGCCGGCCCGGCCTACGGGGTAGCGCAAGGTGTCCACTTTTCCACCCATGCTTACGAAATGATGCACGTAAGGGGCGTCCGGGGCGAATTTCACGTAGAACCGGGCATAGAGCTGCTCATAGCCGCGGTCAAGCAGCTTCCAGAGGTCGCCGCCGGTGTCGTGCCCCTTTGTACCGGTTATCATCAGGCTGCGCCCGCCAGGGTTGCCGGGGGCGTTCTCGCTTGTGAAGCTCAGGGACTGCTCGTCCTTGTTGATTGAGTCTGTCCAGCGTTTTGCCAGATCGCTGATCTCGCCGGTTTCGAAATCCTCCGAGAAAACTACAGCCGTGTCCGCCGCCAGCCCGACATCTCCGGGGTACCTAGCGGCCAGTCCCGGCTCGCCGGCAAGCGACACCGGGGCCGGAGCGGCACCCGGCTTGTTTTCGGCGGCCGACGCCACGAGTCCGGCCAGGGCTAAACAGATGATGGATATTTTTTTCATGACGACGCCCTCAGATATGCGCAAACTCATTAGAGCCAAAATAATCGGCATTCACCATATCAAAATTTAAACAGCAAAAGAAAGCTTTCATCTTCGATTTTGAGCCAGATTTTTCGCCCTGGACAGCTTAAAGCGAGAGATTCACATCATCCCTACGGAAAAATATCCTCTCTCATCGCGAGTTTCAATGATTTTCTGGGTCTGAGCAGAAAAACAGCGATGCTTCTCCATCGGTTGGTATCCGAATGCAGTATCTTACGCCGGGCAAGATCGCAATCGCTCAATTCCGAATCTAAATTTATCAAGCAGTTACAATTTTGCCCCTTTGAGCTCGTTGAAAATCCCGAGCGCTTCTTTTGGTTTTGCGCCCTCGTGGATAATCGCTCTCAAGGCCCGCATCATGGCCACAGGATGGGGATTCTTCCACACATTGCGGCCCAGATTGACCCCGATCGCCCCGTTCTCTATCCCGTTATAGACAAACTCCATCACCTCAAGCTCCGTGTCACAGGCCGGGCCGCCGGCGATCACCACCGGCACAGGACAGCCGCCGGTTACCTTGTCGAAATCCTTGCACCAGTATGTTTTAACCACCCGGGCGCCGAGCTCGGCACAGATGCGGCTGGCCAGGCTCAGATAGCGCGCATCCCGTTTCTCCAGCTCCTTGCCCACAGCAGTGACCGCCATCACCGGAATGCCGTAGCTCTCGCACTGATTAACCAGAGTGGAAAGGTTTAGCAGAGTCTGATGCTCGTACTCGGTGCCGATAAAGACAGAAACTCCGACCGCTGAAACGTTGAGGCGGAGGATTTCCTCGATGGAAGTAGTCAGCGCCTCATTTTCCAGGCCCGGGCCGACCACGCTGGTACAGCCGGAAACCCGCAGGATTATGGGCACGCTGGTTGCCGGGTTGACACAGTGGCGCAGGACACCCCTCGTGACAAACAGGCCGTCGGCATAGGGGAGAAGCGGCGCGATAGTCTCGCCCGGCTTTTCCAGGCACGAGGTAGGCCCCTGAAAATATCCGTGGTCGATTGGCAGGAAAAAGCAGTGCCCGTCCTCCTTGATCAGCCGCGACAACCGGTTTTTCATTCCCCAGTCCATTTTCATTACCTCATTTTTGAGTAAACATTTATCAAGAGCGAAATTTCTGATTGAAATGACAGGCACGATTAAAGATAACCTCCGGCCCTCATCCCATAAAACCGGACGCTTTTCCCTGTCCTATTCAGCCGGCCGGACAAGGAGATATCCTTTTCCGATCAGCCAATGATGAAATTCATATGTGGAATGAATACAGTCATTCTTGCAGATGTTTCTTATTTCCTCGTAACGTGCCGAATCCGGCTGTTCGCGGTCAAGGATGACCTGGATCGGGCAGCGGATATCCTTGCAGTACTCTCTCCTCTGGTACTCCACATAACCCTGGATCGGCATTGACGAGCTCCTTCATTGATCCTGCTTATTTTTTACCATGGACTTCGTAAAGCCTGGCTATCTGTTCGGGGGTCAACCGCCGCACCCCGCCCATTAACTCGGCCAGAAAGATAATTTTGGCTGTATGCTCCAGGCATTCCATCCGGTGGTAGGCTTCGATGACATCCCGGCCGAGGGCCAGTGCGCCGTGGTTTTCCAGCAAAAATACATTATGCCCGGGGAGGTATTTGGCTATCTGCGAAGCCAGATCATCCGTGCCCGGCGTGCCGTAAGGCACAAGAGGCACTTTGCCCAGTGAGAGCACTGATTCAGGGAGAACCTCGCTGTCCACAGTCCTGCCTGCTACAGCCAGGGCGGTAGCGGTGAGCGGATGGGCATGGACTGCGGCTGAAATATCGGGCCTCAGCTTATAGACCCGGAGGTAAATTCTGATCTCGCTGGTTACCTTGCGGCTTGCGCCTTTCAACGGATTGCCTTCCAGATCTGTTTCCACCAGGTCATCCGCCTCCAAAAATCCTTTGCTCATCCCGGTAGGAGTGGAAATCACGAGATCCGGCCCGACCCTGACACTCACATTGCCGTCGTTCGAGGCCACCATTTCCCGCTGGTAAATGCGGCGGCAAACATGCAAAATATCTTCTCTTACTTTTTTTATAGGATCCATTAAATCTCCTGACTACCGGCAGAATTTATTGGCTTTTTGCGATCATCCCTTAAAAAATTATCCGCTAAACACAGTAATGAATTTTTCAAAAAGTGCGAGAAAAAGCAAGCTTCTGCTTGTGGATTATGGGAGTAAAAAGTAAAATGCCGGCTGTCCTCGAGGCCTCCAGGACCTCAGGCAGCCGGAATCATTATCATTAGCATCGAGCAAAACCCGCTCACTAGTCTGACCGGCGCAATTGATCTTGTCTCCTGATACCTGTTCTGTCTTTGCAGCTTAAGTTTCGCGGTTCACCTCGAGCTCTTCCTCGATCTTGCTCAGGGCGTCATCCCGCTCTGCCTTTACTTCATCCACAGCAGCGATAAGGGCCTGTCTTTCTTTAAACAAACTCTCCAGGGCTTCATTTTCCTTTTTAATGTTTTTTATTTCCTCGCTCCGGGCATTGGCAGTCTGGATCAGGGAGAGAATTTCCTTCAAAGATTTCTGGATTTTGCCCACTGCCGCGTACTGCTCTTTAATCCGGTTAAGGTCGTCCCGGATGGCGATGATATTTTTAGCTGCCAGTTCGCGCAGGGAAGTAAGGTTTTCAGGTCTCTGGCCGCTATTGGCCATGCCGGAAAGCGCAGCGAAAAGCTGGTTTTCGGTATCTTTGAGGGCAGGGTTCCCAGGCTGCTGTTTGTATTTTTCTATCAGTTCATCGATACTTTTTACATGCGCGCACAAAGTCTGATGTTTTGTTGTCTCTCCCTGATGTCGCTCTTTCAGCTTTTCCAGCATTTCCTCTCTTTTAGCCGCTTCTTCTTCCAGTTTCGGGCGTATTTTCCCGATCAATTCCTCTTTCTCCTGGTCCGTGTCAGCTTTCAGCGACCGGTTGAAGCTCTGGTTGATCAGCGAGATAGCCTGGTCATAATACTGTTTTCTTTCCTCCTCCAGTCCCTGTACTCTCTTCAGTTTTGCCTCCGCCTGTTCGAACAAAACCCGGTTCACGCTCAGAAAAGATATCAGCCGGTTCTCCGCCTGCTTTATTCGTGCCAGGAAAGGAGCGCTTTGCTTTTCTTTCAGAGTCGAAAGCTGTTTTTCCAGGTATTCGGTAACTAGCTGGTTCATTCTCGTGGCGAACATGGAAAGGCGCGCTTTTCCTGTCCCGACATCCTGAAAGACGTGGCGCACTTTAAAGGCCCTGGTCACTCCCGGCGACCATAGTTCAGGATTACTGTCGTCTTTGACTGCTTCCGGAGGGTAGATAGCCCGGCAGAAACCTTTCAATTCGACACTGTTCTCCTCCTCCATCCATTTCAGGATAAACAGTTCCGTAGCATCGGCCCGGGCGGCTGTATTGGGCAGGCTTTTAAGGGTATAACCATAGAAAGAGTTGAAAGCCGCTTCTTTCATCGCCCGGACATTGATATCATCGCCGGGGGAAAGACCCTCGGCAAGCTTGAAAATATTGCGCTCGTAATTTGCTTTAATTTTTCTTTTTAATTCATCGAGGCTATTCAACATGATAGCCCGGGCTGCGGCTGTATTCTGAACCGTCTCGAATTTCTTTTTGTCGATATGGAACCGGTTTTCCCCGGCCAGGACCAGGACAGCGTTCTTGATCCGGAAATCGAGCTTGAGCGGCGGAGTCATATTATCGCTGCGGAAAGGTTTTTGCGGGTCTTTAAGCAGGAGCTGGGAGGAATCGGTGTAGCGGTTGAAAAAGAGCTGAGGGACATCGCAGTCCTCGGCCATAGCGAAAGCCGCCGCGGGGATTTCCCAGCCGGTGCGCTCTTTGAGCCGGACATAAATACGTCTGGCTTCCGACAGGGGATCCCTCATCATCTTGCCCATCCGGCCGACATAATTGAGAAGTCCGGTCTCGGCCTTATGCAGATCGGCGCTGACATAGGAACGGGGATGCTGGCTATAAAGGGTTTGGATCTTTTCCATCATCGTGCAGATCCGGCGTCCCAGCACAAACTTGACAGTGTCTCCCCCGGACTCGCTGTTTTTGAGAATCCGCTGGCCCTCGCTGTACTGGCCGACAAGGTCTCTCCCCGAGCAATAAGCCTGGGCTACATCCCGGCAGAGCAGGATATCACGCATTTTAACCTTATGCTTCTGCTGAGTCACTGCCTGGGATTTGAATTCGAAAAGGCAGGCTGTATCGACAAACTGTTTCTCGTCAGGCTCGAGTGTCTCGTATTTTTCGCGGTCAGCACTGGAAAGGACAGAATGCCGGGCTTCTTCTCTGAATTCCTGATAGGTTTTCTTCAGGGCTTTATCTTCCGGACCAGACTGTTCCTCTGGTATAGAAGCAGCTTCTGTTGCTTCGGCGGGAATATTTTGGAGTTTATCTTCCATGAGCTCCTGATGGATTCTTCATACTTCCGGCCGGCTATAGAACTTCAAAGCAGGGTTTCGAGGCTCGATCCGTATTTTCCGGTTCCGACAGATATGGTGAAAAAATTAAATTTGAATCACAACTTACTTGTTTTCTTTGATTTGAGATTCATTAATAGTATATCAAATTCTTAAAAAAGATACAAGAAAATAAAACCCAATTTTTATATTGACCAATAAAATCGTTTAAATAGAATCTACACCTGAATCACTCGCCGCTTGACTTCTTTTTAACAGCCAGGTATACTGATTACTGTCATTTAATCCGCCAATGTTCCTGTCGATTTATCCTTTCTATCGAGGAGATTGGCCATGCAGTCTTTCAGAATTGAAATCGACGAGGAGATCATGGATCTCCTGCTGGCGAATTCCGAACCTTTCGAGGACACACCGCAAAATGTCTTGAAAAAATTACTGGGGTTGAAGAAAAAAGGCCTCCAGTATTTGAAATTCGATATTCCGGTCAATAAAATCAAAGTCAAATCAAAAGCCTTGCTGGAAATACTGGGAGTCATCTATTTCATGAAAACATTCGGCTGCACCAGAATTCAGGCAACCAGAGCCGTGGCCCGGAAGAGTAAAATCCTTTATGAATCCGTGGCTGACAAATATACCAGGAGACTGCGCCTGAACCTTCCGGAGATGGACAGGCTTCTGGTCCAGCCTGGATTAATCGATCTCAAAGCCCTCCTTAAAAAAAGGTTTCCCAGATACGCCGGGGATATAAATTACTTCTTCCAAAGGCTGTTCGAATCTCAACCATGACCTGATCGGGAAAATAGAGGCGTGTCTAACCGCAAGTTGTTTTTTTCCCTTATTATTTAAGCCTTATACTATCATTTCTTTCAATTCTCTTTGCAAATTCCATATACATCCTTTTGATATCCTTATCCTTCACCGTAGCCTCAGCCCTCTCCACTTTCCTCCGACAGCGGATATCACCCAAATGCCAGAGAGCACCGAAAAACGAAGCTATTGAAACCAGATCCAGTCGCAAAAGGCTCAAGGGCATGGAAAAAATCAGAAAAAGGAAATGTTCGGCTAACATTTCCGGATCAGTCAGGTTCTTCCAATGGAAAAAAAGCCTGTTGCGGCGGGAGATATAGCGTACATAACCCCTGCGGAAAGCCCCGCCGCCGATTGTGGTATTCGGACAGTGATAGACTGTGCTTTCCGGCTCATAGATAATGCGCCAGCCTCTTTTTAACGCCCGGTAGCATATATCCGTATCTTCCCAGTTAAAGGGACTGAAAAGGTAATCGAGCCCTCCCAGTTTATGCCATTTGCCGCGGTGGAAAGCGGAGAACCCTCCAGGGCAGTAAAAGCTCACGAGCGATTCGGTGGCCTGATTGGCTCCAGGAAGCAGGTCATAATTGCGCCACACACGCCAGAATCCTCTCTGCCACCTCCCGATTTTACCCCCGTCGTGGAAAGTTTCCCTGTTCCAGTCAAGGCTTCTGGCGCAAACCGCAAATACTGATGGATCATCGAAATGGCGCACGAGCGGGACTAAAAAATCTTCTTTCACTTCCACATCGTTGTTCAAAAGCACCAGGATATCGTAAAGCGCTTCACCGACCCCGCGGTTTACAGCCGCGGCAAAGCCTGAGTTTACCTCCGAAGAGACAAGCTTGACTGCCGGGAAATTGCCCTGCATGTACCGTGCGGTGCCATCTGTCGACCCGTCGTCGACTACCAGAACCTCACCTCCATCCGGATAGCTCGCCAGAGCACCTATCACCGAGGGCAGGAAGCGTTCGAGGAGGTTCTTGCCGTTCCAGGTAGGAATGACGATGCTTACCGGCTTTTTTCGATCCCCTTGAGACAGGTTGATAACTCCAGCAGAAGGTCATTGACAGTAGAAAATCTTTTTCAGACAGGTGGGCTGCACAGGCATTCTGTATAAAGGCTGTCCAGGTCGTCGAGGATTTTTTCCAGGCAAAGGTTCTTCATTGCCCATTCCCGAGCGCTCAGACCGAGTCCGGAGCGCAGCCTGGGGTTCTGGGCCAGGCGTACCAGCGCCCCGGCCAAAGTCACCGGGTCGCCTGGGGTGAACAACAGCCCGGTCCGTTCATGAGTGATAAATTCAGGAAGTGCGCCGGAACCGGAAGCCACGACCGGCAGGCCGGAGAGCATGCCCTCAGCTGCCACAAGCCCGAAAGCTTCTTCGAGCGAGGGGACAACGAGTATATCCAGGGCGGAGTAAATTCTCGACGCATCACTCCTGTAACCGAGGAAAATCACCCTGCCCGTGAGACCAAGGCTTGCGGCCATTTCTTTAAGCTTGCGGCCGTAATCGCCTTCAGCGGCGCCGACAACAGCGAAATGCAGATTTGTCTCTCCCCTTCCAGCAACTATCGCCGCCGCTTTCAGGAAAATATCCTGGCCTTTCCGCTTTTCCAGCCTTCCCACCACTCCGGCGATCAAAGAGCCATTATCCTCAGCTCCAAGTTCCCGGCGCAAGGCCTCCCGGCTATCTCCCGTGCAGCTCAGGTTGTGCGAAAACTTCTCCGTGTCCACACCATTGAAAATTACCCGGATTCGCTCCCTCTCTATCGGGCAGGAGGCGATAAGGCTTTGGCGCACGAAGTCAGAAACCGCCACGACTGCCGAGAGTTTCCGATAAAGGTATCTGTGCATGACATCCTTTTTGCTGCCGGAAGAAGCGATATGCTTATGAAGAATAAGCGCCGGTCTCTGGCCGGCAAGTGAGCAGCCAATGGCGACCAGGGCCAGGTCACGGGAAAGGTGCACCTGGATAATTTCCGGCCGCCGCCTGGCCAGAATGCGGGAAAGCCGCCAGGCGGCCACAAGATCGATATAAGGGCTGACCCTCAGGATATCATGGTCGAGGCTCGTTCCAGCCAGGTATCCTGCCAGCGGGGTATCCGCTTTAGCCACCAGGGAGACATCATGTCCCCTCCGGCTCTGGGCCGCGGCTAAAACAGCCGGGTACATTTCCCTGCCGCCCCAGCCTCCGGAACTGGTCAGGTGGATCAGGCGCATCCGGACACCTTGTAGATAAGTTCGAGAGCTTTGAGAAAATATTCGACAGCCTTGGCATAATCCGCTGCGCGCCGGTACATCCTGCCCGCAGCAATCAGTGTCTCTACGTCATCCGGCAGGCATTTTCCGAGGTGGTGCACTACTTTGTCGCAGAGTTCCGACAATTGAATGGCTTTCTGGCGCAGAGAGGAATAGCTGCCTGTATAGAGAGTTTCCCTGTCGGTGACTCCCTCTGGTGTTCCCCCCCAGCGGTGGAACTCGATCACGAAGCGGACCTGGCGGGCAAGGTCCTCCGGGAGCTTTTCAACTCTTTCCACCTGGCCCACCTTGCCCTTCCTCCTCGTTCACTTTCCGCTTCTCGAGTTCCAGGTAAGATTTCCATCCTGCAGGAGGTTCAAAATCGAGCCTCCCGTCAATTTCCTCAGGCTGTTCGAGCTTGATTTCATTCCAGAATGGAACGTTGGAGAGAAGCCCGACCTCTGGCCAGGAAAATCGGGCCAGGACCGGCCGGTCTGACTGCCTGTCCATCTCGAAACCCCGTGCTATCAGAGGTATCCGGCGGGGATTGAGGCCGATCAGGGTCGCTGCCGCCGCATCCACGGCCAGGGGATTTGCTCCGGCGATTAACATTCCCGCTTGCCGGGGCGCGGCTTTAAGCGGGCCATCCCCTTCACCGGCCACCACTGCATCCACC
>Ga0315277_10005237_pt1 | contig 17146 bp, 18 predicted proteins | sample YL17G05_15_MG_FD_203695 | JGI IMG/M metagenome (GOLD analysis project Ga0315277, IMG submission 203695) | Sediment microbial communities from Yellowstone Lake, YNP, Wyoming, USA - YL17G05_15 | ecosystem: Environmental > Aquatic > Freshwater > Lake > Sediment | place: USA: Wyoming | collected... | reverse complement strand
GAAAGTTACCGTCAAAGACAATTTCTTTGACATATGCCAAGGAATATGAAAAAGACACAATTGAAATGCACGAAGATGCCATTAATAAGGGTGACAGAGTTTTGTTCATCGACGATCTACTTGCTACTGGTGGTTCCGCATTAGCGAGCATAAGGTTGATTGAGGCAGTTGGTGGAAAGGTTGTTGGTCTAGGCTTTCTGATAGAACTCGAATACCTCAATGGAAGATTCAACGAGAATGTTCAAAGCAGATACGACATATATTCACTTGCCAAATACAAGAGCGTGAGTGACATATGAGTATAGAAAAAGAATTGAAAAGAAAATACCCAAACATCACCAAAGAACATTTACAAGATGCCTCAAAACGCATGAACATTCTTGTAAATTGGCTTAAACAAGTCTTATCGACCCTTCTGAAAGCTCTGCCATAGAAATTGGGTATTCCATCAAAGAAAGTGCAAAAGAAATAGCTAAAGATGATGATCTCGATAGTGACATAGTTTGTGCTATGATATTTGATAAGCTAGATTAAAAGGCGCGCGCGAACTTCGTCTCTAACGCACGCTAAGCTTCTCTCTCTTTCTCTTCTGGCAGAGCATAATTGCTAGCAGTATTGGTATCATGAATAGTGGCATAATTGTGAATGGTGAAAACTCTGGAATCCAGTTGTATCCTATGGAACTTATGGCTCCCCACATTGAAGGATTTGTATATATTTCTATATATCTTGGAGGCCAGCTAAACACATTCGGAGAACTTCCCTCCACTCCACGGAAGCATACGAACTCAACACCAATGGTTTTTTCCACTCCAGCAACAACGTCAATCTTAGAGTATGTGATTCTAAATTCAACCTGCCACATTTCAGAAGCTGAACTGGCAACCGCAATCCAACCAGATACTTCTGTGATAGCCCACGTTCCACCAGTCACGTTAGCTTCAAGAAGCGTTCCGTTACGGTAAACCCCCAGTCCTATCTCATCCGGCTGCAACGTTAGGCCTCCATCGTGACCAACATCAATGAGAACGTTTACGGCATCGTCATCATGAAACTGAGTCTCCGAGTTGTTGAATCCAATGTAGAGATCTATCCCATCTTGCTTAACAAAGACCTTCGTGTTGTTGAAGGACACCAAAGCCGCATCGCCCCATTCGTGAGCGTCAAGTACACCGTCAATTGTCGGAGTTGAACCATACACGGAAACAATCTCATAGGCAGGATTATGTCCATCCACCTCGATTACCCAAAGAAACAAGCAAAGCATCAAGGCGAATGTTGGGACAGGTTTCCAGTTCATGTTATATCATTCATTGTATATATTGCATCGGTTCTTATCGTTTGTGGGACGCGGGCTTATAAATGCGCGTGTAGTTCATTTATCACCTGCAAAAGGGGATGGCGTCAACTGACAATAGTTCTTGATGATGCTGGCATAGGTGACCTGCTTTTTGGCGTGGTAATAGGTGCCTTTCGCTGCGAGACTCAGGAATTTAGATACGATATTTTGGACGTCAAATATTTCAGATATCCGCGATTTCGCTCAAAAGAGTATCTGAAGCAGGCTTCAAAGGTCGTGTTTCAGCTATTGGATAAACTCGAACTAAAGAAAGACGAACAAATTCAAATCTGCAGAGGCTACATCTTCGACGAAGCGGTAAACCTCTTAAAAGAGACGTATGGCGACAGTAAAATTGACAGAATTATAGTCACCGGAGAACCGCAAAGGCTTACGGAAATAGCATACCTTGACGAAATTAGAAACTTGGGTTATGAACCAGTAAAAGAGAGAGATGAGAAAAAAGCAAAGAGCTTCTTCCACATGATGAACTGGCTGAAGAAAAACCCAGAAAAACTAATTTATGCAAAGACCGGCTGGCCACGCCTACAGAGATACAATCTTTTTAGATCCTACTGTCAAAAGCGATCAACAGACGAATAGAGCAATTGGCTCTTGAATCTGTTAAGTGCTCATTGATCTTATGCGATAAGTAAAAAGAGGCTGCCGAAGACCCATCCTGTACCGCAATGCGTTTTGAAAGCTATGAAAAGGTGGTCATCAGAGGAACACTCCAAGTGTCGAACATGCTAAAACCAACGTGTTAACCCGTCTCGCAGTATGTCTATGTGTTCTGCAATTCTCAACAATTTCCTCAGTCATATGCTAGATCGTTGCGAAGAGTGCTTCTCACATTGCCGTTTCGGAAGACCATGTGTTGCTTCTTCAGGCACACTGTCTCGAAGGGCAGAATGAAGCTTTGCATGCATGATCAGCTGACTGGACAAGTTATGGAATCTGAATATGAATGGTGTGTTCATAAACAAAATATGCCTTGGACGAGAAAACTCGGCTTATGCAATCGAAAACAGAGGATTTCTTCGAACTCGAAACGTCCGATATGGAAAAGAGTCTTCCAAGAAGCTTTGCCTTGTATGAGAAGTACAGCGGTAGAGGCATCGACGAGACGATTAGAACACGCAAAGAGAAATTCGACAAAGCCGATCTCGACACAAAAAGAAGGCTAGCAAAAGAAGTTGAGCACGAAATAACGAGTTTCCATGCTTGGCTGGAAGAAACCAAGAAACTTGACCAAACAACTGCCTACTATTGTGCCATAAGCCTCAAGAGCGTGCTTCTCGGTCTTCCAGCGGGCATGCAGGTCGCATTCCTCTTTGATGTCGCACTATGCACGAAAACCAAAGAGCTCAGATAAGTCCGAATGCAAACTCGCATCGGACTTGAATACGTCTTCCTGATTGGCTTAGGCACGCTTGAATGACAATTAGACCTAGGCAAAAAGCTACTTCGGCTTGCCGAGTCCCCGTATCGAGCCTGAGACCTTCAGAACGTGAAGAGCAACTGGTCGTCCACGTATTTCAGTTACAGAGGCTATTGAGGCTCTCGCCGGTCCAGCGGCTTTGAGAAGCACTCTAACAGTTGCAGTACGTTGCATCTGATCATACTCGATTAGGCTCAGTCCGGTTTTGCTTGCGCCAGTTTCCCCGTAGAGCTTTGTGACCGCCTTCCAGATAGTGCTCATAACTTCGTCTTGCGTGAACGTTTCACCTGATTCTATTTGCAGGAGCAAATACCGGCGTTTCACTCTCTTCAGCAGTCTTTTCCCCTCCGAACGACCCGTATTCCAGGCGCCACAAACGTCGAGTTAAGCTTCCCCCTGTTACGCTTAACAATGCCAACAGGATTTTCCGAAACCGCTTGTAACGCCTGTTCGTTTTCCAAATCAAAGAGAGATGCCAGCGCGGCCATGTCCATCGGCCTCCTCATAAGCATAAGATCAGACGTTCCGCTTGAGAGGATTATCGGAATATGAAACGCTTTGGCTGTTTCAGTCTCTCTTCTCAGATTTGACAGGAGTCTGCTTCTCGCCGGTCCTTCCAAAGCCAATATAGGCTGTGCATCTATTTCGAACGCGGTCAGACTGCCTGAGGCGAGTTCAGCTTCAGCCAGATCGAAAAATCTTCCATGATAGTCATATAAAGGAAAATTCAGGATGTCGACACGCCGGTCTTTTGCAGCCTGTCTTGCAACGTTCTTAGACTCGCAGATTACCGCGATTGTTTCATACTTTCTCCTGAACTTTCTCAGGTTGCGGGTAAGTTCGTCTGGCGTCGTCGGTTTCAAGTTTAGGCGAGTTGCGAAATCTATTTTTGCTTCTCTGCAGATGCCTCGCATTTTTTGCAGGTTTTCCTCGCTAACGTTTGGCGGTAGTGGTATCGCTATTAAATGGTATCCGAGCTTTGCTGCTTTTGTTATCATCTGCTTTGTATGTTCAAAATCGTTGAGGTTCGGGCGAAGATGCAGGTCAGCGTAGGTTCTTTTCATGGGATTAACCTGTACTGCTGGCAGATTGCGGTCACTTCTTCCGTGGTATGCTTCTTGAAATGTATCCTAAAATGTATCGGGTCAGTCTGGCCGAGCTTGATCTTACCCAAGTAAGCAGACTGCTTATCTAAGCGCAAATACAGATTACCCCTCTCCAAATGCTGCATCAACTCATTGCCCAAAAGCTCCTTATCCAACACACCAAGCCCAGCCGCAAGCTTCTCAAAAGCCGCCTGAGCAAGCTTCCTGTCTTTTATCCGGGTCTCAAAAAGCGTAATCGGGTTCCTGTAATAACCGCTCAAACCAGACTTGGCGAAGACTATGGTTTCAGTCGTGTCTAGTGGAAGTATGTTTCGCAGTGCGGTTAGAACTTTCTCCGGGTCTTCGGTTGCGTGTGCCAAGGCTCGAATTTCAATGTAATCTACGGGCGTTTTAGAAGACAAAACCGCTTCACTGATTAAACGCTAATGCAGCGATCAGCTTTTAGCCTTTTTCTCTTTCTTCGGCTTCCGCTGCGCTCGCTTGCTCTCCAAAATCGCCTTAAGAGCCTCAGCGTTCTCATCGTGAGCCGTCTTCCGACGCGAGTCAATCGGAATCTTCAGCTTCAAGGCCTCAGCCAAACAAGACCCAGTCTTCTTCAACTCTTCCCGGCTGAAGCCCTTGCCAAGTCGTTGCTTGTTCTCGTCCTTCAAAACCTTAGGTCTCGCCACTTGCATAGCCTAGTGTTCCCCTCTAAGTCTCCAGCTGGGACGGAACTTTTCTCTTCCGATACCCTTTCCTCTCAAGCCTCGAACTTTCTTGCCTGCGCTTGTTAAGCTACGGAAAACACGACGGTAACTCTGCTTCTCGCATATCCAGTTAATGTTCTTGTCCGACTTGATCACTGGATGGTTAGGATCTACCATAACGACTTCAAACCACTTGTGCCTGCCGTCTTCGCCGACCCAGTAAGAATTTAAAACTTCAAGGTTCGGAAACTTTCTCGCGGCTCGTTCTTCGCCTATGAGCCTGATGCTCTTCGCAGGCTTAAACTTCTTAACACCCATGCGCTTCGGTCTGCGGCCCGCCTTCGGCCTTACTTTGCGCATTCCGCCTCTTCGGACGTGGACGCGAACCATCACAAAGCCCTGCTTCGCTTTGTAGCCAAGTTTTCTTGCCTTGTCCAGACGAGTAGGTTTATCGATGCGCGTGACGGTCGGCTCTCTGCGCCACTCAATCAACCTTTGACGAGCAATCTCTTTAAGGAAGGATTTCTCGGGGTTCGCCCAAGCTTCAGCAATATACTTGTACGCCATACACATTTCACCTTTTTGACAGCACTGCTTACGGTTCAGCCCAGAAATGGGCCACATCCCTGCGGACCAAGATCCGCCAGTGAACTGACTCATACCCTCAAGCAACAAAATAAACCTTTCCCGCAGACCAACAACTCGCACGAATACAAACCAACATCCGCCGCCAATCGACACGGAAATTCAATGTACATGATGAAGGAGGCAATGCCGCGAGAGTCTCAATCAACAGAAAGTTAGGTGGATAAGGTCCGTATCGGCTAATTCCTCTTCCAATAGCATTTTAGAAGGCCACTAAAAACAGAGGAGATTCGATTTAGCGCGTGCTACCATAATCTCAAAAGTTGCCCGGTTTATCAAAAACCCCATATTTCTCTAACAGAGAATAGCCTCAAACGTTTATATCAGTGCGCGCTAGCGCGTGCGGGCTCCCTTCTAGCTCTGGCCACCTTCTCCATGTCTAACTCAAACGCCGCTATTGGATTCTCAAGCTTCCATGCCTCCAACACCTTCGGATGGATCTCACCCACAACTCCGACTTCCATCCCGTCCACCATCGCTTTGCCCGCTCGTCCCTCGATGAAACTTGAATGCTTTGCCTCTTTAATCTGCCATTCCAACCCAAAATTCATGAAGAACGCATCCAAAACCGATTTAGCTTCACTGAAACTGGCGCTAGCATGATAAATGACGGTAGCCAGCCGTTCCTCGTCTCTCGTTCTCGTCTCGTTCTTCTCGTCCAACAGCGTAACCTTACCCAACTCGAACAGCTTCTGCGGGCATTCCACATGAAGATTGTTGCTAACAAATTCCAGCAGATTTGGCAAAAGCCAACTCCTCAAACACGTAAACGTTATGACTTTCGGGTTCGAAATCTCTGCAACCTTCGTTTTCTTCAGACTCATCTTCGCGAATAAGTTCTCAGGATTAGTCAACGTGTATGTCAAAACCTCCTGAAAGCCTAATCCAACCATAAGCTCCCTCGCAACATCAATCAACCCCTGCTCCGGTCTCACCCAACCTCTCGTGGGCAACTCACGCCACAGTGGCTTGATTCTGTTGTAATCATATGCAATAGCGACATCCTCCACAATGTCTGCTGGATGCATAACATCAACCCTGTAACACGGAACTCTCACACGCACTTTGTCCTTACCAAGCTTCTCAACAGCATAACCCGCCTTGCAAAGTAGTTCTCCAATCTGTTTAGCCGACAGCTCCAAACCCAGAATCTTTCGCGTATAAGCAACATCCAAATCCATAGCACTTGTGCCAAAGTCAGGCGTAACAACATGCAGTCTTTTATGCTGATAATGAACCTTGGAAGAGTAAGGCTTTCCGCCACGGTCAATCAACGCCAGCGTAACCAGCTTCAACGTGTTAAGCACTGTCTCATGCACCGTGCCCGTCACTTCAACCAAAAGATTTCTCGTACCCTCAACAATCCTCCCAAGATCGTTCGAGTTGATTATAGGCGGAAACGACAACGGCTTATCATCCGAATCCAGCAAGATCGGATAAACCTCATTCTTGTTCACAATATGACCGTATAACTGACCCTTCGGATGACGAGAAAGCATCTCATCCAAAGTCATCTTCTCCGCAAAGCCCAACGGCACGAAACTGACCTCAACAGGTTTAGCAACCGTATAACGCAGCGGCATCTTGATCAAGTCAAAATTGTAAAGCCCAATTGAAGTTTTCTGTCTATTCCTACCATACGTCTGATCAAGCTTATCCTGCAAATGCATAAGCCCGCGAATAATCTTGTCTGATAGTTCAAGGTCTTTAACTATCGAACACCCTATGTAAGGCCTAATATTCTCTAGTCTCTTGTCAACATGAACTTCCGCAATCGGTTTTCCAACTGTATACTCGATCAAGCCTGTTTTGATTCCTAAAAATCCCCGCAGTGCCCTAACTAAACCTTCGACGCTCCATATATCCGGGCGGTTCGTGTCCTTCATCTCAACGCTCATTGTGCCCTCTTTCTCGTCGAAAAGCTTCACCTCGCCCTTCACAAACGCCAAAATGTCATTAATCTTCTCAACATCTCTGTTCAGTTTCAATCCAAGCATCCGTTCGAACTCGGCGTAATCAATGTCTATCGTTGGCATTCTAAACCACCGCCTTCCTTCTTATCCAATCCAGATCCTGACTGAAAATGTACCGAATCTCATCCACTCCAGCCCTCATCATAAATAGCCGATCTATTCCCAAACCCCATGCAATAACCGGTTCCTTGATTCCAAGTGGCAAGGTCACCTCCGGTCTGAAAATTCCTGACCCGCCGAATTCAATCCATCCATAACCTTTCTTATAGGCGCTAAGCTCCACGCTGGGTTCAGTGAACGGGAAATAGTCCGGCCTAAACTTCACCTTGTCTGCATCTGCCACCTCGAAAGCGAACTTTTCCAAAACTCCCAACAAATCTCTAAGTGTCAAGTCTTTGTCGATAATTATGCCCTCAACCTGATTAAACTCGGTAAGATGAGTCTTGTCTACAACTTCCGGCCGGTAACAACGAGCGATAGAAAAGTATCTGCCCGGAATCTCCAAATCCCTGCTGAGAAGCGTTCTAGCACTGAGACACGTGCCATGTCCTCGTAGTATCAACCTCTTAGCCTCTTTTACCGAATATCTGGTTCCCCATCCAGTAGAGCCCGTTTTCCACCCGTTCTCATGAGTCTTCTTAACGTTCTCAACCGCTCTCTTGTAGGCTTCTGTGCTTCCCTCGGTCGGAGATTTTATGTAGTATATTCCATCGGTTTCGCGAGCTGGATGATCCTGAGGCGTGTAGAGTGCGTCGAAGTTGAAAAATGCAGTTTCAACAAACGTGCCCAACATCTCCTTAAAACCAAGAGTAACGAGCTTTTCTCGCACTTCTTCCAGAAACTGCAGGTAAGGATGCTTCTTGCCCGGCCAAGTCCTTGCGACGGGCGCTTCAATGTTGTATTTCTGAAGCTTGGCTTTCCGCCATTTTCCACTGGCAATCATTTCCTGCGTCAACTGCGTGACCTCGGCAACCACCTTTCCGCCATGTTTCAGCATAACCCGTCCGGCAACAGTCAATTCGACAACGCGACGTGTCTTCTCTTCAACTTCCAACAGTTTTCTTCCTCTTAGAATCTGGATTGCGTCCGTAAGCTCTCGCGGCAACTCATCCATTGTCGCCTGTTCTTTTTCGCTAAGTGTTTTTAGTAGTTTCTCGTCGTCGCCCTCTTCCGGCTTCGCAGCAACCTGTATCGTGTTCGTCTTCGTATCCAGCGTCGTCCACCTTTTCCGCTGCGCCCACCCCAGCGCAATCGGTATGAATTGCTTCTCCAAACCAGCCGCCTCAAAGGCTCTACCACGATCAGCCCTTCCGCCTGCCTTCTCTAAAACAACCATCAACCGTCTTTCAGGCAAACCCTTCTTCGCGTGAAGCTTTCCTTCCTCGTTGAGCTTCAGAAAAGTCTGTTTTTCTTCTCGGATTTTGACAAGGTCTTTCTCTTGCAGAATCATGGTTGCTCGCATTACCGTAGCATCGGGTAAACCACTTTCTTTGACAAGCTGCTCTACAGATGCCTTTCCGCTCAATTTATTCAATGCAGACAATGTTACGTGTTCGTGCTCTCTCAGCTCAACCATGGCCTTTTCCCTTCGTGAATATGATGAATAGGATTTGGTAATGTAGTTGTCAATGTTTTAATAAAAGTATGCATGTTCCCCGCTAACTTGCACGCAGAAGAACTGGTTGTTCTACGGAAATTGGCGGGACATCACTTGAGCCCTTCAGCAAAGAGCAGTGTGTGCTTTGTATTTATAGTTTATTTCGCCACATCACAACCGAAGTTGCCGTCAAGTATCCCGCATAAGATTTAATACAGTTTCCAAGAACTGTAATAGAAGTCAAAACCCACAGGTGGAGCCAAAATTGACGGATGAAGACAAGAACGAGATGGTCGTGACGCCTTGGGAAGTAAAAGGCAAGGTCGACTACGACCGACTGATCCAGGAATTCGGCACCCAACCCCTAACAGACGAACTTCTGGAAAAGATAGTGAAACATACTGACAAGCTTCACCTACAACTTGCTAGAAGACTATTCTTCTCACACAGGGATTTGGATGCGGTTCTCGACCTATACGAAAAGGGAATCAAGTTCGTGCTCTACACAGGCCGTGGTCCGTCAGGTCCAGTGCACATTGGGCATTTGGTTCCGTGGATATTCACAAAATATTTACAGGAAAAATTCAAGACGCGGCTCTACTTCCAGATGACTGACGACGAAAAGTTCGTCATAGACGACGACGCGAAACTCCCGGAAACCACAAGATATGCATACGAGAACGCACTCGACCTCATAGCGCTGGGGTTCGAGCCAGAAGACACGTTCATAATCTACGACGTGAAGGACATCGACCTGCTCTACGACATCGCACTGGAAGTTGCAAAGCGGATAACGTACTCAACTGCCCGAGCCACCTTTGGCTTCCAAGACAGCACCAACCTAGGATGGATATTCTGGCCCGCCATCCAAGCCGTCCCATGTTTCATACATAAAAAGCTCACTGGCGAAAACGTTCCTGCTCTGATTCCCGCAGCCATAGACCAAGACCCGTACTGGAGGGTCACGCGCGACATTGCCCAAAAACTCGGCTACTACAAACCTGCCCAAATCCACTGCCGATTCCTGCCCGGTCTTGGTGAAGGCGGCAAAATGAGTGCATCCGAACCTGAGACCAGCATATTCACTATAGACCAGCCTGAACTGGTCAAGAAAAAAGTCTGGAATGCCTTCACAGGTGGCAAGCCGACGCTCGCCGAACAAAAAAAGCTGGGCGCAAACCCAGACGTCTGCACCGTCTACCAGTATTTCGTATACTTGTTCGAGGAAGACGACAAGAAGCTTGGTGACAGAGCAAGACGCTGCAAAGCCGGGGAGATAATGTGCGGTGAATGTAAAACCGATCTAACAGAAAGACTGAACAAGTTCCTGGCTGAACACCAGAAAAAACGAGAGCACGCTAAGGATATTATCGATAAGTTTCACATAAAACGCTAGGAAAGGTTATCTTCGCTAACTGTTCCACCTGATTATTAAACCTTTTAAACAATAGACATGTATGCGTTAGTAAACCTAGAGCGTGGCACTGATGAGCGAGTATGATAAGGACGCGTTAGAGAAGTTTCGGCGTTCTGGAAGAATACTGCGTGAAACGCGTGAAGAAATAAGAGGGTTTGTTCGAGAAGGCATGCCTATCATTGACATCTGTGAGAAAGCTGAAGAATTGATGCGGAAGAAGGGTGGAAAACCCGCTTTTCCCTGCAACGTTTCTATTAATGAGATAGCGGCACACTATACGTCGCCGCCTAACGATAAACGAACGATTCCAGAGAAGTCCATTGTAAAGGTGGACCTCGGCGTTCACGTTGATGGCTACGTGACAGATACGGCAGTCACGGTCTGTTTCAACTCGGAATACCGAAACTTGGTGACTGCCGCTGAAGAAGCTTTGCAAAAAGCGGTAGAGAACATCCAGCCTGAAATGTCTACTTCGCAGCTCGGCTCAATCATCGAAAAAGCTGTAAAATCTCGGGGATTGAGACCTATCTCTAATCTCACTGGGCATCAAGTGGGCAGATACTTGGTTCATGCTGGAACGTCTATCCCGAACGTTCCTCAACTGTTCTCATCTTCTAAGATCAAACTTGGCTGTGTCTATGCAATCGAACCTTTCGTGACTTTCTCGGACGCGGTCGGTAAAGTAGAGGATGGCGATGAATCCACCATTTTTCGCTTCGTCAAGTCCAGATCTTTAAAGAGTCTGTACGCGAAACAGCTTCTGAAGCATATTGAAGAAAGTTTCAGGACATTGCCCTTTGCTGAGCGTTGGCTGAACGGCGTAATACCTCAAGAGCATTATTGTCAAGCCTTTCAGGAGCTTCTAACGTCAAAGTCTATTATGGAGTATTCTGTGTTCGTTGAGGTCAGCAGAAAACCCGTAGCTCAGGCTGAGCATACGGTCTTGGTTGTTAAGGGCGGCTGTGTTGTCTTGACCTAGAAAGAATGGTGTTCCTTATCTTTTTCCTTGATTTCCTTGAAGATCGCTGTGACAGTCATGGGGTTACTGCATTTCTCACATTTTTCAGCTTCCTTGAAGACGTAGTCTCCGCGTTGAAATGGCCTGACACTTTTGAAGCCACACTTCTTGCATTCGATCGTGGTCGTGACAGGCGGCGCTTCAATTCGCAAGCTTGCTATTCGCCTTCTCACCTGCATCAACGCGTAAGTTGCTGCGGCTAATGCTAGCACTCCTCCGAGCAACAGGTATCCTGCGATGGTCGGGTTGCTCTCAAACATGTTTATAGCCAGAATAATTGCTGTCAAACAGAATGCAAGGATGATCAGCATTACCAACAGTACGAACATTGGGATTCTAACTTTGCCGTTCGATTGGGCTTTTGTTCCTTCCATGTTTCTTTTCACTCTCCTTACTGGCCGATGCCGATGGTATTGCCTATGCCGGCAATAATCACCTTGTCGCCTTCTTTCGTCCTCTCCAATATTAACTGCCTTGTCCTTTCGATAGCCTTGTCAACGGCATCGGAGACCTCTTTGCGCATCGGCGAAACTGCGTCGCCAATATCTTCCTTGATTATCACCGCATGCACTGGAATGTGATATTTGACGATGGATTCTTCGATCTTGAACTGGTCTACACCTGGCCCGCCTATAGCTGCACCGACTCCTTCTGCCACTTCGCCTACTTCCTCACCTTCCAACTTCATAGCGGCGTCAATCATGACAACCATTGCGATTTTTCCTTCGTTTTCATCTATCACTGTCTTTATTGCATCTCCGGGTTTGCCCACGTTTCCCCCAGGACCTTCAGCCTTCAAAACGAAGGCGGTTCGACCTTCCAACTGTATGGTTGCGCCTACGCAGTCTTTCGGCAGTTTTCTTGTTTCTTGTCCGTGCATGAGTTTGGCGGCTACGAGTGAGCCAGCTCCGTCACCAATTGGCTGTCCAAACGCGAAGGCTTTGAGTGCGCTTGCATAGGCTTCGGCTTCTCGCATAACCAGTGGAAGTATCATCTGGATTTGCATTATGACGTAAAGGCTGAACGTTTTTTTGCCAAGTAGGTAGAAATGTCTTATTACTTTGTAAATGTAGTTCAGTGCCATCTCCGCTTCCAGCGTGTTTTCCAAATTGTTTGCTTGGGTCTCGTCTGCGGATGGCGCCATGAGTTTGACCTCGTCTTTGAAGCGTGTGTCTCTGACGTCGAGGATGTGTTCCAGTTTCCAGACTACGCCTGCAGGGTCGAGGTTTTGCGGTGCTATTGTAAAATATTCTAGGAAGCGGTCTATTCTTGACGTGGGATCTGTTTGCGGCTTGCCGATTTCCTTGATTGTTTCTATCGTAACTTTTCGGCCTTCTTCCTTTAGGTGTTTGAGCTTATACAGCGAGGTTTCAACATCTCTGAGCATGACCCACATCTGGAGCTTTTGACCGTAGAATATGAAGGCAAAGAATATGGCGTAGAATACTAGGTTCAGAATCCATCCGTACTGATTATCCATGAATGGATTCTGCGCAACTTTGCCATCCAAATTAAACATGAGAGCTATGATGTCCACATGTACACCTTCCGAAAAACACTATTAACACTTAGTTATAAGTCTTAGGTAATTCTCCACTTGTTTTAGAAGGTGATGAAGTGGGGCTGCCAGCTTTCCCGGGTTCGCATGGCCGAAGACCACACTACAGCCGGAAACGGAGCACGGTTTAACTTCCGAGTTCGGAATGGGATCGGGTGGGACCCGCACCCTATGACCGGCAAACCCCACATACCACGTGAACTCATTGCTCATTAACTTTTCGCTTGTATAACGAAGAAAAAGGGTGAAGAAAGGAGTTACGTCCGTCACCTATTTTTTCTTTTCAACCTTGGCGATTGCCTTCTCCAGTATGTTCAAGCCGATTTTGGTTTCCTCTTCAGTTATCGACAGCGGCGGAATAAGCCTGATAGTGCTTTTGCCACATCCGAGCAGCGCAAGTCCGTTTCTCAATGCTTCAAGGAGCACGTCTTCGCGTTCCTTCTTCGCGTAGGCCTTGGTGTTCCTGTCTTTGACGAAATCTATGCCCCATGCTACTCCCATGCCTCTGACGTCGCCGATCAACTCGTGCTTACTGTAGATTTCTCTAAGTCTTTCTTTGAAGATTTTTTCGATCTTGGCGGCGTTCTTGAGCAATCCTTCTTCGAGGGTCTTTATGGTTGCCAACGCTGCTGCACACGCTAGCATGTTTCCGCCGTAGGTGTTGCTGTGTATGCCCGGTACGCCGAAGTCTAGTTCCTTTCTGAATATTGTGGCGCCTACGGGTATTCCACTGCCTAAGCCTTTGGCTGAGCAGATTACGTCAGGCGCGATACCGAAGTGCTCTATGGCGAACATTTTCCCGGCTCTTCCCATTCCGGTCTGTACTTCGTCAATGATCAACTTGATGCTGTGCTTGTCTGCCAGTTTCTTGAGTTCCTTGAAGAAGCTCTTTGGCGGTACGATGTAGCCGCCTTCGCACTGGATCGGTTCGGAGATTATGGCTGCGACTTCATCTGGCGGTACGTACGTTTGAAAGAGGTATTCGTCGATGTAATCGATGACGCGGTTAACAAGTTCCTCCGGATTCTCATAGCCATCAATATGCCATGTATTGCGGTATGGGTTGGGATAGGGGACATGTTCCACGCCGGGCATTGTTGGAAACAATCTTGACCGTTGGTTAGGTTTGCTGGAGGTCAGGCTCAGCGAGCCGAAGGTTCGGCCGTGGAAGCAGCTTATGAATGCGATGAACTGTTTGCGCTGCGAGTTCCATCTGGCGATTTTAAGTGCAGCTTCGACGCTTTCGGTTCCGCTGTTAGATAGGAAGGTTTTCTTTCTGAAGTCGCCTGGTGCGATTTGGTCGAGTTTCTCGGCGAGCTCTACCTGTTTCAGGTTGTAGAAGTCGGTGCCTGCTCCATGCCAGATCTTGCCCAGCTGTTCTTCCAAAGCCTTCTGCACTTCCGGATGCCTTATGCCAGTGTTTAGCACACCGATGCCACTGGAGAAATCGAGAATAACATTTCCATCAACATCCTTATACCATACGCCTTCACCGCTTTCTATCACGAGCGGTGCATAAACAGGATCGTTCGTTGACGTTGCCATGTAACTGTTATGTCGTTCGATGATTTTCTTCGCTTTAGGTCCGGGGATTGGTGCTACGATTTTTGGACCCTTGAGGTCTGTCATCTTCTTTTTCACTTCCAAGCTTGAAAATGAGGTTCAGGTTTGGCGGGGTTTAAGTTTTTCCCCTAAAACAATGTCTTTACATGAAACTTATTCAAAAAAGGTGTTGTTTGGGTTTAAGCTGTCAGCATTGAGACGGTCCTTCTGGATCGAGTATCTGGCTTTGCGATTTCGTGTATTCTTGGTCTTGTTTCCTGATTTTTGTTTCAGAGGAATAAGGCATATATTCATTATCTGTAGCTCTTTTCTTGAGCGCAGAAAAGGTGGGGCTGTAGTCTAGGCAGGTATGACGACGGGCTCCAGAATTAGTCTAGGCACATACAGGTGTAGTCTAGGCACTTACAACATAGACCCGAAAGGGAATGAAGATAATCTGGAGCTGTCAACCAGCCCACACGGAGAAACCCGTAGGTCGTCGGTTCAAATCCGACCGGCCCCACCACACCCAAAAATTCTAAAAGTCCTAATCAGAATGGAAACCGACGGACAAAGCAATTATTCAGCGCGCGCGCTCCAACTCTTCATCTCAATTGCATCAAGCCATCAATGTCGCGCTCGCATCACGCTCGCGCTCCAACCCACAAGAACCCGCGCGCGCTGTTGTATTAAACAGAATCAAACATTCAGGGGTGACTTTTCTAAAAAAAGAGAAGTATATGGATTTTTGGCGAGACTTACTTTTTCTTTGCTGGTTTTTCAAATGTCTCGTAGGCTTTCGCAGCTTTTGGGTCTAGTGGTCTAAGTTCGGTTATACACCATCGCCTTATCTCGACAGTCATCGTTCCTTCCTTTACTTTACTTGCAAGGTTGTCGGCAACCTTTGTTGCGTGTTCCTCTTTGGCTCCAGCTTTCTTAACAGAAGCTTTAAGTTTTGCCTTATCGAAATCTTGTGTAGCTCCAGAATGTTTCTTCACTTTAACCAAAAAAAACACCATAAGTACATATTGTAGATGCCAATTTAAGATTTTTGGTGGTTCTTCAACTAATTCGTTAATACCTCAAACCTACCTCGCGCGCGCTCTTATCATCTAAGGATAAAACTTTACCCCCAAACCCAATGAGTTGACGATATAAAAACGATTATTTTCTGTCGGTCTCGAAATACAGCATGCGCAAGTGGATGCAAATTTCAAGGAACACGTGTTGGCTCTGCTCTAGGGAAAAAGGAGGCCACGAAGTACCAAAAATAACATAGTTGCCGCTATAAGAGCTATGGCTGTTTGGAGCATATTCCAGTCGTTTAGAAAATACTCTAAGAATCCTACTGTGAAAATGCCCTGAAGAATAGCAAGAATACCCATCAGAATATAGAGTAGGAACAATGGCAAGAATCCGTAGAAAGCGTAGAAACCACTCAAAAAGCCATACCAAACGAAAACCAGGATAACTGCAATTCCAATCTTGGCTAAAAAAGGATGCTTTTCACCAAATCTCAAGAAGCCATTAAACTTTGATTCCAAGGACGGATAACGGTCCAAAGACAAGACATACAATGTGCAAATGGCCATGAATACAAGGGATGCTGGAAATCCAAGAATTGCTAGCCAATTCAAAGAAGTGCCCAACAATATTCTGTTGCTGGAACTATATTAGATTAATTCTAGAATGTGTTGGTAAATCCAACTAGTGATTTGCGCGTACGCGCGCGGATGAATAGATAAGCGAATCGACAATCATGTATAGATTGATTTGCATAAACTGAGAGTAGGTCTTCAAGTTGTATGAAGGTTGGAAGATTTACGCTTACCATAGAAAAATCTCAAAAACGGAAGAATTGATAATAAGGAATAAGCTGAAAACATGGTTTAACAGTGGAGATTGGTATTTTTCCGAGGATGACTACGGAATCACCATCTTTTACGGAGTGGATAGGCAGAAAATCAATGTTTCTTTCCAAGAAGTGAAATATGGTTCAGAAAAGGATGGAAGTGTAGACACTTATCAGATGGTTTTTAGCTCAATACTCTTCGGGCACAAAACTTTTCAAGAAAGAACTCATCAAGGACTCTGCAAGAAAATTTTGCAGAAAATCCCGTGGAAGAAACGGGGCTTTTGGTTGGCAGATAACATTCAAACTCCAATCCCAACAATCAAAATACTACGAATGAAGCGCTAGCGCGCGCAGTCAAGTTTTAAGAGTTTTGCGAGGAACATAATATATCTGTTCAAGTTTCTGAGTATTAGGAGGTTCAAGGTGATCGTCAAGTTCGGTTGAGCGTTTGCTTAGTTGGGGCTTTATTTTTTGGGCATTAGTTCGTTTAGTTCATATGTTGCCACGCACATCACGCTGTCGGCGCCTCCGTAATACACTAGGACTTCGTCGTTGATGAGTACGTTTCCGCAGCTGAATACCACGTTGGGTACTTTGCCGAAGCGCTCGTAGTCGGTGACGGGTGTTAGTATAGGTGTTTCGGAGCGGTAGAGAATGGTTTCGGGGTTGTCCCTATCCAGTAGGAGTACGCCCAACGAATAGACTTTTTCGAAGCTCACGCCGTGGTAGATAACGAGCCAGCCTTCGTTGAGTTCGATGGGGGATCCAGCTGTGCCGATTTTCCAGCAGTCCCAGCTTTTCGTTCTTGGTCTCATTAGAGCTCCGATGTCGTACCATCGTTTGAGGTCGTCGGAGTACGCTACACACATGTCTGGTTCCAAGCGGTGGAACATGACGTATTTGCCTCCGATTTTTTTGGGGAAAATGATGGCGTCTTTGTTGCGTACACCTCTAAAAGGCAGCAGTCGT
>Ga0315277_10005236_pt1 | contig 17147 bp, 11 predicted proteins | sample YL17G05_15_MG_FD_203695 | JGI IMG/M metagenome (GOLD analysis project Ga0315277, IMG submission 203695) | Sediment microbial communities from Yellowstone Lake, YNP, Wyoming, USA - YL17G05_15 | ecosystem: Environmental > Aquatic > Freshwater > Lake > Sediment | place: USA: Wyoming | collected... | reverse complement strand
GAGCTCGGGGCAGCACCCGCTGACCGGAGAGGAGCGTTTCTTCGGCCATGGGGCCGAAAAGAAGGCGAAGAAGGAAAGCCGGCGCAGGGAACCAAGCCGGGCGCTTCAGCACGCGACCCAGCGTCCGGGCAAAGTCCTTCATGGCCAAGGGGGCGGGCGCCGTTAGGTTAAATACTCCGGTCAGGTCTTCCCTCTCGAGAAGGAATCGGATGGCCGCGACTTCGTCCCGGCGGTGGATCCAGGAAATCCATTGCTTCCCGCTGCCCAGTGGACCACCTGCAAACAACCTGAACTGCCGAAGAAACCGGGGCAGGACACCGCCGTCTTCGTCCAGAACCAAGCCGGAGCGGACGACAGCCCGTCGCACACCGAGACTGGCGGCCCCAGCGGTGGAATCCTCCCAAGTCCTGGTCAAATCGGCGAGGAAACCCTCACCGGAAGAAGCGGACTCATCAAGCTCCTCCTCCGCCCGCGGTCCATAATAGCCGACAGCCGACGCCTGGATGAGCCTCCTCGGCTTCTCCTGAGACTTCTCGATGGCGTCCATGATCGCCCGGCCGGCTTCGACTCGGCTGCGCAGAATCTTCTGCTTCCTCTCGGCGGTCCACCGGCCGGCCCCGATATTCTCTCCGGCCAGGTTGACGATTCCGAGCGCCCCGGAAGCGAACTCAAGCCAACCGTCTGATGTCCTCCCGTCCCATCCCACGGGTCTGACCCGGCTGCCGAATAGCGCCGCAGCCCGCTGCGGATCCCGGGTCAACACGGCGACCTCGTCGCCGGATTTAGCCAACTCCAAGGCTAAAGCCCGGCCGATAAACCCCGTGCCGCCGCTGATGATTACCAGTCCGCGGTGGCTTTTCAAAGAAGATTCCTACTAATAATATATCTTTAGTAAAGTATGGACGGGGACGCCGCCGCCTTTTGCCGGAGATAGAATATAGTGGGCTCCAGGTTCTCGTTCGGGTTGCGCAACCCGTCGTAAAAAAGGTTGATCACCGGGATCCCGTACTCCCTCTCCACCCATTTCAAGAGGGCGCTGCTGACCGCGCCGGGGCAGCAATACAGCGGGTTGATATGGACAAACCCGTCGGGGCGCAGGTGCTGCAGATAGGTGAAAATCATGGCGATATTCTGGGGCGTCTCGCCGTCGAGCTCCGGAGGCACGCCCATGCGGCGGAGGTTTTTCAAGGCCCTCCCGTCCATCGGCGGGTGACCGTTGCCGAGGACCGGTGCGGCCTCCCTCGCCCAGCGCCGGTCATGATAACGGACAAAGGCCAGGAATGCACGCGCCATGGCCGCGGCATCCAACTCTTTGTCCTTGAGGGATCGGTCGATCTTGTTGAGGTATCCATAATGGCTGATATTGATGAATGAGCCGGGCAACGCCTCGCCCCCGGCCGCTTCAATAGCTTCCTCGACATGGTGGTTGAAGGTGCTGTTGTTGACCACGTAGAGGTCACCCAGGATGGCCAGACGCGGACGCCGGCCATCATCCGGAACGACGGGTATGGCTGCAAAATCCCTGACCGCCTCGCGAAACGCCTCCAGCAATCCCCGGTTGTCCAAAATGGCCCGGCTGAGCTTCTCCAGAGCCAGCTTCTTCACCGCTTCGGCGTCTCCCTTCCGCCCTTCCCGGGCCCGGACCTTGGCGGTCATTCCATTGATGAGCCCGCCCAGGATATAGGTCTTGAGCAAAGCCAGCTGGAGCGATGGGGCAAACTTCGAATTCTTCGCTCCCGTCGCAAAAACCTGGAGCTCGTCCAGCCCGGCCTTCCTCAGGCCCATTTTGACGGCCACGGGGATCTGGGGAAAATTGCAGCTCCACAGGGACGTCGGGATCAGAGCCGCTGTCTTCTCTGGGGCGAGTCCGTATTCTTTAACAGTCCGGACAATCCCTCCCAGGATCGCCCCCGTAGGCACACATTCGCCTCCGCCGACCAGCTTCAATCCCTGGACGACTGTTTCGGGGGTCTCGGCCGAGATGACCGATTCGTATCCGAAGTGCCCGAGCACGGACCGGGCCAGGATCGAGGCGGCATCGTCAAGATGAGGGAGGATCCAAGTCTTGTCCTTGGCAAGCGGGGAGAATAAAAAGGGACGGGACGGCCGGGGCTCGCTCCGCTTCCAATTCCGGAACGACTCGAGCGCCGCTTCGATCCTCGTCTCATAGCCGACTTCGGAGCTGAGCTCGTCCAGCTGGACAATCAAGTAGGGCTTCCCCTGGTTCTCCATGAGTTCTCTGAAATAGCTGGTGATAAAAGCGTCCGGGCTGCACCGAAAGTTGGTGATGTAAACGGGGAACAGGCGGGGATGGCGGATGACGAACTCCGTGGCCCGGAGGATGCGCTGGCCGAAGTGCCAGTGCATCATATCGAGATAGTCCGCCGTGTGTTCCGGCTGGACGGAGTCGAGGTCGATCATGTCTGGAGTCAAGACACGGCAACCGTGCTCCTGGATGAGGTCGGGAATACCCTGGTTCAAGGAACGGTCGAGAAGGTTATAGGGCCGGCCCAAAAGAACAACACCCAGCCTCTCCTTCTCTTCGATCTCGCGGAGTACCTCCCGGCCATGGGCAAGAAGAGCTTTTTTCGCACTGCCCAATGCCCCCCAGCTCGCCTCAAACGCCTGACGGATTTCTTCCTTCTTCAGCCGGAGCGTCCCGCCGAACGACCGGAACAACGAATCAGCCGTCTTGGCCGGTGCAAGCCGCAGGTCGATAAGAGGAGACAACAGCTTGTCCGAACCCAGGAAAAGCGGCGAGTTCCGCAACAACACCGGCGCATGGGCCGTGTAATAGCAGAAGAAGCTCTGCGCTGGATCGGTCGCCGAACGAGGGCCATGAAGCAGGATGGGGAAAAAGATAAAATCCGCGCCATTTTCTCTGAGCCAATCGGCATGCCCGTGGGCGAGCAGGATCGGAGAGCAGAACTCGGATTCGGCGCAGGCCTTCCCTCTTTTCAGGATATCCTTCCCCGACGGCGAGGTGATGGTCCGGAACCCGAGCCTGGAGAAGAAATCCTCCCAGAGCAGGCGGTATTCCATGAGGCCAAGGGCCGGAGGGATGCCGATCGTCGGCCGCCGCCGGGCCTCCGGATAGGAAGAGGGCGGCTCGTTCTTTAGGATTCTGTCATAAACCTCGGTGATAGAGGGGAACGGCAGAGGCCGTTCTTTGTAGGCCTTATCCTCGTATTCGCGCCCGCACTGGAAACCCCAAGCCGCGCTTTCCTTGCCGGCCTGGACGATGGTGATGCGGCAGTGATTCCGACACAACGAGCAAACTTCGCTGCGCTGGATATGAGTCCAGGACGAAAAGCCGAGGCCGACGAAGCCAGCCCGGGCCGTCTTCTTTTCTTTCAACAGCAGACAGACCCCCAAAGCACCGGTTAAATGGCAGAATCGCGATACCCGGACTGGCATCTGCAGGGCAACCTCAAAAGCGGCGACAAGGGCCCTGTTTCTCGCCGTCGCTCCCTGGAAACAGACCCGGCTTCCGAGCCGGGCCTGGCCGACAACCCGCATCAGGTAGTTGTCGCGCACCGAATGCAGAACAGACGCCAGGAGGTCTTCCCGGGACCACCCCTCGGCCAGCCACCGGCTCAGGTCGCGTTCCATATAGACCGTGCACCGGTCCGAGATGACCGGGCCTCTTCTTCCCAGGGCCAGGTCCGAATAGTCCTTGAGCGAAACCCCCAGCCGCGCGGCCTGCTCTTCGATGAAAGAGCCGGTGCCGGCCGCACAGATATAGTTCATAAGGGCCTGGACGACGGCGCCGTTCTGGATGCGGATGAATTTCGAATCCTGGCCCCCGATCTCGATCACCGTATCGACGGCAGGGTCGAGACTGACCGCCGCCCTGGCATGGGCGCTGATCTCGTTAATGACAAGGTCGGCCTTGATGAGTTTCCCAACGAGCTTCCTCCCCGAGCCGGTCGTCCCGACCCCGGCCCAGTCAAACCTCACTCCGTTCCAATCTTCCATGGCGGCCAGAGTCCCGAACAGCTTTTGGACCGCCTGGACGGGATCCGAGTGAGTATAGGTATAGAGCCCGAGAAGCGCCTTGTCCCCGTCTGTCACCATCAATTTAGTGCTGGTCGATCCGATATCAAGCCCCAGGTAAGCCTGGTAGCGGGTCCCCGGTTTCCAATCGGCACAGAGAGTGACTTCGACATCGCCTTCAGACCAGGTCTTCTCCCGCTGAAAATCAGGGTAGCCGGACTGATCGAGAGCGAGCGGTGGACTGAGGAGAGGAGTCTCGGCGGCAAGATGAGTCTTCTCCTGCCACAGGGATTCGAGCCAAACCGGTTCATCAGCCTGGAGAGCCGCACCGATCGCCGGGATAACCTCGGGGTGCGGAAGGATCGTGATCTCTTTACCCAAGACCTTCTCTAAAGCAGAGATGACCCGGCTGTTCAGGGCTCCGCCCCCGGCCGCGGCGAGGTCGCCGAGCCCGGCCCTCTCTTTGAACAGCGTATCGGCAAGGCACTGAGCCACTCCGTCACAAAGCCCGGCGGCGATCCCCGCGACGGAGTATCCCTGCTGCTGGCTGTGGATAAGGTCGGTCTTAGCGAATACGGCGCAGCGGGTGGCGATCGTGGGCGGCAAGCCTTCAAACCCGGCGGCGAGGTCAGCCAGGCGGGCTGTGTCGTATCCCATACGGCCGGCTTGCTGGTCGAGAAAAACGCCGGTTCCAGAAGCGCAGTCCGTGTTTATCTCATGGCCGGAGTAAGTTCCGTCGGGATGGAGAGTGATTAAAAGGACATCCTCGCCGCCGATGAGAAGGATGGACCGGGGGGGACGCCCCACTGCCCACTTGACCCCCTCGACCGTCGCTACGACATCGTTGACCCGTCGGCCCTTGGGGAGGTTCTTCGTCCCCCGGCCCGTCAAGCCAACGGAAGCCTGGGATATCCCGAGCCCACGGATCATCCCTTTTAAGGTCTTCGGGATATCCCCGTGATGGTAGGCGTAGGATTTGGAGAGAAGGGAACCGGCTTGAATGGCGGCCATCCCGATAGTGACCGCGCCGATGTCAATCCCGACCTGGATTCTATCGCTCATGAGATGGAAGGCTGGTTCGAAAAACCGCGATGCCGCTCTATTATGGGCCGCGGGCGCTGAAGAAATCAAGGCCTGTCGCTTGACAGGCCGGAACCAAACACAATATATAACAGGACGGATATAAAGGAGGCGATATGAAAAAAGCGGTTAGTGGCCTATTATCAGTTCTGGTCGTGGCATTGTTCCTGGCTGCGGCCGATGAGGATAAGCCCTTCAACGGGCTTAACCTCAACCTGGGGGATCTGAGCCGGCTCTCCAAGGCCCAGACTCGCTCGATCAGCCCGGAGAACTTCACGGGCGAAAAGGGCAAGGCCGGTATGTCTGTGGACGGCCCCGCGCTCAAGGCGGCCCGGGACCTGGGCCAGGGATGGAAGGTTTCTCCCTATGTCCGGATCGAGCCGAAGACGACCTTCGTCATGGCCGACGTCAAAGGGGAGGGAGCGATCCAACAGATCTGGCTGACTCCGGCGGGAGCGTGGCGGTTCGCCATCATCCGGTTCTATTGGGACGGCGAGACCGAGCCCTCGGTCGAATGCCCGGTCGGTGACTTCTTCGCCTGCGGCTGGGGCCGTTACGCCCAGATCTCGTCCCTGGCCGTCTGCGTCAACCCCGGAAGCGCCTTCAATTGCTACTGGCAGATGCCTTTCCGCAAAGGCTTCAAGGTCACGCTCGAGAACATCGCCGAGGATACCTTCACTCTCTATTACCAGATCAACTACACGCTGACCGACGTCCCGGACGACGCCGCCTATTTCCACGCCCAATTCCGGCGGGTCAATCCCCTGCCCTATAAAAGCGTCTACACGATCGTCGACGGGATCAAGGGTTGGGGCCATTATGTCGGCACGTACATGGCTTGGGGGGTCAATAACAACGGCTGGTGGGGAGAAGGCGAGATCAAGTTCTACCTCGACGGCGACAAGGATTTCCCGACGATCTGCGGGACGGGGACGGAAGACTACTTCTGCGGATCCTACGATTTTGACACCAAGAGGCCGGACGGCACCGTCCAATATACCGAACACACAACTCCCTACAGCGGGCTGGCCCAGGTGATCCGCGGCGACGGGCACTACGATGTGGAGCAGAGGTTCGGCCTATACCGCTGGCACATCATGGACCCCATCCGGTTCGAGAAAGACCTGAAAGTGACCATCCAGGCGCTCGGCTGGCGCTCGGGAGGCCGGTACCTTCCCCTCCAGGACGATATCTCATCGGTGGCCTATTGGTATCAACAGGAGCCTCACGCCTCCTTCCCCAAGCTGCCTGACAAGGAATATCTGGAAATCATTTAGGGGCCAAGGAAACGGCGGTCACCGGCGCCAGGGAGTGCAAGTTCAGGATTGATCTTTAAACACGCGAACAGCTAGTTGTGCGTCTCACAAATAACTTGACTATGTCACAATCATCGGAAGACGCGCCACCGCGGGGGAGTTTGAGGGGGACGGCATCGTTCCCCTCAGGGGGTCAGCGGAGCAAAGCGAAGCGCCGAGGGGGGAGCTTGACTCCCCCTTGGAAGTGTCCCGTCTATGCATAGGACTTTGGCAAGAAATTTACGAGACGGGACACTAGTGGTGCGTCTCACAAATAACTTGACTATGTCACAATCATCGGAAGACGCGCCACCGCGGGGGAGTTTGAGGGGGACGGCATCGTTCCCCTCAGGGGGTCAGCGGAGCAAAGCGAAGCGCCGAGGGGGGAGCTTGACTCCCCCTTGGAAGTATCCCGTCTATGCATAGGACTTTGGCAAGAAATTTACGAGACGGGACACTAGACCTTGCGCTTGAGCTCGAGGGTCCCGGTTTGGCCGCTCGGCTCTTCCCAGTTGCCGACGAGCAATTCGCCGCTGACCTTAAGCGTCAGGCTGATCCTTATGTAATCGGCGCCGTTGAAGATCATGAATTCCGCCGTCAGCGTCCCGTCCAGGAATTTCGTATTTTCCAGCTTGGATTCGATGGCCAGCTGCATCGAATCCGTGAACGTCCCGGAGTAGGTCTCCCCCTCTTTTTTCAGGACCAAGGTGACCTGGTCGTCGCCGGCATTAGACACATAAGTCGTTCCCTCCCACGTCCCGGTGAGGTCCGTTTCCTGGCCGAAAAGGGGTCCTACCACAAAGACGAGGGCGACGGTCAGAAATAGCAGGAAGATCAATTTTTTCATATTCGTTCCTCCTCGACTGATCCGGATAGATCTCATCGCCAATATAGGATACGCAAGAGCACCTGAAAAAGTTCAGGCGCGGTCCGGAGAAACGGGCTATTTCTTCGGATACGGGGGCCGCTCCCAGGATTTCGGCGGGTTCTTCTGGATCTTGTCCAGCATGACTTCGATTGCTTTCTCCAGTTGGAGGTCGCGTCCGGCCACGGCAGAGCCTGGGTCATTGTCAACAAGGATGTCCGGGTCGGCCCCATGGTTCTCGACTATCCACTTCCCTTCTTTGCCATAAAAGGCGTTGTTCGATTGTTCAACCCGGCCGTTGTCGATCGTCGTCTGCCCGTTGAGGATGCCGACGAGGCCGCCCCAGGAGGGAACGCCGACCACCGTTCCCAGCTTCCGCGACTTGAAATGATCGACGAAGGCTTCACCGTCAGAGCCGTTGTTCTCATTGGATATGACAACGTAGTTGCCGTTCCCGGCCGATCCAGGGTAGCGGAAGGGCACCATGTCCCGCAGCACGTTAAAGGAATTCAGCTCCCTTTCGAGCTTGTCGATCAGGAAATACTCGGTCCATCCGCCGGAGTTGCGTCGCAGGTCGAGGATGATCCCGTCCTTGTAGCGGAAGGCGCGCCAGTACTTGTCGAACTCACCGATGCCGCCCGCGCCCATGGCATTGATGTGCATATAGCCGACGCGGCCGTTGGTCGCCTCGGCGATCTTTCGGATATTATCCTGGATCCAGCGGAAATAGCGGAGCTGCTGGTCGCTGCGGAGGGGCTCGACCTCGTAGGTTCCGGCCCCCTCCATGACCGGTTTGGAGTTGACCGTGACTTTGACCTTCTGTCCCTGCGCCACCTGGAGGAGCTTGAAATAATCGTCGCCGGCCTTGAGGGGGACGCCGTTGATCGCCAAAAGATAATCCCCTTCTTTGACCGCGAGGTCCGGCCGGACGAGCGGCCCGACGAGGCCCAGGTTGATGTCCGTCGGACCGTAAATCTTGGCGAGCTTGTAGGATCCTGAGGCCGGGTCGGGGACCAGGTCGGCGCCGAGCAGGCCTGTGTAAAGGGGTGACCTGGGTCCCGCGGCGGGGCCGTAGTCGCCGCCGCCGATATAGGTATGGGATACACATAGCTCACCGACCATTTGCGACATCACCCAGTTCAGCTCATCCCGTGACGAAAGATAGGGAATGGTGGCCCGGTATTTCTCGCCCATGGCCTTCCAGTCGCGGCCGTGGAATCCGGCGTCATAGAAGAAATCGCGATACCAGCGCCAGCAGTCGTTGAAGATCTGGTTCCATTCCTCCTGAGCGTCGACGCGGTAAACGAGCGTCTCGAGGTTGAGGCGCTCTCCCAAGCCTTTGGTCTGGTAGGCCTTGTCCGCCGATATTGTATAGAGATCGGCCTCTTTACGGATGATAAGCTGCTCGCCGCCCGTCGAGAGGTCGAAATCGCGCACCTTATCACCCAGGACGACCTCTTTTTTTTCGGCCATATCAAAGATATGGAGGTCCCATTTGGTGGCCCCGCGGGGGGCGAATATCTCCTCGTACTCGTCGTCACCGAATTTTTCCACGGATGCCCAGAGGACCTTGCCCTTGCCGGCTTTGAGGTAAAAATAGTTCCCCGGATCCACCGGCAGCGGGTAAACCCGCTTTTCCAGGCCTTCGACATCGATCCGGAAGGGCTCCGCTTCGACCTTTTTTTCGCCTTTTTCCGTCTCGGGAGCATCGCCCGCAAAGGGCGGCTTCTCGCCCGCCCGGAGCTGGACGGCCATCACCTGCTGGGGGGTCGCGATGACATGATTGTCCTCATAGAAATCCATCTGGACATTGAAGTCCCGGCTGGACACGAAATAAAGGTAGCGGCCGTCGGCATCAAACGACGGATAGAGGTTGTCATAGAAGTCGTCGCTGGCCGCATAGCGTTTCCCCGTCGCCGTGTCGTAGAGGAAGATCCGACTGTTGCGGTTGTATTGGACGAGACTGTAAGCGATCCAGCGAGAGTCGGGCGCCCAGGCATAGTCGCTGATCTCCCAGTAGAACTCGTCGTTCTTCATCTGGTTCGAGGAGTCCACCTTGGTGAGTTTCTTGGAAGCGATATCGAGGACGAAGATCGAAAAATCCTTGTTGCCGAAGAGGATCTTCTTCCCGTCCGGAGACCAGACGAGATGATAGACCGTCCGGTCGAGATCGGTCGTGAGCGGCGTCCATTCGCCTCCCTCGGCCTTCTGAAGGTAGAGCTCGTAATCGCCGCTCTTATCCGAGAAAAAGGCGATCCATTTCCCGTCCGGAGAAGGGGCGGGATACATCTCCCGGGTGCCGGGAGTATTGGACAGGTTCGCCGCCGGGTTTTTGCCCGTTGGGACGGTGAAAACATCGCCCCTTGCCTCGAGAACGACGGACTTCCCGTCGGCGGCGACTTTGGCATGGTGGATGTAATCGCGCGGGTTGATGACCCGGTCGCGCAGAGTCCAGCGGTCCGATGGAACGAGCACATCGATCTTCCTAGACTGGCCGCCCGGGACATCGAGCAGGCGGATATATCCGTCCTGGACATAGACGATCGTCCGTCCGTCGGTGGACGGCATCATGACATCGAAATCCGCATAATTCGTGACGGGTTGGACCTCACCTCCGCCGATCCTTTGCCTGTAAAAATTGCTGATGCCGTTTCCGCGGTCGGAGACAAAATAGAGGTTGTCGCCGATCCACATCGGGTAGCTGTTCTTGCCGACATAATCGGATACGGGAATATATTTTTTGGCGCCGCCGTCATACCTCCAAATATCCTGGTAACGTCCTCCCTTGTAGCGCTTCCAATAGTATTCCTCATCGCCGCGGCGGCTGTAGAGAAAGTCCTTTCCGTCGGGCGAGAAACTGATGAGGACCCCGCGGTCGAGAGGAAGACGCTCCGGGGCGCCGCCCTTGACGGAGACATAATAAAGGTTGGGGTCACGGCCGATGAAATTCTCGAACATGGAGCGGAAAACGATCTTGGTTCCATCGGGCGTCCAGGCTATGACCTGAGCGGAGCCCGGCTGGTAGGTCAGACGGATCGGCATCCCGCCCTCGGCCGGCATGAGATAGACCGACTGACCGCCCTCGTATCCGGCCGAGAAGGCGATCCATTTCCCGTCGGGCGAGAACTTGGCCATGGCCTCGATGCCGGGAAAGGTCGTAAGCCGTGTCGCCGTTCCGCCTTGGGCGTTGACGAGCCAGAGGTCGCCTTCATACGTGAAAACGACCTTGTCCCGATGAACGCTCGGGAAGCGGAAGAACCGTCCTTCCTCAACGGCCAAAATGGGGCTGGAAAGCAAGAAGAGAAAAAAGAGCGCCGCGAAAGTTCGTTTCATGATGCACCTCTCATCCGTGGCTAGACGTTGATAACAAGGCCTCCTATTTTTTCCCAATCAAAGGACTCTGTCAACCGGTCCGACTTACGGCCCTTGTTCAGGTCAGACGACATCGATCCGCCGCCCATTCAACTTTCTATTGAGAAAATGAGTATATCTATAATATAAAGCTTCGCATACGGAGCGTTTCAATCCAAGGAGATATGCTATGGCCCATACCAGAGACCGATCGCGACTGAAGCCCTGGTCCATTTTCGCCGTTTTGGCGACGTCGGCACTGCTGCATTCCCTCGCCGGCCACGCCTGGAGCCACAATCCTGAATCACGCCCCGGGATACCGGCCAAACAAGCGGCCATGATCCGCACTGCAGTCGAGTCCATCCTCAAAGTCTGGAACGTGCCCGGGGCGGCGGTCGGAATCGTCAGGGACGGCAAGATCGTCTTCCTCGAAGGATTCGGCCGGCGCGACCTGGAAAAGGATCTGCCGGTGACGCCGCGGACACGGTTCGTCCTCGGCTCCACGACCAAGGCCTTCACTACCATGGCGATCGGGCTCTTGGCCGCCGAAAATAAGCTCGACTGGGACAAGCCCGTTTCTTCCTATTTGGCCGATTTCCGGCTGATGGACGAGTACGCAACGCTTCACGCGACCGTCAGGGACTTGGCCGTTCACCGGACCGGGCTCCCCCGCCACGACCTGGTCTGGGTCAATTCTCCGCAGGACCTGGGAGAGTTGGTCCGGAGCCTCCGTTTTCTCGAGCCGAGCCGCGAGCTCAGGGCCGGCTTCCAGTACAACAACTTGATGTATATGACCCTGGGGTATCTGGTCGAGAAAGTCGCAGGCATGCCCTGGGACGCCTGCGTACAAGAAAAGATCTTCAAACCCCTCCGAATGGACCGAAGCGGCTGCAGCATTCCTGAATACGCGGCGGCGGCCGAGCATGCCCTCTCCTACCGCTTCGAAAAAGACAAGTTTTCCGTCCGGCCCCTCCCCCAGCCGGCGGATAAGCTGATGTATGGTCCGCGGGCGTCCGGCTCAATCAACACCACGGCCGAGGACATGTGCCGGTGGGTGACTGCCCATCTTGAAGGCGGCCAAGTGGACGGCGCTCAAGTCTTCTCTGGCGACGTGGTCCGCGAAATGCATACGCCTCAGATCGTTCTTCCGCGGGATCCCGGAAGTGACGACGAGATCCTCTCCCCTTCCTACGCCCTCGGCTGGATGACCGATGTCTACCGCGGACAATGGCGCGTCCATCACGGCGGTTCGACGCTGGAATTCAATTCCTATGTCACGCTTTTTCCCCGGACGAAAACCGGGTTTGTCGTTCTGATCAACGCCAGCTCTCCGGCGATCAATGTCCTCGCCCTCACCTTATCCGATCTCGTCCTCGGGCTCTCCCCGATCGATTGGGGCAAGCGCACCCAGGAGGAGATAAAAGCGCAGCCGGCCGAGCCTCAGGAAAAGAGAATTGAGGGGGCAAATCCGGCGCATAAGCTCGAGGAATATGCGGGCGAATATGCCCATCCGGCTTACGGGGTTCTGACGGTTGAGAAAACGGCCGAAAAGCTGCGGGCTTCTTTCCACGGATTCGCGTTCACCCTCGAGCCCTGGAATTATGAGACCTTTGTTATCTCCGACGGAGATTTCCAGGGACAGAAACTAACCTTCCAAACCAATGCCAAAGGCGAGGTCAGCGCGGTCTCGGGCGATTTCGAGCCCGCAGTCAAGGACATCGTTTTCGAGCGCCGGCAAAAGAATTAATCCCCGGAACCTGCCGCCCTATTGAAGAGCGTAGGCAAATCGAGCCGCCTCTCGCCTTTCTTCAGCTCCTCTGCCAGGTTGAGGACCACGACTTCCTTGAAATCCCTCATTTTGTAGAGGTAGATCAGCCCTTTCTTCAGGTCATAAATATTCGAATAGACCGTAAGGGATCTTCCCTCCTGGTGCGTTTTTTCGAGGACGTCCCGGATGAGATCACGGCTCAGTTCCTTGGCCTCGGAAAGGATTTTGTCCGCGGTCCGGTATCTCCAGCAGGGATAATTGCCGTCGCTGATATTGGACATGACGAAGTTCGTGGCTATCTGATACCAGGTGCTGCTCCGGACGAATTGGACGCGGCCCTGGCCGAATTCAACAACCATGGAAGCTCCTGAGCGGTCAGCGACCGGAATCCGGGCCTGTTCGAGGGCTGGAACATTGGACTTCTCAAAGAACGCCTTGACGTCCTCGCAGGTCGCGCATGTTCCCAGGAGGACCATCAGGACCATTCCCCTGAACGTCGGCTTGCCGGGGTCGGGCTTCCAGCCGGTCGGACTGAGCGAATTTCCGTCGATGAAGAGTCCCTGATCGTTCATCCCGCCCTGGACGGGCATGTCGTCATAACCGAACACCACCCGGCCGTAATAGTCTCCCGCGGCGGGGAGAAAGGTCACGATGGTCTTCGGATGATTGCGGTCCTCGTTGTTTCCAGCCAGGACAAGCCCGTTGCGGGCCGCCATGACAATGGTGCAGCCGAAGGCTCCGGAGGAATTCCTCGGATTGAAGCGCTGCAGGATATCACGACCCGGCCATTGGTCAAGCTGTGGGTCCGGCTCGGCCACGCCTGAAGCAACGGCCATTGAAAGAAAGCCCCCCCATAAGACTGCCAAACTCAGCCCGACCCGTCTGGAGCACTTTGGGAATCGCTGGAAACTCGGCATGCACCCTCTCCTCTTGGTCAGCGAAGCACGAAGATCATTATCGGACAAAATCGCCCAAAAATCATTCGTCTTATTTCTCATTGTCGGCCCTGCCTCAGATAACCGTGGACACTGCTCTGTGTCGCTCTTTAAGGAAACCGAACATCGATACCGTTATGACGGCCGCTTGAAATTTGAGGCCTCCCCCAGCCAAACCCACCGGCCGTCCTTTCTTCCATAAAGAGTGATCCATGCCCAGGTCAGGTCAAACTCCTTTTCCGCGCCGGATTCGTCCCGGTCCCGGCCCGCCACTTTGGCCTGCACGATGGACCAGGCGATGGACCCGTCCTTCGAGAACCCGACGATCGGCGGCCGAAGGTCCCTGTATTCCTTGAAGGTTGTGGTGGTCAGGTAGTGCTCGTATTCCGCCGCGATCTCGGCCTTAGCAGGTCTGCGTATCTCCCCATTCTGGACGGCAAAATAGTCGTCCGCCATATGATTTGTGAAAAAGCCCGCGTCTTTTTTCCAGTGGGCATCGATGGTCTGCCGGTGAAGCTCCAGGATCTGTCGTTCGAGGGCCTCGAAATCAGGCGTCTGCCGACAGCAGATAAGAACCGCAGCCGACGCGAACGCCATAAGGATGAAAACGTTGAATGCCTTCCTTGGCCGATGCTTCATCATTGTCTCTCCTCTCCGGCATCCTCGAGTTCAATATCGGAAGGGAGCCGTGGCGCAGGCTGGAATTCTCGTGAGAAATCCAGGGCTGAGTTCGAAGGTCAGGATTGTCCCTTTGCCTACCGATCGTCAGCCTACTTCTCCCGGCTTTTCCTCTTCAGTTCTTCCGCCACGACCCGGTCGATTACCCGGCCTATGACGAAGTACATTATCCAGATGGCTCCGACGGCAAGGACCGTGATGACCAGGGACTTCCCAACGCCGTGTTGGCGGACGATGTTTGGAAACAGCAGCAGGGCGACGAACACAGAGAGCGCCGCCGTCCAGATCCTAAACCCCACTCCTGACTTGGCCATTTTCATTGCCCTCCTTTCATGATTCCCGATGCCCACCGTTTTCAGCCGGATGATCGGTCAATCAACCCTTGTGTTGCGGACCGTTTCTATGAGGACCATGGCGCTGACTCGCCCGAAATCATCCATGATGAAGGAGAACCGGTCGTCCCCCGGCTTGCCGGCCCAGAGGCCTTGCGCATCGGGGCTGTCGAGCACCCGGACACCCAGGCCCGGGATATGGACGGCCAGGTGACCGTTATCATAGGCGACCATAATCTCCTGCCTCTGCATCGGCATGGAATACTGTCCGAGATAAGGCCGGATATTTTCGGGTACGCTGTCCGGAATGTCTTGCGCTTCCCCTTTCTTCGGCAGACGGACGCGGTTGAGAATAGTCAGCACGACGACCCGTCCGGCTGGGCCCCGCTCAAAGGTCACCCCGATATCCCGCGACAGCTTGAACAGCCATTCCCCCTTCTCATCGGGCTCTCGAAGCCCGAACACACGATTATCGGCAAGCGTCAGGCAGAGGCCGCCGTTTTCGAGGGAAACGGTGATGACCCCGCGGCGTCCCTTATAGGCACCGAGATACGGCTGATATTTCTTCGTATCCACAGGGCCCTGAAGTCCCGCACGACTTTGAGCTCCGGCCTGAAAATCCAGGATCTCCATCTGCTTGGGATTCAAGGCGACATGCGCGGAGGAAAGGAGGCCCAAGCGGATGTGCCCGGAGTCAGCATAATCCACTTCCCGCGCCGTTGTGTCGATCGGGATCCAACCGATCTCGCCCATATAAACTTCATTCCAGGCGTGCTGGCCGAAACTCCCGCCGAGGTTGGGGACATACATGCATCCCCAAACCACTCTGGCCGGGATCCCCACGCCCCTGCAAAATGCGGCGAAGAGGCGGGAATGGGCGCCGCATTCACCTTCCCTGACATCGTAGGTATTCCGGGCAGAAGCTCCACCCGGGATATCGTAGCCGATCTCCTCAGCCACCCAACGGCTCAACCGCTTCGCCGCCTGCCAGGAATCCTTGGCTCCGGAAGTCAATTCCTTGGCTTTTTGGATGAGCATGGGATCGTCGGATTCGATGAAATCCTCGGGCGCCAGGAATCGTCTGAGCCCGGCATCACCGCCGAAATTCGGTGGGAAAGGCGGGGCCTTGCGGCCGTCGTACTTTTCATGACGAACCTCAAAGACGCCTTCGATCCGGTTGTCCTCGACCGTGCCATCGAAGCTCTGTCCGGAGGCTCTGAGGCTGTCCGGCGTGATCCAGTTCCCGACCGGTTCCAGTTTCGCCCGGACTTTAAGGTAAGAGAGGGCCGGAATGTCCGAGATCGCCGCCCCGGCCCGGGCAAACAGGTGATTGTCGATGTTGACCCGCTGAAGCTTGTCCTTGATGGACTCGTCCGCGAGCCATTGAGTGCTTCGCGGCCCTTCCGATTTGAGCAGATACCCATCATCCGCATTGATCCATTGGCGGAACTTCAGGCCGATGTCATGGTCGAGGGACTCGAGGATGATCGCCCGGTATGTCTTTCCCGCGATTTGAACGGGCTCTGGTCCCTTCCTCGTGACCGTCACTTTGTGGATGTTCCGGTCGAGCACGTCAAGGATTTGATAGACCCTAGGCTTCAGGTCGTCTTTGCCGGAATCCTTCAGGAGGTGAGGGAAATAGTATTGGTTTTCTAAAAGAACCCCTTCCGGCAAGGAAACCACCTTCTCCCCTCCTCCGGGCTGAAGGTTGATCCGGGCCGCGTTCCCCTCGATGGAGGCGGTGATGTGGAATTTGAGGCTTCCTGTATCAATAAACTCTTCAGAGAAAGAAAAACGCCCCGTTTCCGGATCGACCCGGTATTCCGACCAGCCTTGCGTTTCGACAGCGACACCCAAGGCCGAGATGCGGTTTTCCACCCTCTCCTTCAGTTGGATCAAGGGCCGGCCTTTCTCCCTGATATTCAAGATGCTCAACTCAACGTATCCGAAGACTTGTCCGTTCATCTCCAGGGCGTAGCAAATCTTCTCTCCGGAGCTTCCAGAAGCGCAATGCCCGGCCCAAAGGCCTCCCAGGAAAAAGCAGACCATCGCGGCCAAAACCAGATATCTGGGGGACTTGCCCATCAGGACCTCCTCCTTATAAATCATGCCCTTTATCCAGCGTGCCGCCGCTTTCACCTCGACGAAGCTCAGCGCTTCTTCCAGATCCCCAAGCCCTTTTCCCGGGCTTCCTTCTCCAGATCGATGTAATGCCTCAAATCGTCCGGGAGGTATTGGAGGTCGACGCGGGCGTAACCTCTCTTCAACAAAAGTTCATTAAAACTCACCGAGGCCCCTTCCCCGTAAAAGATCCGGACAAAGGGATACCCCTTCTCGTCGTGGACAATGCCCGCTGCCGTGTTGTCGGTTGTCCATGTGAACAGGGCTACTGTTTGGCCCTCGAGTTCCCTCTTGGTGAAGTCATAGATTTCGTAGCCGATGCCCTCGTCCCGAGAGGGGGCGGCAATCCCGGTGAGCCGGGCGACGAACGTGTCGCCTATCTGGACGAGATCCCCACTGAGGACTCTTTTGATTATCCCCGTGTGGCCCGCGGCTGAAACAACGACCGCGAGCACCATGCCAATAAATGCCATCTTCTTCTGGTTACGCATCCCAGCCTCTTTTCGAAGCACAGGTCTTATTCACGAGCCTTTCATTCCTTTCATGCCTTTCTCTATATAGCTCTTGAGGATTTCCGGCCTCCTCGCCAGGTTCTCCAGATGAATGTGAAGACTGACGACTTCGGACATGATCGCATCCGAGAGAGCCCCCAATCCGACTCCCGACCCGCCGTGATCGTTGACCATAAACACGAGGTCGTCCCAGTCGGGCATCTGCCCTGTGCGC
>Ga0315277_10005234_pt1 | contig 17151 bp, 32 predicted proteins | sample YL17G05_15_MG_FD_203695 | JGI IMG/M metagenome (GOLD analysis project Ga0315277, IMG submission 203695) | Sediment microbial communities from Yellowstone Lake, YNP, Wyoming, USA - YL17G05_15 | ecosystem: Environmental > Aquatic > Freshwater > Lake > Sediment | place: USA: Wyoming | collected... | reverse complement strand
GGAAATCTTTTTGTTAAATCGGTGATCCGTAACCCTATGCTCTAAAAGGTTATAAGTTCTAATCTTATTACCACGGTTCCCATCCATAAGTTCCCGTCTCATTTTAGAATAAACCGACTGTTCTTTGTTTTGAAGATAGTCGTTTACTTTGACCGTGATAATTCTTAAGGCTTCTCGACGGTTAGCGTGCTGGTCACGCCCATTAATAAAGACCTGAATGCCTGTAGGTATGTGTCTCATACGAACGGCACTGGCCGTCTTATTCTGGTGTTGTCCACCTGGACCATGACCGCATTGTGTGGTAATATCCAATTCTTGTTGTGGAATTGGCTTCTGTGTGTTATCTGGTGGTAAAGGCAAGATAGCAACCGCCACAACAGAAGTTTGCTTTCTTCCCCGCGTTTCTGTCGGTGGTATACGCTGGATAATATGCTTACCAGTTTCGTGCTTAAAGAAGCGTCCAGCCCCTAAGCCCTTAATTTTGGCAACCACATGACCATTCTCAGAATCTAAAATTTCAACTTCCAGAGCATGAGCGTATGCGTATTTTACATACGCAGCAAACAAGTCGTGGACGAAGAGTTTAGAATCTGCACCACCTTCACCGAACTGTATTTCTAGTATTATTTCAGAACTTTTGTCAAAGACAGTCTAGGAGCGGAGTTTGGGCGGGATTGTTAGAGGAGCTAAAGACACACCATTTGTTGATTCTTCCAATCTTTCTTCTTCATAATTGTTTCCCCTTTCGTTAGTATATAGAACATGAAGACATTTCTTTTCTGGCTTTTCCTTTTTGCCCTTATCTTGATTCACTCCGTTGATATGGAGCTTACCAGATATTATATAGGCGATCAATGGGAAATGGAAACTTTTCCATTGATGAGACACTGTATCAAAGAGCTTGGCATATACAATGCCATATGGGTCAGTAGAGTATGTACTTATTTGTTTTTCTATTTTTGTTTTATACGCAGGCGAGAAGACAATGTTATTTTCATGATGTTCTTAGTTACTATGGTTTATTACATGGGGATGATTCCCTGGTTGTTTACACTTAGCTTGATGGAATGGCCATTACCACCAGCCTAATTACCACATGTATCGAATAAAGTTCCATATTTCTTCTGCCTGTAACCACATGTATATGTCATTATTTGTTGGCTTACCTACTTTCTCCCAAACTTCGTAAGCTATATGTGCCAGCATGGTTTTCTTAACAGCTTCAAAGTCCCTAGCTTCTGGTTGCCATCCATGCTGACAAACTTTGTACACCTCTTCGTATAATTTCCTTCTTAAATAGAAAATTTCTATTTCATTTAGGTCTAGGTCCATCATGTAAACCTTTCCTTACTTCTTCTGAATATCTGGTAGTTAAATTTCTATAACAGTTCCTTCCATCTTTTTTAGCATAAACCATATCATTAATGTAATGACTTTCGTTTATCATTTTTTCATAGAATCTCCAATCATTAGCTATGCCTTTTTCGCAGTCGTAATCAGTTGGATATTCATATAAGTCTGCAACTTTCTTGGAAAATGAGTAATTGGCTATGTCTATATGTCCTAAACGGATCGGCCATATTGGAAGCTCATTATAAATCCATGCCACTTTTGAAAGAATAACATCTGCTTTATCATGCACGCTAGCAATCACTTCTAGGAAGTTCTTGGCTGTTATTAGTAAGTCCGCATCGAAGAAAAAATACCTTTCTGCGGGGAAGTTATCAATAGCATAATTTCTTCTGTGGGCAATATTAATCAAAACATCTTTGATTTTTGGCGTTGGTTCATATGGTCGTTCTACATATATGAATCTGCTATCTTCCGCTTCATTTATTACTTCTTCGATAATGCCAGATTTGCCGTTGCTGATAAATATATGTTTAAAATTGCCAAATGTTTGCTCTTTTAAGTCCTGTATCAGCCATTTCACTGATATAAAAGCTTCGTCAAATACTGGAGTTATTATACAGAACATAAGGTATTTATTTATGTGGACTATATTTGGTGTAAGTAATCTTGTATTCGATATTATTGATACAATTTACTCCAACAGGGGAGAAATAAAGCAAATAGTTATCAACCTCCCATTGGAAGATAAGTTTGCCGAACTTCGTGAGTACGATATCATAGGAGTTAAAGATTACGAGAATTCGATAGGTGCAAATATATTTGGGTTTACAGACCCAAACAAGGAAGCATTTCTTAATGCTTTGCCACCTAATACAAGGTTCCTCAATCTCTATCATGAACGAGCATATCTTCCTTTAAGCTCTGAATTAGACAGCGGTAATTACTTGGCCGCAGGCGCTGTAATTGCGACCAAAGTAGTTATGAAAAATCATAACTTCGTTAATCGTAATGTGTCAATAGGGCATCACACCCAAGTTGGCTCTTTTAATCACTTTGGGCCTGGGTCGATAATCTGTGGGCAATGCGAAATAGGGTCTAAGAATTTCTTTGGGGCGGGTAGTATTGTGAAGGATAGAATTAAAATAGGTGACAACATCACCATTGGCGCTGGTGCTGTTGTCACCAAAGATTTGTTCGAATCAGGAGTTTACGTCGGTCTGCCCGCCCGCCTTCTTCAATAAGGTGTCTTTGTCAGTTAGTGGTAAATCCTTGCCTACCGCTCCACCTTCATTTTGCATAGCATCCATTTGGGGTTCGTCATCGTCGTCGTCGTCATCGCCGCAACCGCTGAAGCATATATCCATCCACTTCTTCATGGTCATACGGGGTGGATTCTGAGGATCGTAGCCTTCTGGCATCTGCTGTTCTAGCTTGGGCGGATCATTTTGCACCCATACCGAGGCAGGGTATTTGCCAAACTTAATCTCAAATCCTTCGCAGGGGATGGACATATAGGCGTCTTCCATAAGACTTTCCAGGTTTGCAGCCGCCATTTCGGGGGTTTCCCCATCCATGCAGATGTTAACTTTAGCAACTAGACTAAATTGATAAACTGGCATTACTTTTTGTCTCCTTTTAATCTATATAAGTTAATGAAAAGTTTTGCTGAATTTATGGTTTATAGGGAAGATATGTACACGGATGAAGATATAATAAACTTCATGCCTGGTGATGTAGAGCATAATCTTACACAGCTTAACGATGATAATTTGCTATTCGCCATAGTTGCTCAAGTTAAAAAAGACTTAGAAGCAGCCTATCAAAGTTATGTTGCCAGAAAAGCTCCGTCTCCTAATGTTGATGCTATTTGGAGAAAATACATCAATGTCAAGTCTGTGGGCGATTTACAAAAAATAGCTTCCACTCAAGAACTTACACCACAAAAAGCAGTCGCTAGAGCAATGGGTCGTCCTGCCGTTGATGAAAGAACAGTAAAGAACAGTATTTACAATCTGTTAATTCAAAAATTAGCAAAGCTAGGTAATCAGTTAATCCCGTCTGATCTTAGTTCTTTGTTAAAAATTAACCCTACACTTAAACGAGACTTCGAAAGCAGGTTTGTAGCTCAAGATATATTTTCAACTACTAAAAAAGGTGTCCAAACAGACGTTTTTATGCCTTTTTATAAGGATGGTCAAGGAAACATTCGCGTTGCTCCTAACTTCGCCTTTCAAAGATATCCAGAATGGCCACATTTTTTAAATAACATGTTAGAAACCATGCCATTGCAGGTTCTACAGAAGCACTTCAAGACTTAATATCCCGCTCCACCTTCTCAAAAACATCTGGATGTGTGCCTAGTAAAGATGCTCCACACATCTCACAGACAGCAACTTCTGCCTTACGGTTATGCTCTTTGAACCTAATTACAAAGTCTGGTTCGTCTCCGCACCCTCCACCATGACAGTAAATGCAGTTTTGACACTGACAAATAGCAATGTTTACTGTTTTCATAACAAGTTTCTCACAAACCAATTAAACATGAAACCTAGTAGGAAGACCTCTAACAATAATGTTATAAAGCCAATGTAGAACGGATCAGTGTAAGAATGCCACTCCAGTCGCTTGCTGCGGGCATAGAGATTAACACTGATGCCTATTATTAAACAGACGATAATCAGAATTTGATAAATCATAGGATTAGATCAATCAACCTTTCTCTGAGTTCCTCTTTGGTTATCAGATTGTCACTATATTGACCAAAACGTGTTTTGATGCTATAGATCAGGCGATTTGCTCTTGTTTCTTGTCTAGGTATTGAATAAGTGGTAGGAACAAACCATTCGGAAAATTGTTTAAGGGTGATGGTATTGTCGATATATTTGCAAAGTTTGCTTATGATAGCTGTTTCAAGGGGTGACACCTGGATTTCCTTTTTCACAATCGAGGTAGTCTTCAAGGGCTTTTTCCAAACCATACTCTTCAATTTCATTGCCATAACGAATATTGAATTCATCACGCTCTCCCACGAAGAATCGGTTTTGGCAGGCATGACATTCACATCCATTCGGAATGTAAGGGTAAGCCCGTTCTGAATGGCTATCGTATAGCCAATTTACTACATTGCATTTTGGGCATCTTACCTTTCTCCAAAACTCGTAAAATTCTTGGATGTAATTATCGGACGACAATGTGATGGCCTCCACCACAGAAAAAGAATAATGCTATTAGGGCTAGAAGTATGATTATACAACCTAAATTGTTATTCAGTTTTTGTAACTCTTCTTGTACTGACATTAGTATTCACTCACTCTTATACAAAGTTTTAATTATATTGACTACAGTTAATATTATAACTACAACAATCAGAACATTCAAGGAAGTATTCAGATTTTGTAGTTTATCTGCTATTTGAGTAATTTTTTCTAATTCAAGCATACCTTATATAGTGGCCGAGACTGGAATTGAACCAGTACCTGCGAGACAGAGGTAGAATGGTTACTATGAAGGGGGCAATTTTCAGCCTCCGCATCATTCTACTTTCCCCCGCCGCTCTGCCGCTAAGCTACTCAGCCTTTTTTTCGCCTTTTCTAACTCTTGTTCAAGTTCACGCAAATCTTTTGAAACATCCTCTTCATCATAACAGGATCGTTCGGATTCTTCTTCGTAATGGCCGATAATATCCTCTGCCGCTTTAAGTGCGGCTTCCAAAAGTGAAACTTTGTCTGGTTTCTTGGCCATTACTCACCATCTAACTTTTTATAATGATTGTCCACCATCGCAAATATTGGCAATACAAACGAAAACCCCACCGTAGTCAAGATGAACAATATCCAACTTGGTACAGGCTAAGAGACTATTGCCATAAATGCAATCCAGGCATACCAGACCCAATTGGTCCAGATGTTCTTTAGATGCCACAAATATGTTTTCATAGAAAAAAGGGCGGGGAAACCCGCCCTTCCATTTTACTCTTTTCCCCGTAGCTCTTTCAAGCCTTCTTTGAGTTTCAAGTCCGATTTTCTTTCTTGATCGGTCAAATCCCGCTTCGGAAACTTGTCGCTATGACACAAGTGGCAACCTGGATTGCCACAATCCCACGCATCCTTCTTGCGGAATCTGCCTACCTGATCGTCACACGCACAATCGACAATGAACGGATCGACTCCGATGCGGGTTTTTTGACCGCCACGGTCCTTGTTGCTATCGACGTGCGATTTTCTGTGAATCTTCCACTGACGATAGAACACGTTGTATTCTTCGTGCCACCTTTTCATGAGAACCTCCCCCGTAGTGTGAATAATTACTACTACACGGGTTCTCATGCTTGTGATTATTGTTCATGTGACTAACTCCTTGATTTCCTTATCCATGTCAAACTCTTTGTCAAGCCCAGCTTAACCCTTCGCCTTTAATCAGAAGGTCGTAGAGATTGTTTACCAAAATGTCGAAACTCCCGTCCTTACCAGGAATGCCGACGTGAGTGTGCATTTTACCCTTTGTCACCGTCATTGTCCAGTTGCCAAAGTCTTTTTCAAACCCGATTGGCTTGCCTTCGTTTGCAAGTTCTACGAGCTTCCGCAGAATTGCTTCAGATTTTTCTTGGGTTGTCAGTTGGACACCAGCTTTTTCTTTCATGTTCAAGAATTCCTGGTGAGTTGTGCCTGGGGATTGCACAAATATGGTGATTGGCGGAATTGGCGGTATCGTTATACTAATTTGTGGACATTCTGATTTACTTATGCACAGCCCAAAAATCATGGGCGGTAAATTGAAGTCACAAAGAGGAGCAACCCAGCCTTCAGGAGGCACATATGACGGGAAAGGTGGGATTTCAGGTATCGTAAACGATATTTGTGTAAATGGGTAGTCCATTGGACCACCTATGATTGACGGTATGTTAATCTTGCTTGGTATTTCCATCTATGTTCCTTATGAATTGAATTATATCTTCTACTATGTAGCCATTTTTCGCATCGTCGTCAATGGTTACACTAATTTCCTTCGCATCCTTACTTAAAATGACGTAGATCATTGTCTCGTCATTCGTCTCAGACCAACCTTCTTCATCCCATGCTTTTAGTGCTGCTTCATCTTTATATAAAAATAAATCTACATTGCCAACTCTATCGTTCATTATCTCATAAACCATCTGCGGCCAATGGTCTTGAACTAGAAGCCTGATTAGGTTATCAGCGATAGGGATGTTGCTATTTATAATTGTGTCAGAACCATGAATTTCCATACTTTATATATTAGTTAGTCTTCTCTTTGATCGAAAGGTCTTTTTCAAAATCCTCGACTTCTCTCACCAGTCGCTGTAACCTCGCCTTATATTGTGCCGCTTCTATTGCGTTTTTGATTGTTATGGTGCAAGAATTTCCACCGCTTCTATGAGTTATTTTTAATTGTATGTCATCATTGGTGCGACTGTAAGTTATTTCATCGCTAGTGGCATTACAACCAATAGCGAACAGGCATATAAAAGCAAAAATAGGGATAACTTTTCTCATGACTTACTCCTATAGGCTATGCAAAAACTAATTACTCGCGTTTGTTGGACTCGCCGTGGTGTCGCCATTTTTACAGAGGAAATTAACGCTCATCTAGAAGAAGGTTGGAATCTTACTGCTCTTAACATCGAGAAAAAGGGTCTAAGGTTTGTATGTTTTGCCATATTAGCTGATCTTCCACTAGAGCCTCAACTTGAAGAAGCAGAGGACGAATAGAACCCTTCATTAACTCCCAGGTTTCATAGTCAGGCAGACAGCCTCCATCAATTATCATTGCGCAAATGGCTGGGTTACGCTCCACATAACCAGGAACAGTAAAATCCCATTCCTTGTTATCATAGGATTGCCAGCAACGAAATTTACGATCTTCAACTCTTACGTCAATAGATTGTACTGGCTCATGATTTACAATTAAGGTTGATTTGCATAGAAAAACTGCTTGCATAGTCTGCATCCTAAAGTGGTCAAGGCGGGACTTGAACCCGCACCCCTTTCGGGACTGGTTCCTAAAACCAGCGCGTATGCCTATTCCGCCACTTGACCTTTATTTCCCAAAAACTGATTTAACTACTCCTACACAAAATCTCCAAAGTAGAGTGGCTTTAATAGCCATGCTTAGCAACCATGCTTTGATTTTATCCATACCATTATATATCACTCGCTTTCCTATTCTTTTTGTAATCTCTTTCGTGAGCATGAACCCATTCTTCAGGCTTAGGATCGCTAGTTTCCATTACAACCCAACCATTCGTCCATTCTCCCATGTCGTTTTTGAGTTGTAAAACTTTGTTGACAACACAATAGGGTTCTGGAATCCAGCTAGTGCTTTGTTCATGACCCGTAGCCGTTTTTCTACGCAAAACGCATTGTCTGTAGTTCATAGCAATGGACTAAAAGCAACTGTGATTATGTCATTTGCACAAGGGCCACAAGCACAAGTGCCTGTTTGGGTGAAGGTAATTGCGGCTGTTCCACGCATGGTAGCACAATCTATCGGGAAATTCAAGCTGACTCCATCGACACAAGTAATACCCATTGTGTTTTTCAGTGCTATGTAGAAAACCCACTTGTTATCTATACACGCTAAATAAGCATGAAGGATAGCACAATCACAAATGCCTGGATAATCAAACTCATATCTTTGCCTTGGCACGTTCCATTCTAAAATATAAGCTTCGTTTACTAAACATGAACAAAAAGCGTTTGTGCCGCTAATGTCCATCAACATTGTGCTAGGCAAGCATTTTGATGGGCAACAAGGTTGCTGTATTATGCATGGGATTGGAACAAGCTTTTCAACATCGTCTGGTGCAATAATAGTTATGAAGCAACATGAGTCACTCAATATTTTGATTGAGTAATCACCGTCTAAAGGCACATATTCTAGAATTCCTTCATAGATTTGGCCAGTAAAGTCTACAATTGCTACTAATTTGCCATTGTTAGCTTGTAATTCAGCAGGAGTAACACCCATATACCTATTTAGCTAAACTCCCCTGTTCCCATTGAGTAAATAGCAACTAAAACATCTTCATAATCACCATTCTCAATAGCGTTTCTTGGTGTTTTACGGAACGATGGACTTGGAGTATCTAGCCACCTATCTACTTCTTCATCTTTTATTACGGTCGCACAAGCTTTCTTGATGTGTTCCATATCATCCCGACCCCAAACAAATCCCCAAGGTTCTGTGCAATTTTTTTCCATGTTGTATGCGCCTGCTTCGTTCAGCTTTCTCCACAAATCTTCATGTTCGCTGCCTACGATATCTTCGCAATCTTTGCAGTAAACGTAATACTTTGTTTCTTCGAATAAATTACAATCTGGATGATGACCGTATTTTAGGTCTTCTACCTTGAAGGTTTTCTGACAGAATTCGCACTTGTCTGTGTAGCCAGTATTTTCTAGTTTCTCAGATTCTAGGTTTTTTGCATAGGTTCCGTAACTAGATAGGTCTGATTTATGGTAAACATGTGTGCCGTGATGTTCTGTGAATACAAATATATAATCTTTCCATTCCTTAGTGAAAGCACTCTTGTAATGCAAGATTGCGCCTTCTTCATGGATGATTTCAACCATATTGTAAGGATGGAAGTCGTAAGCAGTTAATTTCTTATCTGCTTCCCTAGCAACTTGTTCCGCTTCTCGGTAATTAGTAAAACCTTCCATTTAAAACTGCTCCTTCTCAGTTGACCCCTTCAATGCGGTTAAACTTGATCCAATTGTTTCCATCACTATGTCAAAATAACCAACACCGACTTCTCGCTGATGTTTAGTTGCAGTATAACCAGCATATTGTAAGTCAAATTCTTTTTCCTGCAAATCTACATAAGCTTCCATATCTCTTGTGTTATACTCCACAGCTAAATTAAACATACTTTGGTTCAGTGCATGGAATCCAGCCAAAGTTATAAACTGGAATTTGTAGCCTAGTTTGCCTAACTCTCTCTGAAAATCATATATTTGTTTTTCATTCAAATGCTTCTTCCAATTAAAGCTAGGAGAACAGTTGTACGCCAGCAATTTACTAGGATGTTTTGCGTGAATTCCTTCTGCAAATAATTTGGCTTCTTCGTAGTCAGGGTGACTTGTTTCACACCATAGCAAATCGGCATAAGGTGCATAGGCTAGACCCCTGGCAATAGCCATATCAATGCCGCCAGTGATTTCATAGAATCCTTCTGGTGTTCTTGATGGAACATAGGTTCCATATTTGGTGGCATCACCATCATAACAATGAAGTATAAACTGCTTGTCGATTTCGTCTATATCTGATGTTAGGAGTTTGGCAGAATCTGCATCTGTGCGGGCAATAATAACTGTTGGAACGTTGAGGACATCTGCTGCTAAGCGTGCGGCTACCAGTGTTTTAATGAAATGAGAGGCAGGTATTAATACCTTGCCTCCCAAATGTCCACATTTTTTAGCTGATGATAGCTGATCTTCAAAGTGAATTCCTGCGGCACCAGCGTCTATCATCGCTTTTGTTAGTTCAAAGGCATTCAGCGGCCCGCCAAAACCAGCTTCGCAGTCAGCAATTAAAGGCACAAACCAATCTTTGGTCATTTTGCCTTCTGAGTGTTCAATTTGATCTGCCCTTTTAAGACAATTATTAATCTTCTTGACCAATAATGGAGCGGAATTAACCGCGTACAATGATTGGTCTGGATACATTTGAAATGAATCGTTGTTATCTGCGGCCACTTGCCAGCCAGAAACATAAATAGCAGATAGTCCTGCCTTGACCATCTGCATCGCTTGGTTTCCCGTTACAGCCCCTAATGCGTGAACATAAGGTGCTGTGTTTAACAAATCCCACAACTTATTGGCTGTTAGAGTTGCTATACTGTATTCTTCTATTAATGACCCTTGTAATTTTTTGACTTGTTCTTGAGTATAAGGACGTTTAACACCACACCAACGGTTTTGTGTCGTCATATTTTATTTAGCTCCATAGATTGAGAATTTGGATAAATCTGGATATTCAAATTCAAGGTCAGGATTGTCGTCTTTCATATGCAACATGAGCGTCATTCCTTTTGCCGCTCTCTCTGGCTCCATATAACATTGCCAGCCAATAATAACAGGCACATCTTCAGTTAATGGAACTTCATGCCTGCCACTAAACCTAGCCAGTTTGAGCCATTCTACTGCTTTAATATCATCTGTTAGCACCATGCCGCCCCTGCCAATTGGCAGGTGTTTCCTGTATTGAAAGGATAGACAACAGTGAGTGCCAGCCTCATACATATTCCTTCGGAATCTGCACGCTGCATCTACAATTGGGTATGGTTCTAATCTGTATGTTCCTTTCCACGCCTTGTCTGTAAAGGCTACTCTACCGCCTGCATGAATTATAGAACAAGGCACCGAGACATAGGTTTTAGAAGGAATAGTCACTTCTTCCACATTGAGATATTTACAACACAGGAATAGAGCTATTGTACAGGTGTCTAACGCAACAGCATAAGGGCTTCCTGTGTATTCTGCAATCATTTTCTCAAACTGTCTGACTGTCTCATATGGATTCATGCTATATTTCTAAAAGTTAAATTAATACGCTCCCCCACAACCTTTGTAGTTTTTGGCACACAATGCCACTTACCTGTCTCTAACCTATAATATAACATCCCTGGAATCTCAAGTGGTGAATACCACTTTTTATAAACTATTACCCACATCAATGATATCGGAAAACAAGTTAGATATATTAAACCAATTATGAAATTTTGCAATTATTCCTTTCAAAGCACTTTTCTAACGCTATTTTCACTTCATCATAGTTCGTGCCATCCCATTTTATAACCCGTGGATGGTTGAAATTCTTATTGAAATCATTGACTGGCATAATTCCTAAACCCCGTGGTCGCCGCTTAACCCAACGCTCCATATATTCGGGGTAATCATCGTATAGGAATTTGCCGTAAACCAAGCCCTTGTCAGACGTTATATGAATGTCAATATCCTTGCCAAACAGATGTTGGCACCATTCAACTTTCTCTTTCCAGGCTTGCGGATAATGCTTTGGGCCTTTGGTTAGGATATGGTTTTTGAAGCCTATTTTTGCGGCTAAATCAAAGATACCCAATCCGTTGCCGATAATGGGAAGATTTTTCCACCAATTAGGTTGATGTCGTATCAATCTAATAAGAGATTTGAAAGGTTCAAACTCATCTACTGCCCATACACCTAGTTCATTAAGTTTATCCAAATCAGTTTTGTTAAGAACCTTGCTTAAATCTTGTTTAAGCTGTCCTGCATAATCAGCCAAGCTTCCGTCCAGATCAAACAGCCCTATATTCATTATCGCCTCCCTTGCTATATTTCTTCATGTCTTCGGTCTTGCAATTCCCGTAGTCTAAGTCTTTCTCGAAGTGAGTTTCGTCAGGATGTTCTCTTAAATCCTGCTTGAGTTTCTTTCGAGCTTTCTTGTTTCCTTCTTTTTTAAGCTTGCTTTTTAGTTGCCTATATTCACGCTTATCCATAAAGCCCCAAGTATATATAGCAGTGGGTAGGGAGGGATTCGAACCCCCGAAGAACTAAGTTCGCGGAATTTACAGTCCCGTGCAATTGGCCACTCTGCCACCTACCCAAGTATCTGTTGTTGAATTTTAATCCACGCGATTGTTTCAATTTGAATTTCTCTTATAACAAAACCACTGAAAGCGCGTTCTGGAAATATTTCTTTAACTTCCTCTTCGCTTTCGGCTTGGACGAAACGATCAGGGCCAGTTATTTCTTCATTTCCGCATAAGTCAACAGAGTAGTCATAGATTGCATAAACAGGCATTATAAAACCCTCAGTGACCAAGGTGGGAGTCGAACCCACAACCCCGAAGGGACGAGTTGCTGAGACTCGCGCGTATACCGTTTCGCCACAAGGTCATAAAGATCGACTAAGCAGGTGTCACGCCTTTTGATACCGCCGATCAGAATATCCACCGCTCTTTCTGGTTGTCATCGCTAGATGAACTTAAACCTCTTTGGGTAGCCACTTACATATCCTTATGTAAAGGAGGATCGCTCACCACTCGCTCGACCAGCCCTTCGTTCGCGGAATTTGCGTTTTCGCCCCTGCAATGCTCACTGTCCGCTACGACCGTTCCATTTATTTTGTGTGGGGGTAAATAAGTTTTTGTTCCCACTTTTCGATTGATCCTAATAGTTGCTCAGGACTATTTCCTGTGCAAAATATATTTTGGTATTTGGTGCCACCAATTTCAGATGGTATTTTTATTCCAGCATTTTTGATCTTTGAAACCAACTCATTATATCGCGGCTCTAGTGCTTTTAACTTCGCAATATCATCGTACCATCCTTGAGTTGGTTTTCCAGAATTATGTCCGCTATTACAACCCATATTAACCTCTTTTCCTTTTGGATATTGTTTTCTACTCATATTGAAGAGATGATTAAAGAAAAAAGCTAAATTTTTATAGAGGTAATTTTTCAATTGCTTTTTTCAATTTATCAATAGCTTTATCTGAATAATTATAAGCCTGCATACTGCCACGGCGTAGTGTTCAACCGTTCGTAATTTTTAGGCCATTTTATTATGCATAAGCATGTTAAAGATGGCACTTTAGCCAGCCAATAGTCCAATTCTTCAAAAAACATAAGCGGAGGGTGTAGGATTCGAACCCACGGTCCCCTTGCAGGGACTTCCATTTTCAAGACGGACGCATTCGGCCACTCTGCCAACCCTCCAGCAAATCACCCTACATCTAACATATATAACAGTATGTTAAATTTCAGGGGGTGGTTCATGGAAACTTTTAATGTACCAAAGTCGCACATAAAAGTAAAGTTACCTTCCGCTAAACAACCCAAAAATTTCTCCTGTGGTGCATCCGTTTTACGGGCTATTGCAGTCCATTTTAACGTCGGCCCCAACAACGAACAATTCTATATAGACAAGTGCAATACCACTTACAAAAATGGCACACACCCAAAAGACATAATTCGTGTCGCCAAAGAACTTGGACTAACCGTAAGGTCCAAGTCAAATAAGTCAATCAAAGACCTTCATGAATATCTTGATGACGGAATTCCTGTTATCTGCTCTCTGCAAGCATGGGGCGACCAGAAAAAGTATCCTGATACCAACCATAGCGGTCATTATGCTGTTGCCATAGGTTATACCAATGACAAAATTTACTTTATGGACCCTTCCATAAAAGGTCATCGTGGATTTCTACCAAACGACGAATTCATTAAACGTTGGCATGATGAAGAGGCTGATGGCGTTCAATTAATTCGTTATGGCATTGCTATTTGGAATCCTACGGCTATTAAGAAGCAAGACTTACATAAGGTCAAGAAAATTAAGTAGCGCAGGTGGGAGTCGAACCCACAATCCCGAAGGAACAAGTTCTTAAGACTTGCGCGTATACCGTTTCGCCACTGCGCCAATTATTTCTTCAGCCTTTTTCTTCCGTTTCTTTTGCCACATAAAGGGCATTTTTCATAATTACCTATATATGCCCTATCACATCGACACCACCCTTTTCCTAATTTGGGACTCAATACTTTATCTCGATTAGATAAAAATTCTTTCATAGTAGCCAAGGTGGGAGTCGAACCCACACCCCTTTCGGGACAAGTTTTTGAAACTTGCGCGTATACCGTTTCGCCACTTGGCCATTAGTGCGGTTGGTGGGATTCGAACCCACACGCCCTTTCGGGCATAACGCTCTCAACGTTACGCGGCTACCTGTTACGCCACAACCGCATTTTCACCCACTATTTGACCACGTTCTCTTATCTTCCATCTTTCAATAACCCATGCTTCTTAACCTCTTTTTCCATAAAAACAACTGCTTGTTTTTTCTTTGGGAAACAAGCTAGCGGTTTTTCCATTGATTCGTGGTATACACACCACCAATCTCCTTTAACTTTCTCCACCCAATAATCTTCTCTATTCATAAGCGGATAGGCAACGGAGTCGAACCGTTAAAACCTCTTTCGAGGTTTACTTGTTTTCAAAACAAGCGGACTTACCAATGTACCAAGCCTTCCAAGCGGTAAGTGCGGGATTTGAACTCGCAAAACCCCTTTCAGGGTTTGTCCGTTTTCGAAACGGGGGAGATCGCCAATTCTCAGACCTACCTTATCGAAGCGGAGCAGATAGGATTCGAACCTACTCCACCTTTCGGTGGCTAGCTTTCCAGGCTAATGTGACTCTCCAGCTTCACCGCTGCTCCATATGGACTGCATCAATTATCGCTAGTGTAGCGTGCAGGAGTCGAACCTGCAAGGCTTTCGCGCCAAGGTTACAGCTTGGTGGGCCTGCCAATGCCCAAACGCTACATAGTGGCCAAGGTGGGAGTCGAACCCACAATCCCGAAGGAACAAGTTTCTAAAACTTGCGCGTATACCGTTTCGCCACAAGGCCATTTGATGGTAGGCTTAAAGTGGAATTCGCACTATGAGCTAACCAAGACCGCATTTCAGCGGTTGCCCAGCCATCCACGCTCTATTACTCATGCGTGAACCGCCACACCATCAAGCGGAGCAAGCGAGCGTCGAACTCGCAAGGCGGCATTAGCCGCCTGTCAGTTTAGCAAACTGAGTAGAATAGCCACTTTCAATTTGCTCCGTAAGGCAAACCAAATTTTCAAAGATCAAACTTTTCAGTACAACCGCAATTCGGTGGGTATAAAAAAAGAACCCTCGCTGACCGAAGCCAGCGAGGGTTCTTACCCCTGTTTCCGCTAAGCCTATTCGGTCCATCTCCCTGCGCTCTGCAAGAGCGATAATGAATAATAACTGGACAGTAGTAGGATAGCAGAGAAAGTATGCACCTTAAAGTTCCTTTTAGTTAATATATGCAGCAAGCCGCAAATATTCTGTGAAAAATCACCAACTGCACTTATCATACTCCAAAAAATCAGATTGTCAAGAAGAATTTTTTATCTTCTCCAATACCACCTGCCGTTGTAGTAGCGGTACGGGTAGACGTAGTAGGGCGTGGGGGCTGTCACCGCCACCAGTGGCACTAAGTCCCCATTTGGATTGTAGGCATACCCATTAGGCACTACCCGACCATATTGGTCAAAGTAATAATCTGTTGGAACCGCAAACGCGGGGGCTGGATAATACCAACGACCCCATCCGTATTGTGGATGCTCCCAATGATATTTTCCTGGTAGTGGACGAACAACTGGAAGTGGCACGCCGACTTTTGGCACCACTTTAACCACTACGGGCTTTTTCACTTCAATTTTTTCATCCGCAAATACACTACTACAAATTAATAAACACGCAATCGTACTTAAAACACGTTTCATCATTTTACTCCTATCACACTTTTTAGTTTATCGAAAATTGTTGTACCTGGGACATCAGCTATCTGCTTATCTTTCAGGCCATACCAGATACCATCATATTGTTCAGCCGTTACAGGCGAAGGCGACATCGGCTGACCTGTAATTTCAGCAAACTCAGAAGCGTTAATTAAGTAAATCTTAACTGTTTTTTCTGGAGTTTCTGTCCACACTTCAAGCCCATGCGGGTCTTCATATATCTTTTGCTTGATTTTCCCGCCTTTTCCCAAACCCATTTCATTACTGAAACCAAAGCAACAGGCTTTTATAGCTCCCCCGCCCATACAACACTCATAATCCAGATTACCAGCTTCAGAATCTCCCCACATTTCATGTGGAACATAAGCGTCTTGTAATTTTTCAGGATTCTTTGCCCTGAAGACAGAAATCAAAATTGCATGTTCTTTAGTTTCTGCAAGTTGCTCACCTATTGTTTTATTCTCCCCAGCTTCGGTTGCTACAAATTGATAAACGCTACCATCATCGCCCTTCCAACCATCAAGCCAAGGCTGGGGTGGACTAACTAAATATCCATCTTTTTCTAATTTCTCTTTAAAACACTTACCATCCGCAGCGTTGATCGAGCCAGCACCAATCATAATGGCCACAGGTTCCATGCTTTGGAAACTAACCCACATGGCTTCTTGAGTATGCATGGCAATAAAGTAAGCATCTTTATCCCAGGTTTTAGGACACCTTTCTAGGTAATCCGATACTTTGTAGACTTCAAAAGTGCCTAAACTTGGCGGTAAATTTGAAGTTTCTTCTACTTTTACCCTAACAGTTCGGTGCAAATTAACGTGTAACGGACCTATTTCTAGATTGAACATTTTAACCTCTTTCGACTATATAACTTAAATGAGAACGTTTCGTAAGTTTTTACATGAAGTTTCGTTATTAAATGAACAGCCACCACCAATGGGTGGTCCACCAATGGGTGGTCCACCACCTCCTGGCGGTGGAGGTTTGGGTGCGCCTGCTGGATTACCGCCAGGTGGACCACCACTCGGCGGCGGTCCTGGCGGTCCACCTCCAATGGGTGGTCCACCAATGGGCGGTGGTGGCGGTCCACCTCCAATGGGTGGTCCACCAATGGGCGGCGCTCCAGGTGGAATGCCTGGCGCTGGTGGAATTATAAAGTTACCTGAAATTGATGTGTGGAAAATACTGGAAAAATTACTTTCAGGTCATGAAACTAGAAAACAGTAATTGTGCTTTCCGAAGAATCTTGCTATATTCATTTGATGAGTGACAAGATTCTTCTTTTTTCAGATGCGCATATTCATGCACATAAAAAATCGTTCGACCGTTTGAAAGATTGTTTGACAGCTTTAGAATGGGCTTTCGAAACAGCGAAAGCCCATAAGATCAAAGATGTTGTGTTCGCTGGCGATCTGTTTCAAGATCGACAGAAGATCGACGTAGCAACTTACAGCCTCACGTTTGATGTTCTTTTTAAA
>Ga0315277_10005232_pt1 | contig 17154 bp, 13 predicted proteins | sample YL17G05_15_MG_FD_203695 | JGI IMG/M metagenome (GOLD analysis project Ga0315277, IMG submission 203695) | Sediment microbial communities from Yellowstone Lake, YNP, Wyoming, USA - YL17G05_15 | ecosystem: Environmental > Aquatic > Freshwater > Lake > Sediment | place: USA: Wyoming | collected... | reverse complement strand
AAGCAGCACTATCGTCACGGGTTCCGGAACCTCGGCCACAATGCGATCTATACCTACCTGGCCCCAGGTGCCCTGGCCGCTCCAGGCCGCATCGGTCGCTATAAGCATCAGGGTTGTCCCGGCAGTGCCGGTGAACGTCGTCTCTACCCAGTATTCGTTCGTAGCCGGGTTGGAGACATAGTTGCCCCAATACACATAGTCAACATAGACCTCGAAGTCATCGCCGCCGCCGCCGGCACAATCCAGCGCCAGTCCGTCGAGGTGTCTAATCTCAACGAAGCCGACGGGCTCGGGGAACGTGACCGTTGCTATTCTTTGGTCATTTGCTCCCCAGATTGTCCTGCACTTGTGGTCCCAGGTCGCGGTTGTGGGATCGGTGTAGTTATCGCCGCCGCTCCCAAAGCCGCCCCAGTTGCCGCCGATGCTGTCCGGATGTATCACGCTCCAGTTCGCCATCGGATAGGGCTCAAGTGTTCCCAGGTCCACCGCGTAGTAAGCCAGTGCAGGCGTCGAACAAAGAGCCAAAACAACACCAATTACTGCCAAATTCTTCATCACTTGACCTCCAAACAAATTACTTCGTCGTTACAACATCACTCCATTATCCTTACTTATTATTGTTAATTAGGCCTACAAACTTCGTCGTCTTCGCAGCCAACCGACAAGCCCTACTCCGATGCCGCCCAGCAGAACCGCTCCGGGAGCAGGAATGAGAGTGAGAGTCGCCGTCACGCGGTCGATACCCAGCTGGCCCCACCCAGTCCTGTACGGCCATTCGCCGGCCGTGACAGTGATCCTCAACGTCGTGCCAGGAGTGCCGGTGAACGTGGTGTCAAACCACTGCTCGTTGTACGTCTTGCCCGCTGCAGGAGCGACGTACGTGCCCCAAAGCACTCCGTCCACCTCGACCTTAAAGCTGTCGTTCGCGCTGCCGTCGAGATTTCTGATCGTGACCGACGTCACGGTGCCGGGGAAGGTAATCTGCGCCCAGTCTCCAAGGGTGCGATTCGCTCCGCCGGGCTCCGTGTTGCCCCACACCATCCTGCACAGGTGGTCAACGGTAGGGGTAGTTGGGGCCACGTGATAGTCCAGGCCGCTGCCAAAACCGCCGTAGCCTCCGTGTGACGAGGGCACCGGTTCAGCTTGTCCCCAACCTGCCAGCGTAACGCCTGGAACGTTTTCGGCAGCGGTGCCTAAATCCACCACGATTGTCGGAACCGCCTGTGCCGAGCTTGCACACACAAGCAGGGCGACTGCGAATGCAATTACTGTCTTCTTCATTTTCTTTTCATCTCCTTTTCTCCACCTGCAATATCTTGCTTCCTTGCGTTGCATCTCCTTATTTAACAGTGGTCCATCGAAGAAAAATCAAATACACCGGACGAGAACGCCCCATCCGAGCTAATAGTCTTCGTCTTCACTTTTCATAACGTGCGGGAGCGGACGCTGCCAAAGACCTGCGCCATTTAGACGCACCACACGCTAAAAACAAGACAGCCCTGTCGGGGGAGAAGGGTCCGCACAGCCCTGTGTGAGCCTTCTAATCACCACACCTCCATGCAATGGTATTATGTAATGATACCCCATCTTATCAAGCTCTGTCAAGCTAAAATTACGCAAATTTCCTAAAAATAATAAAATGCCGCAGTCGCCACGTGTCTTTTACCGGCTGAGATGCCTCGATCCTGTGCATGAAACCTCTCTGGATGCCTTCCAAACGCGTTATTATAGGACGACCTGACGTTTGCGAAAGATAGACTCCTGCGAAAGATTTTTTTGCAGGAAAATGCCGCCTGTGTGGCAAGGGTATGCAGTTTTTCGGGCTTTTGTCGGGGGAAATTTGGGTTAGCCGTTCATGAGACGGTATGCCCGGAGCAGTTCCGCGACGCTCCACGCCTGAGCGGTGCAGCCCCTGGGTCTGTGTGGCGCATCGCCGTCGAATATTTCCGAGATGCTTCCGAGGCAGGCGTCTTCGGCAAGATGTTCCAGTAAAGGCTGAATGAATTCCGCGGCGGTCTTCCTGCTCTTTTTGCTGAATCCGTTGACCTTCAGATATGCCTCAATGAACGGGCCGATGAGGAAGGCCCAGACGGTTCCCTGGTGGTAGGCCTCATCCCGCTGCCGCGGCGCGCCTGTATAAACGCCTTTGTAACGTTTATCCGTGCGGCTGAGCGTGCGCAGGCCGAAGGGCGTGAGCAGCTCGGCGGCAACAGCGGCGACTACATCCTTCTGCTGATCGCAAGTTAAGGGCGAGAAGGGCAGTGACACGGCGAATATCTGGTTCGGACGAAGGCTCGAATCGACCGAACCATCCGGCAGAATGCAATCGTTGAGGCAGCGGAAGCGGTCGTTCCAGAACAGCCTTCCAAAGCTGTCGCCGGCTTGATTGCCCATAGCTCTGTAGCGCCCGGCGTCCTCGGCGTTTCTATCGGCGTAGAACCGGGCCATAAGCTGCAGCGCATTATGCCACAATGCGTTCACCTCGACGGCCTTGCCGTATCTGGGCGTAAAGGCGACTTCGTCATACTTGGCGTCCATCCAGGTCAACTGTGTCTCAACGTCGCCGGCGCTTATCAGGCCGTCCGTATCGGCGTGGATATCAAAGCGAGTTCCCTTCCGGTAGGAATCTATGATCCATCGAATTATGGGCAGCAGGTCCTGCGTAAACGTTTGCGAGTCGCCCGTGGCGTCGAGGTATTGGAAGGCCGCGTTGACAAACCACAGCGACGCATCGACGCTGTTGAAATGAGCGGTCTGGTTTCTGTCGTCGAAATAATTTGGGATCATCCCCTCGTCCGCCGCTGCGGCAAAGGTCTTCAGGACCGACCTTGCCTCCTCGAATCTTCCGGTTTCAAGCAGCAGACCCGGCAGGGCGGTAAAGGCGTCGCGTCCCCACTGCCCAAACCACGGATAGCCCGCTATAATAGTCGCGCCGGCCCCATCCCGACCGTCGCGCCTGGCTATGAACTGGTCGGCGGCAAGATACAGAATGGCGGCCTCTCGACCGCCATCTTTGCCGGCCGGACTTGTGACACGGCGATGGTATTCGTTCAAATCTTTGCGGAGCAAATCGCAATCAATATCGGCCGGCTCGACGCGATTGAATCCGGCGCTCAGACTTGCCCAAAAGATTATCTTGCACGGTAAATCGATCTTCGTCTTAAAGAATCCCGGCGTCCAGAGGTCCTCCGTGAATTCCTGGCCCCGTATCTTGTTCGCTCGATAGACGAATTTGAACCACCACTGCTCGTCTTTCTCAAAAGCCGCGGCGGGGCAATTCAAGAACAACGTGCAGTCGGCCATTGGACTGTGAACGACTACCCCGTCGTCCCGGAACCGGGCGATCAGAGGCGCATACGAATTCTGCAGGTCGTGGAATTCCCTCAATCCGACGAAAGGCCTGATCACAAACTCCCCCGTCCGGGCAACCTCCGTGAAATCATATTCGAGAACAACCGTATCGGCATCGCGGACCAGATATACGGATTTTGTCACCCGGCACTCGGCGAATTCATAATCAAAATGCACCCCCGTGTCACGCCGAAAGCTCCTTATAGCGCCATAGCCGCGAGGTTCGAATTTGTCGTCGAATTCAATAGTCGAAAGATGGCGAACCTGACAGGCGGCGTGCTCCTCCGGCCTGCCGAGCGTCCAGGCCTCGCATGGAAACATAAGCACTTCCAGGCAGTTGGCCAGCGCCATAATCCTCCTGACCGGCGGGCGCAGAGAGCCGACCAGCAGGGCATGGTAGCTGCTCGTGTTGCAGCCAACCACCGTTGATGATGAATACCCGCCCCGACCGTTCGTCAGAAGCCATTCTTTGCTCAGGAGATCGTCGAGCGATTGACCCGTTGTTGATAGTGACGCAATTGCTGCGCTGTCGGCCTTCTGTAAAGTCAACACGTTCCATCCCCAAAAGATGTGCCCGGGCCGGGAAAGTCAAGCCCGTTTCGCCGAAGTTGCCGTTTTCAGGATATCGTCTGCAAACCGACCGGCGCGGCGCTTTGCGGCGGAGTCAAACGTTCGCCCCCATGTGTCGGCTTGGAGCACCGGCGTTGAAGATTATTGAGCACGTTCATGAAATTTATGTACGAATCATAAGGCGAGTCGTAGGGGTTGAAATACTTATGCACGTCGCCGTCTGCGAAGTACTTCGTGCACATATAGTAAAAATGGTCCGAGGCCTGCAGTTTTCGCCAGTCGGAGATGATTTTCGCATCGCCGGTGCTCTTGATCTGTTTTTCAAGCCGGTACAGTTCATGTATTGCGCTGGACTGCATCGCGTTTCCCAGCCAGGCGGAGAGGTCTCTCTCGGTATCGGCCCAGCTTATTATATGCGGCACGTCAACCGTATCAACCGGACGGTAGGATTCAATCACCTCGCTGGGGGTCTTGAAATTATTGTCGGGATGCGCGAGTATTTTTTCCGGCAGATGACGAACAAAGTTGAATATCCCCGTATCTTCCCACTGGTGCTCGCCGAAAGTCTCATAGTCCATAAAAAGATTGACCACGTTGCCGTTCCCGTTGACGTCGCTGATCCATTTGGCGAATTTTTCCGCCGTCAGAGGCCATTCCGGCCAGTCTCGATTGGAGAATCTAAACGCGATGTCGTCGCTGAGCGAATAGTTCTTCAGCAGCAGCTTGACGTGACGGCAATTCTTCGGCTTGTACAAAAAATTCGGACTCCTGCGCCCCAGGATATGATCGGCACCCTCGGTGATAATCCCATCGAACTGCCCCATAGCTTCGATAAGTGTTGCCAGCTCGTTGTTGTATATCAGCTCGGTGTTTCGGAATACGCGAGGCTTCTGCCCGAAAAGCTGCGCGATCGTATCGCAGTGCTTGTTGATCTGAGTAACAAACTCATTGCGGGAGTAGAGAAAGCTCAGGCTGTGGTAGTAAGTTTCGCCGAGGAACTCGACGCAGCCGGTCTCGGCCAAGGCGTCGAACGTGCTTAACACCTCCGGCGAATAGTGCTGCAGTTGCTCGAGCAGAACGCCCGTGATGCTGTAGGCGACCTTGAACCGTCCCTCGAACCGCCGTATTAACTCCAGGATCAGACGGTTGGCCGGAAGGTAGCACTTATTGGCGACTTTTCGGCAGACCGACGCGTTCTTGAAATCGTCGAAATACTGATGATTGCTGTCAAATACCGTGTAGTGCCTGAGTCTTAGAGGCTGATGAACCTGGAAGTAAAAACAAACTGACGGCATATATCCTGTCCGGCGTTGGGCCTGTCCGAATAATCATTCATCGCTCGCTGCCCGGATTCGTTCAGACCGAAACGAGCATTTCCTCGTATATCTTTGCGCACTTCTCCGCGCTGTCTTTCCAGCGAAGCTTTCGCACCTCAAAATTGCCGTGGCTCTTGAGAGTCATCTGCAAAGGCGGGTACTTCAGGACGGCCACCACCTTGTTCGCAATCTCTTGAACGTCCCAGAAGTCAACCTTGAGTGCATGCATTAGCACCTCGGAGACCCCGCTCTGCTTGCTGATGATTACAGGCACGTCGTTGCCCAGCGCCTCCAGAGGCGCGATCCCAAACGGCTCCGAGACCGAAGGCATAACGTAAAGGTCGGCCATCCTGTATATCTTCTGCACGTCCTGGCCGCGCAGAAAGCCGGTGAAGAGCACCTTGTGTCCGATTCCGAGCTGCGCCGCAAGCTCTATCGCGCGGTGCATCATATCGCCGGAGCCGACCATAACAAATTTGACGTTGTCCATTACCTCGAGCACTTTTTTCGCCGCGTAGAGGAAGTACTCCGGCCCCTTCTGCATCGTAATTCGCCCGAGAAACAGTACGATCTTCTCGTCGCTGCGGATTCCTGTATCCGACAGCGAAAGCTCGGCGGCGCCGTTATGCTCAACGCCGTTGTGCACGACCTCAACCTTGTCTCCCGTGATACCGTACCTGCTGATTATGATGCCCCTGGTGAAATGGCTGACGGCGATTACCTTGTTCGCGCGTTCCATGCCCTGTCGTTCAATATCATAGATCATCTGGTTGACGTGCTCTCCGCTGCGGTCGAATTCCGTCGAGTGGACGTGAACAACAAGCGGCTTGCCCATAATTGTCGCCACGGCGATACCGGCCGGATATGTCATCCAATCGTGGGCGTGAACAAGGTCGAAGTCCTCGTTTTGAGCCAGCTCAACCGCCAGAGCGGCGTAGCGGTGGACCTCAGTGTACATATCACGACTATAATCGGTCCCGGCAACAACCTGAGAATTCGACAGGCCGCCGTGCTTCGATTGCTTGCGTCTGATAGTCTCTTCGATTCTCTGCCGGTAAGATTCCGGTGTCGTATAGGGTTCCAACGGAGATGCAATCGCGCGAAATTCTACGTTCTTCAGCTCGTCAATTCGGTAAGACGGCCTTGCGGTCCGAGAATTGGGATTGAGAAGGTTGACGTGGGTGGCGTATTCGCTTTGGATCGCCTTGGGCAGAACAAACGTTACGTGTATGCCCATCTGGTCCATTGCCTTGGTCAGCCCGTAGCAGGCCGTGCCGAGCCCCCCGCTGATAAACGGCGGAAACTCCCACCCTAACATGAGGACTCTTACAGATTCCCCAACTTGGTTCAGTCTCATAATCACTCGTTCAAGAATTAGCGCAAGATTGTTTCTGCCGAGCCAGAAGTAACGCAATACCCGGGCTGAACACGCCGCCGGCATGAAGCAGAATTCACAGAACACCGGTTAAATTGCTTATCGTCAAGAACTTGCGCCGGCTTAATCTTATGGCTATAAAAAAAGCATTTGAAGAATATTTCTACATAATATAAATCGGCTTTTCAGTATCGCAGGTTCAATAAATCTTGAAAAAATCTGCCGTTACGGCGGTGATAACGCAGCTATTATAGGTTGCAGGGGAAATCCCCAATACGAAGAGGAATTCCTGGTTTTCGGGGACGATTTGAGGACCTCTTGGCAGGCAAACCAACTGCTTTCCAAGGTGCTGGGGGCTACAATCACGCGATTACGCGGTTACGGGCAAACGGCCTGGGTGAGGCGAATTAAAAAGCCGTTCCATGCCGAAAAGCAACGGAACGGCTTAATTCAAGCAAGACCATTGTGAACATAAAGCACGTGTTCACAAGTACTTAGGCAAGATAATCCTACAGATCCTGTGGCTTGATGGTACTGCGGCGGTTGGCTTGGGTTCTTGCAACAGCGCTGTCCAGCATACAATATACCTTCTCGCTGATTGCTTCAAGCGCATCGGATGAGGTCATCATCTTCTTGCTCTTGATGTAGGCCTTGACCTTACTTGCGACAATCAAAGAATCCCTTTTCTTTGCCATTTCTAAAAATCCTCCATGCTATAGAGAGTTAGAAAAATAATATTCCGGTACCTTAGTCTTTAAGTCCGGTACGTTCTTTGGCCTTCAAATTACAGGACGCAATCAGATTTGCAACAAAAAAATGTGCCCGAGCCCAAAATTTTAATGCCGTCGGCTAAATGCACGCTCGGGATGCAAATTTCCGCGCACCTGCGGTTTTTGATTATTTGCCCGCTTTTTTTTGACGAATATATCCGGCGTACAGTTGTTACCGTCTTGCCTTTGCAGGCCGGCGAATGAATCAGTTGATAGTTACAATGGTGAAAAGGGGTCGTAAAAGGCCCGAATAGTTACGGAGAGATAGAGATGACGAAGCGCTCGAAAAAAGGTCGCGACGCACAGGCCAACCTTCAAGGATACGTGGTTGTCACCTTTGCCGACGACGTTGAGCAGGCAAGGGACTATGAAAGTCTGTTGAGGGCCAACGAGGTTCCCGTTGAGATCACTGAGCAGGCCGACCAAATGGGAAACCGCGAGATTGCAGTCATGGTTCCCGACGAATTCCTCGACGAGGCGCATGTAATAATCGAATCGCAGGATGCTTATGATGATTTCTACGACCTCGCACTCGAAGACGACAACGAGGAAGAATTCGATAGTGACATTTTCGAAGATGATTTTTAAGCCTGCGGCAATTTGAGTCTCGTCCGCGAGCTCGTCCGCGAAGACGCTGGGGGCGCCGCCTGCTTCTTCTTGAGGCAGACTCATGCCCGCAAAGGAATCGGCACAAATTCAAGTGTGAGATACGATGACAAAGAATAAATCAGAAGAACGTCGTCGAGGCGACACCCGCAGAATGGATGTGGTGGAAAGACGCCTCGGCCTCGACCGGCGTCGCGGGCCGGGAAGACGACTCAGCGACGATCGCAAGGCCGCGGAAGAGGGACGAATGTCCGATGAGCAGTTTGAGTTCCTCCTCGCAATCGATGAATACAAAAGGTCCAACTCCCGCCCCTTCCCCACCTGGACCGAAGTCCTCGACGTAATAAAGGCCCTCGGCTACCGCAAAGTCGCCGAGCCCCAGCCCCTCGATCGGCTAACAACCGACGATGAACAGCTCAAAGTCCCGCTCGGAACCTGCCTGGACTAAGGGACAATCGACCTATCCGGCAGCGCTCTTTCCTCATTAGGCTGCAATGCCCATCTTGCTCGGCTTCGCCTCCTTTACTTGTGTGCGAGGCGGCGAGCCGATCCTCAGATCATGCAGAAAGGCCGCAGTCACGCCATACGTTGAAATCGCCGTGTCGGTTTTTCCCCCGCCGGACTCGCGATAGCCGCCCAGAAATCACGTCTGCACAATTGCAGTACAAAAAAGGGGGCCGTGAACACGAAGCTCACGGCCCCAGTTAAGCAAACTCCTTTTTGCATTCACCCTACTTCAACCGTTACTTGAAAAGCAGATACTGCCGAAACTGTTTCTCTTTCACTCCTCATCGACCCAGGACCCCATTACCGAAGACAACAACACCCCGGAATCACCGGGAACACTCTGTTCTTCAGCAAACGGTCTTCTTTCATTTGCTCATTCGCGCCGAACCAACGACGCAAGTGTGGCAAGAATGGTACCATGAAGGATGGACGTTTGTCAAGAAGATTCCCCATAAAATGCTTTTTTTTTCGGGCATCTGTACGGGGTACTACTTACGAGATAGTCGCTTGAGAAGATGTTGAGCAAGCGGATGTCGTTTGCCAGGGGCAATGACACAAGGGGCGATAAGCCGGGCAAGCCGCGATCCGGCCTTCTCGGACTCAGGGAACCGAGAAAGCGGCGCGATGTAAATTGCTAACGGGTCAAAACTTAAATGCCGAAATAGACTTAGAGACTATCTCAAAGCTGTGATAGAACGACATTTGGATTTCTGAGATAGTCTCAAAATGCTGCTTATCTCGCTAATGCAAGCACTGTTAACAGAACTTGTTACAAGGAGTTGTGTTCGATGAGCGATTATTCAGTAGGCCCCACGGGCCAGAAATTTGCCATTCCAACAAAGGCTGAGTACGTCGCGGAGTTTGAGCGTATCGAGTCGCTCGTGGCCGCGGCCCGCGGCGAGGGTAAAGAAATCGTTGTAGTGATGGGGGTGGGCTTTGTCGGCGCGGTCATGGCTGCTATTGTCGCCGACACCGTTGACAAGAAATCAGGCCGACCCAGCAAGTTCGTCATAGGCTGCCAGCGGCCGAGCACTCGAAGCTACTGGAAGATTCCGATGCTCAATCAGGGCATCTCCCCGGTTAAGGCCGAGGACCCCGAAGTTGAGCCGATGATTAGGCGGTGCGTCCTGGAAAAGAAGACGCTGGCCGCGACTTTCAATAGCGATTGCCTCAAGTTCGCCGACTGCGTTGTGGTCGATGTGCAGTGCGACTACTCGAAAAAGGACCTCGGCAATATGCGAACCGGGCAAGTGGAGATGGGCGCCCTCGAGGCGACCATCAAGACGATTGCCGAAAAGGTGCCGCCGGATTGTCTGACGTTGATTGAGACGACGGTTGCGCCGGGGACTACTGAGTTTGTCGCCTGGCCCATTATGAAGAAAGCCTTCGCGGAGCGCGGCATCCCCTCGGCGCCGCTGCTGGCCCACAGCTTCGAGCGGGTGATGCCCGGCAGACACTATGTTTCCTCGATACGCGATTTCTGGCGAGTCTGCTCCGGCTGCGACGACCGGGCCAGAGCGCGGGTGGAGAAGTTTCTGCACGAGGTGCTCAATACCACGGAGTTTCCGCTAACGGTAATGGATCGCCCGATAGAATCGGAGACGACAAAGATTGTGGAGAATTCTTTTCGCGCCACGACGTTGGCATTTCTCGACGAATGGAGCTTGTTCGCCGAGCGCAACGGCGTCGATCTGATCAAGGTGGTCAAGGCGATCAAGGTTCGCCCGACGCACAGCAACATGATATTTCCCGGTCCCGGCATCGGCGGCTACTGCCTGCCTAAAGACGGCGGCCTCGGATACTGGGCGTATAAGCACATCCTCGGCTTCGAAGATGACATATTCCAGATAACCACAAAGGCCATCGATATCAACGACACGCGAAGCCTCCACGTCGCCACGCTTACAAGAGACGCGCTGCGCAATATGGGTCGCCAGATTGCAGGGGCGGCAGTGCTATTGTGCGGCGCAAGCTATCGCCAGGATGTCGGCGATACCAGGTACAGCGGCTCGGAGGTCGTGGTCCGAAGGCTTACCGAGATGGGCGCCGAAATGCGCGTGCACGATCCCTATCTCGAACACTGGTACGAGCTGGAGAGCCAGGATGACTACCCGGCCCCTGGCCATTCACTCTCCAGATTCTTCCGTAATCAGGACGACCTGGTCAATATCCACGTTCAGCACGACCTGCCGGCAGCCCTGGCCGGGGCACAGGCCGTCATTTTGGCCGTCCCTCATGCCTCGTACCTGCAACTTGAGCCGGAAAGCATAGTCGAATGGGCCGGCAAACCCCTGGCGGTTGTCGATTGCTTTGGCATATTGGACGATGACAGAATCCGACAGTACTTCGAGCTGGGCTGTGAGGTCAAGGCCCTCGGCAGAGGACACATCCAGAGGATCAAGGAAGAGGTCAGAAAAGGCGCTGGAACCGGAAGATAGGCGGAAAAAAGCGGGATAAAGAGAACATAAGCGAAAAAGTCGCTCACGTAAGTCTTGTCTGTCGCGGGACTTAGGTGGTTCGTGCGGACATTCTTCACACAGAGAAATCCCCGGATTACGAATGATAAAACCGAGGAAGTCCCATAATTTCCTTGACTTGTTCGATATTGCCGAGTAAACTATTCCCATAAGAAAGTCGAAATCACTTGAGGAGTAATATTATGAGACCAAGAAACATTTGTACTGTTTTTTTCGTTCTAATCACGTCACCCCTATTCGCCGCAAACCTCGTCCAGAACCCATCCATGGAAGGTAGTTTTATAGAGGCGGATGTGGGGTATGTGGCTGAATACTGGTCAGCGTTTTACAGTACGCCCTGTCCATACATTGCCTTTTACTTCAGCCAGGGGAACTATGCCCACGATGGAATTAAGAGCCATCTGATGTCGTGGTATTCACGGGGTGACTTCGAGACTTTATTATACGACTTCGGTCCGGATGGGATCTATCAGCAGATGAGCCCGGTCGATCCGGGACTGATATACAAGGCCTCGGTATGGTTCAAATTGCGTTTTCAAACCTGGGCCAGTGGTTTCACGTATGCCACGGTTACCTGCCGTCTTGGAACGGACCCGAACGGCGGAACGAATCCGGGTGTCGTTGTGAACTGGATGGGCGATTCAGATAGTACTTACGCGTCCGAGTACGAGGGGCCGTGGATTCAAAGCAGCATATTCTTCTCACCCGCAACCACAGTTGCGACTCTTTTTGTCGAGGTGACTGGCTACGGGGAGGCACGCGCGTACTGCGATCCTTGGAATCCCTACTGTGAGCAAGTGCCTTCGCCCTGGATGGCGTATTGCTACATCGATGATGTGAGCATCACTCGGATCGAAATAGGACACGGAAGCACAGTGGAGGCGGCATCGCCCGTCCCTGCCAATGGATTCCATCATAGCGAAATTGTAATTACTGTCGTGGACAGTAATGGTCTTCCCTTCGAAGGTATTCCCGCCTCTGAAATAGATGTGAGCTGCACCGGCAGCGGGAACATTATAATCGCTCCTGACAAGCCAACAGATGTAAATGGCCGGACGACGGCAAAAATCAAAAGCACCATAGCAGAAATAAAGACCGTAAGCGTAACCGTCTTAGGCACAGTTCTCTCGGACACGGCTACGGCCGAGTTCGGCGAGCCGTACCTTGGGCCTGATTGGTTTGTAGATGCCTTGAACGGAGGTTACGCCAACGGGTCGGCTGAATACCCGTTCCGGACGATAACGGATGCGATCATTCCAGCGCAAAATGGAGATACAATTACGGTCAGGCCCGGCACTTATCAGGAAAACGTGGATAACTCGTCAAAGGCCCTCACCATTCGCAGCACAGACCCCTCTGACTGGTCCATCGTGCGCGCGACCGTCATCGACGCGAACAACCAGGGCTCTGTGGTTGTATTTGACAACCCCAACCCTGAAGCCGCTGACTACGCGGGCATTCGAGGATTCACTATAACCGGAGGCAACGCAGGTAACGGTGGCGGCATACGCTGCAGCGGCTTCTTGACCATTGAAAACAACATCATCACCAAAAACGTTGTTTCATCTTGGTACGGGGGCGGGGGGATAGACTGTTCAGGGTATCCGATTATCAACAACACCATCATTACTCAGAACAGTGCTACTTACTACGGTGGGGCGATTAGAAGTGGTGGCGGCTTTCCTATCGTGCGTAACAGCGTTATCTCCGATAACTCGGCAAACTATGGTGGGGGAGTGGGTGGCTATATTGGCCTTCTTGAGAATTGTGTAATCACCAACAACTCAACTTGGGGCGGCGGGGGAGGTGTTTATGATTGCGACGGGACTATTGTCAATTGCACGATTGCATATAATGACGCAAATTACCAGGGCGGAGGGCTCTCCAACTGTAACGGTCCTATCAAGAACTGTATCATCTGGCACAATACGGCGGACTACACGGGTGCCCAACTGTATTCTATTAGTTCTGAGCCGACGTATAGCTGTATTCAGGATTGGGCAGGCGGGGGTATTGGAAATATCAGCGATGACCCGTTGTTTGCCGACCCCGATTCCAATGACTTCCACGTGCTGTCTGAGGCAGGTAGATGGGACCCGGTGCTGGGCGACTGGGTGGCCGACGCCACTACAAGCCCTTGCATAGACGCCGGCGAGCCTCTAAGCCGAATAGGCGTCGAGCCTAACCCAAACGGCGCCAGAATCAATATGGGCGCCTACGGTGGAACAAGCGAAGCAGGCAAGTCGCCGTCCGGCATAGTCCAGCCTGTGTGCAGCGAGTATCCGGCTATGGATTTCAACAAGGACTGCAAAGTTGACTTTGCAGATTTTGCGGACATCTGTGAGAATTGGCTTGAATGCAACCTCGATCCGGCGCAGATGTGCGCAGAGTGACAGAAATCCGACAATCGGATTCCGGGATCACCCACCGGCCGCGCGCTGCAACCGCCAAAAGGACTCGCAGACATGATACGGCATCCGATACTCAAGACAATCGCGATACTCTCGGCTACGCTGGTTGGCCTCGCCGCTGTTGGGGTGATAGGAGTTGCTGCGTACTTCGTCTATCATCTTGTCGTCCTTGAGAGGATGGATATAACTGGCCGGGTGACGGATAGCGCAGGGCAGCCCCTTGCGGGAATCGAAATGCGCGCCATCCCCTTGTCCCTGAACGATCCCTACTCCGACAGTGCGATGAAGCCTCAGGATACCGAGCACACGGCAATTTCCGACAAGAACGGCCGCTACCGCTTCAAACACCTCGTCGCCTCGGTCGGTGTCAAGGAAGGCAGGTGCATGCAGGGATATGAAATAACCGTTTGTGCCGAGGGCTGGTTTTCACCGGCAATCCACGTCTGCAAGCATCCCGACGACCGCCGCAGCGTGATTGAGCTTAACGATATTGTTATTGAAGTTCAGGACCGTTCCGAGGCCGGCGGGGTAGGATCGTGATCTTGTCGTGAATCTCGCTCGGCATGGCCTCCTTCAGCATCTTGCGGATCTCGTGCATAGCCGTCCGCTGGGTCGTGTGCGTGATGATGATGTGTTCGTTCTGCATACTGCCCAACAGCGTCGCCAGCTCGCCGATGTGCATGTGTCTTCCCGCCTCGGCTCGGCCAATATGCTCCCCCTCGTAGAACGTGCACTCGGCGATCAGTATCTTGCTCTTGGCGATGTATTCTAATTGCGAGAAATCGACGTATTGAGTATCGCCTAAGTAGCTGACAATAGGGATATCTAACGGATAGTCGATCTCGATTCCCTGCTTCTTCAGCTCGACGATTTGCGGGCCGGTAAGCCTGGTGTATTCGGCCTTGAGCTTCTTTCGCTTCTCGATGATGCTGAAGCCCAGAGAGCCGTTACTGTGCTTCGTCGGAAACGCCCTTGCGAAGAGGTTCGGCTTGATTTGATGTTCGTCGCCCGGCTTCATCCCGATAAGATTGGCGGGTATCTTATTGCCGTCCAGCAGGCCCCAGGCGTCGATTATCTTGCGCATAGGCCCTAACAAATTCCTGGGCGCAAGAATAGTCCCCGCCGATTGCCCGGTGAATTTCCGCTGCGAGAGGTAGTATGCAAAGCCTGCTGAGTGGTCCATGTGCCCGTGGGTGAGCAAGATGTTGTTGATGTGAATGAGCTGGTCCGGGGCCTTGCCGATATCGAAGCAGACGTCTAACTGCGGCATCCCCACGACCGTCTCCTCCCCGGCCACCGAATACCCGATGATTTCAAGTCCGTCTATCTCTATTCGCGCTAAGTTATGACTGGGCATTTTTGATTGATTATTGATTATTCACTATTGATTATTGGCTTCGTTCAAAGGCCCAATGGTAGGCCCGACCGTGGGGCGTGTCAATTTGTTTTTGATTTGGTCGCTGCGGGCGGTACACTGAAAGGGGTAATTGGTTGCACGTACCCTAAGAATAGGAGCAGAACCGATGACAATGCGAAAATCATTTCTGAGCTTACTGATAATTGTCGTTTCTCTCTCAGTCGTCCGCGCTCAAGAGACTGAGGTTAAACCCATTCCACAGGTTGACCGAGCTAGACTCCCTGGAAAACAGGTCAAGGTCGCCGCGATATGCATCGGCTTCGGCGGCGAGCGAGAGGCCAAGCTCAAAGAGGCCATCGACCACCTCCACACCGCCGGCCGGAACGGCGTCGATATCGCCTGTCTGCCCGAAGAATTCGCCGGCACCGAGGCCGAGCCGATTCCGGGGCCGACAACTAACGCCGTCGCCGAGCTGGCTAAGCAGTACAATATGTACGTCATTTGCCCCATACGCGAGCAGGCCGGCGATAAGCGGTACAACACCGCCGTCCTGATAGACCGCAAAGGTGAGGTCGCCGGCTACTACCGCAAGGTCTTTGTCTTTTGGGGCGAGGGCCTGAATCTCAGCACAGAGGGCGTCAAAGTCTTCGATACCGATTTCGGCAGGATAAGCATCCTGACCTGCTTCGATTTGAACTACCCCGAGCTCTGGCAGAAGTGCGACGACCTCGACGTCGATATCGTTTTTTGGCCGAGCGCCTATAGCGGCGGCTCCCCCCTCAACGCAATGGCAATTCTTTATCATTACTACGTTGTCCCCGTCGGCGCCGGCAATATCATCGACATCACCGGCAAGACCTGTCCCCATATTGAGAAGCCCCGCGATAAGCAGTTCATCGCCACTCTCGACCTCGACCGCGCCTTCGCTCACCACGACTTCAACCGCGAAAGAGTCGATAAAATGCTCAAAGAGCACGCCGGCGAGATAGAAGTCCAGCGCAATTTGAGCGAAGAAGACCTTGCTCCCTGGTGGCTCTTCAAGGCGACCAAGCCGGGCATCAGCGCGCGAAAGCTCTTGAAGGAATACCAAATCGAAACGCTAAGAGAATACCAGCACCGCAGCAGAGAACAAATCAACCAGGCCCGAAAAGAGGGCAAGAGAATATGAATGGCATAGTGTTCTGTTTCACGTCAAATGGTGAGTGTCATTCCTGCGAAAGCAGGAATCCACTTGGCATCGCTCTGGATTCCGCATCAAGTGCGGAATGACAACTCATCAGAGCATCTGTAACGGATCACTTGAGGTCGCTGTCTAATGCCGGATAAACGAACACATCGCGGCCCGCATCCCGAAGACGCAAGGCTCTTTTCGCCCGGAGCTATCGGCGGCCTGCGCTCGGCTATGGCCGACTACGCGATGCTTCTGACAAAAGGCTATGCCCAGAAAAGCTCCCTCAAGCTCGTCGGCGACAGATTCTCGCTCACGGAAAGGCAGCGCCTCGCCCTGATGCGAAGCGCCTGCTCCGATGACCAGATCGCATCACGAACTCTCCGCCGCATCCCGATAGAAGTCGTCGCCGGGCAGCGCATCGCTCTCGACGGCTACAATGTATTGATAACAATCGAGGCGGCGATGAGCGGCGGAGTAATCTTCGAGGGCCGCGACGGCTGCTACCGAGACTTAGCCAGCATCCACGGGACATACCGCAAAGTTACTGAGACGATACCGGCCGTCGAGCTTATAGGCCGATTCCTGAGAGAAACCGGCGCCGCCGACGTACTATGGCTGTTAGATAAACCCGTCTCAAACAGCGGCAGATTAAAGACACTGATCGCCGGCTTGGCGAAGAAGAACGATTGGCCCTGGGAAATCGAGCTTGTCATCAGCCCGGATGCCATATTGACAAAGGGCGAGCTCATTGTAGCCACCAGCGACAGCGCAGTCCTCGACGCCTGTAAAAAATGGCTCAACCTCGCCACAGAAATCATCACCCGCAAACTCCCCTCCGCAACTATCATCGACCTATCCCCGACCAGCCTGAACGCCTCGAAATAAGCAAGGCGTTCTTGGAATTCCCGACAGTTGCTGAGATCCGACATGAAAGTGGCCCACCCTATGCAGTAATGTGTAGAGCGTCCGCGCAATTGTCACCAGATTTAAGGTTCACACCGATTTACGATCGCATTTACATGGGGAAGTCTTCAGAGATATCCTCGTTCCTTGAGATCGGATATTATACTGCTCTTGATTGAAAAATTCCGTCTTTTTCAATCAGAAAGCGCCTTCTGTCCGATAAACAGTGTATATGAAGGATTATGAGTTGTCAAAAGAAAGAATAGCTGAACTGGAGAAACTTCATCGTTCCTTACGCGATAAACGTCAGGCCGACCGGGTCAAAGCGGTCATTGCTTTA
>Ga0315277_10005230_pt1 | contig 17155 bp, 15 predicted proteins | sample YL17G05_15_MG_FD_203695 | JGI IMG/M metagenome (GOLD analysis project Ga0315277, IMG submission 203695) | Sediment microbial communities from Yellowstone Lake, YNP, Wyoming, USA - YL17G05_15 | ecosystem: Environmental > Aquatic > Freshwater > Lake > Sediment | place: USA: Wyoming | collected... | reverse complement strand
GAGGACGGCCGCTTCGGCCGCGGGTCCGTGGATAGGACCCATTCGGTCGAGAATTTTAGGAACGTATACGGCTATATGTCCTCTGATTTCTCGATCATATAGGGCATCAACCAACACGGGTAGAAGCGGAACAGCCTTTTCCCCAAGCATGTCAACTCCTCGCAAAGCTTCGTTCTTTTCGGTGAGATTTCCCTCCTTCAACATCTTCGAAAGGTATTGGAGATGAAGCGAATCGGGTCCCTCATTCTTCGCCAATGCCGCGTTGCAGCAGATTCGGAGGGTCGAGTTGCCGCTTTCCACCCCGTCCATGAGCGCAGGAATGGCTGGCGCACCGATGGCGGATAGCGCCTTGGCGGCCAGCCAGCGGTCCACACGGGGATACGGTTGGTCTGGGAACGCGAGGATCGTCTTTATCAAAGCGGGCGCTGCTTTGCCGGCCCCCGGTCCGATATTAGTCAGTGCTATAAGAGCCGGCTCGCGGCGGCTGTCGTTGTCCAGCGCCTTAATCAGCTCCGGCACCAGAGGGCTCGCTTTGGGTCCCGAAGCCGCAACCTTTTCCAGCGCTCGCCCCCGTTCATTCACGTCATCGCTAAACAACGGCTCGATCAGCTTGTTTAGATAAGAGTTGGTTCCCTCGAGATTCTCCAAATCATACGGACGCAAATAATCAAATGATCCCGCCTTGATCCTGCGGACAAGATCCCCTCCACTGAGAGTTCCGTTGGTTGGATCGTATTGAAGAGCACCGCCGTTGTCTATCCCATCAGGACCAATGCTGTAAAGCAGAATCATGTGGCCTTCATCCAGTTTCCACCCGGAGCGCCCCAAGCGGCCGGGTGAAGAGTCCACGCCGGTTTTCCATTGAAACGTTGTGGGCGGCTCGGATTTGGCAAAAGGATCAATCGGTATGCGCGTGACATAAGAAATGGGGGTCGTCAGTTGCCACAGATGTTGTGGATATGCTGAATCATCACGTGACGGCGGAAGAGGATGAAGATAAAATGCTTTTAGGGCTATCTCGATTTCCTGCAAGTCCTTTTCAGCACGCAGAACAAGCTTCTCGATTTCCTCCCCGTCCTTCGCGGTTCCGGTGGCTGGGGCGAGGGTCAAGGGGAACTCACCGCTGCCGACGCCGATGATCTTGTCGCGGCCGAAAAGGGTGTTGTACTGGAGTTGAAGGTGTAGTGAGACGCGGTACGTTCCGGGCGCGGGGAAATCGAAGTAGTCGGTCAACCGGATCGTGCCTTCATACGACTGGCCGGGCGGGAGATCTATCTTCCTGCTACCAGACCACCACACAGCGCGGCGCAAAGGCAAAGGCTGGCTGTCCGGGCCCGTCACGGTGATCATGCCGCGACTCCAACCCGCTCGGCCTGCGAGTCGGGCGCTGGGAGCACCATAGAAGAACAGGGCTCTTTTCCCCCCGTTGACGACCTTGTACCGGATCAGCACTGGCGCACCGGGGCCGGGCTCGGAATGGCCGTGGTGTCCGTGGCCGCCTTTGTCTTCGACCCAGCGCCACTGGTGAATAATCGAAGCAAAAGGTTGATCGGCGAGGATAGGCGCCGCGCCCACGCGCGCACCGTCGCGCGGCTGACCCCAGGTCCAGGGTTCCGCCGCCTCGCTGACGCCGGTCCTGCTTGTGCTGCCGGCCGCAATGCTTGCATCTTGAGTCTCCGCATTTGTCCGAAAGGCGGCCCAGAATCCTCCGAGGAAGAGCGCCAACAGAACGACGCCAAGCGGCCAGACGCGCCGCAGACGGATGCTCTCGAATTGGCCGGGGCCCTCAATCAATCGCAGAACGCGCCGCATGAAGCCGGACGGGCGCGGGACCTGGCTGCCGATGGTGAGCGCGAAGACCCGCTGGAGCGCGACGGCGCGGCGGCTGATCTCGGCCATGCGAAGCAGCAAGTCGGCGTACTGCGTTTTCTCAATCCCAGCCGCCAGAACCGCGTCGTCGCAGGCCAGCTCGCGCTCGGCGCGGACGCGGCTCGAAACCCACCACACCGCGGGATGGAAGAACAGCGCCGTTTCGATCACCCACTGGACGAGGTTCACCCAGGGGTCATAGCGCCGCAGATGGGCGAGTTCGTGCAGGAGGAGAATTTCGATCTGCGGGGCGGAGAGTCCGCTTGCGAGCGATAGAGGGAGGAGGATGGCGGGTTTCAGGACACCGACGACGGTGGGGACGGCCACCTGGCGGCACCAGGCCACCGCCGGCGCGGCGCGCAGTCGCATGGCGAGCGCTGCGCGTTCAAGAATCGCCAGAAACACCAGGTCTTCCACCCGCTGGGCCTGTCCCCGCAGTCCACGTCCCGCGCGCAACGCCAGAAGCAGCCGCGCCATCATCAAGAGCACCCCGGCGAAGTAGCACGCGGCCACCCAGGGCGCGGCGCGGCGGAATGCCTCGGTGGAAAAGACGTGAAGGAGGCGGTTGGCAAGCGGCGGCGGCTGTGCGGTCTGGACCGGGACTTGGCCGGATTGGGGTTCCACCGGCGCTACGAGGGCGACGGCGGGGTGCGGCGCTGAATCCGAATCGGGAAAAATCGTTTCCACGCGGGGCGTCATGTCTGAGGTTTCGGCGGGCATGGGGGCCTGGGTGGAACTAGCCGTGCCGCCGTTGCTCGAAAGCGCCAGAAACGTCACCGGAGGGCAAAGCGCCATGGCCGCAAGGGCCGCCACGAATACCCAGTACCGCGTAGCGGACGCGGCTCGCCGAAAGAGAACGCCAGCCGCGAACACCAGCAAAGCGATCACCGTTCCTTGCCAAAGGAAATGCAGCAGCGTGAACGTCAAGCGAAGGCAATAATCACCGTTCGTCTGCATGATGAGGTCCATGGCGGGCATCCTCTTTTTTCTCGTCGAGGCGCTGGCGAAGCAGGGTCAGTTCCTCGTCTTTGAGTTCAGCTGTGTCCAGCAGATTGAGCATCATGGCGGCCGCGGAGCCGTCGAAGGCCCGGCGCACAAGGTCCGAGATCAAGCGCTTGCGGACCGCTGGACCGCTGACACGTGCGCGGTAAACGTGCGCGTTGCCCTCGCTCGTGCGGGCCAGGTAGCCCTTGCCAATCATGATGTTCATGATGGTGATGACGGAAGTGTGGGCGAGCGGGCGTTGCGGAGCGAGGGCCTGGCGGACCTGGCGGACGGTCGAGGGCCCGTCGCGCCAAAGAATCTTGAGGATCGCCAGTTCGAGTTCGGTGGGGTGGGGGCAAGCGGGCCGGGCCATGATGAAGTTTCCTTTCGCCGGGGGCGGACCTTCTACATAATTAGAAGGATGTGCCAAGAGCGCGGGGGATGTCAACATCTTTTTTCTAATAAATTAGAAGGCTGCCCGCGCCCGCTCCTGATGCCTTTCCCTGGCCTGCGCCTCCGGCCTGCGGCTCCGGCCTGCGCCTCCGGCTTCCACCCTCTCTGACAGCGGATACGCCTCACTTGTTCCTTGAACTCAGCGGCATTGGGCCGGACGCGTGCCTTGTGTGTTTTCCACGCCGTGCCGGCGGCCCCCGATGGCGCGGGGCCGGCGTCCCCCGACGGCCTGGGGCCGGACCGTTTCCCGTCCGCTCAACGAAACGGTTACACGAATCAAGCAGTTCTTCATTGCCTTTCTTTTTTGCCCCGGCTAAAATCCATCTCCGTGGATCGTGGACACGGAGGTTTTTCCGGAGGGACGTTATGCTCTTGAGCGAGTTGGGCCGGCGAATCCGCGCCCAAAGGGAAAAACGAGGTCTTCGGCAGCAGGATATCGCCAGCGCGCTCCAGTTGAGCCCCCAGGCGGTGTCGAAGTGGGAACGGGGGGAGAACGCCCCGGACGTAGTGATCCTCGCTCCTCTCGCCCGGCTGCTCGGGGTTTCCACGGACTACCTTTTGGGGGCCACGGCGGAAGTGCGGGATACTTTCGAGGCGACGGTGTTTGTCTCGGACATTCACGGCGCCTATGAAAAATCCCTGGGGCTGCCGCCGAGGGATTTTGCCGTCTGGATCAACGGCCTGCTGCACCAGATGACCGAGGCCGTGCTGCGTTACGACGGCGTCCCGGTCAAATATGCCGGGGACGCGTTGCTCGCGTTCTTTTCGGGGACCCGGCACGCGGCGCGGGCGGTCGAGGCGGCTGCGCTGGCCCGCCGCATCGTCAGCGGGAACCTGCGCGCCGGGCTCAGCGCCGGGATGATCTACCTCGGCTCCGTGGGGCACCCGGACTATGCGCGGCCCGACATTTTGGGGGAAACGGTCAACCTTGCGTTCCTGACCAAGGACTGGGCCGACGCGAACGCGGGCAGCGGGATGGCCGCCACCGTTTCGGTGATAGAGCAAGGACCGGAGGGGTTGAAAACGGGCAAAACGGACCAGGTCAACTTCAAGGGAATCGCCCGTCCCGTTCGGTTGCACGAGATTCTGGTTTAGCGAGATAGACGTACCGACGAAAGGAAAACGCAACATGGCGCAGAGTATCTTATCTCCGCGGAGCATCCAGCTGCCCGACTTCTCGGGCCTGGATTACAGGGTCGCCGATATCAACTCAGCTGATTTCGGGCGCAAGGAGATTACCATTGCCGAGGAGGAGATGCCCGGCCTTATGGCGACGCGGCAGAAGTACGGCCCGCAAAAGGCTTTGGCGGGCGCCCGGATCACCGGCTCGCTCCACATGACCGTTCAGACGGCGGTTCTGATCGAGACCCTCAAGGCGCTCGGCGCCCAGGTGCGGTGGGCCTCCTGCAACATTTTCTCGACGCAGGACCACGCGGCCGCGGCCATCGCCGCCACCGGCACGCCCGTCTTCGCGTGGAAGGGCGAATCGCTGGAGGACTACTGGGAATGCACGCTGCGGGCGCTCACCTTCCCCGGCGGCAAGGGACCCAACCTCATCGTGGACGATGGCGGCGACGCCACCCTCCTGGTTCACCTGGGCTGCCAGGCCGAAGAGAATCCCGCCATCCTCGATGAACCCACCGACAACCGCGAGAAGGCGATCATTCTCGCCGTGCTGAAGCGCCAGCTCGAACGGGACCCGAAACACTGGCATCGCGTGGTGAAGGAGATCAAAGGGGTTTCCGAAGAGACAACGACGGGCGTGCACCGGCTCTACCAGATGATGGAGAAGAAAACCCTTCTCTTCCCGGCGATCAACGTGAACGACTCCGTCACCAAGTCCAAGTTCGACAACCTGTATGGTTGCCGCGAGTCGCTGGCCGACGGCCTCAAGCGGGCGATGGACGTGATGGTGGCCGGCAAGACGATTTGCGTGTGCGGCTACGGCGACGTGGGCAAGGGCTGCGCGCAGTCCATGCGGAACTTCGGCGCGCGGGTGCTGGTGACCGAGATTGACCCGATCTGCGCGCTCCAGGCCTGCATGGAAGGCTTCGAGGTCACCACAGTCGAGGAGGCGCTGGCCGAGGCCCACGTCTTCGTGACCGCCACCGGCAACTGCGACGTGATCCGCCTCGAGCACTTGCTCAAGATGAAGGACCAGGCGATCGTGTGCAACATCGGGCACTTCGACAACGAAATCCAGGTGGACCGGCTCCAGGCCTATCCCGGCATCCGCGCCATGAACATCAAGCCCCAGGTGGACCAGTACACGTTCCCCGACGGGCATTCGATCTTTCTGTTGGCGGAGGGGCGCCTAGTGAATCTGGGCTGCGCCACGGGGCATCCGTCGTTCGTGATGTCCAACTCGTTCACTAACCAGACGCTCGCGCAGATTGATCTTTGGAGCAACCCGCGCGAGATCGGCGTCTATACGCTTCCCAAGAAGCTCGACGAGGAAGTGGCGCGGCTGCACCTGCCCAAGCTCGGGGCCAGGCTCACGAAGATGACGCCGAAGCAGGCCGACTATATCGGCGTGCCCGTCGAGGGGCCTTACAAGGCGGATCTGTATCGGTATTAGACGGGAAAAGGAACTAAGGCGAACAATCTCCGGCCGTACTTGTAACCGCCTATAGGCCCGATCCGAGCCTATGGACGGCGGACTTCAGGAGGAGAAAGAAATGAACAAAAAACAGAAGACAAAACTAGTCCATGAGGGGCGCTATGTGGCGGAAGTGGACGTCGAGGTGATGGAAGACGAGAGCGGGTGGTCTCCCTATCTGCTGCTTGAAGACGCATACAAGTTGGATGAGGTGCGGAACGCTCTGCGGCGCGGGGACATCAAAAGCGCCGCAAGACTGGGGCGTGTTTTTACTCTGACTCCCGTGAGTGCGTAAGTCCAAAGCTGGGCAAAAAGACAAAATGAGAGCCCCGTTCCAAGTACTCGTCATTCCCTACCGGTGGATGGGAACCACGCCGGAGTTTGCCATTTTCAGGAGAAGCGATGCCGGCTGGTGGCAGTTCGTGGCTGGTGGAGGGGAAGACGGGGAGGCTCCGCTTCAGGCAGCCCAGCGCGAGACGAGCGAGGAGATTGGCATCGCCAATAGGTCCTTTGTACCGCTGGACTCTATGGCAACTGTCCCGAAGAACTGTTTCAAGGCAGCCAAAAGCTGGGGCAACGGTTTATATGTGATCCCGGAGTATTGCTTTGCGGTGGATGTGCGTGACTCTGATTTGAGGCTGTCCCAAGAGCATGCCGAGGTCCGGTGGGCAACATACGACGATGCGGCGAGCCTGCTCAAATGGGACAGCAACAGGAACGCCCTGTGGGAGTTGAATGAGAGACTCCGAACAATGCGCCGCAACACTGTAACTTGCCCCACGGGCGGGGCAGATTCAGGTTGAGCGCGAGCGTTCGGCGATGAGGCGTGACGTTCGGACCACTCGCTCCAACATGAAACTCTCCGTCATTCTCCCCGTTTACAGCAAGCGCCGGACCGCCGAGACGGTCCCACGGAAGGTCCGCGAAGCGTGCGGAGTGTCTGCTTGTCTTGACCTTGGCCTATGGGAATGTTAGGCTCCGCTCAGTGCCGTTGGCATGTATGGCGCGGGTTGGAACCGAGGTGTCTCGAAAACCGAGGGAAGGGTTTTTCCACCAGGAACACAGGAGGGCTGAAAGGGTGAGAAGGGTGGGAAGGGTGAGAAGGGTGAGAGGGGTGAGAGGGGTGAGAAGGGTGTGAAGGGTGAGAAGGGTGAAAAGGGTGAGAGGGGTGAGAAGGGTGAGAGGGGTGAGAAGGGTGTGAAGGGTGAGAAGGGTGTGAAGGGTGAGAAGGGTGTGAAGGGTGAGAAGGGTGTGAAGGGTGAGAAGGGTGAGAAGGGGTGAAAGAGGATGAGATGTATGAACGGAGAAGAAAGCATGCGGGGAGAACGTGTCTCGACGGGCCGGAAGGGAAAGGCTGTTGAGTCGTTCGAGGATCTGCATGTGTATCAACGCGCCCGAGAGTTGGCGAACGCGATCTACTCGCTGACGCGGCAAGGCGCGTTTGCCCGGGATTATGGCTTGGCGGACCAGATTCGCCGCGCCGCCGTTTCGATCATGTCCAACATCGCTGAAGGCTTCGAATGCGGCGCCAAGACCGAGTTCATCCAGTTTCTTTTCATCGCCAAAGGCTCCTGCGGCGAAGTCCGGGCCCAACTCGAGATCGCCCGCGACCAGGATTACATCCCCCAGTCCGGCTACGACTCGCTTCTCGATCTTGCCCGCCGCATCAGCGGCATGCTCTCCAACTTCATTGCCCACTTGCAGCGGACAGATTATCAAGGCGAGAAGTTCTCCCGTCCCCGGCGCCAGGCCGTCGCCGCCGTTCAGGAGCGAATGGCTGCTCTCCGCGCCGCGCAGGAAGCCAATACCCGAGATCGCATCGAGCAGGAGAACAGCGAGGGCAAACTGCCATGACTCTTTCCGCCCCTTTGCCGTCCTTTTTTCTCTTTTCCCCCTTCTGTCCCTTCTCCCCCTTCTGTCCCTTCTCACTCTTCCCACTCTTCGCACCGTTGCGGCCACTGTTTGCTTCTCTTGCATCGCATGACGTGGATTATCTTCCCATATGGAATTGCAGGCACATTGACAACCCGGCCACGAAACCGTTGATACGTTCAATCTGTGCCGTGGCCGGTTATCAGTGTCCCGAAATCTGCACGCCTCTAGAGCTTTTGCCGGAGGACAACGACGATGTACCGTGACGAAATCATATCGGAAGTATGGCGGAACCGCGACGCCTACGCGGCCGAGCACGACCATGATTTATCGAAAATCGTGGCCGATCTGCAGCAAAGGCAACGCCGCCGCGGCGTGAAAGCCGTTGACAGAAGACCGAACAAACGGCTACAGCGGACGGACGGACGCCGCCATCGAACCGCACCGTTCGGGCCACTCGCTCCAACATGAAACTCTCCGTCATCATCCCCGTGTACAACGAACGCCGGACCATCGAGGCTGTTCTGCAAAAGGTCCGCGAGGTGCCCCTGCCCGGCGTGGACCGCGAGATCATCGTGGTGGACGGCAATTCGGTGGACGGCACGCGGGAAATCCTGGAGAAGCGCCGCAACGATCCGGACACAACCATCGTCTTTGAGCCGGAACCGCGCGGACGGGGCAGCGCGCTCAAGGAAGGACTGAAGCGCGCCACGGGAGACGTGGTGATTTTCCAGGACGCGGACCTGGAGCTCGACCCGGCGGACTATCCCGCGCTCCTGGAGCCGATTCGGTGCGGCGCGGCGGGCGTGGTGTTCGGATCGCGGTTCCTGCGCGGGCGGCCCCGGATGGGGTTCTACCAGTACTGGGGCAACCGTATGATCAACGCCGCGGTGAACCTGCTCTATGGCACGCGCCTGACCGACGTGGAGACGTGCTACCAGGTGTTCCGGCGCGAGCTGATCCAGAACTTCGACCTGGTCAACAACGACTTCGCGTTCACGGTGGAGCTGACGGTCAAGCTCATCAAGGCGGGCCACTCCATCCAGGAAATCCCCATCGCCTACATCCCCCGCGGCCGCGCCGAAGGCAAAAAGATCTATTGGATGGACGGGTTTCTCTCCCTTTGGACGCTGATCAAGTGCCGTTTTCTCTCATAGAGCGCCTGCCGGTCGAGCCTCCTCAAGCATTTGCGACTATGTGGGAAGTGAGCGAACACAGATCATCATAGACGCCCTCAGGCTTCAGGTCCAGCAGGCTCTCGCGGCTTTCGTAGCCCGTGGTGACGCAGAGGCAGCGGACGCCCGCGGCGCGTGCGGCCTCGACGTCGAAGAACGTGTCGCCCACGAAAAACGCCTCCTCGGGCCGCGCGCCGAGATGCTCCAACGACTTCAGCACCGCCTCCGGGTGCGGCTTGGGGTGGGTGACCTCCTCGGGGCCGATGCGGGAGGCGAAGAAGTCCAGGATTCCCAGGTGATTCAGGATCAGCTCCGAGTAGAACAGTTTCTTGGAGGTGGCGAAGCCCAGGAGGAAGCCCGCCCCCCGCAGCCGCTCCAGGCACTCGCGGGCGTGGGGCATCAGCGTGGTCATCTCGCGGCAGACTTCCTCGTAGCGGGCGCGATAAACCCGGACGCACTCGTCGGGATCGTGGTCGGTGAGGCGCGCGAACTGGTCGCGGAGAGGATGGCCGATGAGCCGGATCACTTCCTCGCGCGGGGGCCGGGAAACGCCGAGCGCGTCGAAGGTATGCATGAAGCACAAGACGATGGCCTCGGTGGAGTCAATCAACGTGCCATCGAGGTCGAATATGACGGCTTTCAAGATGCTGACAACCCCCTGGAGATCAGAGATAGTGGAGGAACCCCGTGCGGAAACCGCAACGCGGTTCCATATCGAAGCCCAGGGTCGCGAAGCCGCCCTGGGGAAAACGGCGCCCCAATCATCCGTGAGAACTCTGAAGGAGTTCCACAAAAAACAACCTCCTCTCCCGTCTTTGCCCCGAAACCATCGTGTCCTCGGCTTCATGATGAACCGCACGCGATGAAACCGAATGGCCCGGGTGCGACCCACGGATTTGCAGAATGGAGCGGATAAGTCCGTGCAGGCAGAGAGCGCCTTTGCCACCAGAAGAGCCGCACCACATAGTCCCGGAGGGACGGTTGACAATAGCCCACCGTTTCAACGGTGGGAAACGAGTCGGTCCATTATCTCTGCAAGTCCCGGAGGGACGGCTGAGGCCCTATCCGAAGACGTGTTTCAGCCGTCCCTCTGGGACTGGATATGGAAAAAGGGGCGCGTTTTCCCACCACTGAAGTGCTGGGCTATTGTCGGATGTCCCTCCGGGACAAGAACAATGTCTATCTCCTGCAAATCGGTGGGTTGCACCCGAATGGCCCTCGCGACGAACAGAACTGCTTGACCCGCGAGGTATCTTGTGATTACTTGAACCGGTATGATTGCAGGGCAGGACGGGACCAAACTCGCGCGCATGAGTGGAGAATCGAAAAGAATAACCTGTCCCCAATATTCAACAGAGCCGGACAGGCTTGGCTGGCAATCCAGCGAACAAAGGCCCTGGCATGACCACCACCCCAAGCGCCTATCCGCTCCTGTGCAAGCCCGTGCTCAAGCCCAAGATCTGGGGTGGGCGCAAGCTCGAAAGACTCTTCGGTTTGGAGTTGCCTCCCGGCCGGAAGATCGGTGAGGCGTGGATCGTAGCGGATCTGGCGGAGGGATCCTCCCTCGTTGCGAACGGCGCGCTCGCTGGCCGGACGCTTTCCGAAGCCGCGCGGCTGTGGGGCGAGAGTTTGATCGGCCCGGCCTGGCGCGGCAAGCCCTCCGGCGGGCGTTTCCCCCTCTTGGTCAAGTTCCTCGACGCCCAGGACGATCTGAGCGTCCAGGTGCACCCCGACGAAACAGCGTGCAAGGCCTTCTTCCCGCGCGATTTCAGCAAGGATGAAAGCTGGATCGTGCTCGACTCCGAACCGGGCGGCTCGATCCTCCACGGGTTCAAGGACGGAGTGGCGCTAGCGGATTTTGACCGGTTGCTCGCTGAAGGAAACGTGGTGGAGTGCATGCGGTGCGTCGAGGTGAAGCCCGGCGACCTGTTCCGGGTTGCGCCGGGAATGGCGCACGCCTTGCGCAAAGGGGTGGCGATCCTGGAGATCCAGGAACCCTCGGACAGCACGTTCCGCATCTTCGACTACGGGCGAAAGGGGGAGGACGGCAAGCCGCGGCCGCTCCACGTGGACGCGGCGCGGCGGGTGATGCGTTTCGGGAAGGACCAGCCCGCGCCACCGCGGCCCGTGGTGAGCGATGCCCCGTGGGGACTTCACACACGAATGGTGGACGTGGCGGCGTACCGGATCGAAAGACTCCAAATGCGGTCCGAGGTTTCCTGGACGGTGGACCCGCGCTCGGCCCAGGCGCTGATCCTGCTGGGGGGCGGGCTGCGGCTGGAGTCCGGGGCCCGATCGCTGGCGCTCAAGGCGGGGGACGCGGTTATCCTGCCCGCCACGCTCGGGGGGGTGAGAGCCGTGCCCCAGGGCGCGGAAGCGGAGGCCGTTCTTGCGGGCGCCGGCGGGATTCCGATGGTGATGTAAAGCGTTTTGCGGAGGAATGGTGGCATCCCTCGATGCAGCCTCGCCGGTCTTCTGATGGTGATGTAACGCGTTTTGCGGCGAGATGGTGGAGAAGAGGAGACTCGAACTCCCGACCCCGGCGTTGCGAACGCCGTGCTCTCCCATCTGAGCTACTTCCCCACTATGGGCGGTTTGGGTTCTGGCGGACCCGGGGGCGGAGACGCTCCCCGAGGAGCCGCAGTCCCGCCCGAGCTCCCTATTACCACCATGCCGCGGCCAAATGTCAAGAAGGATTTCTCGCGCCGCGAATTCGCGAATTCGCGTTGGAGGTCTTGTGATATGGGTTCCCTGGCCGGTTCCATCAGGGGGTGGGATGGACGGACATGGACAAGTATGGACGAACATGGACAAGCATAGACGAACACGGACAGACTGGTGAGGGAATGCGGACTGATCCACCTACCCGCTTGTTCTCAGGATGAACAACGTGATCTCCGGCGGGCAACTGAGCCGGAAGGGAATCGTGTGGACCCCGATGCCGTTGCTGGCGTAAAGAAGAGTTGAGCCGATTTTCTGGAGTCCCGGAGTGAAACGCCGGCCATAGCGCGACGGGAAGGCGATGGGGCCGATGGCGGGAAGCCGCCACTGTCCGCCGTGGGTGTGGCCGGACAGTACGAGGTCGGCTCCCGTGCGCGCCAGACGGAAGATGTTGTCCGGCGTGTGGGAGAGGACCAGGCGGAAGGGAACGGAAGGGCCGCCGGACAAGTCGGACGGATCGGACCGATCCGACTGATCCGACCGATCCGACTGATCCGACCGATCCGACTGATCCGACCGATCCGACTGATCCGACCGATCCGACCGATCCGACTGATCCGACCGATCCGACCGATCCGACTGACCCGACTGGTCCGACTGGTCAGACAAGCCGCGCCAATCCTTGAGCCGCTTGTAGGGGTGCTCGAGGCCGATCAGCCGCAGCACTTGCCCCTGGCGCTCGAAATCCACGTGGCGGTTCGGCAGGAGATGGATGCCCTCGCGTTCGAGCCAGTAGGCCAGGACTTCGGGCTCGGTGTTGAAATCGTGATTGCCGCGAATCGCCCAGACCCCCATTGGAGCGCTGAGCGGCCGCATCATCTCCACGGCCTGGCGGTAGAGGTTCTGCGCGCCGGACAGGTCGCCCGTCAGGACAATGAGGTCGGGCCGCATTTCGCCGGCGTGGCGCACGACGTGGGAGTACCACGCGGGCGAGACCACCTCGCCGAAATGGTTGTCGGTGAGTTGCAGGACGCGCAGGCCGTCGAACGCCGGGGGCAGATTCGGAAAGCCCAGCTCGACCTCCACGAGGCGCAGGTCGTAGGTCTGGTCAATGTGCCGGAACGGAGAACTGAGAACGAAGCGGATTTCGAGGGGATGGCTGCGGACGGGTTTGACGCGGCGGCGATAGGGAGGAATCGGCGCGGCCTTAGAGCTATTGACGTCCGGCCCCCAGTCCGGGGGGACCGTTCCAGCCTTGGGCTGTGTGGTGAAATCCCCGCGCAGGTAGACGTCCCAGTCGCGGATAGAGGGTTCGTAGGGCGCTCGGCGTTCGCGTAGCGCGATCAGGTTTGGGACACGGCGAGGACGCAGCAGGCGGTAGGTCACGGAAATCTGGCAAGCGAGGGCGTAGAGGAGAATGGCGGCGAGAACGACGTGAGCCGTATGCAGCCGGCGCGCCGCCAGGATGGGTTCGAGCCAGGGCGCGTGGCGGTAGCCGATAAGGATGGCGGGAAGCGCCACAAGGAATACCGCGGCGGCCGCGTTTTGCAGTTGCCGCTTGAGGATGCTGCGCTCCAGGCTGCACACTCCGAGGTTGTAGACGGCAAAGAAGAGCCACAATCCCGCCGCCTGGAACAAGAGCCCGATGAGCAGGGGGGTGAGGAATCCGTCAGCCATGCCGCCCCTTTGAGCGACGATTCCTCCCGCGTTGGGGCGCGTCGCGGTATCCGAACTCGCGCAGGGCGTTCTCGTCCTTGCGCCAGTTCTTGCGCACCTTGACCCATAGTTCCAGGAACACGGGGTGGTCGCAGATCGCCTCGATCTCGGGCCGGGCCTGCGCGCCGATTGTGCGAAGCATGCCGCCCCCCTGGCCTATCACGATGGCCTTCTGCGACTCATGCTCGACGTAGATCCCCACCCGCACCAGGTGTTTGCGGCCGGGATGTTCGACGAATGCCTCCGTTTGAGTCGCCACGGCGTAGGGGATTTCCTGGCTGGTGTTATCGAGCACCTTCTCCCGCACAACCTCGGCGGCGAGGAAGCGCAGGTCGCGGTCCGTGAACTGCTCGGGATCGTAGAGCGGCCCTCCCGGCGGCATGAGTTCGCGCGTGGCCTCGAGGAGGCGGTCCAGTCCCTGGCCGGTGAGCGCCGATACGAAGAACACGCCCCGATAGGCAGTGAGTGGAAAGGGGAAACGCACCTTCCGCAGCAGAATTTCCGGGGCGGCGCCCGCATTGAATTCGGGAAGGAGGTCGGACTTGTTGACGGCGAGAAAGACGGGTTTGCGAAGATGGCTGAGAGCTTCAGCGGCGGCGGGCGGCAAGGGGCGCGGCTGGGACGCCTCGACGAGGTGATAGGCGGCGTCGGCCCCTTCGAGAGCCCGGAGCGCCTTGTCCCGGAGGCATTCGTTGAATTTGTCGCGGGGTTCCATCACGCCGGGCGTGTCCACGAAAACAATCTGGCAATCCCGGGCGCTATAGATGCCCTTGATGGCTTCGCGGGTGGTCTGGGGCTTGGCAGAGACGATCGCGACCTTGAATTCCAGGAGTCTGTTAAGGAGCGTGGATTTTCCGACGTTGGGTTCGCCCAGCAGCGCCACGAAGCCGGACCGGTATTCCGGGGGCGGAATCGCCGGGTCTTTCGGAGCGGTCGGGTCTTTCAGCGCCGCCGGGTCTCTCGGAGCGGCCGGGTCTTTCGGAGCGGTCGGGTCTTTCGGAGCTGCGTCGTTATCGGTCCGGGAGGCTTGATCTGGCGCGCCGGAATGGTCATCGCTGGTTTCTGGGGCCGGAGAGGTGGGTTGCACGTTCCGCCTTCCAGGTGGGGAATGCAGGGCGGGCATCTTGTCTCCCGAATTCCGCCCGTTCCGTCTTCCCGGCGGGACACCCGGCGCTTGGCTCAGGGCGCCTTGGGCGTTGCAGAGGCTTTCTGGAACGCTTGCTGCCATGCCTGTGGGTCGAGCTGGGTTGACTCGTCTATGAGCATCACGGGGATGCCTTCGGAGACGGCGTACTGGCGGCGGCAATCCTTGCTCGTGCAGAGGATCTGGTCATCGCTCTCGACGACCGCGGCCCGGCAGGCGGGGCACGCGAGGATTCTGAGAAGTTCCGGATCAATCCCCATCGGGGGCCTCCTGGCTCAAGAGAATCGCGGGGCCGCACTCAGAGGCCGGCGCTCCGGCGGACCTAGCGCCAAGATAGCCACGGCTCGCCGGAATGACAACATAAAAAAGGATGAATAGGGAAGGATGAAATGATGAAGGATGAAGAATGAAAGATGAAGGATGAAGGATGAAGGAGAGGGTTCTGCGAAATGCCATGCCCCCTCACCCGTCCGTCCGTGTTCGTCCGGGCTTGTCCGTGTCCGTCCATCCCATGCCCCGCTGGAACCGATCAAGGGACCCATATCGCAAGACCCTCCTGTACGGCGCTTTCCGCTTGCCTGTGCCCCCGTGAGTCCTATATGCTCGACATCATGAGAAGAACACGGGGCGCCAGATCGGTTTTGTTTGCCTGCTATCTTGCCGCGATCCTCTGGATTGCGGCGGGAGAGCATCGGTCTCCTCGTGCCCAAGCTGTCCCCGTGCCCACGCCCGAAAAAACCTTGCCCGCTCCCGGGAGGCCCACGCCCGCACCAGAAAGGCCCGCGCCCACACCGGACAAACCTGTTCCGGGCCCTGCCCTGCCCAATGGGAGTCCGACCACGCCCACGCCCGCACCCGAAACGCCCGCGCCCACGCCGGCGAAAGCCCCGGCTTCCCCCGCGTTGCCCGATGCAGACCTGGCCAGGCACCCTCCGGCCCTTCCGGAAACCTCCGCCACGCTGGCCTTGCCCAACCGCTCGGAATCCCCCACGCCCACGCCTGCTCGCCCGGAGCCTCTTGCGCCTTCCCCCGGCGGCGAAAAACCCGCCGTGGGACCCTTGGTTCCCGGATACACGCCCCCCGGCCCGGCGCTCCTGGATTCACGACGCAGCTTCTTCCGCATCGGCTACCTGACCCCGGTAAACGAGAGTCCGATGGGGCGTCCGTGGTTTCAGGATTTGAAGCAGGCACTCGAGAAGGACGCCGCGGTCAGCAGGGCGATGGCCAATGCCGGGATCTCCGGCGTCGCCCTTCGTCCATGCGACCACCCCGAGGACATGCTCCAGCGCATGCTGCAAGGGGAGTTCGACCTGGTTCTCTGCCCGGCGTTGGTCTACGTGCGCGAGCGTATGGCCGAGAGCAGCCACTACCGCGTCGTGTTCCGCACGCTCCGCCCCGGCCGCGATTTCGGAGACAGCCGCACCGGCGAGCAAATCCGCCAGCGCGGCGTGCTGTTCGTGCGGAAAGGATCTTCCCTCGGGCGGTCCCTCAGCACTCCCCGGGGGGAGGAAGTCAAGCGGCTCCTGCGTTCGACCCCGCTGGCGGTTTCGGGATCTTATGACGCGGCGGGTTGCTTCTATATCCGCAAGATGCTGTGGGAGGAATATGACCACTGCGAACCCGGGGAATTCCTCTATTGCGGTTCACCCCAGGAAGTGGTGAAGGCAGTGGTAAGTGGATTGTGCGACGCCGGCGCCTGCGAGGAGAGCGTCCTGCAGGAGGTGCTCGCCACCGTGCCGGCCGGCGTGGACGGCATGAGAGACCTGGTCACCGTTCTCAAGACGACCAAACCCGTCCTGACCGACCCGATCGTGATCCAGGAAAGCTACGACCCGGTGAGCCGCAGTTCGGAGCTGGGCCAGGCGGTTCGCGATGCGCTGAGGCGGTTCTACCAGGAGCGCGGGAAGACGGAGCCCGCGGCGCCCAGGCTCGAACAGGGCTCCGACAAGGATTATGACCGGATGGAGGAAGACGTCAGACTAACGCGGACAACCTACAGATGGTGAAACCCCACAGAGAAAGCCTCAACTACCTGCTGGTCCCGCTCATCTTTGCCGTGCTGGCCACGTCCGTGGTCATGCTGGCTTGGGTCGAGCGGAGCTACACCGAAGACATGCGCGGCAAGACCGCCCTGATCGGCAACGCCTTCGCCGCGGCCAATGCCCTCAAATCACCCGGTGACGTGACGGTGAACTTCCAGAACATCGAGAACCTGGTGGCGCAGAGCGAGGCCTCCTCCAACATGATCCGCCGGATCTTTGTGGTGAAACGCGGCCGGGCGGGCGACCGCAACGAGGAGGTCCTCCTCCACCCCTTCTGGTACGCCGCCGTGAACCCGGACTGGAAGCGCGCGCTGCCGCGCCTGTATCCGGACTTCGAACAAGTCAAGGCCGGCGATGAGATTGCCGGAACAATCTATTTTGAGCTGGACAAACGGGCTCTCTACGGCGTGCGCGCGGCCGTCGGCGCGGCCGTCGGCCTGCTTGCGATCATGCTGCTGGCGCTGGTGATGCGAATCTTCAGCCAGGAACGCGTTCTGACCGCCACCACCCAGATACTCGAGGAGAACCAGCGGGAGCTGATCCGCATGGAGCGCCTGGCCCTGGCGGGATTGCTCAGCGCCAACATCTTCCACGACATCCGCAAGCCCGTCACCAATATCAAGCACGAGCTGGACGACCT
>Ga0315277_10005227_pt1 | contig 17160 bp, 23 predicted proteins | sample YL17G05_15_MG_FD_203695 | JGI IMG/M metagenome (GOLD analysis project Ga0315277, IMG submission 203695) | Sediment microbial communities from Yellowstone Lake, YNP, Wyoming, USA - YL17G05_15 | ecosystem: Environmental > Aquatic > Freshwater > Lake > Sediment | place: USA: Wyoming | collected... | reverse complement strand
TTAGATGATTGTGCTGATTATTACGAAATTTATAAAGAATCGTTAGCGACAAGCACAAAACTTGTAGATGAAGTTTTAATTGCAAAAACAGATGCGTATCCAGATCATGACAAAAGGTGGGAGAAAAATGGTATTAAATTCCATGAATTTGGAGTTCAACCAAGAGAAGAAGAAGGATATGTTCTTCAGCAAGGGCGATTACAACAAGGCTTAGAACACGCCATTGGTTTACATAGCTGTTTAGAAAAATCCAAAAATGATTATATTATGTTTTGTGATCCAGATGTTTTTCTATATTCAGCGGTCGATGAATTTTACTATAAATTATATAATAAATACAACTTAAATTTAATTGGAATATCCCACTGTGCTGCTGCTAAATTTGCTTATACTTTTTGGCCTTATTTAAGTAATATGTTTTTCAAAAAATCTGACATGCCTCCATCAGATTTTTTGAAAAACCAAATACAAGATAGTTGGGGAAACAAAGAAATACTAAATGGAAAATACTTGGCGAGAATGCAGGTTATTCAAGAATATGCTTCTTTGTTCCCAAATCCTCAAGGTGATTTTGACACAGGTTCCTGGCTATGGTTATGGGGACATCAACAAAATTGGAGATGGATTTCGTTTCAAACATTAGACATACACAATTACACAACTAAGTATTATCGAGGAAATGTTAAAATTACTGATAAAATTCCAAATACTAATTTAGTGTATCATGCAACTAGTGGCACAGCTATACATGAGGATGGTCGGCATAAAGAAAACTTCATAAAATTTAAACAAGCTTGGGAGGATTCCATAAATTAAAATTTATTGTCCATTTAAAACAGTCCCTTGGGGGGACTGGATTTCACTATTTTGGGCTGCTGAGTATATCAAACAACATTTGCCCGATGCAGAAATACATTTTGATGACCTCGGCACTGGTGGTTTCAAACAACGAACTGTGGATGCCAATATTCATAATTGGGTAGATGAATTTATAGATTCTACGGCTCCACAAGGAAAAGATTATGATTACATGCTTTGCACACACCACAGACACACTATTGTAAAATACCCTGAGCCTTACAAAAAAATATACTTCGATACAAACGGAATAAATTTAAAATTTATATTAGAGGACTGGTATCCATCGTTTTGTCCAACTAAAACTTTACTTAAACAATTTGAAAAACTTAATCTGCCCGATGAATATGATGTTATTCACTATAGCCCTTGCTGTCTTGGGGAAAGAAATAAATATTCATTTGAGGACTTTCTAAAAAATTATGAATGGATTTGGAAAGATAAAAAAAATGTTATAAGCACTGGAAAACCAATGCCAGGATGTGTTAATTTACAAAAAAATGCAGGAATAATAAAACTTTATATAATGATGAAAGCCAAAAAAATTTATACGAGTCTCTCAGGCTTTACCATGATAGCTTCTATGTATCGAAGAAGAAAAGAATCCTATCTAATAGACACACATATAAATTATCTAAATTTTGGACCCCCTGGTGCCTGCTATACCAATGTTAAACTAACAGGAGATTTAAAACCAGTTTTTTATTATTTGGAAAATCATCCATTTGAAGATTATTTCAACTTGTGTCAAACGGAAAAACGAATTTTTTGGCCGCCAACTCCACCACACCACGGAATTTTCCCAGATTTTGAAATCACTAAGGATGAAAGCCCTCCAGATTATGTTCCTAAGAAAGTCTATACAGATATTGAAAATAGTCCACTACCTTATAATTACAAAATAGAATATAATGAGATTTATGATTAGTTTATGCACAGTATGTTTAAAAATACACTACCAATATTATTTGCCTATATTACTTGAATCAATTGTTGATTGCGAGTTAATTAATGAAATAATAATTTGTAAAAACGAAGAAGAAGAATCTTATAGAGAAGAATTTGATTATTTTGGAAAAAAAATAAAAGTTTATGGTTGTGGATTTGATAAATCTATTACGGAGGGGCAAAATCCAAACCCACCATTTAATGTTGTTAAATTTGACTTATGGCGGGGTGATTTAAATCATGCGTTATCACTACATCAGTGCATAGATAAAGCAACAAATGACTATGTATTTTTATGTGATCCAGATGTCTTTTTTTGCAATAGAATCGACTTGTTTTATATGGATTTAATTAAAAAATATAATCTCAACATAATTGGCGGTCCTTTTCCAAACGCCAACAACCCACTTGCTTTGGGGCGGGCGGACGGCAATTTCCCCTGTGTCATACATTGTCTTGTTAAAAAATCTGACCTTCCACCAAAAAGTTGGCTAAATGGATTGTTGAAATTCCATGAAGTAGAATTCCCAGAAAAGTATTTAATGCCAGTTACCAACTTGCCTAAAAATTTAATAGAAAAATTACAGTGGAGAAATACAATTGGGCTGTCTTCTATGCCTTTGGGCCATAGAATCAAAATGGAATTGGTTATCTTTTTTACCAGAAGATGGACATTGGTATCGTAGCAAATATTACAGAGGTAATGTAAAAATAAAAGAAAAATTTCCAAATATTAAATTATTCTATCATCAAACTCAGAGTAGCAACACTGATTGTCTGCCTCTTTTTATCAATGCTTATAATAATTTAAAAAAAGAAAATGAGGAAAAGTATTTATGAGAATTTATTGCCCACATACTGGTGGCCGATATTTGGGGAAATGTCCATTCCCTTATAATTACAAAATAAAGTATACTGAGATTGATAAAAAGGAAATATATGATAGGCATTACAACCATAGTAACATCAACATACAATAAAGAAAAATTTCTTCCCCAAGGGGCAGAAAGCATATTCAATCAAACCAAAAGGGATTGGCGATGGTGGATTATTTTAGATGGAGCCAACTCAACAACAACAGATTATGTATTGAGCTTACAAAATCGTGATCCAAGAATAACAATTTTTACCGAACATGTACATTTTAAAGACAGAAAAAAAATATATCGCCCAGCAATGTTGATGAATAAATATTTTCCACTTATCACAACAGATTACTTTTGTTGGTTCTCAGATGATGATATAATGCAACCAACCTATCTTGAATCTATGGCTGGAACCCTAGACCAAAATCCTGATTGGGACATTGTTTTTGGCTGGTGCGACATCATTAATCAAGTAAAGGAAAATGATTGGAAATTACACATGTACCTTGGAAGACATGATTGGAATAAAGAATACAATCAGCAAAATCCACCAATATACTTGTTAGATGGTGGACAATTTGTTCAAACAAAACGATCTTACAACGCACTCAACGGTTGGCAATTTCCAACTGAGTGGATCAATGGCAATGCTTGTGATGGTATATATATGAATGAACTTGCCAAACAATCCACATTCCATCCTCTTGATGTGCATGTTTTGACACATCGCAGAACCCATATGTCAGAAAATACTAAAGTTAATTTAAAATTTCAGGAGCAAAAAAATGATACAGTTGTTTAGAGTATTTATGGCCCCTAACGCACCAGAAGAAGTATCGAAAGTGCTAGAAAGCGGCTTCATAGGGCAAGGCACAAAAATTGAACAGTTTGAAGAAAAGCTAAAAAAGCACTTCAACAATGATTACATCATTACTGTTAACTCCTGTACCAGCGCTTTAACATTGGCAACTTATCTAATTAAGGATGAAAATTTTAAACCTACTGATGAAATTATTGTTACACCCTTAACTTGTTTCGCCACAATAACAGCCATATTAAATAATGGATTCAAAATCAAGTGGGCTGATGTCGATCCCAACACCTGCAACATTGATATTACTGATGTTGAAAGAAAAATTGGACCTAACACCCGTGCAATTATGCTAGTGCATTGGGGTGGCACTCCAGTAAATTTAGAACGAATTAATGAAATTAAATTAAAATATAACGCAATGTACGGTCGTGACTTACCAATAATAGAAGATTGTGCCCATTGCTGGGAAAGCAAATATCAAGGGGAATTAATAGGGAATAGTAAAAACTATTGTTGCTTTAGTTTACAGGCAATTAAATTCCTCACCACTGCCGATGGCGGCATAATGATCCTTCCAGATGCAGAATCTTACCATAGAGCTAAATTACTAAGATGGTTTGGGTTGGATAGAGACAGCGGAGCATCATTCCGCTGTATTCAAGATATAAAAGAATCTGGTTTTAAGTATCAGCCGACAGATATTATGGGGGCAATGGGATTAGCTAACTTGCCACATATGGAGAAAAATGTCTCAATACATAAAGATAATGCCGCTTTTTATAACAAAGAATTACAAAATACATCTGGTGTTACTTTATTAAATTCACAATTAGACATTGACTCATCATACTGGATTTATACAATTAAAGTAGAAGACCGCACCAACTTCATCAAGCATTTAAAGATGCATGACATTGAAGCTAGTCAAGTCCACAAACGATGCGACATACATAGTTGTGTTCAGGAATTCCGATGTTTTTTACCTGGAATGGATGAATTGGAAGAACAATACTGTTGCATCCCTTGTGGATGGTGGGTGACAAATGAAGACAGAGAATACATAGTAGACGTAATTAAAAAGGGATGGTAATGAATTGTCTAGACTCAGATTAATATGACAATGCTAAAACATATGCCCCGACTCTTTAGAGTCGGGGCATATCATTCCAAATCGTTCCTGATTTATTTTACCAGTCCCCATTTTTCGATAGCTTTGTGATATTCAATACCATATTTTTTATCAATTGCTTGTCTCATGGCTAAAACTCCAGCCGTTGTACCATCAGGATGCCCATGAATCGCTCCCCCAACTGTTAACATAACATCATTGCCAAACCTAGTTGTGCAAGCATCCACCAGTCCAGGGTGCATTCCGCAACTAAGGGATGGCATAACATTTCTATTATGCAATGTTTCTATAGTTTTCCTTAAATCACTTTCTGATTCGTTTAGGTATCCACCAAACATACCAGCATGAATGAAATCAACCCCCATCCACCCTGCTAACTTACAAATTACATTCCAATCTATAGAAAAATCATGTTCGCTATTTGTGATGATCTTATCACCACTTTTTTGAAAAAATAAGAAAAGTGGCAAATCCTGATTTCTTAATGTCCTATAATTAGCCAAACCAGACCAAATGTTTAAATGAACGCAATTGCCACCTAAATTTTTTACCAAGTGTAATCTATCAATCAAATAAGGATGATCCCCATTAATGCATACGGCATAAATAACCTTTTTATCTCTAATGTAGTCCACAATTCTCGGCAATCTATCTTGTATGGTGCAAAAGGAAGGATTCGCCAAAATTTCATCTTCTTTAATAAAATTAACTCCACCATCCACTAATTCTTTAACCATATCAAATAATTCTTTTGGCCGTAATCCAGTTTTAGGCTTTATTATCCCTCCTAAAAGTGGTTTGTCGTGAACGCCAGTGTAGTCTTTAATTCCACTAACTCCAAACTTTGGTCCCAAAAAGTATTTGGAAACTATTTCATCAGATATACTTAAATCTATTAATTTGCATTTTTTAAATAAATCTATATCCAGGTGCCCACCCATTAGAAAACATAGAAGTTGTGTAACCCCATCCTCTTTCAAATTAATATTTACTAAAGGAAAGGCTATTGTAAACACGCCTTCTTTTTGCTCAGGATCATCCAACATGATTTTACAACCATGTTCTTCGAACAACATATCTTCTTTTTCATTTCTAACACCAGGATTACCCAAACTTTGACCGACAGCTATATTCCAGGCAGCATCACCTAAATTTGTTTTAGATGAGACATAATATTTTGCTAAAATGTATTTACTTTTATCAATTTCAGTTACTACCAAATCACTATACTTCATATTTATCTCCTAAGACAGATGGAGTTTTAACCACAATTAGTTCACAATCTTCTAAAAAAAATGGCGCAGCAACTTCATTTGGATAAATTACAAATATTTCGCCAGCACTTATTTCCACATCATTTATCTTCATTTTTCCTCTAATTAGATAATTAATTTCTACAGCCATTTTATGATAATGACTAGCATATGGCTCCCCTTTACAATGAACCTTATACGCTACTTCAAACTCATTAGTTGAATATGCTGTTGGTGTAAAACTACCAACAAACCATCCTAACTTCATATCATTTATTTTATAAATATTCATAATGGCCTACAAAGATATTTGGCTAAGTCTTCAGGAGTTCCAATTGGATAATGACCATCAACATGATATGTAACAATTTTTTTATCCTCTTTGATAAGTTCGGCGTAAGTTGGACAAACATAATATTCGTTATTAACTTTCTCGCCATCTTGTATCATTTTTTCTGCGGCATAAACGAAATTTGCGCCTTTCCTAAAATAATAAACACCACATGTAGCGATATTACTGATAACCCTCTTCTCTGCAACCTCTATTACATAACCATTATTGTCTAATTTAACATAACTATTGTTTTTTCCAACATCGGTAAAAGTAAAAATAATACCATCATCATCTGGATTAATTGATGAAATAAAATTCGCTGGTTCCCATTCCATAATTTGATCCGAATTTGCAATCAAAAGTGGAGTTTCATTATTTATAAATTCTTTGGCAAGCAAACAACTGCACGCTTGCCCACAAGTTACTTCTTCAATTTCTACTACCTCACATCCTTGTTTAATTGATTTTAATATATTTTTAATGCCATATTTTTTATCATGTTCTTTTAAAATAATAAAATAGTAATTTCCAGGCAAACTCAAATTATCTAATACTTTTTCTATCATCATTTTACCATTGACTTCAATCAATGGTTTAGGAAGATCATATCCTACATCTTTGAATCTTTTCCCATATCCAGCCAAAGGTATCAAAATATTCATATAAATTCCTTGTAATTTTACATAAAGTCAGAACATATTCCACGATAAAAATTTGTCATACGAATGTTTGCCTACCTCCAAAATCTTTTCTTTTTTCTTTATCCACCCACAATTCATGTGTTTCTAAATCATTGTAATTAAGATCAAAGAACCTTTTATCTAACTGTTGAAATTTTTTCCACATTTCCCATTTTAAGTCGGCAATATGTGTTTCTGGGCAATCGGAAAAATATCTTCTTTTTTCGGTGACTGATAAATCCCAGCTAATTCTTTTCTCAGATTGAATAATCTCTTTAGTGCTTCTTTTAACAAAGACAATCGCCCCAGGAAAAATTTGTGCGTAAGCAGATAATCCAGGTCCATGCATCACAAATTTTGTTTTTGTATCATATATCTTAAAAGCTGAAAACACATCATATGCACCATGCTCGCCTTCATCAATATATTCATATCCTAACTCTTTTGCTAGAATAATAGTAGTTATTGTAGTGCCTGATCGCTGTGGACCAGTCACTAATACGGTAGGGTAATTTTTAAGGGCTATTATTAAGTTACTTAATAAATCAACACTTCTTTTCAAAGTATAAATTCCTTATAGTTTTCAACATAATCAGAACATATTCCATAACAATTCTGTAACTCTAACATAGTGTAACTGGATAATTCTGGCAATACACAAATACAGTTTTTCGTAACTGGTTGACCTACCAACAACCAAATTTGACCTCTGCTTGTTAACACAAGCTTATCATTTTCATGCCAAAAATAATTAAGTTCATTTTTCTCATACAGTTTATGAAAAGCATTTAAATTTTTACAATGAATCCACATGCCATTTTTAGTTAAGAATTCATAATCAATTTTATATTGTGGTAAATCATGTCCAAGCCACCAAGCATCACCATTAAACCAAACATCTACCTCAACATCAAACCCCAATTGAAGGGCATGTTCTATATAAGTTGGATCATTTTCCAACTCAATAAGTCTTCCAGAAATATTTCCTCTATGGGATATTAGTAACATTATTCCTTAAATATAACTACTGTCATACAGTCCGTACACTTCTTTTCTACCATGCTATTCAACCAAAAACTTTGTAGGTCATCATCAGAAGTAGAAGGATCACCAACACAAGAAGTAATCGGTTTGTCTAATACAAACCCTAAAAAGTTTTTAATATTATCATATCGGTGATAATAATATGTTTTATAATTCTTAATATTAAGAATTTTGAAGAGTTTTTTAAATGCTTCTTCATTAAAATAAGATAAATGATGAATTTGATACATTATATTTTTATACTTTTCACTAATTTTTAACATAATGTCATTTTCATTTGGAACTTCTATTATTAGCTTGCCACCATGATCTAACATTTCATATAAATATTTAATTATATCAAGATTATTTAAATGTTCTAGTACATGAATCATAGTGATTACATTGTATTTGTTTTTAGAGTTTTTGAAAAAATTATCGTCTATTATTATTTTCAACTTATCACTACAATTTTTATGTATATCTTCAAAGTATTTGAGTCCATTTTCAACTATAGATTTTGATATCTCAACCGAATCCACAAAACAGTTATATTGACTGTTAAGCAGTAACGATAATATCTGCGTACCTGAACCAAAATCCATAATTTTAGTATCATTGTTTATTTTAATATTATAATCATCATTTATTCTTTTAATTACTCCCTTAGCAAGATTTAAATATCCTTGATATATTTGTTTATCTATTTTATTAAAAGTTTCTTTAATTTCTTTATTTTGGTTGTCATTTTCATAATGTTCCTTAAGATAATTATTGTTACTTAATTAAACATGCCCACATTCATTACATTTCACAACATTGAAGTTGTTAGATGTGTCGCCTCTTACTGTTTTATGAACAATATTAAACTTATCCAGCTTTTTTTCACATAATAAACAGATCATAGTTAATCCTATAAAATTGAAACTTTATTATTTATCTCTTTTAATTGTTGGTAAATTTCTTTGTAATATATGCCATCATGACTGCATATAACTATACAATCTTTTTTATTTTTTATTATTTCTGGATTTAAAACCATTAAATCAGTGCCGTATAATTTATAACCCTGCTTATTAATAGAATTATCTAAAACCCCTTTAATGTGTTTTGTTTTCAATCCATTGAAAAAATAAAACTGTGAAGTAACATGACTTCCAAAAATATAAGCATCACTAGAAACACTGGCATTTATTTTTTTTATATTTTCAATATGATACAATAAATTTTCCCCAAATTTATTACTAAGTTTTAAGTCTAAAGTCTTATTAAAACTATTATCTTTTTTAAGTTTGAAAAATATGGAATGATTATTATAATTTTTAACATCAACAACCGAAAAACCATTTGCGTTTGCTAAAAAATTTAATATTTCTTCATTTATAAAATAAGTATGTTCAAATTGAAGTATGTTGATGGGGGAGTACATGCTGTTTAAAAAATGTTCCATATGTGGAATTGACCCAACCATAATACCATCATCACGCAATAGTTCATGGCATTTTTTAAAAAATCCATGTGGATTATAAATATGCTCTAACAAGTGTGAATGAACTATTAGATCAACACTTTCAAATTGAAAAGACTCATCAAAAAAAGACTTAATAAAAATAACATTTTCAATTTCTAGACCTGGGTTCGGTTCTACAATATACCAATTCTTATAGCCTTTTGTTCTCGTCGCTATTTTTCCCGATGGGTCGCCAATTTCTAATATTGTTTTATTGTCTGTCAAATTTCCAATGAACTCAACCAGTTCAACATAATGGCCTTCCCAGGTCTTACCCACAATGTTTATGTTATGATTGTTAAAATATACTAAATTTTGGTCTAGTAGTTCTTTGATTTGCACTTCACCACAAACATTACATGCAGTAAAAGTCATATCTTCAACTATTTCTTCACGCTGATTTTCATTAACACCCATAAATACAGGCATCTTAATACCAAACAACCTTTCTAATTTTCCACCACACAACAAACACCCATTGCGAATTTGCATAATGTTTATTATAGTAATACTAGCTCAAAAAGGATGATAATGTACAAACATACAAATAACGTTAGTTTTCGTAAAGCAGATATAAAAGATGCTGGAAATCTATTAATTTTAAAAAATGATAGTCATTATTCAAGACATACTATAACATTTGCCAATTTAAGCACTCAAGAAAAGTGGATTGAAAGTATTAGCCAAGAAACCCATTGTCCTAGAAATCTTGTTCTAATAGCTTCAATTGAAGATGCAGAATTTGGAATTTTCAAATTATTCAATATTGATTGGCAAAGTCGTAGAGCAGAAGCTGGATGGGATATCTTTGAACAATTTCGTGGACAACACAAAGGTAAAAAATTAACAAAAGCAGGCGTCGATTTTGCTTTTAATATAATTAATCTAAGAAGATTAGACGCAGAAATACTAGCAAATAATGAAAGATCACTTAAATGTGCAATTAGTGCAGGATTTGAAGTGGAAGGTTGTCAGAAAAAAGCAATATTTAAAAATAATATATATATTGATAATTTAATGCTTGGAATAATTAAAGAGGAATAATATGAAACATAAATCTAAAGTAGACTACCCAGGTGGTTTTGATAAATTAACTAAAGACTTAGGCAATCTTCAATATGATACATTAGCTGAGTTCCTAACCGAACTATCTAATAAATTAGCTAAAGATTCCCAAGCTGACGCTGATCGTAAAAGACCACAACTTGCTAAACAACTGGCTTTTGCATCAAAATACATTGGCAATGCATGGAAACTATGCAAACCACACATGTAATTACCCTGGCTTTCTAAATAAAGATGCCAAAGGCTTAGGCTTGTAAGGGTGTGCAGGCTGTATCATGCTCATTTTACTAGCACCAGAATTACGAAATCCTGTTTTTGGTATAGAAGATGGAACAATTGGACAATCTTTAGGTCTTAAAACACCTTTTAGTTGAAGTTCATTAGCTAAAAAATATTCTTTAAAATTCATTAATATATATAGGATTTATTCCTATATTATTTAACAAGGAGCTTATTTATGAAGATTTTATGTTATGTCGTTGTATTTGCTATGGCATTTGCAGGGGGATGGTTTGGCCATCATTATTGGGAAAATCACCAAGCAGTAGCTGCAAAATGTCCATGCTGCACTCATTGTGCTTGCAACAAGGCTGATTGTAAGGGAAGTTGTTGCGCAGATAAGAAATGCTGTACAGATTGCGGTTGTACCGATGCTGGCTGTTGTGCAGCACCAGGACGTTGTAACAAGAAGTGAACTAGAGAGATTTGATTTTTTTAATGATCTCTGATGTGCTATGTCCTTCAACTAATGGGACATAGCACATTTCTTTTACAAAAGAAGACCCTGCCACTTCCTTATCAACCCAATCCGCCCCCTTAACCAAAACATCTGGTTTAATTGCCTCAATTAACTTAATTGGCGTATCTTCTTCAAACGAAACAACAAAATCTACACAATCTAATGCTGCCAATAACTTCATTCGTTCTGCCAAAGGCAAAATCGGACGAGAATCACCCTTTAACCTCTTGATACTAGCATCACTATTTACAGCTATAACTAATTTGTCACCTTTTGATTTAGCATATTCTAAAGTATGCAAATGACCACTATGAATTAAGTCAAAACACCCATTAGTACACGCTAACTTATAATTTCTATCTTTTAAAACTTCTAAATTCTTGATAATTTTACCAGTAGAATGGAAAGACCAGGGACCAAACATCCCACGCTGTTTTTGTTGAACATACATCAACCCACCATGAAATGCTATTTGCGCAGCTTCCTTAAGACTAAATTTGTATACTAAAGCTAAAGTCAACATACTCACAAAACAATCACCAGCACCAATAATATCCAATGGCTTTACTAAGTGATTTGGCCTATATTCAAAATATTCTGATTCCTCTTTCCCAACAATGCCATCCCCCTCTTGAGTAACTACCACCCCACGACAACCTAACTCTTTTTGAAAATAATCACATTGTAGCCTCCAATCTTTCAAACCACTTAAAGCTTCCGCTTCTTTAGCATTTGGTTTGAAAACAGTGCAACCCTTCCACTTTTCTAAAGGTGCTGCTTTAGGATCAACAATTGTTAAAGCTTTTGTATCAAAACAATTTAATTTAAAATTATTTGAAAATATTCCTTTATTATAATCTGAAAAAATTATAGCATTTGGCTCTGACTGAAAAGGAAGCCAATTTTTATACAATTCATTTTGAAAGTATTCTAATAAACTATTTTCTAAACCATACTGCGATTTTTCAATATCCCATCTATCAACTACTTGGAATCCCTTTTCATAAAACCTTCGTTTTCTTGGGATTCTATAAGGAGATGGTAAAAGCACATTGCCCCAACGAGCAATGCCATGATCTTTAATAATTTTGTATGATTCACCATCTGTAAATGTGAAAAGACGATTTACAACATTAAAATTGTTCAATTGATAACAAACATTGGCAGCACCACCAGGAAATCTTCTAAAAGGCTTGTCATCTCCAGAAAGCAAAATATTCACATTGGAACATTCAGGTGAAATTCGAGTTACCCTTACTTGGTAATCCTCGTCAATAACGCTATCACCTACAATGTGAATAAAAACTGATCTTGTCTTATCTTCTAAACAACTAACAAATCTTTGTAACAACTCCATACCATATAATAGTTATTTTCTTAATTCTCTAGAAGATATTTTCACAGGTTCAAAATCACTGGCAAACTTAATACTGCTTAATAATGTTTTAGACACCCCCTTAAAATCTTCTAATTTGCTAATAGTGCCATCACCCTTATGTCTTGGAAATACAAGCCATGTAATCCTCAACTTAATAAAATCTCTAACTACTTGTTCAAATTTTTCTTCTTTATAATGCCTACTCTCACATAAATCCTTCATAGTATCAAATCCACACACAAAAGTGACATTAGGTAAAATATTAGCTTTTTCTAAATAACGAGCATTATCAGTAATATACAAATTACCAAATGAAGGCTTACTTAATGACATTATTTGTTTATGTCGTTTCCAAACTTCATCTAAATCAATTGAAGGTTTATCAACATTGTTAAGAGAAATTTCTAAATCTATAGGAAATTTATATTTGGCATAAATATAATCAATAATAGCAATGTGCCCATTGTGCATAGGATTAAATGATCCACAAAATAAAAATTTGGGATATTTTAAAGCATTTTCATTGCCGAAACCTACTACTCCATGAAGCATATATCACCCCAATAAATTATAATTTATCCCTTGGCATAATCACACATTCGCTGCCATCCCAACAAACTTCATATTTTATATTATTGAATAATGATGGCATCTCTACTTCCATTATCTTAGAAATCTGGACATAAATTTCTCTAATAACCGCCTCTGCATGTTCATTAGCTCTTAAAACAATACAATTCCAAATTGCTCTTGCATTAGCACTCATGACTAAAATTGCCTCAGTCGCAATTGGCAATATATCTCTCGCCGCCCCACGAGCAGCTTTTCGTAACATTCGCTTACGCTCGCGTTCATCATAGCCTGAAAGTGTGCTAATGAATTTTTCATTATTTTTTAAGTCGTTTTCAATTAAAGCAAGCAACTCACAATAAGATTGTTGACTATCTTTAAGCTTTTTAGCGAATGCATTTGAACTTTCTTCGCTTAATTGGGCTAACGGAGGAATGCAAAATCCTGGTTCCCAAGTTCCTTCTTCCTCTTCTCTTTCAAAATCACAATAACGGGTGCTTAATTGTGAATACGCCCAACCAGTACGATGCCTCACTTGCTCGTGTGAATTTCCGCACCAAACAGGTCGTCCATTACGTCTAACGTAAAGAAGTCCATTAGGCACAGTTGCACAATAAATAACGCCATTATAAATAATATCAAAATAATGTTGTTTTTTATTGTGGTTAACCATCGGCTCGTTACGAACTTTGCAATAAGAAACAACATAGCCAATATGATTGTGTTTAATCAACCTTCCATTAAGCAAACGTGGTGATTCATGACGGCGATCTACTTTGCGAATGGTAGCCGAAAATCCACACTTTAAAGCTAATTCTTGTAAATCATCTGCTAATAACTTACTTATAGTGTAGCCTTCCCCAGAACCACGAATAGGATAAGAACCGTCTCCATTCATATGACAAGTAACTATTAACTTAAGAAGACTATTGTCTAATTTCTTAATTTTTAAAGGAATAGCTTTATTTAAACTTCCAGAGTAAGGTTTCAAATATTCATACAATGCCCGACCACCTGATATTCTAAATTGTTTGCAATTACTATATCCGCTATTCTTTATAGAATAAGGCAATCCTAATAATTTTATAGTTTCTTCAATGTCAGTGTAATATTTACTGTCATTATTTTGTGATATTACAACATTATATCCGCCGCCAGAACAGTGATCCAGTGACCCTTCAGATAACCAATAACCTATAAATTTTGCAAACGGTACAATTGGTAAATCACAACCATTACAAACTATATTTTTAACACCATATGTGCCATATTGATTTGCAACAGTTTGACATGAAATGTAATCTGGAATTGTGAAAAAACTAGGTAAATCGCCTTTCATGGGCAATGCATTTCTTTTAAATTTAACTTTTTTACCATATATTTCTTCAGCAGAACAAATTTCAAATTTACCTTCATGACTAGAACAATACATACGATGGTTTGGAGTAACTATTAAATCTACCATTTTAGATTTAATACCTATCATGCGACCTTCATATTTTTCGCGAATAATATTCGTTGCCAATTGATATTCAATTTCTCCCAAACTATTTTTTGTGCAAAATAATTCATCACCAGAAATATCACTCCAATATTTCCAACCATTTCCAGTCAATACTTCAGTTTTGTCGTCGTAACAAAATCCCCGTCCTGCACCTACTATTAAAAAACTCCAACATGGATGTTCACAAACGGAACCATGAGCAGGTCCAGGTTTAAATGTACCATCTTCATTCACACCTAATAAGTTTTGAATATACTTTTTATTAGTTTTACTTCCAGCTTTTTTTCCATAAGACATATAGCAAATTCTACCTGAAACTTCAACTAAACGCTCTGCATCCTTTACACCTTCAATCGGCGTAGGCCAAGTTAATTTTTCATCCTTTAAAAACTGATTAAGTCCCTCTTCAACAATTTGAGGACGAGCAATCAAATAAACTTTAGGCGCTTTGAGAATTCTCATTTTTACCCTTTAAACATTACCATGTTTTGCCACCAACATGATAAATTAAATTCAAGGGAAATGTCAAGGCAATTAGTCGTGCTTTTTGTGCTTCTTTTTGTGCTTCTTTTCCCCGTCGTCATCCCATCTGTCATACCAATCAGCGTTATCATCAACCCCAGCAATAAGACTAGGGAACATTCGTGTTGCAAGTGGTCCACCGAAAACAGGAAGAGAGAACACAGCAACAGATGCTGTGCTAGTCCCAACTTCGTTTAAATACCATTTTTTAAAGTTCATATTCCCCCTGGTGCCGCTCCACCACCCGCTGCTGCCGCTGCTGTTGCTTCCCACCCTTTACCAAGGATAGCGGCTAATTTCTTGATAGAAATGATATGAGTTTTACCCTCAACCTCTCCCTGATGTGCCCTTAATTGACCATCTTCACCACGAGTATATGCTCTTTCAAAGTTAGGAGATTTACTCTTAAAAAACTTAATTCTTACATACATGTCAGTGTCTTCTATAGGTTTTATAATCTGCCAAATCGCTTGATTATAAATAATTCCTTCTTCTTCTATCTCTATAGGTCCACTTTCAATGAAATCTGGCAATGAATTGCGGTCAATACCTAACTCTTGCCACATTCCATCAATGTAATTACCCTTCTTAGGTTCGTGCTTATCCTTAGAAGTTTTATGTAATTCAAGAAAGTGTTTAAAACTAAAATTCATATAATATATAAACATAGCGAGGGAATAAATATGCAACAGTCTCCAGGTTTTTCTTCTTTTAGACCATTGCTTGATAAATGGGATGAAAATATATTAAAAGAAAATAAGAAGAAAAAAGAGAAACAGGACAAAGTTAAGAATATAATTGACGGTAAAGGACTCATTATGTTCTTTCAAAGAAATGGTTCTTTTTATGGGGCACCTGAAGAAAGTCGTATTGTTTTTGCCAGAATGAAGAATCCAGACGATGACGACATGCCTGAAGATTGGGGTGATGACGCCAGCTTCAGTGCCTTTGACTTAGTAAAAGCATTGGGTGGAGATGGCGTTGAAAACCTATTCTCTTTGAAGGATTTGCCAGATATAGATATTATTACAAGAGATGAAATCGAGCATTCATTAATGAAATGCCCATGTGAAGATCAACCAGAATTGCCTGCACCAACATTAACCATTGAACCAATAAGTAAATTTGGAACTAAAGCAATAAATCTTAAGGATAGGAAATAATTAGTTAGCTGGGTAATCGTCCCGTTTGGACTTTTGTAGTTGGAGGGAGCCTTTTTGCGTTCGACGCAGATGGTGGCTTTCCTATGCCGTTATCGCAGTGGATGCAGAGGGTTGACCCTGCTGCTACGGGTTTATCGCACCAGGGGCACGGGTGTGTTGTTTCTTTGTCTTCGAGGAATTGTATCCATGTCTTCATATGCCCCCTTGGTGTTTAGTTATCATCAACAAATGCATTGTTCCTTCGTGTTAATCCATCCTTTAAATGATTTGAACACAATACTATATATAGCATTATGTTTGGAAAAGATGATGGAAAAAGAAAATGGCAGTGTTTTGTCTGTGGACGCGAACACGCGGACTTCGAAACATTTCGCACCCACATAGTCGAATCACACGAAGTTGGGAGAGAATACGTCCTGTGCCCACTAGGAAGGTGTGGTGCCCCTGTACGCGATATTAATCTTCATATGAAAGCTAAACACAACGGTGAATCAGTTCCATCCTATAATGGACCAGCAAGAGTCATTGTATGGAAAGATCAAAAAGGTAAAAAAGGTGTTGGTAAAAGCAAAAGACCTAAATTTCGACAAGGACATTTCATTAGTGTAAAAAATGGTGGTAAAGAATTTTATTACGAATCAAGCTATGAGTGCGAAGTCTTTGAATGTTTGGAACTTATACCAGAAGTTTGTCATTACGATGCGCAACCCTTTAAAACAGGTATTCCATACCTTTACAAAGGTGACCAACATCATTATTTCCCTGACATATCCATCCAATTTGCAGATGGGCATATCGAAATCT
>Ga0315277_10005225_pt1 | contig 17162 bp, 12 predicted proteins | sample YL17G05_15_MG_FD_203695 | JGI IMG/M metagenome (GOLD analysis project Ga0315277, IMG submission 203695) | Sediment microbial communities from Yellowstone Lake, YNP, Wyoming, USA - YL17G05_15 | ecosystem: Environmental > Aquatic > Freshwater > Lake > Sediment | place: USA: Wyoming | collected... | reverse complement strand
AGAAGGAACCCGAGATGTACCCGGAACTCATCGTGCGCATCGCCGGCTACAGTGCCCATTTCGTGGACCTGAACAAGAAGACCCAGGACACCATCATCGCCCGCAACGTGCAGGAGTTGGGCGGGTAGCGCGGTCGCCGACCGAGATAAGGGAGAAGCGCGGATCAAGCACGCCTTCCGCGCCTTGGGCAAGCGCTCATCCGGCTCTCTGGATGTCGCCGGTTTTCAGCCTGAGCGTCCGTCCCTCGACCGCCAGGAGAAGGTTTCCCTCGTCGTCCACACCTTGCATGATGCCCTCGATGTCCCCTTCCCAGCCCTGCGGATAATCCAGGAAGGAAAACGGGGGGCCGACTTTTACGATCTGCCCGATATAGGCGAGGTGTTGCCGGTACTCATGTATCCAGGCGCCACGGTCTCCCTTCAACCTGTCCTTGAGTACGCGCAGTAGCCCCGAGAGCAGTTCCTCGCAGCCCCAGATCCTTCCTTCCTCGATAAGGAGGGAAGTGGGGGGCAGCTTGGCGGGCATGTCCAGCTCGCCGGGGAGATAGCCGACGTTAAGACCGAGGCCGGTCACGATGTATTCCTTCTCTCCCACGCTATATGCCTCGGAGAGGATGCCCCCTACTTTGCCGTCGCCGTAGACCAGGTCGTTCGGCCACTTGAGGAGCGGTCCTTCTCCTCCTGACCTGACAATGGCGGCGCGCATGGAGAGGGAGACCAGCACGGCCGCTTCGAAACCGCCCAGGTCTTCCAGGACCAGGCTGACCATGAGGCTCTTGCCCGGAAGGTCCAGCCAGCTGCGCCCCATCCTGCCCCTGCCGCCGGTCTGGTGGCGTGCCGTGACCACCAACCCCGAGGATGCCCCGGCATCCAGGAGCCTCTTCGCCTCCAGGTTAGTGGAGTCGATGGTCTCGTATTCCCGCACGTCCCATTCCATATACTCGTTCCCTCTCACACCATGAAGCGCCGTTACCCCCGGCGGCCTGCCTGCGAACCCCCGCATGCAGCGCTTTCAACCCGGCTGAACGGCGAGCCCACGTCTTTCGGCGGCCTCTAGACAAATGTTCACACTCACTAAAGAAAAAATGCGCGTTTTCCCTTGACAACGCCGGGTTTTTCTTATAAAAATAGAGCAAACTCCAAAAGGGGGAGAAGCCCATGTACCCACTACAGATAAACCATACCACGGTTAGAGTCATCCCCAAAGAGGGGGAGATGCTGGTCCGAGTATTGCTCTTCGCCGCCCTCACGGGTATAGGCGCGCTCATACGCATCCCCACCTCCCCGGTGCCCGTGACCATGCAGGTCTTCTTCGTGCTGCTCTCCGGCATGGTGCTGGGACCGTTCTGGGGTTCGATGAGCCAGGTTCTCTACCTGTGCATGGGACTGTGCGGTGCGCCCTTCTTCGCCGCCCCGCCCTACGCAGGCCCGGCGGTGCTCTTCGGGCCGACGGGCGGCTACCTGTGGGGCTTCGTGCTGGCCGCCGGCACCGCCGGTTGGGTGAGCATGAAGTTCTCCTCAAGGCCGCGCTCGCAGACACGTATCCCGGGCCTGGGTTATGCGTGCGCCGGCATCGCGGGTATTGCCGCCATCTATACCGCCGGGACCGCCTGGCTGGGCGTCTGGTTGAGCATGCACGGGAGCAGTGTTTCCGCGGCCTTCGAACTGGGGGTCAAGCCCTTTATACTGATCGACCTGTTGAAGGCGGCGGCAGCCGCATCCCTGGCATGCGTGATTCCACGCAAGTGGTCTCAGAATGTATGATAGAGAAAACGGTAAGGTCCTCCGGCCGGTGATAACGGTTCGCAGCATCCTCAAGGATAGGGGCGACTCCGTACCCTGAATAAAGGGGTTGATATGGATAAGAAAAAGCCTCGTGTCAGCGTGACCGACACGACCCTCAGGGACGCGCACCAGTCCTTGTGGGCCACCCGCATGCGCCTGACCGACATCCTTCCCATCGCGGAGCGCATCGACGAGGTGGGCTATCACTCCGTCGAGGTCTGGGGCGGGGCCACCTTCGACGTGTGCATGCGTTACCTCAACGAGGACCCCTGGGACCGCCTGCACCGTCTGCGGGAGAGGTTCAAGCGCACCAAGCTGCAGATGCTGCTGCGCGGCCAGAACCTGGTCGCTTACCGCAACTTCGCCGACGACCTGGTGGAGGAGTTCATCAAGCGGGCGGTGGCGGGCGGCATGGATATCATCCGCATCTTCGACGCCCTTAACGACACCCGCAACATGCAGAAGCCCATCGAGGTGACCAAGCGCGAAGGCGCCCACGCCCAGGGGACCATCTGCTACACCATCAGCCCGGTACACGACATGGACCACTTCGTGGATACGGCCAAAACGCTGGTGGAGATGGGCTCGGATTCCATATGCATAAAGGACATGTCGGGCATCCTGGCTCCCTACGTGGCCTACGAACTGGTCAAGAGGCTCAAGGAGACGGTGGGGGTCCCCATACAACTGCATTCCCACGCCACCACCGGTATGGCCTCCAACTCCTACATCAAGGCCATCGAGGCGGGGGCGGACGTCATCGACTGCGCCGCCGCTCCCCTCTCCCTGTATACCAGCCAGCCCGCGGTGGAGAGCATGGTCGCCTCCTTCCAGGGCACCCCTTTCGAGATGGACCTGGACTTCAAAGCCATCCGCGACGTATCGGAGTACTTCGAGGTGATCTCCAAGAACCGCAAACTGATGGGGGTGGAGCAGCCGCTCATCGACGCTACCGTCATCTCCCACCAGATACCGGGCGGCATGGCCACCAACCTCATCGCGCAGCTGGAGCAGCAGAACGCCCTCGACCGCATGGAGGAGGTGCTGGAGGAGATCCCTATCGTGCGTGGGGACATGGGTTATCCGCCCCTGGTCACCCCCACCAGCCAGTTGGTGGGAACCCAGGCCGTCTTCAACGTCCTGCTGGGAGAGAGGTACAAGATCATCCCCCGCGAGATCGAGAATTACGTCAAGGGATATTATGGCAAACCTGCGGGTCCCATCAGTGAAGAGCTGAAGCGCAAGGCGCTCAAAGGAGAGGAGCCCATAACCTGCCGTCCGGCGGACATGCTCGAGCCCGAGCTGCCCAAGGCCAAGCGGGAGCTGGACCCCAGCCTGGTGGAAAAGGAGGAGGATTACATATCCTACGCCATCTTCCCGGACGTCGCCCTCAAGTTCTTCCAGTGGAGGTTGAACCCGGTCATCGACGACGAGGACGCTCCGCTCAAGCAGATGGAGAGGCGCGAGCGCATGTTCCTGGACGGGAGTTCCCTCGAGGAGCTGAGCGAGAGCCTGGCGACCATGGTCAGCGAGGGGGTCTCACAAGCGCTGCAGAACCTCAGCATCACCGTAAGCCTGGGCGGCGGCGCGGCCGGTGAGGGGATAGTCGCCGCTTCAGCTGCCCGCAGGGGTGCGGCTACCCAACAGGACAGGGAGGAGCTGGGCATGGTGCAGGTGCGCTCCCCCATGGTGGGCACCTTCTACAGGACTCCTACTCCGGGAGCTCCACCTTACGTCGAGGAGGGTGACAAGGTAGAGGAGGGCCAGACGCTCTGCCTCATCGAGGTGATGAAACTCTTCAACGAGATACCCTCCCCCACCGCGGGCCGCGTTAAGCGCATCCTGGTGGAGCACGGCGGGGGCGTGGAATACGACGAGATCGTCATGGAAATCGAGCCCCTGGGGGGTTAAGCGTTGTTTAAGCGCGTGCTCATCGCGAACCGTGGAGAGATAGCCCTGCGCATCCTGCGGGCCTGCCGGCTACTGGGCTTGGAAGCGGTGGGCGTTTATTCCAAGGCCGATGCCGACGCCCTGCACCTGCGCTTCGTTGACCAGAAGATATGCGTGGGGCCGCCCGCCAGCGGTGAATCGTACTTGAACATCCAGAATATAATAGGGGCGGCGGAGATCAGTAAAGCCGACGCCGTTCATCCCGGCTACGGTTTCCTGGCGGAGAATGAGGACTTCGCCCGCGCCTGCGCCGACTCAGGCCTGGTATTTATCGGGCCGAAGGCGGAGGCCATGGCGTTGATGGGCAACAAGGCCCGGGCCAGGGAGACCATGGTGGAAGCAGGGGTCCCCGTCCTGCCCGGGGTGACCTCCGACGACCTCGACGAGTCAACCGCCCTCAAGGTGGCGGACGAACTCGGTTTCCCCGTGCTCATCAAGGCCTCCCTGGGGGGTGGGGGCAAGGGGATGCGCATCGTCAACGACCGCCAGGAGCTCATCCGGGCGCTTCCCCTGGTGAAAGCTGAGGCCCGCCACGCCTTCGGCTCCGAGGAGATCTACCTGGAGAAGTTCCTGCGCAAGGCGCGTCACGTGGAGATACAGGTCCTGGGCGACGCGCACGGCAAGGTCGTGCACTTGAACGAGAGGGAATGCTCCATCCAGAGGAGGAACCAGAAACTGGTGGAGGAGGCGCCTTCCCCCGCGGTGACCCCGGAGCTGCGGGCCAGGATGGGAGAGGTGGCGGTGAAAGGCTCCGCGGCCATCGGCTACGACTCGGCGGGCACCATGGAGTTCCTCCTCGACGAAGAGGGAAACTACTATTTCATGGAGTTCAACGCCAGGGTGCAGGTGGAGCACCCCATCACCGAGATGATCACCGGCATCGACATCGTAGTGGAGCAGATGAAGAACGCCATGGGGCATCCCATGGCACTGGACCAGGAAAATATCAGCGTGAACGGCCACGCCGTGGAGTGCCGTATCAACGCCGAGGACCACCACCGCGACTTCCTGCCCACGCCGGGCATCATCGAGAAATGGGTGCCACCGGGAGGGCCGCACGTGCGCGTGGATACCCATTGCTACCAGGGTTACCATGTCTCCCCCAACTACGATTCCCTCCTGGCCAAGCTCATCGCGCACGGCCGCGACCGCGCGGAGGCGCTGCGCATCATGGAGCAGGCATTGCTCGAGTTCGAGATCGAGGGCGTGGAGACGCTCATCCCCTTCCACCTGCGCCTGCTCTCCAACCCCGACTTCATCGCCGGCGACTATCACACCCGCTGGGTAGAACAAGACATGTTCTAGGGGGTCAGCCGTTCAATCGACACGCTTGTCGCGAGGAGCGGAGCGACGTGGCGATCTGGCCAGGTGTCCACATCCGGATCTCAATCCTATAACTACGCAAGGCATCATACTCGAGACCGCTCTCCGTTGTTGTGACATAGGGGCATGATAAGGTAATGATGGCTTGAACCGGTCAGGAGCGGAGCGTCCGCTGTAAACCAGGATGGATATGCGTATGCGCGGCAGGCTGGAATACTTCATGATTGCCGGGGCTGCCGTGCTCTGGGGCACGGTGGGGGTGTTCCTCAGGTGGGTGGACCTGCCGGGTCAGGAATACTTCGTGGTGTTCATGCGCGCTACTATCAGCCTGGCTTTCCTCTCCGCGGTGATCTATATCGGTGGCAAACAGGACCAGCTCCGCCTGGGGAAGCATCCCGTCCTATTGCTCACCAGCGGCGTGCTCCTCACCTTCCACTGGGTGATGTTCTTGAAAGCTCTCAACAATCTCTCCATCGGGGATGCGGAGTTCATCACCTACCTGGCGCCGGTCCTCGTGGCCGTGCTCGCGCCGCTTCTTCTCAAGGAGAAACTGGAGGGGGCCACCGTGATGGCGTTGCTCCTGGCGCTCGCCGGCATGTACCTCATATCCCTGACCGGGCAGGCCGGCGAGTCAGGGCTGAAGAGCACCGGCCTGCTCTACGCCCTTATTGCCGCGATATCCTATGCTTTTCTGCTTATCATGTTGAAAAAGCTGCGGGAGGACACTCCTACCCTCACCATAACCTTCTACCAGACGGCGGTGAACGCCGCCCTGCTCCTGCCCTTCTGCGCTTTCCGTTATTTCCCCGTATCCACCCGGGGATGGGCTTCGCTCCTCATCCTGGGCACCGTGCATACCGCTTTGGCTGGCCTGGTCTACGTCTACGCGGTGAAGAAGGTCAAGGCCCAGCACGTAGGGGTCATCGCTTACCTCGAGCCCTTGAGCGCCATGGTCTTCGGACTGATCTTCCTAGGGGAACAGCCCGGATGGCAGGACCTGGCGGGTGGGTTACTGATCATCGCGGCGGGTGCGATGGTCCTGCGCCGCGGGCTCACAGAGACAAAGACCCCCTGAAACACGCACGGCTGTGCCGCAAATATGCCTGCTATATTGTCCTTTTTATAGCTTCAACAGCAATATAGCAATGTGGTGTGTACAGGAGGCTGGACTCTATTAAACACCTATGACGCAAACATTAGATCGTGTGTCGATTGAACGGCTGACCCCATCAGTAGATGGTGAGGTGCAGGTTGCCGTCTGCGGCCAGCTCCCATTCGCGCGTGGAGCTTTCCTTGTTCAGGGCAAGTTCGTAGAGGGCCTGGGCCATCCCCACCAGCATCAGGTGCAGGCAGGAGTTCTCAAGGGTAGCGCTCAGTTTATCCCCGTCCACCTCGAAAGCGGTGATGTTCCCCAGGCCGCGCAGCGCCGTCAGCGATCGGAAGGAGGTTGCCAGTGCCTGCAATTCTTCGGCATTGACCCTGGAGCGTACGTATCTCCTCTGGGCCTCGATCGCCGCCTCCACCACGGGCTGCCCATGGTGTGCCTCGAGGTCGTCCAGGATCGCTTCGAGCGAGAGCGGGCCCATGATGGCCACCCTCCTCCCGGTGTCCGTCGCGGTGATAACGCCCTCCTTCAGGTTCCAGCTGTAGCGGGATATCTCCAGTGGGACGCCGCATTCCGGGCAGCGTTTGTACTCCAACTGCCCGGGCTTGAACTCGTAGCGTTTCCTCTTCAGCCTCTCCGTTAATTGCATGGGATGTTCCCCAGGGAAGATGGTCACACGGATGGTGTTTTCCCCTAGCCCTTCATACTTCGCCCTCATGTCGTATCCCTCGAAGGCTTCCACCGTTCCCAGGGTGTCCGCCACCCACAGGGGTACCGAGTAGGGGTTGTGTATGACCTGGGTCCGCCAGGGATAGTCCTCTCCCCGGTCCCATTTCTCGCTGAGGGACTGGCTGCCATAGCCGTAGACGCCGCCCATGTCCCTGATCCTCTCGTTGAGCTCCCTCCTTAACTTGGTAAAGGTTTCCACGAAGGTCCGGCTGTAAGGAGAGCCATCCTCCCTTATATCCAGCTCGCCGAGGAGGTTCACGTTCCTCACCTCGAAGGGGAAGCTCCGCTCCATGAACCTCCTCGTCTCCAGGCGCCTGCTCTCGATGACCACGGGCTCGATGGGTTCTCCTATGAGCTCCTCGATCCCCTTGAACATGTTGTCGATGGTGTTGGATTCGAAGAGGACCATGCGGTTGCGGGGCGAGTTGGCTAGGCTTATCACGCCGTTGTTCTCCCAGCGCAGGTCCCTCCCGATAATCACGGGTATCCCGCAGGCATCGCATCTCTCTACTCCGGCCATGTCCTTCCTTCCCTGCGGCCTTCAGCCCTCAACATGCTTCGGCACCTGCCCCTTATCAAATATATCGCCCTCGTCCCGAAAGGCTTGAGTGTGGGGTATATCCTGCGGCGCCCTAGCCCCGACCCGTAGACCGTCCGGCGCACCCAGCGAGGCATGCGCCATTCACAAACTGATTCTTATTCTAAGGTCCCCGTCGTCCGCCAGCTCCCATTCGCAGGCAAGATCTTCGGTCCCATAGACTATCTCCACCATGGCCTGGGTGGTGCCCACCATCAAGAGGTGCAGGCAGGCATTCTCGAGGGTCACCTCAAGGGATTTCCTGTCGCCCTCGAAGCGGTTGAGGTTCCCAAGGCCCCGCGAGGCGATGAGGCGCCGGAAGGAGAGGGCGTCCTTCTTCCAGCTCTCCTCTTTCATGTGTTCCTTTATATAGTGCTTCTGGGCTGAGATCACGGCCTCGGGTATGGCCTCGCCCAGTTCGGCTTCCAGGTCACCGAGGATGGCGTCCAAGGAGCCGGGTCCGAATATGGCCATCCTTCTCCCGCTTTCGAGGTCGGTGATAGTCCCCGCGTCCAGGTCCCACCTGCAGCGATATACCTCCTCCGGGATGCCGCATAACGGGCAACGCTCGTACTGGATGTCCCCCGGCTTGAAGTCGTACTTCTGCCTCTGCAATCGCTCGGTGAGCTCGATGGGGTGGCTGCCCGGAAAAGAAGTCACCCTGTAGGTACCCTCGCCGATCTCCTCGTACTCCACCCGCAGGTCGCGGCCCTCAACCGCTTCCACCGAGCCCAACATGTCCGCCGCGTAGAGCGGCAGGGAATAAGGGTGGCGGATTATCTGGGTACGCCACGGGTAGTGCTCTCCCGTCTCCCAGCCCTCGCCCAGGGAGATATCCCCGTAGCCGTAGGCCCTGCCTATGTTGTTGACGTTCACGTTCAGTTCCCTCGCCGCCTCCGCTATTCTCAGTTCTTCAGCGGAATCCAAGGGCAGGTTCCCATCCCGCATCCCTTCCCTGGTCTTTTCCGAGGCCTCTCTTAAACTGCCTGAATAGATCCTCTCCATATATCTCCTGGTCTCGCGCCGCCGGCTCTCGATGACCATATGCTCGATGGGTATCCCGAGCAGCTCCTTTATCCCCCCGAAGAGGTTGTCGATGTTCTCCGACTCGTAGAAGACCATGCGGTTTCTGGGGGACATAGCCAGGGTGATGACCCCGTTTCCCTCCCACCTGTGGCCGCTGCTGACCATCAGGGGCACGCCGCATCTCACACACGATTCTATCCCGTTCATCCAACCCACCTCATCTAAACGCTTCCCGGATACAGCGACTACTTAATGACTTATCGCCCTATTATCCAGCAGGCTGAAGTATCGGCTCGTCCGACCTCCTGTCGGGGGACTAACTAACGGTCGTCCTGTAGTGGGTCACACTGAACGGCGGCCCGCGGTCAGATAAGAATGGTGAACTCGGAGTCGCCGTCCTCGCTTATCTTCCATTCGCAGGTGGAGCTCTCCTGGTTCATGGCGCTTTCGTATATGGCCTGGGCCATACCCAACACCAGCAGCGGCATGCAGGAGTTCTGGATGCGCACGCTGAGGTGTTTTTCGTCCGCCTCGAACCATGTGATGTTGCCCAGGCCGCGCAGGGCGGTCAGCCGGTTGAAGGTCGCGCCGCCCCTCCTCCACTGTCCGCCCTCTACCCTCGATCTCACGTAACGCCTCTGGGCTTCCACCACCGCTTCCGGTATTGACCCGCCCAGCTCCGATTCCAGATCTTGGAGTACAGCGTCCATGGCATAGGGGCCAATCAGCGCCATCCTCCTCCCCGACTCGGGGTCGTGGACGGTTCCCTCCTCCAGGTCCCATGCCAGGTGGGTCACCTCCAGCGGTATCCCGCACCTCCCGCAACGCTCGTATCTTATCTCGCCGGGCTTGAAATCGTACCGTCTTCGCTTGAGCCATTCCTTGAACTCTACGGGATGTTGGCTGGGATAAGCGGTGTACTCGTACGTATCCTCGTCCAGCTGCTCGTATCTCACCCAGTGGTCCCGGCCCTCGAAGGCCTCCACCGACGCCAGGGACTCCGCGGCGAAGAACAATACAGAGTGAGGGTTGCGCATGATGTTTACACGCCAGGGATGCTGGTCCCCGTTCTCCCACAGGGGGCCCAGTTCGACATCCCCATATCCATAGACCCTTCCGATATCGAAGACCTGCCTGGTGATGTACTTGCCCAGTGGATTGCGTATCATCTTCACCACGTGCCGTACCATGAATACATCGCCAAGCCTCTCGTTGACCGAGATGAGGGGCTTTCTCATCCAGGCCGGGAAACTGTTCTCGATGTATCTCTTGACCTCTCGCCGCCTGCTCTCGATCACGATGTGTTCGATGTTCATACCGATGAGTTCCTCGATGCCCTTGAAGAGGTTGTCGACTATCTTGGATTCGTAAAGGGCCACGCGATTATGCGGGGACTTTTTAAGTGAGATGACGCCGTTGTTTTCCCACTTGAATTCCCGGCTGACCATGAGGGGGACTCCGCACTCCCCGCACAGTTCCTTCTTTTTCATCTACTGTTACCTCCAAGCTTACCAAGGTTGTCGCCATGGTTTTTCGCCCTGAACCGAGCATACCTTGAGCTTTTCTCGGGAATAGGTCGTCTTATATCCCCTGGCGGGAAGCAGGGAAGGACGTTTAACGTCACGAGAACTCCTCCCGGATGCTTAGATAGATGTGCCGCAAACCCGGGGGTTCCCACCATGCCGGACTCAGGAGTTGCCCTTCATGGCCGGGGATTCCACGGGGGCCATCGCTTTCTGGCCCCTGACGGTCACCGTCAGGTCCCCGTCCTCGGCCAGTTCCCACTCGCAGGTGGAGGTCTCCTTGCGCATGGCCATCTCGAAGAGTCCCTGCACCGTCCCCACCATGAGCAGGGGCATGCAGGCGTTCTCGAAGGTCACCGTGAGGCAGTCCCGGTCGCCCTCGAACTGCACCAGGTTTCCCAGGCCGCGCAGGGCACTCATACGGTTGAAAGCGACCATATCCTGTTTCCACATCTCCTCGCTCATAGTGGAGCGCAGGTGACGCCGCAGAGCCTCGATCACCGTCTCCTGCACACTCTCCCCCAGTTCCTCCATCAGGTCATCGAGGACGGAGTCCACCGCCCAGGGACCGAAGATAGCCATCCTCCTCTGCGTCACGGGGTCGTATATAGTCCCGTGTTCCAGGTCCCACTTGCAGCGCGCTACCTCAGCGGGGACATCGCATTGCGAGCAGCGCTCGTAGCGGATCTCCCCAGGCTTGAACGGGTAGCGCCTCTTCTTCAGTCTCTCCTTGAGCTCGATGGGGTGACTGCCCGGATAGGCGGTGACCTCGTAGATGTTCTCCGCAATCTCCTTGTACTCTACCCGCATGTCGGTTTGCTCGAAGGCCTCCACCGAACCCATCATCTCCGCGGGGTAGAGATACATGGACCAGGGGTTGACTATCACCTGGGTGCGCCAGGGATAGTGCTCGCCTCTCTCCCACAGGGTGCTGAACTTTATCTCGCCGTATCCGTAAACCAGGGCCATCTCGTTCACCTGCAGGTTGTAACCCCTGCGCATCTCCACCAGTTCCGCCATGTTGGAGACCGGGTCGAAGTGCTGCATCGCCTCTATCTCCGCGGGGAAACTCCGCTCGATATACTTCCTCACATCCCGGCGCCTGCTCTCGGTGACTATATGCCAGACTTCCGTTCCTATGAGCTCCTCTATCCCCTTGAAGAGGTTATCGATGATGCCGGATTCGTAAAAGACCACGCGGTTGGTGGGAGACATGGCCAGGGAAATAACGCCGTTGTCCTCCCAGCGCTGGCCGGCGCTGATCATCAACGGGACCCCGCATTCCCGGCATACCTCTATCCCGGACACGACACCCTCCTTCGACTAACGGATACGGTCTTAATATCTTTTCGCCTCGATCCACCTCCCACTTGAGACATGATTCCCCCGTATGTTTGGTATAGGCAGGAGGGTGGCCGGGCTCGAACATCCTATTATCTTCCATGAGTTACCATACTATTTGAGATCCGAGACCTTAAATCCATGCAGACCTTGCATAGTGATCGTTCACGATATGAATGATTCTTCATGCCAGGTGTCGACATCATATCCTGGCAATCGAACCGAGGTAATGTAGTCGGACCTCGATAACGAGGGCTATTCAACCCGGGATCTTGTGTCTGCCGGCGCTCTTCCGTCAGGGTGTCGAGCTGTTCTCCAGCATAAAGTCGATGATGGGGGCGAAGGCTTCGTTCTCCCGCAGGGACGGCCGGTCGGCGGCGGCGGTGAGCATATCGATGTGGTTGTAGCCCTCCAGGACCAGGCGCTCTCCCGGAGGCGTGCCCTGCGAGAAGGGATTGAGGTTGCTCCCGGCCATGATCTCGAGCTGGGGCAGTTCGCGCGCGCGCGCGGCATGGAGATAATTAAGCCCGTATTCCGGCGCGAAGGGGAAGAGCAGCGCCATCATGTCCACCATGAGGCGCGTGGTGAAATACCACTCGATGAGGTTGGAGGAGCCTTTGTACACCACCTGGGACACGTCCCGGATATCCGAGACCTCCTCGATCATAGTGGTGTAGGTGAGGGAACCCTGCGTATCCTTGTACTCCGGGTCGGAAGCCCGGCCGACCTGATCGAAGTCGACCCATCCGTAGAGCGGCCCCTTACCCAGCTCGAAATAGGAGGGCCCGGCATCATTGGCGATGAAGAGGCCATCCAGTCTGATGAACGAACCCAGCATATCGCCCAGGAGCGGTATCTGCGCCAGGTCTCCGGGCAGGGGGAAATCCTTGCGCACTACGGCCCCGCCCGCGAGAAAGCCCATGCTGGCCTGAACGATCTTCACCGGCATGAAATTGTCGTCGAGGATCACTCCCAGCAGGGCTTCGTTGGTGTAGCGGAAATCGGTGATGTCCGGAACGTGGACCAGGAAGTGGTCTAGGGAGCGGGAATGCAGCATCTTGAGCATGAGGTCGACGAGCTCCGTCCCGGGGACCTTGTTTATGAGCGTAGATTCCTCCTCCGGCCTCTGGTCAGCCTCCATGGCGGCGAGTTCCATCATTATGGGCGCATCGGGTGTCAGGAGAGGGAAGATACGTGGCACGGTACCATTGCGCAGGCCCTGTACGAGTTCCGCGTAATAGGCCTCCATGCCGTCATCGTCGGTTTCGGCTGGTGGCTCTTCTGGTAACGCTTCCGCGGCTGGCTCCATCATCCCCATGGTCAGGGAAAGAGCCCCGTCCAGCCCCACCAGCCCGGCGCAGTTCCTGTAACCGGCGTCGTCCAGGGTCGCCGGGTCGCCGTCGAAATCCCACGCGGCGAAGATGTGGGCCAGGGGCCCGCCCAGCGAGTGCCCGCCTACGAAGACCTTGCTGCGGCGCACCTCGGGGTCGGGGATCATGGTGGTGATGACCTTGTAGACGTCTTCCATCACCAGCTTCATGCCGAACTCCGAGAGGTAAGGCGCAGACGCGTCGTCGAGGAAGCCGCCGAAAGTCTTGCCGCCTACTGGGATGTTGTTGTTGTAGTAATCGATGGCAAGGTCCGCATCGCCCGCTCCTTCCGCCGCGTTCAAGCCAGCCAGGTCCTCGAGCCGGTTGGGACGGCGTTCCACCGCCCATACCTCGATGTTCGATCCTTCCAGCATGGCCATGTACACCATCTGCCGGCCCAGGTACCAGAAGGCGTTGCTGCCACAGTAGAACCCGGGCATGACCACCAGGACGGCATCGGCAGCGGCGGGATCATCGCCTGCCGAGCGGGAACGGAAGCGAAGGAAGTTTATATCGTCGGCGACCTCAGGCGGCACGCCGTTGTCCCGGGGTGCCGGCGAGTAGATGGAAACCTCTTCGACCGAGACCACCGCATCCACCTCCTCCTGCGTCCAGGCGCTCTCCACCGGCGGGTAGGGTTCCTCGGGAACCGGCCCGCCGGGCGTGTAGCAGCCCGCCAACAGGATGAGCAGGGCGATGATCAGGAAAGATACGAGGTTGAGGATATACCTCTTCATGGTAGGCCCCCTTTGCTACCGGCTCCCCCTTTTTGTACTCCTACAATCTTAACACACGGCTCAGCGCTTCACTCTGATGGTCAGGTTCAGGTCGCCGTCTTTGGATAGCTCCCACTCGCAGGAGGAGCTCTCCGCGCGGTAGGCCATCTCCACTAGGGCCTGGATGGTCCCGATTATCGGCAGGTAGAGGCAGGAGTTCTCGATGACCATGTCCAGGTGGTCACGGTCACCCTCGAAGTGGACGATGTTCCCCAAGCCGCGTACGGCTAACATCTGTTGGAAAGTAAGGCCGTCCCGGTTCCAGTCGTCCACTCCCCATGCCTTCCTGATATAGCGCCGTGTGGCCTCGATGACCGTATCAGGGATAGCATCTCCCAACTCCATCTCCAGGTCGTCGCAGATGGAATCCACGGAGAAGGGGCCGAAGATAGCCATCCTCCTTCCCGTTTCCTGATCGGTTATGGTGCCCCTGTCCAGGTCCCAGAAGCGTCTGGATACGGTCAATGGGATACCGCATTCGGGGCAGCGCTCGTAGGTTATTTCGCCCGGCTTGAAGTCGTAGCGCCTCCGCTTGAGCCTCTCCTTGAGCTCCAGGGAGTGTTCACCCGGGTAGACCTCGGTCCTGTATGCCTCCTCGCCGGTACGCTCGTACTTCACCTGCATATCGACCCCTTCGAAGGCCTCCACCGAGCCCAGGTTGTCGGCAGCCATGAAGAGGATCGAGTAGGGGTCTCGTACCAGTTGGACCCGCCAGGGAGAATCTTCACCGCGCTCCCACAATTCGCTCAACCTCTGATCCCCATACCCATAGTTCTTGGCAATATCGATGATGCTCTGGGTGATGACCTTCATTGTGGCGAACAGCGTCTCTTTCTCCTCCGGTGACATCTTAGAGATGCGATCCTCCAGGCTCGATTCCTTGCTGTCTATTATCTTGCGCACTTCCGGGGGGAAGGCCCTTTCGATATATCTCTTCGTCTCGCGGCATCTGCTCTCGATGACGATGTGTTCTATGGGCATGCCGATGAGTTCCTCGATACCCTGGAATAGGTTATCGATGGTTTCTGACTCGAAGAGGACCATGCGGTTCCTGGGTGAGGAGGTGAGGGATATGACCCCGTTGTTCTCCCACTTGAGCCCACTGCTGACCATGGTGGGAACACCGCACTTTTCACATACTTCTACCATCTCAGAGCCCTTTCTCGAACAGCCCCGTTAAACGGCTCTATACATTGATTCTCGGCGTATCGGGATCACCCTTTTATATAGTAGGGATACAACCAGGCGATCTTATTGATCTCCTGAAAAAATAGATGCGCGTCTCGGAGCCTGGCACTTGTACGTCTGGAATCTAAAACTGATACGATCAGCGTTTTACACTGATGGTCAGGTTCAGGTCGCCGTCATCCGCCAGCTCCCACTCGCAGCTGGAGCCCTCCACCCGGTAGGCCATCTCCACCAGGGCCTGAATGGTCCCGATTATAGGCAGGTGGAGGCAGGAGTTCTCGATCTTCATGGTCAGGTGGTTGCGGTCGCCCTCGAACTCCACCTGGTTGCCGAGGCCTCGCAGGCCTATCATCTTTTGGAAGGTCGCGCCGGACCTGTTCCATCTCTCCACGCCCCATGCCGACTTGATATATCTCCTCTGAGCCTCGATGACCGTCTCGGGGATGGCCGCGCCCAGTTCCGCCTCCAGGTCATCAAATATGGAGTCGATGGAAAAGGGCCCGAAGACGGCCATCCTCCAGCCCGTGTCCGGGTTGGTATAGGTCCCTTCCCCGAGGTCATATTCGAGTTTCGCCACTTCCTGCGGTACACCGCAGCCCGGGCATCGCTCGTAGACGATATCGCCGGGTTTCAGGTCGTAACGCCTCTTCTTCAGTCTCTCCCCCAGATCGATGGGGTGCTCGTTAGGATATACCTGGATGCGGTAGGTGTTCTCTCCCATATCCTCCCATCTGACCCACATGTCGGACTTTTCGAAAACCTCCCCCGATCCCAGGTTATCGGCGGCGACGAAAAGCAGCGAATAGGGATTGCGGTATATCTGCGAGCGCCAGGGGTAGTCATCGCCACTGTCCCAGGAGTCGCCGAGCCTCTCGTCGCCGTACCCGTAGATCCTGCTGAGGTTGATCATGTTCTGGGTGACCGCCTTGACGATGGCGAGGTTGGCCTGCCTCTCCTCCGGCGTCATAACGTCCCCCCCGCCTTCTGTCCCCCTCCATTGCTCGGGCATGAAACCGCTCATCTCCGGGGTGAGGAGGCGCTCGATATATCGCCTGGTGTCGCGGGACTTGCTCTCGATCACTATATTCCTTATCGAGAATCCTATCAGTTCCTCGATCCCCTTGAACAACCGGTCAATGCTTTCTGATTCGAAAAAGACCATGCGGCCTCTGGGGGATCTCTTCAGGGTGATGGCTCCGTTTGCGTCCCAGCTCAATTCCTCGCTTATCGTGAGGGGGGTGCCGCAGACATCGCACTGTTGTATCCCGATCACGCCCTTCCTCCTTGTCTCCGATGTGCCGTCTGCCTATCTTAACCCGCATTTCTCATATAGAACCTCAAAGGAACCATAGCTTGTATTGCTGAAATATCTATCAGAACAGCAACAACAGCAATGCTGGAGGGGTAAACATGGGGAACCTTGCGGGTGAAGCGGAAAACGCGGGTCTGAAGCTCCATTTCGACCGCCATCTGAGGCTGGAATTTCGCGGTGCCAAGGTCACCACCGACGCCGGGCTCCTGGCAGTGCGGGAGCTTGACGGGGCTCTGGGGCTCACCGATATGGCGGGGGTGATGATCAAGGACGCGAGGACGGGCAGGAACATCAGGCACCAGATGACGGGGCTGCTGCGCCAATCCGTCTACGCCAGGCTGGCCGGCTATGAGGACGTCAACGACCATGAGCGACTGTTCCGGGATCCCGCCATGCGAGCGGTGATTGGCAAGAAGGCACTCGAGCACAACGCAGCGAGCCAACAGACCGTATCCCGCTTCGAGACCGAGACCCTGGCCACGGAGGAGAACATAGGCGCGCTTGCCGCCATCAACCACGCCTGGGTGGCCAGGGCGATGCGCGTTACCAAGGGCAAGAAGGTCATCTTAGACATGGACTCGTCGGAGTCCCCGGTGCACGGGAATCAGGAGGGATCGGCCTACAACGGCCACTTCTGCTCCCGTTGCTACCATCCCCTCTTCTGCTTCAATCAATACGGCGATTGTGAAGGGGCAACCTTGAGGCCTGGCAACGTCCACTCCGCCGACGGGTGGCGGGACCTGCTGGAGCCCATCGTCGACAGATACAGGGCCTTAGGCAAGAGAATCTACTTCCGCGGAGACGCAGCCTTTGCCTCCCCGGACGTCTATGAATACCTAGAGGACAGCAAGATCCTCTACGCCATGCGGATCAAGGCCAACAGCCGGCTCTACGAAAACGTAGATCACCTCTTGACCCGCCCGGTGGGAAGGCCCTCCGTAAAACCCAAGGTACTCTACCATGACTTCAGCTACCGAGCTGGCTCCTGGGACAGGTCCAGGAGGGTAATCGCCAAGATAGAGTGGCATTCTCGCGAGCTCTTCCCCAGGGTGGGGTTCATCGTCACCAACTTAAGCAAGGTAGCGAAGAACATGGTGAGATTCTACAACAAGCGTGGCTTATGCGAGCAGCATATCAAGGAGGGCAAAGGTGCCCTCT
>Ga0315277_10005224_pt1 | contig 17163 bp, 13 predicted proteins | sample YL17G05_15_MG_FD_203695 | JGI IMG/M metagenome (GOLD analysis project Ga0315277, IMG submission 203695) | Sediment microbial communities from Yellowstone Lake, YNP, Wyoming, USA - YL17G05_15 | ecosystem: Environmental > Aquatic > Freshwater > Lake > Sediment | place: USA: Wyoming | collected... | reverse complement strand
TGGAGCCCTGACGGAAGGAAAATCCTATTCCTCTCAGACATGAAGAAACGAGAGAAGGACGAGAGCGACGCGAAGGTCCTCAAGCGTATCGTGTACAGACTCAACCAAGAAGGCTATTTCCACGACAAGAGGACCCATCTCTATTCGATCAAGCGGGACGGAGGAAAATCCACTCAGCTGACGAAGGGAGAGTACGATGTCATCAGCTACTCAATATCCAAAGACGGAAGCAAGGTGGCCTTCGTCACCAACATGACCGAAGAGGCCGACTACACATTCGTGAGAGACATCCATGTGATGCCGATCGCAGGCGGGAAAGCAACCAAAGTCACGGAAAGTCAAGGCCCGATTCAGACACCAAGTTGGTCTCCAGACGGGAAGAAGATCGCTTATCGAGGGCACAACCTTCGCAGGAGACTGGCAACGAACACCGGAATTTGGGTTGTCGACTCCAAAGGAGGATCCACAGTTGAACTGACGAAGAAGTTCGACAGGGGCGTTGGAAACCATTTGGGCTCGGACTCACGGATGAATTCGCCTGACCCCAGTCCCATGTGGGATCCGGAAGGGAAGTGGCTGTATTTCCTCGCCACCTACGGAGGCGAATGCCCCATCTACAAGGTGAAAGCTGAAGGCGGCGAAGTGACCCCCATAACGAAAGGAGAACTAAGCGTAGAAGGGTTCAGCTTCTCAAAAGATGGAAAAGTACTGGCCTATACTTGCATGAGTGCACTTAGCCTTGCTGAGCTTCATGTGAGAGAGGGTGAAGTCGAGAAAAAGGTCACAAGCTTCAACGACGACTTTCTCGCAAAGCTTGAGTTGAGTGCTCCTGAGCGTTTCTCGTTTAAGGCTAGCGACGGGATCGAAGTCGAAGGCTGGGTCATGAAACCTCAACGAAGCCACAACCTCCCCGTTCCGACAGTAGTGGAGATTCATGGAGGACCGAGAACAGCCTACGGATGCTGCTTCATGTTGGAGTTCCAGTTGCTGGCCGCCGCTGGATTCTCGGTAGTATTCACCAATCCTAGGGGAAGCGCGGGCTACAGCGAAGACTTCGCAGCGACAATACCGAAGAACTACGGAGACCGAGACTTCAAAGACATAATGGAGGCAGTGGACCACCTTATTGAAGCGGGCATCGCGGACAAGACCCGGCTCGGAGTGACTGGAGGATCATATGGAGGGTACATGACAAACTGGATAGTCGGACACACGGACAGGTTCAAGGCAGCGGTGACCCAGCGATCAATCAGCAACTGGGTCAGCTTCTTCGGAAGCAGCGACATAGGCTACTACTTCGCGGAAGAAGAGGTGGGAAGCGTGCCCTGGAAGAACCTTCAACACTACATTGACAATTCACCGATAACGTACGTTGAGAGAATCAAGACGCCTCTCCTGATAATACACTCAGAGGAAGACTACCGCTGCCCGATAGAACAGGGAGAACAGCTCTTCGTAGCACTCAAGAAACTACGCAAGGAGACAACGATGGTCAGGTTCCCAGGGGAGAACCACGAACTCTCAAGAAGCGGAAAACCCAAACACAGGATAGAGCGGCTGAACCACATAGTCAACTGGTTCAAAGATCACTTCTAAAAGCCCAAATCGCGCAGAATGCCAACGGCCCTCCATCGTGTTCATTAGTCGGAATGCCGAGACCTACAGGACTGCGGCAGGGAGAGTAAATGGCTTACAAGGCATTGCGAGCTGCCCGAGGCGGCATCCCCGGAGGAAGGGACGCGATGCGGATGATGCAGAAGATGGGGATGCAGGTCAACGAGATCGAAGGAGCTAGGGAAGTGGTCATCATAACCAATGACAAGCGAATCATCATAGAGGAGCCCAGTGTATCCGCAATCACCCTTCAAGGCCAACAGGTCTATCAGGTGACTGGAGGAAAGCAACGAGAGGAGCCACTGGTCAAGCCTGAAGTCGCATCAGAGGACGATGCTCGATTGGTTTCGGAGCAGGCGGGCGTGAGCCTAGATGAGGCTAGAGTGGCGCTGAAGGCTGCTGACGGAGACTTGGCCAAAGCCATAGTCGAATTGAAGAAGAAGATCCAAGCTTAGCACCCCCTTTTTTCACATCGTTTTTTGTAATCGGAGTAAACAGTTAATTAGAGGCCACGGCATCATACGCGAGAGCCGTCAAGAAGGAACGCACTGAGAAAAATGAGATGAGTGAGATGTCTTCCAAGAGCACAAACCCTCAGCTGAAGAAGGCTGTTGCTGACCTTAAGAGAGTCTCGAGAAAGAACAAGGTCAAGATTTGGGAGACTGTGGCCGAGCTTCTTAGCAAGTCTAGGAGATCGAGAATAGCGGTAAATGTCGGGCAGATCGAAAGGCACACATCAAAGGGAGATGTAGTAGCGGTTCCCGGGGTGGTTCTGGGATCGGGAACCATCAAGAGCGACGTGACCATAGCCGCACACAAGTTCACGGACCAAGCCAAGGACAAGATTGTGAAAGCTGGAGGACAATGCCTCTCGCTAGTGGAGCTGGCTGAGAAATACCCGAAGGGCTCGGGCGTCAGAATTCTTAGATAGTCCAATCAGTTCGAGCGAGTCGACTAACATTCAGGACGTTTGGGCAAGTTCTGCTCTGTCTATCCAACCGAACTTGCGTTGAAGAGTCTTCGAATAGTATTTCTTCCAGTCGTAGTCCACTCTTCTTCCCCATTCCGCGTACGTTCTTGGGTCTATGTAACTTCTGAGAGACGTGCCTAAGTTGTAGTCTCGTGTATCTCTCAATAACCTGATTCTTATCGACAAGGTTCCTGCTTGCTTCTTTCTTCCCTTTCTCCTGAGTTCCTTGAGGCGCTGCAGCTTCTTAGCCATTGATTCATTCCAGTTCTTGGGGAGCTTTCGTTTGTGGTTACATTCGATCGCGGCTTGGAGGTTTGCCATAGTGGCAACGCTCTTTTTGAGGAGTTCTTCGTCCTCAGCCTTCACCTCAGCCTTGTCCAAGCAGTCTTTCACCACTTTGGTGGCGTGATAGGTTCGGAAGACTTTCGCTGTCAGTCCAGGCATTACTTCATCTAGGAAGGCGTTGACTTTCTCCGATCGGATACCTTCAAAGAGAAGTGACTTCCTCTTCGTCCCTTTCCATTCCTTCAGGCTCTCCACAACCTGAGAAGGAGGTTTGATTGTCTTGAGCCATCTCACGGAGTCCTTTCCCAAGAAGTCGAAGGTTACCTCTCCGTCGCCAGATATCTTGACGTGCTCAGACCGCAGCGTCGTTGCGCCAACTGTGTCCGCTTCATCCTCATCCTTTTCGTCACCAACCCTCATCTTCAGATTGTCTATCAGATAGCATACAGTGGCGATTTTTCTTCTCATTGGATCCGAGGATCCCAAGTTCTGCTCAGTGTGGCGTCTGACTTTCTCAAGCTTCGTCTCCAGCTGTTTAGCTAGATCATATTTCTCTATGTCCCGTTCCTGTTTGAACTCTGCTGTGTCGGCGAACCATACGTATTTCTCGACTTCTCTGAGTTTGTCATCCCATTTCGCGATCCACAGATAGTCAGGGTTGAAGGCAATCTCCTTCCACTTGGATCCGTTGGGTATGGGTGGAACTGGAGCATCAGGCGAGAGATTGAGAGTGATGTCGCTATAGGTTGCTGCAGATTTCCATTTTCCACGTAGCGGATGCTGGCCGCGGCCCATGAAGATACACGCGGGTTCGACGGTGTAGTTTCCCAGCTCGACCCTTTGCCCATTCACTAAGGCGTAACCATACTTCTCCTTGTTTGCCTCGCGTATCTTCTTCCGTTCCGCCGCGAGAGCCTTCTTCTCTTCCTTCGGCATGCTCTCCTTCTTCAGTCTCTCGGCATCGACCCAGCGCTGTATTTCCGAGAAGTCAAACTCTTCGATTCGACAGAGATTCGGAAGATCCAAGGCCTTGCAGAAATCCGAAAGAAAGTTGCTAACGAACACCGGGTCGCTCACATATTCAGTTCCGAGCTTCCTGACCCATGCCACAGCCATCTCTTCCTGAGCCGGATTCAGGGCGACTCGTCTACCTTTGTGCAGGATTGAGAACCCTTTAGCCTCGTACTTCGGAACGATTACCCCCTTGTGAATCAGTTGAGTGATCTTTTCCGTTCTCAATCTTGGCACCGGTTCGCGAGACGACTTAGCCCCTGTCAATTCCGAAGAAGCTGATTAAAGTTATGGAGGCGAAGCCAGCATAGCTGCGCGGAAGCATATGATAGAGCTATGTAGCTTATGATTCTCAGGCCCCGTAAGGTCTCGCTCACAACCTACCCCTCTCATATCTGGCTTCCTTGTTTGGTGGGCCTAGCCGCATGTATCCTGATGAACCTAACGTGGCTCTCAGAACTGTTTGAGAACATCGTCTTTCTCCATTATTCTCCCACAGAACCTGCAACGCATGATCAAGGGACCTGAGCTTTCAACCCTGAAGTTTGAGACAACAGGTTCCTTGGAGTTGGAGATGCAGGCTGGGTTAGCGCATCTTACTATTCCTGTAATCGTGTCAGGGAGATGTACCTTCTCCTTCTTCGTGACACTATAGTCCTTGACTATGTTTATTGTTGCGTTTGGAGCGATGAGCGCGATCTTGTCCAGTTCCTGAGGCGCAAGCTGTCGCTCCTCTATCTTGACTATATCCTTCTTCCCGAATCTCTTACTGGACACATTCATCGCTATACTTACGACGATCCCTTCCTTGCCGTTGATGTTCAAGATTCTCAAAACGTCCAAGGCGTGCCCCGGGGCTATGTGATCGATGACTGTGCCATCCCTTATCTTCTTGACGTACAGCTCTTCTCTCCGCGACAAGTAACTCCCCAGCCTTCTATTTCGATCAGCGGTTACATATTTGTTCGTTCCGGGACACGGACGGTTCAAAAACCGTTTTAACACACTGTCTCACCAGAACGCTGTAGGGGTCAGCTGTGAATCTGACGGGGAGAGACATAATCTCAATCAAAGACTTCTCGAGAACCGACATTGATTGGCTGCTTGAGAAGACCGACTCAATGGAGGCGTATCTGGAGACCGGCTCAGAGGTGCTCCGCGGAAAAGTGATGGGGGCGCTGTTCTATGAGCCCAGTACAAGGACAAGGCTCAGCTTTGAATCTGCAATGATGAGGCTCGGAGGCTGTGTCACCGGCTTCGCTGAGCCAAAGGCGGCTTCCGTGGAGAAAGGCGAGAGTCTGGCTGATACTGTGAGAACCGTGGAGAACTATACCGACATAATTGTGATCCGACATCCGCTTGAGGGAGCCGCTCGACTTGCCGCGGACTTCGCCTCCGTCCCAGTCATCAACGCTGGCTCAGGCGCTGAGGAACACCCTACACAGGCGCTTCTCGACCTGTACACTATAAGAAGAGAACTGGGGTCGATCGATGGAGCGACGGTAGCTCTTGTGGGTGATCTCAGATACGGGAGAACCGTACACTCTCTGGCATATGCACTTTCGCTCTACGATGTCAAGCTTCACTTGGTTTCGCCGGACGTCCTCAGAATGAGGCGCGAAGTAGTTCTCGACATCAAGGATCGGATCGAGGTGAAGGAAACGACTGAGATGGAGCCGCTCTTGCCTGAGTTGGATGTGCTCTACATGACCCGAATCCAAAAAGAGAGATTCGGAGAACCGGCCGAGTATGAGAAGGTAAAGGGATCGTATCAACTCAATGTCAGTCAGCTTCGGAACGTCAAGAGTAGAATGATCGTGATGCACCCGTTGCCTCGTGTCGATGAGATAGCTCCTGAAGTGGATGGGACGAAGTACGCGAAGTACTTCAAGCAGATGCGTTACGGCCTTCTCACAAGAATGGCGTTGCTAGCTTCGGTGTTTGGGTCTTAGATCATACGTTGATCGTCCGGGTGTTAGGCGGAGGTCAGCATTCCGCCTGAGTAACGCTTTCTGTCTCGGAGTTCTGCGCGTTTTCCTGCGTTCCAGCCTTTAACCTGTTGATAGTAGCCCGTTATTCTGGACCACCACTCGATATCCGGATCAACTGCTCCGCAGCCGGGGCATTTCTCCAGGAGCCCCGACTCCATCCTTGAGCATTTCGTGCATATCGTTAGGTCCTTGGTGTATGTGAAGTAGGCCGCTAAGGTCCTTGTAGCCAGTCTCATCGTCAATGAGAACATAGCTTCAGCCGACGGATAGGCTTCTCCCAGCCAAACGTGCATGATTGCGCCACCTCTGGTGATGGGGTGGAAGCTTGCCTCGATCTTGACTCGCTGGCCGAAGGGAATGTCGGCGGAAGGCTTCACATGCGAGCTATTAGTGTAGTATAAAGAGCCATTCCCTGGATCGCCTTGAACCACAGCCTTATCGCCATACATCTTTCTGTCGATCAAAGCGAGTCTGTGGCATGTGCTCTCAGCCGGTGTCTGGAGGATCCCGAACCTGGCCCCGGTCTCCTTCGAGTATTCCTCCGCCTTGCTTCCCATACGGCCTATGACCTTCAAGCCAAACTTCCAGGCGCTTTGAGATTCGTGGAGTTCTTCGCCTACGTGAGCCTTCAAAGCCTCGTTGAGGCCGACGAACCCTATGTTGAGGACCTGCTTGTCGAGCTTCAAGTATGATTCTCCATCAACATCCATGGATGCGAAGGGAAGAGCGCCCCCCTTCATGCGTTTCCTAATCACATCCCGTTTGACCTCAAGAGCCTCCTTGGCGAGACCCATTCTCTCGTCAAGTGTTTCAAAGAAGACTTGGTCGTCTCCGTTGGATTCGTAGGCTATTCTGGGAAGGTTGACTGTGATCATCTGCAGGCTGCCCATCCTGACCTTCCCCTCTCTGAAGTCCTCTTCCTCGTCACTGTCAGGTGTCAGAATTATCCTGCAGCACTGGGAATTCACTATGTCAGGCATGTAGCTTGGGCAGAGGTTCAGGAAGTACGGCGATCCGAATTTAGCTGCCAGTTCGGCCGCCTTCAAGTACTCGTCGTCGAAGCGACCGAGGTATTCTGGGCGTATCTTCACCTCAGGCTTGGGGAAGTTGAAAGGCTTGCCCAAGTAGTCTCCGCCGAGATACACATCCAGTATGGCGTTGAAGAGAAGGTTGGCTTCATCCGCGTAGTCGCCGTAGACATCTGGACCCACTTTTCCTCCTGGCAAGACTGCGGGGATGTCTTCCGCCACCCTTGGAACAGAGCATTCGAGGGCGATTGAGGAGAAGACGGTTTGGCCGCCTCTGGCAACATACATCTGTGACATTTCGTAGATGAACATCTGAGCGAGTTGCTTCACCTTATCGTATGGCAGGCCGCGCACATAGGGCGCCAACCAGACATTGAAGAAGTCGTATCCTTGGCCTCCGGCCCAGTTCGTTTGTGCCGCCGCCAAGGCTTTGGCTGCATGGAGTATGGCGACCTCAGCGTGCTTCGCAGGCCCAGCCACAGAGGTGTGAACGCCTTGGCCATCAACCATCAGCCCTTTTCTCAGGAATAATCTGAGGTCATGTTCTTGGCAGAATGGTCTCGTAATGAAATATTCCAGTTCATGTACATGAATCTCTCCGGACATGTGGGCGTCAGCTATGTGAGGGGGAAGCGCGGAAAGGAGAGCGTACTGACTGAAGACTGCGTCTGCCGCTAGCTTGTGGATCGTTTCAGGATTGTGCTGTAGATTGGCGTTCTCCTTGTCGCCATTCGCAACCATCATGGTTATGTCGTGAACGGGCAGGCCCAGCCGCGTGTATTTTGCGCGCTCTCTCTCCAAGTTCTCTTCGAGCAGTGTCACGCAGACAAGTTCTCGTATCAAAGGAGAAGATAAAAATGAGAGACCTATGTGTTTGACCTTGTCAGCAACTTTCTTTGCGATTCTGTCCGCATCCTCACTGGAGAGGTTTACCTCTCGCATGAGGGACTCTCTGATTCGCTCTGCGTGGAAGGAGTCGAACTGTATCTTCGATGTCCTTACCGCTGGAAAGTATTTGATTGAGTCGGGTATCTGCTCTTGTTCGGTTTTGACAGTCAAGTAATTCTCAGGCTCCGTGAAACGTAAGTTGTCCTTCGATACTCTGTTCATTCGCCATATAAGTTTTAGACAATTCTGTATAAAATGTTGTACTTGCGTCCATCGGTTCAGGCGTCAGAGGTTCACGACGATTGACACGATCTTGAGTGAGAAAGGAGTCTTCGAATGGAAGTACATCTTCTGCTCACCGATTCTGGGGCGGCCCGAAACGCACAGAGCGAGGATTAGTTATTATAGCCCAGAGAAATCTTGCAGCAGTTTCTGCTCGAGTTACCATCCTTCTTTCAGTTTCCGTTTCTTCTGGAACGCGGATGTGTCAGAGCAGAGAGTACTGCGTAACCTTCTCCAATGTCCGAGCCTTAGCACTCGGCCAGGCAGAGAGGGGTTTCACGGTGGCGGAGGAACGACCCATGTGTCGAATGTTGTCTGATCCACAAGATGAGCAGGTCGGCGTGAGCCCCATGAACCACTTGTGACAGTTGCCGCACATCGAATACATACCAGTATATGTGAAGAACTGAATCTCACTGCCGCATATTCTCTCGGTTAACTTCATGAGAGAATCGGAATCGATGCCGGCCGGGGCGAAAATTATCGGGAGCAGGTGTCCGCCGTCGGCCAGTGGCTGAAACTTGGCCTCAATCGCCAATCTGTCGTCGAGCGACACTTTTTCAGTTGAGGGAACGGTCACCAAATCCGTGTAGTATGGATATTTCTTCAATCCTTGGACGACAACAGAACCGATTCCGTACTTCTCAACATCGAGTTCTGCGAGGCGGACCGTAGCGTTGTCGCCGGGACGATTAGCTAGAGAGAATCGGATGTTTGACTCTTCTGCTGCCTCCTCAGTGAATCTGGAGATCTCCTTCAGAACCTTCGTAGCGAAGGTGGTCGAACCTCCATTCTTGTTGCTCAAGCTTGATCCGACGTGGGCTGTGATAGCTTCGTTGAGTCCTATGGGGCTAATGGCGTAGAGAGAGCTTTCGCTGTGAATGTAGGAGTTGGCCTTGCTTGCTCCTGAAAGCGTCGGTAGAAGAGACTCGCCTATTCGTTCAGTGATGTACCTCTTCTTGATTTTGAATGCTTTGACGGCCAAGTCTAATTCTCGTCTGAGCAACTCCACATATCGATCGTCGTTCTTGTGCGCTTCGTAGGCTATTCTCGGAAGATTGATGAATATTGTGTCCATGCATCCGGTTCTTTGGCAGTCGGTTTCCCAGAATCCTGTCCAATCGTCGCTCAGCCGGAGACCTGTCGCAGAGTAGTTGGATTTGACTCCATCCTTGAGAAACGCGAAGTACGGGAGGAAGTAGCGCGAAGAGAGAGCGTGTATCATGGCGAACTCTTTCTTGAAATGTTCTGATTGGAGAACGCTCTCTCGAATCTTGAAGATGAATCTCGGGTTCGTAATTGGCCTGGCTGCTGACAATCTATTGATGACATCTATGGTGTGTTTGAGAAGGAGTTTGGTCTCCTCGTGGAAGTTGCCATATGTGCCTGCAGCCTTACCGTCTGAGCCTATGGCTTCTGTTTCTCGCAGGAATTCTGGTACAGTGAACTCGTATCCAAGCGAGAGGCCTGGCTGGCCTGTCCTGTCGCTGGTGATTGTTTGGACGGAGGTAATGAATAGTTCGAGGCTCTCGACAATGTTGTGCTCGGGTTCGCCTTTCACGTAGGGAGCAAGGAAGACGTTGAACATGTCGAATGATTCCTCTGATGAGACCTCGGCTGAGGATAGTTGGTAGATGTCTCGGACTAGGGAGAGGGCTGAGGCGAAGCTTCCCGGAGCTCCCACGTGTGGAAGTCCGCTTCGAAGGAAATAGCGTAGATCGTGCTGGAATTCGCTGGGCTTCAGTATCCATTCTCCAAGGTTGTCTATGTGGAGTTCTCCGGACATGTGGGCGTCTGCGATCTCTCTGGGAAGACAGTTCAGGAGGACGTATTCTTCCATGACCGAGGAGCCAGCTGCTCTCTTGACGGACTCCACATCAAGCATCTGCTCACGGCCGGTCTTGAGTGATTGCGTCACATCGTAGACTGGCATCCCGAGCCTCGTCAGTTTGTGTCGATACTCCTCAAGCTTTCTCTCAACTAGGATAGCGTTCACGAACTCGCGGATGAGAGGCGCTGTCAGATAGTTTGTCTTGAGGCGGATGAGACGCTCTTCAGCATCCACCGCGATCTCTTCGGCCAGCTCGTATGGTACTCCGGCCTCAATCATCAGAGACTTGGTTATCTTGCTACGGTCGAACTCCTCGATCGTGAGTCTCGACGTTCTGACGAAGAGCTTTCCCTTTCGGACGGTGATGTACTCCTCAATGTCTCGTGCAAAGTCTACTACTATTCCACCGAGTTCTGTGAGCGAGTACTTCTTCGCGTCCTTGTCAAAGGAGATCAGTCCTCCTTCTTGGAGATTCTTTAGGTGGTAGACGAATTTCCCTGCGTCTCGCACTGGGTCCAACTTCAGAGAGAACATTATTTCCGTGTAAGGGAGCGGTCCTTTGGAGACGAGGAGGCGGAGCATCTGCATTCTGATTGGAGATGAGGCGGCATCGAAAACTTTTGACCCTACTTCCGCGAGAGACTTTGACAGAATCTTCACCTGAGCTTTACGATATTGGAGAGTAGTACGTGTGACCTGTTTAAAAAAGTAGAGTTCGCTCATGCTGCCAATCATCGAAGGATCGAAAAGCGCTTCTGAGTGCTCAACGTACTTGGTGGGCTGTGATAGTGATGTCAAAGAAAGCGGTCTACGACTACATTGACAAGCATTTCGAAGAGCATGTAGCCAAAGTGCAGGAGCTGATTAGACAGCCTTCCATATCGCCTGAGGGAAAGGGCGTAAGGGAATGTGCTCAGCTTCTTCGTGGATACTTTGAGCAACTTGGTTGCTCTGACGCAAGACTTGTGGAGACGTCGGGAAACCCCGTCGTCTACGGCGAATACAATGCTGGAGCAAAGAAGACCGTACTGGTCTACATGATGTATGACACGATGCCAGTCGATGAACCCGATTGGACGGTTCCTCCGCTTGAGGGTCAGATCATTGACATGCCTCCGTTCGGGAAGACCCTAGTGGCGAGAGGCGCGGTCAACACGAAAGGAGAGCTTAGAGCCTTTCTCAATGCCTGTGAATCGATCAGGGCTGCTGAGCAGGAGTTGCCTGTCAACATAATCTTCGTTGCGGAAGGAGAGGAAGAGATGGGCAGCCGCAATCTGCCAGAATTCATCCAAAGCTACAGAGAGAAATTGAAGCGGGCCGACGTGGTCTTCTTCCCTTTGGTCGCTCAGAACCAGAAAGGCAAGGTCATCGTCGAACTGGGTGTGAAGGGCATAGTGTACTTTGAGCTTGAGATCGACGGGAAAGACTGGGGGAAGGGCCCGACTGAGTTTGGAATCCACGGAAGCAACAAGTCGTGGGTGGACAGCCCAGTCTGGCGAATGATGCAGGCATTGAGCACGATGACATCAAAGGACGGAAACAAAGTCCTAATCGAAGGGTTCTACGATGATGTTGTACCGCCGCCTCCTGAAGATGAGGAGTTGCTCAAGAAGCTGGAGAGAACGTTTGACGAGGACGCCATCAAGGAAGAACTGAAAGTAAAGAGATTCATACAGGACCTCCACGGGGTTGAGGCGTTGAAACAGTATCTCTACGCGCCTCAGCTCAACATAGACGGCATATGGGGTGGCTACACCGGCCCAGGAACCAAGACGCTTCTCCCACACAAGATCACAGTGAAGATGGACGTACGACTCGTTCCCAACATGAGCAAGGAGAAACCCATTCCTCTGATCAGAAAGCATCTCGACAAGCACGAATTCAACGAAGTGAAGATCCGTATCCTTGAGAAAGGATACGACTGGGCCAAGACTAGCGTAAGGACCCCTGCAGCCCAAGCAGTAATCAAGACCTACAAGGAATTCGGACATGAGCCAGAGGTTTGGCCCAACATCGCAGGAAGCGCCCCATTCTCAATGTTCAACAGGCCACCACTAAACCTGCCATTCGTCATGGGAGGACTGGGACACGGAGCCCGTGCCCATTCACCTAACGAGTATCTAGTCATTGGAGAAGGAGGACCTACAGCCGGGCTAGCCACAATGGAAAAGTCCTTTGTCTCAATGCTGTACAACCTCGCCGAAATCTGAACCTTCCACTTGCAGCTGTTCCTTCCTTTGCAGAAAGTCCTCCAGTCTCTTCATTAACAGTTAAAAGGATAGCAAAGACCATTATCGAACGCCCTCGAGGTAATTGAAATGTCGGTTTCAGAGAATATGAAGAAAGAGGCCATTGCTGAGATAGACTCGATCAGCAAGAAGCTCATCGAGATCAGCGACAAGATTCATGGCCTTGCTGAGATTGGGCATCAAGAGTTTGAGACATCAAAGCTACTCTCAAGCGAGCTGGAGAAGGCGGGCTTCAAAGTTGAGAAGCCAGTTTGTGGACTCGCCACAGCCTTCAAAGCAACATTGCCAGGGAAGTCTGGTGGTCCCACAGTTGCTCTTCTGGCTGAGATGGATGCTTTGGCAGGCATCGGTCACGGATGTGGACACAACATTATTGGAACTGCTTCGCTTGGTGCTGCACTTGCCTTGAAGAAGATCATGCCCAAGATCAATGGTAGCTTGGTGGTGTACGGGACTCCGGCGGAGGAAGGAGGGGTGGAGAACGCTGGGGGAAAGGTGATAATGGCAGATGAAATCGCGAAGGCCGATGTGGCTATGATGGTTCATCCATCCAGCAACACCTCGGTTGAAGCGATACACATAGCTCGGGAAGCTTTGGAGTTCGAGTTTTTCGGAAAGGCTGCTCATGCAGGCGGCTCACCTCACGAAGGAGTGAACGCGCTCAACGCCGTCATTCACTTCTTCACGTTGGTTGACTCGCTAAGACAGCATGTGAAGTCTGACGTGAGAATGCATGGGATAATCACTGACGGGGGAAAAGCAACCAATGTTGTTCCAGAACATGCCGCAGCCAAGATGTACGTGCGAGCAGAAGACAAGGAGTACATGAAAGAAGTCGTCAAAAAAGTGAAGAGGTGCGCTGAAGGAGCCGCTCTTGGCACAGGCACAACCATGAAGGTTCGGAACTACGCCAACACGCTCGAAAACACCGTATCGAATCAAGCGCTAGCAGAAGCGATGAAAAAGAACTGGGAGAAAATAGGAGTTGAGGTCGAGCAGAAGGAGAGAGAAGGCGGCGGCTCTTCTGACATAGGAAACGTTAGCCAAGTAGTTCCCGCAATCCACCCATACATAGCCATCGGCCCAGACGGAATGCCCGGCCATTCCACTGAGTTCGTAAAAGCGTCGGCCTCAGAGCAAGGACACCGAGGCCTCATCTACGCAGCGAAAGGCCTCGCGATGACGGCAATAGATGTGTTCACAGACCCCGAACTTCTTGCCAAGATAAAGAAGGAGTTCAAAGAGTACAAGGAGAAGAAGAAAAAGTAGATTCAGCGAGTTTGCCCGGAGAACTGAACACGCCGTACACATCAGATAGATTCAGCGAATTTCCTTACTAAGTATTCGTGTTCCCTGCTCTCCAGCGTGACCTCTGTCTTCTCGTTGTTCACTACATCCACCCTGACATAGCCGCCAGCACCCTCGAAAGTAGCACAACAGTCTCCTTGCTCTGTGATCTTCAGTCCATTCTTGTCTGCAAAAAAGTCAACTGCCTTTTCCATGATCTTCTTGTTGTCCATCTTCGTCGGAACAGACAGTTTTATCATGTCATAGCCTCACAGAATGGTAGGTGTCAAGTAGTTCTTAAACACACATCTCGAAGAGTACTGTCTGCTGGGAAATGGATCTGCGCGTCAGACTTTTTCTTTGGACACAGGATATTGCTTGAAAACCCTTATCTTAAGGAGAAGTTCATGTTGGTCTGGTTCTCTGGGGCGATGGTCCAGCATGGTCTAAGATACTTGGCTCGGGACCAAGACAGGCGAGAACCCAAGTGATCGTGGGTTCAAATCCCACTCGCCCCACCATATCATGCGGGTTAAACAACACTCATACCTCAGAGAAGCCTCTCTATTGCTTGGGGCCGATGGATGCCTCACAAGGATTGGAGAAGCCTCAGGGTCGAGGAGGATTGTGTTAAACGTTGGGCAGAGGATCTCCACGCTAAGTGCCAAAACCTACGTGTACCGCTTCCTCCGTATTCCGGAGTGGTTGAGGCCTAAGCGGTATTGGTCGTCGGCTCAGACGATGCTTGACGATTATGAGGGGCTTGATGAGAAGGGTCGCTTCAAGCGTCTTGACGAGGGGCGTATGGCTCTGCGGCGCTGCCAAGATTTTGACGAAACTACTATGAAGTATAGTATCTGTGTCAGAATGGCGGTAGGATCTTCTACCAAAAGATGGACGAAACAACTATATTATATAGCACTTCTGTCAATCAACCGGTAGTAATGACCTCCCGACTATACAGAGCATTCCTAAATGAAAGGTTCTTCACAGCCGAGGAAGCGCATGCTCTAATCCCCAACAAACACACTTGCATGAGCACCTTAAGGCAGCTCATGAAATCGAGGCACATTGTGAAGGTGAGGAGAGGACTATACGAAGTAGTTCCCATGGAGCAAGTAGGCAAGGAGAAGGCTGCTGCTGACAAGTTTCTCCTTGCGCGCAAGATCACTTCATCTTATTGTCTGGCCTATCATTCTGCGCTTGAGATTCATGGAGTTGCAAACACAGCCATCTTCAATGTGGTTGTGCTAGCGTCCCCGAACCAGTTCAGAAGTTTCGAGTATGAAGGCGTGAGGTACAGGTGGATACCGAGACAAGATCTCACAGGCACTCAAAGGACAATCTGGGCTAGCGCACAAGTCATAGTCACTGACAGAGAAAGAACCATCCTCGACTGCATAGATCGAATAGATCTGGCCGGTGGGTTTGAGGAAGCGTTCAAGAGCTTATCATCAATGAGGAACGTCAATTTCGGTAGACTGTACGAGTACGCAATGGCATATCGAAAGAAGATCATCCTTCATAAACTTGGTTTCTTTCTCTCTCGACAGCCAATAAGAGACAGTTGGCATGTCAACGATGAGCTGCTCGCCATAATTAGAAGCAATCTCTCGTCGAAGATATACTACTTCTTGGCACGCAAGGGCGCTGGCAGGCTTGTAAAGGAATGGAACCTCGTGGTGCCCTCGAATATTGAGGGGATGATGACCTTCGCATAGAATACCGGAAAGAAGGTATTTCGAACGAGTATCTGCTCAGACGCAGTTCATGGTCTGGCCTCTTGAGAAACTCTACAGAATCATGCTGCTCCTTTCTGAGGTCAACTCCTCGGAATTGAGTGAATACTTGGCACTGAGAGGTGGAACTGCGATAAATCTCTGCTACCAGCAGCTTCCGAGGCTTTCCATCGACATTGACTTGGTGGCAATTAGGAACGGTGACAGGGACAAGATGTTGACGTACAGACAGATCATGAGAAGTCGACTGTCGGAGCTACTCAAAGATGTCGGGTACCGGCTAGACACACACTTCGCTGAATACGCACTCGACAGATTTGAACTGAACTACAGGAACATCTTTGGCAGCCCTGACAGATTGAAAGTCGAGATCAACTACGTTTCTGCGAGAATACCAGTCTACGACCCGATCCTTGTGAGACCACTGAACCTCTTTGAGATAGACGTGGAAGACATCAAGACACTGTCCGTTCCAGAGGTATACGGATCCAAGATAGAAGCTCTGTTCAAGAGAGGAGCCGCACGAGACTTGTTCGATGTCTATATGCTGGCCAAGGGCAACAAGACGACAATTGACCCCGCAACTCTCAAGAAGTGCTCAATATTCTCATGCTGTGTTGAGATCCCTTGGGATTTCAGAGCTTCCCTTACAAGAAATCCAGCAGATGCAATCGAAGAGAACCAAGTAAAGCAAGACCTGCGCCCATATCTGAATCAGAAAGGCCATTTCAACCTCTCTAATGCCAAGGTGGTTGTTGGAGGCTTTTGCAGAGACCTACTCAAACTCGACAATGACGAACAGCAATTCCTTCAGGGATTCTTCGACGACAAGAAATATCTGCCAAATCTTCTATTCCCTGACAAGAACCACCTGCGAGATCATCCGGGAATCGCATGGAGATTACAGCAACTAGGCAGCGCTTGACAATCGACATCGTGCAGAAAGCACTCATGCAGGCCCTGTACCATCATTGTACCGACCAGAAAGCTGCACGAGGCCCTCATTTTCCCTTCTAACCTATACGTTATCGCAGGTCAAGATCCCTTCGGACCCTTCTGATCGCATCAGTCGAATTGTTGCGCTTCAATCTTTGTTTAACCGACACGTTATCAAGGGAGAATATCCCACTCGCCCCACCATTGAAAAGCATGTTAGGTGCAGAAGGGTTTACCTGAATCCGTGGAGCTGTTGAACTAGAAGATGGTCTATCTCTTGGAAAGGCTCTTTCTCGGGAGCATGGTCCGACTGTACATACGGAAGATTGAAGGCGTTCATAACCTCTTGGATCGGCCTTTAGTCGTAGCGGCGAATCACTCAAGCTATTTGGACGATCTCATCGTGCCCTACGTGATTATTGTCAAGATGAAGAAGAGATTCTCCGTCTTCGTCAACTCCAGATACTACAAGAACTATTTCTTCAGGAAGTTCCTGAGTCACTATGGTGGCGTTCCTGTTGATGTTGAGAAGGATGTTAGGGACGAGGAGAAGAGAAGAAGAACGAACGAGCGAGCCATAGGTGAAGCGATAGAGGCCTTGAGTAACGGGAGGGTCTTCCTGATATTCCCGGAGGGGGGCCGGAGCCCAGACGGGAGAGTAAGGGAGGCGAAGACAGGTGTTGCGAGGGTCGCCTTGTCTGCGAGGGTTCCGGTGGTTCCAGTCGGCATAAAGGGGTCTTATGCCATTCTTCCTAAAGGTGCGGTATTTCCAAGATTCAAGAGAGCTGACGTGATCATAGGGGAGCCCTTGAGCTTTGACAGGTATTACGGGATGGAAGGGGATCATGCGGTTCTGAGAGAAGTGACAACTATGATTATGAGGGAGATATGTAGACTGGTCAGCCAAGAGTGTCAAAATGGCATATCCGCTCGCTAGCAGGGTCCTTTCGCTTCTATGTCGTCCTTTCTTGGGCAAATGCACAGGCCTTGAAAACGTACCGAGTGATCGGGGGGCTGTCCTTGCGGCAAATCATGCGTCGTATCTCGATCAC
>Ga0315277_10005222_pt1 | contig 17164 bp, 12 predicted proteins | sample YL17G05_15_MG_FD_203695 | JGI IMG/M metagenome (GOLD analysis project Ga0315277, IMG submission 203695) | Sediment microbial communities from Yellowstone Lake, YNP, Wyoming, USA - YL17G05_15 | ecosystem: Environmental > Aquatic > Freshwater > Lake > Sediment | place: USA: Wyoming | collected... | reverse complement strand
CTTTACCTCTGGCTATCTTCTGCACTTCGTCTTCCAAAATTTTCCTTTCTTCTACTCCAGTTTCACTGAAACCGGCTGTAAAGACATGGACCGCTTTTACGCCTTTTTCTATACATTCGGCTAATACTCTGGGGACGAGTAATGCCGGCACTGCTATGACTACATAGTCAATCTCCCCTTCTATATCTAAGATGCTGGCGTAGCATCTTTTACCGTGGAGTTCTTTATACTTAGGATTAACCAAGAACAGACTGTCTCTGAGTTTTGTGCCCATTAAAGCCTGTGAAAAGCCATCGCTGTCGGAAGCTCCTATCACGGCTACCGTTCTTGGGTTGAAAATATACTCGAATTTTCCTAGTTTCTCTGCTTTCAATACAAGCCTCCTAATTACGATGTGAATTGAGAAATCCTTAGACTGGGTTACACTTAAGTTGTAGCAAAAGCATTATGCAATTATCTGGTTTTCCCCAAAATCTAAATAATCTACCATATCTTTGTCAGCCTATCAAATTAGCCTATCGAATACACTTTTTGGAAAAGCCTGTCGAGTAGCTCACTTAGAGGCAATCTCCAAGCTCAAAGTAACATTTACAACCCATAAACTCTTTGCTATACTTCGGCGGAGTTAGCCATGTATTTTCACTCACATGACATCAAGCAGCATGGCAATGTCAGGAAAGTTGATATTAGGACTTGTCGGTCACAGGTCATTATAGCCATGCAGCTTCTTTACCATGAACTTGCCTGACCATCCACTTGAGCTAACGAAATACTACTGAGTAAGGAGTATGAAAAACACGCGTCAGCAGAACCTGGACTTCCTCTTCCACCCTAATTCGGTCGCCCTTGTTGGTATCACAACCGCCGAGACCTGGCACTGGACGCGCACTTTCCTGGAGGGCCTTATCGAAATGGAATTCGACCGTCCCCTCTATCTCGTTAATCCCAAGGGAGGGGAGATCCAAGGTCATAAAGTTTACACCAGCCTCAAAGACGTCCCTGGCAACATCGACTACGTAATCGGCTTGGTCAATGCCCAGATTGCTCCCAAGCTTGTGGAAGAATGTCCCGAAAAAGGGGTACGAGCAATTCACTTCTGTACGGCGGGCTTCAGTGAGACCGGTGAGGAACAGAGAATAAAGCTGGAATCTGAACTGGCTGAAGTCGCCCGCAGAAAGGGGATCCGGATTCTCGGCCCCAACTGTATGGGCATTTACTGCCCCCAATCACGCCTATCCTTCAGTCCGGCTTTCCCCAAAGAAAGTGGCCCGGTAGGAGTCATTAGTCAAAGTGGTGGCAATTCCATCTATTTGGTCAGGCAAGCAGCGTTGCGCGGCATTCGCTTTAGCAAAGTCATAAGCTACGGCAACGCATGTGACATCAATGAGACCGATTTGCTCGAATATCTTGCTAATGATCCAGATACCAGAATAATAGCCCTTTACATCGAGGGAATTAGGGACGGGAAGCGATTCCGCAGGATTCTGGAAGAGGCAACTCAGGAAAAGACAGTGATATTGCTCAAGGGTGGGGCTACCGAGGGAGGCGCTCGAGCAGCCGCCGGTCATACTGCGTCACTCGCTGGAAGCCGGGCCACCTGGGATGCCCTCTGCAAGCAGCTGGGAATCATTAGTGTCAGTACCATCGAAGAAATGATTGATGTATTGGTCACGCTCCTGTTCTTGCCGCTTCCCAGAGGCAAGAATGCGTTGTTATTCGGTGCCGGAGGTGGAGCCAGTGTCCTCATCGCCGACGAGTTTGAACGCAGAGGGCTAAGAGTCCCGCCACTACCTCCGGAGATCATTGCTCAGATACGGGAGTTTACTCCCATCGCAGGCAATATCTTGCGAAATCCTGTGGACTATTCACAAGCCATGATGAACCTTGAGGGCGTAATCAGAACCTTCGACATATTATCAAGATGGGATGGGGCTGACTTCCTGGTTACGTTTGTCAGGACAGGTCAATTCACGACGTCTGTGATTTCAGAAAACCACTTGGACTTGTTGATGAGTAGGGTTGCCATAAAGCAGGGCCTTCTTCATAAGCCAGTGGCAATGGTGCTTGAACCCAGCATTATGCCTAAAGAGGCTGAGGCTATTCTGATTGCTATCCGTAGTTGTATTTCGTCCGGCTTGCCTGTGTACTACTCCTTTGCTGCCGCCGCCAATGCCATCAATTTAGTGTTGAACCACGCCGAGAAGCAGCCTAGAAGAGTTCTAGGCGGAGACTCGGGTAGCTGCTCTTGATTACGGTTGCCTGGCTGGCGAGAGTATAATACCAAAAAGAAAGGTACCAGCAACGGAGAGGAACTTCATTATAGTTGCCCAAATCCAGACGTCTCAAAACGAAGGTTTCGAACTTCAACTTAGATATTTGGATTTGTTTGGGATTTAGTATCTAAAGTTGGGGAGTTAAGGTGGGTACATCTCGGAATTATCAAACACAAGGCATCGTCTTAAGACAAACCAAGTTAGGTGAATTCGACAAGATTGTCACTATTTATACTCCAGAACTTGGCAAGTTACAGGCAGTAGCTAAGGGAGCTTGTCGTCCCAAGAGCAAATTGGGCGGCAGTGTAGAACCACTGACATATAGCTCGATGTTGCTAGCTAAAGGGCGTAATCTCGATATTATTACCCAAAGTCAAACGATAAATGGTTTCCTGGCTTTGAAAAGCGATTTATGGCGCATGGCCTGTGGCCTTTACATCTTAGAGCTTATTGATTCCTTTACCGTCGAGGGCAGTGAGAGTCGTCCTTTGTTTGTCTTATTGCTGGATGTCCTAAATCAGTTGAGTGAGCCAGACAGCAATGAGACTGTATTGCGTTATTTTGAACTACATCTTCTTCACTACCTTGGCTATCGTCCCCAGTTGCACCGATGTGTTAATTGTGATTTGCCTGCCAAACCGGTAGTCAATTTTTTCAGCCTCAGCAAGGGTGGACTCATGTGCCCTCATTGTAATACTGACGAAAATCACCGCTACGAGCAAGTCGAAGCAATTTCATCAAAACCCGCTCTTCCTCTCTCGGTCGGGGCTTTGAAGGTTCTTCGTTTGTGGCAAAGCTGTGACTATGCTACTGCAAGGCGGGTCAGAGTAAAACCGGAATTATCCTGGGAGCTAGAGCGGATACTGTGCGAGTATATAAGATATATTTTGCAGCGAGAGCTTAAATCACTGACCTGGCTAAAAGAGTTAAAGAAACTGCCGCCATGTAAACTCAATACTTGACAAGCATATTAGGGGGAGGCAAAATCGCTCGATGTTTAGAAGCAGTGGAATAGCGAAATATGTGGATGGAGAGTGCTTGGTGCTCAAGTCAACCTTCAAGTCTATTTACTCCGTGATCTGAACTCCTCTTTTCAGCATTAGCTTGCTGATCCATTAGAAAGATAGCAAAGTTGATTCACCAGTTAAGAGAAGCAATGTATATCGTAATAGCGGGCATAAGTGATATAGGGAAGAATTTGGCGGAGCTCCTTGCCAGAGAAGGGAATGAAGTACTGGTTATAGACCGGGATCCTGCCAAATGCACTGCAATAGCCGAGAATTCTGAAGTCACAGCGATCACAGGAGATGCTGGGCAGAAATCCACCCTCGAAGAGGCAAGGGTCAGGAATGCCCATGCCTTTGTGGCTGCTGCCGGCGATGACTCGGAGAATTTAATGATTTGTATGATGGTGAAGGAGATGGGGGTAAAAAGGGTGATTTCTCTTGTGGACGAAGCAGAGCACGTGGAAACCTTCAAGCAAGCTGGGATTAATCTGCAGGTTAACCCAGACGTGGTAGCAGCAAGGCACATCTATCGCCTGATTTCACAGCCTTATGTGAAGGACTTTCTTTCTTTCGAAAAGGCAGAGATCTTCGAAATAGAGATTGAGGAGGGCATGAAGTGTGTCGGGCGAAGTGTGTCTGGACTAGCAACTCCAATCGGTGTAAAGGTCCTCGTGTGGCAAAGAGGGGAAAGGTATGTTGATGAGGACAAGGAGATACGGCTTAAGGATTGGCTGACTCTCATTGTGAATCGGGAAGTTGCCAAAAGGGGGACCGATTTCATGGATAAATGGTTCGCCAAAGGGTAAGATTAACCCTACACGTCACTGGCTCGTTCCTAAAATACTTCGCTTTAGCCTACATTCTTCCTTTATCTGCAGCTATTTACTATGGCGAGGCGGACTGGCGCATTTACTTATACGCGCTACTGCTCACTCTCGGTATCGGACTAATTCTTGAATTTGGATTCAAAACCGCCAAGGAAATAGAGCGTGCCGACGGTTTTAGCATAGTAGCTTTCACATGGCTTCTCATTTCCGTCTTTGGCACACTCCCTTATGTATTTCTGGGGATGGGTTTTCTCGATGCCTTTTTTGAGTCCATGTCTGGCTTCACTACCACCGGGGCTACTATACTAAAAATAGTAGAAGAATTACCCAGGAGCGCTCTATTATGGCGCAGCCTTACTCAATGGCTGGGTGGGATGGGGGTAATTGCTCTGTTTATTGCTATCTTGCCCAGGCTAGGAGTAGGAGGCTCGCAGCTCTTTGACCTTGAGGCCAGTGGTCCCATGCCTGAAAGGCTACGTCCCAGATTTGCAACTACAGCAAGAATGCTCTGGACAATCTACGTGGCTTTCACTGCCGCTGAGATAGGGCTCCTGTACTTCTTGGCCAGACTCCCATTCTTTGATTCAATTTGCGTCTCCTTTTCGACTCTTTCCACCGGCGGATTTACCCCGACTACGGCAAGCATTGGAGCCTACGCTAACCCATTAGCTGAGTATATTGTTATGTTCTTCATGTTCATGGGGGGCACAAATTTCTTAATTCGCTATCGGGTCTCACGGGGAAACTGGAAGGTCCTCAAAGACGATGAATTCAGGCTTTACGTGACCATTATGGTGGTCGCTATCGCTCTATTAATATTCTCGCAAGGCCTTAATTCATATAGAGAGGGAATGTTTCAGACAATTTCGATCATGACCTGCACAGGCTTTGCCACCGCAGATTTTGGCATTTGGCACTTTGGAGCCAGAATGGTGCTTCTAACTCTGATGCTCATTGGAGCCTGCGGCGGCTCTACTGGTGGGGGAATAAAGGTGGTGCGGGTCTCAACCTTGCTGAAACATACGAGGGTAATGATGAGGAAGGCTATTTCCCCCAAGGCTGTCATCCCGATTAAGTATAACCGAAGGCCTCTCTCCGAGGGAACAATGTGAGATGTAATCTCTTTTGTCTTCCTTTACTTCCTCGTGTTGATTGTAGCTTCCACAACGCTTAGTTTTCTAGGACTTAATCTGGAGACGTCGCTCTCAGCAGTAGCGAGTTGTTTGGCAAATTGTGGCCCTGGCCTGGGTGCAGCAGGTCCCGCTTCGAATTATGCCTGGCTTCCCGGCGCGGGGAAAGTCATCTTAATCATGTGCATGTGGTTGGGCCGGTTAGAATTGTTTACCGTTCTCATGCTATTCTCCCCTCACTTTTGGAAAGGCTAATCAAATTGCAGTGGAAGTTCAAAGTAGGTTTAGGCTATACTTTGCAACAGGATTATGGTCAAGGTTGCTTTTCAGGGAGAGAGAGGCAGGGAACATATAAGGTACAATTTCCTTATAATCCGTCATGTCAGAGATTATCTGCTCTTGTTCCTGTCTCTTGACCACCCTGGGGATATAATCCACCTGTAAGTTTCGTCTCGGTCAATATCCTTCGTTAAGAAGGCCCAAGCCTGCACTAGACCAAATTCCCCGCATATTTGTCAGCCACTGTAGATTACTACTTGAAATTTACCCAGCCTATCTCAAAAGCTGGATCACCCAAGTGAAAGCAGAACTGCGACTCATTGCTGGCATCCCCTCAGATAGATTCCCCTAGGGTCTAGCCATCTGATATCATCAGTTCATCCAGAGTCGGCGGCTTCGCCTCGGCAATTTTAGGAGCTACCTTTAATCCCCAGCCACAGTGGCCTATAGCACGGCGTAAGGTCAAAGGTATACTGATTCCTGAGGTATTTTGCCCTTTCTTTCCTGCGGAAGATTGTCAACCCGAAGGCTATCACTAATCCCACCTATTCAATCCTATTCAGATCCTGGAAACTCCCTTCCAGGCTTCACTTTGGTAAAAGGCTAAGCTGCCCTTCTAACCAAGAAGAACAGCGGAATTGATATTAGCTCCATGACCACGGCAAACAGGATTAAGTAGTTGATAGAAAACTCATAGAGTAGCCCCATCAGAGCGCCTCCCAAAAACCAGCCGGCTCCGTACGCTGTATTGAAGACTCCATAAGCAAATCCTCTTCGCTCTATAGGTGTTAAATCAGCGATGGCGGCACGCATAATGGTTTCCTGGATCCCCATTACCACACCCCATAATGCCATGCCCACTAACACCAGGCTGTAGCTATGGGAAAAGGCCAGGAAGGGAATGGGCAAGGTCAATAAAGGGACTGCTAATAGCGATATAAGCCCAATTCTATCGTACGTTTTGCCCACCGCAAGAGCTGCAAGGGCGTCCACACCCATGGCAATGGCATAGATCAAGGGAATCTGAGCATCCGGGACAATGGATTGGACTTCAAGATGGTAGGAGATTAATTGGAAATTGGTAAATCCGGCCACGGAAAACAGAGTGAATATAGTGTAGAGCCAGAAAACTCTAGGGAGTTTGCCTTGAACGTTTGGCCTGCCTGTTTGTTCAGGAAGTTCAAGTCTCTGTGGTGAAGGGACTTTCTTCCTGGCTATGGTCAGAACAGCCAGGGTTAGCAAAACAGGTATCCATAACAGGGTAAAACCTTCACGATAGCCACCATGGGAGAGAAGAACAAGGGAAAAAACGATAGGACCGATGACAGCGCCAACCTGGTCCAATGCTTCGTGAACAGCAAATCCCCAGCCTCTGCCCACCTTTTTGGTGGCATAGGAAAGCATAGTATCTCTCGCTGGACTTCTTATTGCCTTCCCCACCCGTTCCAGGATGATAAGCACGACAGCAAGCTGCCAATAGTCGGTAAATGCCAGCAAAGGAATCGAAAGGATCAATCCGTAGCCGACAAATATCAGGAGCCAGTATGCTTTGGTGCGATCAGCAACATACCCAGAAGCCAGACGTAGAGAATAGCCAAGGAATTCGCCAATGCCGGCTACCAAACCGACGACAACGGGACCCGCCCCCAGCGTAGCTAGGTACGGGCCGGTAACGCTCCTGGCTCCTTCATAGGCTATATCCCCGAATAGGCTGACAATTCCCAGGAGAATAATGAAATACACGACAAGTCCTTTTGTGTTTTTGAATTACTGTTTGCCCAACTGCCCAGTTTCGGCCATAAGGAGAATCGCTGAACGATCTCAATGAGATTTGGCAACCGTGCTATAACTTTGCCCTTAGCTTTTGGTATGTCGCTTTCACGGCTTCCGATACAACTTTGGTTTCAGACAACACCTGCATGAAGTTAGTGTCGCCTTGCCATCTGGGGACAATATGGGTGTGAAGATGCTCCGCTATCCCAGCTCCGGCAACTTTGCCCACATTCAAGCCGATATTGAAGCCAGTTGGCTTCATCACCACTTTCAGAAGCTCCAAGCCTTTCTTGATAATGTCAAAATGCTCCTTCGCTTCTTCGTCCGTAAAGTCCTGCAAACTTGCTATATGCCGATAGGGGGCGACCATTAAATGCCCTGGATTATAGGGGAAGGCGTTCAGGATTATAAAATTGTGTTGACCACGATAAAGGATAAAATTCGCCTGGTCGTTATTTTCCCCGGGTTTCTGGCACAAAATACAGCCGCTTTCTGTAGCCATTTCTATATACTCTATTCGCCATGGTGCCCAAAGATATTCCATTAAACCTATATAGTATTCTGATTCTGGGCTAAGTGCAACAGGATTCTTAGATTTTAGATGGAAAATCCCGGACGGCGCAAAACGAGTTGACTACGGGATCTAGCCAAGCATAAAATACTTCGGGGCTAATATGCTTGAAGTCTTAACCCAAAAGCTGACCGCCGTATTTGATAAGCTTGGCAGGAAAGGCAAGCTTAGCGAAGGGGACATTGACGATGCTTTGCGTCAAGTACGGCTGGCGCTTCTGGAAGCAGATGTAAATTTCAAAGTTGTCAAGGAATTCTTGACCAAGGTGCGAGAGCGCGCTCTTGCCTCTGAAGTATTGCGCAGCCTAACGCCAGCCCAGCAGATCATCAAAATTGTCAATGAAGAATTAATTGCTATCCTGGGTGGAGAGCCTGGCCGTTTAGCTTCGGTTAATGACTCACCGGCGGTCGCTTTATTTGTAGGATTGCAGGGCTCCGGTAAGACCACTACAGCAGCGAAGCTAGCTGTTCAGCTCAAACACCTGGGCCAGCGTCCTTTGCTAGTAGCTGCTGATACTCGCCGACCTGCAGCTATTGAACAACTCAGATTACTGGGTGAGCAACACGATATCCCGGTATACAGTGAGGATGCTAGCGTAGCGGCGACAGTGATTTGTCAACACGCTCTGAAGCAGGCTAAGGAAAAAGGATTGACGTGGGTCATAGTAGATACTCAAGGGCGCCTGCATATTGACGAAACGTTGATGCAGGAACTGACTGATATCAAATCCCTGGTACAGCCTTCAGAAGTATTACTCACGGTAGATGCTATGATTGGCCAGGATGCCGTAAGAGTGGCTCAAGAATTTCACAGTCGCATCGGGCTCACCGGACTCATCCTGACGAAGATGGACGGAGATGCCCGAGGTGGAGCTGCTCTTTCCATTAGATTTGTTACCGGGGTGCCCATAAAGTACTTGGGCACGGGTGAGAAGATGGATGCTCTGGAAGTATTTCATCCCGACCGTTTAGCATCTCGTATTTTGGGTATGGGAGATATGCTCACACTCATCGAGCGAGCTGAGACGGCCTTTGACCAGCAACAGGTCAAGAATTTGGAAGGGAAAATGCGCAGTGGGGATTTTAACCTTGAGGACCTTCTCAGTCAAATGCGTCAAATTCACAAGATGGGTTCCTTAGGGCGATTGGTGGAAATGATACCGGGCTTTTCTAGATTTGCTTCTCATCTGCCAGATGACGAAGGTGATAAACAGTTAAAGAAGATAGAGGCTATTATCTTGTCAATGACTTATGAGGAGCGGCGCAATCCAGCCATTATTGATGGTAAACGGCGAAGCCGTATTGCTCGAGGGAGCGGCACCACATCCAAAGACGTTAATCAACTTCTTAATCAGTTCCGTGAGATACAGAAGTTGAGTAAATCGCTAACACGAGGCAAGTTACCCAAAAAGATGGGGACTATACTCGACATGCCATTGAGATGAGATCAATCTAGATAGCCCTTGAGCTTTCGACTGCGGGTGGGATGACGTAACTTGCGTAGAGCCTTGCCTTCAATCTGTCGTATTCTTTCCCGGGTTACACTGAATTCTTTACCCACCTCTTCCAGAGTTCGAGCATGTCCGTCTTTCAGGCCAAATCTAAGCTGCAACACTTTCTTCTCGCGCTCGGTAAGCTCATCAAGCACTTTATCTATTTGTTCTTTGAGTAACTGTTGCGAGGTAGCTTCAGTCGGCGCTAAACTGGCATGATCTTCAACAAGGTCGCCCAACCGGCTATCTTCATCCTCGCCAATAGGCATGTCTAGTGATATTGGCTCACGGAAAAACAAAGCCATGACTTCCTCTACTCTTTGTGCCGACATACTGAGGCGGCCGCCGATTTCCTCATAACTTGGCTCGCGCCCAAGCTCTTGAACCAACTGCCGCATTGTGCGTAATAGCTTGTTAATTGTTTCTACCATGTGCACCGGAATGCGAATGGCACGGGATTGGTCAGCTATAGATCGAGTGATACCTTGCCTGATCCACCAGGTGGCATAGGTACTGAACTTGTAGCCTTTTCTATACTGAAACTTATCCACAGCCCGGATAAGGCCGATATTCCCCTCCTGTATAAGCTCAAGGAGAGGCATGCCATGCCCAATGTATTTCTTGGCTATGCTCACCACCAGACGCAGGTTTGCTTCAGTGAGGTGCTTTTCTGATGCTCTTGCTTCGGTCTGTACTTGTCTAAAGTAGGCTTTGAACTCATCGCTATGAGAATCGATTCTAGACAGGAATTTGTCGTTAGTCAGGAGAGTCTTTAATTTTTGCCATGATGTTTTATCTGGGGCTAGGAGCTCTAGCAACTGCGGAGGCAAAAGTTTACTGTTAATGGAAAGATTCACTATTGCTTCTTCGGCTGCAGTGATCCCTTTGCCTATGCCCTTAGCAGTTGCCGCTATCAACGAGGGGTCTATGACATCGTCGATGGCGGAACGGAATTTAGGATTCTTAATCGTCTCTACGACATTACTGGAGGGACTGATACCACTACGCTCTTCAATAATCTGAACAACCTGATATGCCTTTGATAATTGAGAAAGTATCTGAATAACCACGTCAACTGGTGAAGGAAGTTTCTTGTATTTCCTGAGATAGTTTTCTTCGATTCCATCTAAGCTCCTGCCTAGCTCTATTCTACGGCATAATAACTTCTCTTCCCTGACATTTAGAAGTGATACTCTGCCAATCTCTTGAAGATACATACGCGCTGAGTCATCGGTTATCTCATGTTCTTCTAGTGGTGCCGGGGGCTTGATTTCTTCAGTTTCTTCAGCGAGGAATTCTTCGCTTTCTTCTTTTTCCTCAACTTCCTCGGCTAAGCTGCTGACATCCTCAACTTCGGCTTCATCGCTGAGTAAGCCTTCAGCCACTACCTCATCACTATCCAAGTTGATGGGTTCTTCCTTAATTAAATCCATGGTTTTTCTCTTTCTTAACAAACACTTCCTGAAGTTGTTGCCCGGAATTTATTCCTTGCTCCTCTAGTTTGGACAACTCTGCGCTTATACCACCCTTTTCTCTCTCAATCTCAAGCGTAGCCTCTTTCTCAGTTTCTAATTTCCGTGATAGCTTCTCCTGCAGACGGAGAATACACTGGGCTAAATCACGCTGTCGTGTTCGCTCGCTTTCCCGTATAGCTGGCGGGAAATTTTCATTAACCAAATAATATAAATGCTCTAATAGACTTGTGTCAAGTTTACTTTCAAGGTCCGGGATATCGGAAGAATGTTGCCATTTGACAAAGACCTCCCAATTTTCCGTGGATTCGAAGTGTTCTGGCGACAGCTCTTGAGCCAAAGGACGAAGCTCCGGGTACTGAACGAGAAGTGCCAAGCAGCGTTCTTCAATAGAGCTGGATACAAACTGGCGGGCAAGGCGAGCTTGTTCTGTTGGCTTGCTAAGTTGAGGCCTGTTCCTAGCAGTTCTTAATCTCTGCAAGGCAGTTTCCACATTCCATCTTGGAATTTTTAGGGCACTGGCTAATCTTTCCACATAGTGGAATTTCTGGTCGGGGTCCTTTATCTCATGAATTAAGGGCAGGAGTTTCTCCAGCGCTAACGATTTGTCTTTGGCTTTGTTGATATCGACCTTGCCTATTACAGATTGAAAGGCAAAGTCTAGAATAAGCATAGCTTGTTCTACCAGTTTCTGCCAGCGAGCAGGATCCTCCCCTATTATTTCATCCGGGTCTTTGCCCTGAGGTAATAACATGACCTTTGCTTCGGCATTGGAGTAAGCTAATATCGCTCTGCCCCGCAAGGTAGCTTCCTCTCCGGCAAGATCGGCATCGAGTGCCAGGGTTACATTATTGGTCAATCTTTTAATGCCTTCCACCTGCTTCTCGGTTAAAGAAGTTCCCATGGAGCCAACTACGTTTTGCCAGCCGTGCTGATGAGCAGCAAGAACATCCATGTAGCCTTCCACAATTATTACTAAGCTTCTATTTCTAATGGCAGATTTAGCCTTATCAATGCCATACAATCTGCTACTCTTATCGAAAATTGGTGTTTGGGGAGAGTTGATATATTTAGGCAGAGAATCATCCAGAACTCTGGCTCCGAAACCAGTGACCCGACCCTGGATATCACATATAGGAAACATCAGCTTGTTGCGAAATCGATCGTAACTACCTCCTTCCTCCTTCTCAATTACTAGACCAGCTTCTACCAGCTCCTTTTCTGTGTAACCTTTACCAACCAGGTAATTCTTAATGGTTTCCCAAGCATCCGGACTGAAACCGAGACGGAACTCTTTGATAGTCTCGGGCATGACCTTTCTTCTTGCCAGATACCTTCTCGCTGCCTCACCTGCCTTAGTGCTTGACAGTAAATGGTGATAGTACTCAGTAGCTGCCTCATTAATCTGGAATAATTTCTCCTTCTTCTCATCCTCAGCCTTGCTTGGCGCCTCAAGAGGGCCTAGAGTTATGCCTCCCCTTTGAGCTAAAAGACGCAGAGCTTGGCCAAAATCGATGCCCTCCTTTTTCATGATAAAAGAGAAGATATCGCCGCCGGTTCCACAGGCACCAAAGCAATGCCAGCTCTGTTGCTCAGGAAAGATAAAAAAGGAAGGATGTTTCTCAGTGTGGAAGGGGCATAAGCCTTTGAAGTTACGCCCCGCTTTTTGCAGAGTGACATACTCAGAGACAAACTCTACTATATCTAGCTTCTGCTTCACCTCTGTGATTATGCTCATCTAGTTCAAATTCCAAATCCTAATATCTAAACCCTAAACGAATTCAAATTTCTGAATTCAAAACTCTCTCGTATTTTGGTCATTGGGATTTCGGGTCTATTGTTTAGCATTTCGTGTTTGGTGCTTAGAATTCGCTCTCTGTTCCATTCCACCTTTGTGTATTAGTCTCGGGATATTTCTTCAGCTAATCTTAGCGCATATTGGTCAGTCATTCCAGCGATATAATCAATGACTTTGCGCTCTTCATCATCCGGCAAAGAGGCAAATTCCCGAGGTAATCTATCCTTGTGCTTCAGAAAATAGGAATACAACAAACGCAATACCTTCCTCGCCTTTATTGCATCCTCTCCTGCTAGGCTGGGATAATATATCTTGTCAAATAGAAACTGGCGGAGTGTGTTAGTTGCTCTAATGACTTCAGGGCTCATGCCTATGGTTGGATTAGTTAAACTGCCAGTACCACTAACAAGCCAGGAGCAGTCTATGATATCGCAAACCAGAGTATTAATCCGTTGTGAATGCGTATGTCCCAGAGTTACTACTACTGGCTCGGGCAAATCATTCTGAGAGATAATGCCAGCTCTTATAGCATCCTCGACATCGTGGTTAACATAGGCCACAATATCGGCTATCTTGCATATTTGCCCCTCTAGAGTGTGGACATCTCCCCATCCCTCTCCCAAAATCTCAGCTTGTCCCTTGGAGTGATTGAGGATGCCATCTCGCACTTCCCAGGTAAGATTTAGCCCTTGTCCCTCTCTCTCCAATAAATCGACTACTCTCAAACTTTGCTCACTATGCCTGAAACCACCGTGACACAACTTGTTCAAGACCTCCTCGCCTATATGACCAAAAGGCGTATGCCCTAAATCATGTCCGAGAGCGATAGCCTCAGCGAGGTCTTCGTTGAGATTGAGAGCTCGAGCTATAGTTCTGGCTATTTGGGATACTTCCAGAGTGTGCGTAAGCCTGGTGACATAATGGTCACCCAGGGGAGCAATGAAGACTTGTGTCTTATGCTTTAGCCGACGGAAGGCTTTGGAATAGATAATACGGTCACGGTCACGTTGGAAACTGGTTCTTATGGGGCATGGTTCTTCCCCCTTCAGCCGACCACGACTGAACCTACTCTTAGCGGCATAAGGGGAAAGGGCTTCTTCCCTCTTCTCTGTTTGCTCACGTATATTAGGTCTGCTAACCATGGAATCACTGTAATATCGCAAGTCAAGGCAGAATCCTTAGTCTGTTACAGCAGTACTCTCACGTCCTCACGCGCGTTTTCTTCTGGTTCTTGGTTTTATTCTCTTTTCCACTTCTGCGACGTTTAATCTCGTTGACAGCACCACATCCGGGTTCAGAGACATTGAATCTATCCCACATTCAACCAGAAACTCGGAAAATTCAGGGAAATCGCTCGGCGCTTGACCACATATCCCTACCTTTTTCCTCGGTTTATGGCGGTACGCAGTATATATGAGTTGCTTCACCAGTCTCTTCACTGCCTCGTTTCTTTCATCAAATATGTGCGCCACAAGTTCAGAATCCCTATCCAGACCGAGAGTCAATTGCGTTAAATCGTTCGAACCTATGCTGAATCCATCAAACACATCGGCGTATTGCTCGGCCAAAATTACATTTGATGGTATCTCACACATCACATACACTTCCAAGCCGTTCCTTCCCTGCCTTAAGCCGAACTCTGCCATGGTTCTTATCACTTTCCTCCCTTCTTCCGGTGTTCGGCAAAAAGGAACCATCACCTTCACATTGGTCAACCCCATCTCGTCTCTTACCTTCTTTATCGCCTGGCATTCTAAACCAAAGGCAGGCTTGAACCTTTCGTCATAATAACGGGATGCCCCCCTCCAGCCAATCATTGGATTTCTTTCCTTCGGCTCGTAACGATATCCTCCAACTAGATTGGCATACTCATTTGACCTGAAGTCAGAAAAACGAACGATGACCTCATTGGGATAAAACCCTGCCGCTATTTTCGCTATCCCCATCGCCAAGTTGTCAATGAAAAACCCTTTCTTGTCCTTATATGCCGCGCTCTTTTCATCTATGTCTTCGATCACCTTCGCCAATTTCTCGTCTTCACTCGCTGCCTTCTTCAACTTATCATATTCTATCAGCGCCATGGGATGTATGCCGATGTAGGAGTTAATGATGAACTCCTCCCGAGCCAAACCCACACCATCATTGGGAATTTGACTTTGGATGAATGCACCGCCGGGAATGCCAAAGTTCATCATTATTCTGGTCTTGGGCCTGGGCAGTTTGGTCACTTCTACCTCATCTATTCTATATTTCAGCTTCCCTTCATATACTCTGCCCTCGCCTCCTGAGCAATCTATCGTGACCTCTTCTGTCTCCTCCAAGACTTCCGTCCCATTGCCCGTGCTAATCACGCACGGTACCCCAAGCTCACGACTAACTATGGCTGCATGACAAGTCCTGCCACCCTTGTTAGTGACTATGCCACTGGCAATCTTCATTATCGGTTCCCAGTCGGGGTCCGTCATATCGGCGACCAGAACCTGGCCACCTTTGAATTTGTGAATCTCACTGCTATCTTCTATTACACACACTTCACCTTGTCCTATCTTTGTGCCCACCGGCTCCCCTCTAGCCAGTAATTTCCCTCTTTCTTCGAGCACATAAGTCCTCAGTGAAGCTAAGTCTACCTGCGAATGCACCGTCTCCGGCCGGGCCTGGACAATAAAAAGTTCTCCGTTTACCCCTTCTTTTGCCCATTCAATATCCATGGGCACGCCATAATGATCTTCTATAATGCAAGCCCATCTGGCCAGAATCAAGATTTCATCGTCATTCAATGCGAACTGCCTTTGTTCCTCAACCTTGACCTCTTTCTGCTCTGCTCCAGACCCATGTCTCATGTAGACCAATCTCCTGTCCTTCCTCCCCAGTTTCTTTTCCACAATAGGTCTGAAACCATGCCTTAAAGTGGGCTTGAAAACGTAAAACTGGTCTGGGTCAACAATTCCCTGTACCACATTCTCTCCCAGACCATAGGCAGCAGTTATATAAACGACGTCCCTGAAACCTGAATCTGTATCTATGGAAAACATGACACCAGAGCAGGCTAAATCAGAACGAACCATCTTTTGCACGCCCACCGATAGATAGACACTCAGGTGGTCGAACCCCTTATCCACCCGGTAGGATATTGCCCGGTTCGTGAACAGGGATGCAAAGCAGTCCATCACCCTTTCCAGAAGGTCCCCTTCTCCACGCACGTTCAAGTAACTCGTTTGCTGTCCGGCAAATGAAGCTGTAGGCAGATCTTCGGCGGTGGCACTGCTTCTCACAGCGACATCGACATTCTTTCCAAATCTCTCTTCCATCTTCCGATATGAAAGTTCTATCTCCTCCTGCAAGTCTTTTGGGCAGCGAGAATGTGCTATCAGATTCCTCAACTTCTCACCCCTCTCTGCCAAATTCTCCATATCATGTGTATCCAGGTCCGCTAAAGTGTCTTTGATTTTCTGGCTAATGCCTGCCCTCTTTACTACATACTTGTACGCTTCAGCAGTAATGGCAAATCCCGGCGGAATATTCACCCCTTTCTTACTCAGATTTCTTATCATTTCACCGAGAGATGCGTTTTTACCACCCACTAAAGTTATGTCTTTTGCTCCAATCTCTTCAAACCATTTCACAAACTTCATAGTTTCTTCTCCGATTTATAAAGTGTGGTCATATTCGCACATGCCATATCAGCCAAATCTGCCTCCTCACGTACTCGGGCACGAAGACTAGAAAGCGGTACTTCATTATATCATGCCCCAGTAGGTTAAAAGGAAGAGGCACCCTTACATTTCCTGCTGTGCTCTATCATTGTCAGCCTATCCTCTTGTCATCTGGTGCAGCGCCATTTTAATCTTCTCTTCTAAGCTTAGCCCCTCAGAATCCGGAACCTTAGAGATAGCTTTGGTGGCTTCCGTCACAGAGTACCCCAAGCCAGTCAAAGCAGATATGACATCGGCACTATCCGGGGCTACGGGCAGGACCACCTCTTTCCACTCCTTTTCCAACTTGCCTTTGAGTTCAACGACAAGGCGGCTGGCCATTTTCTTACCGATGCCAGGCGCTTGGCTCAATAGGTCGGTATCGCCGCTGGTTATAGCCATGACAAGTTGTCCAGGTTTAAAGGCCGAGAGCAGGACTAAAGCCAACTTGGGGCCAATTCCGGAGACGGAAATGAGGTTTTTGAACAAAGCTAATTCCTCGTTTGAGGCAAACCCGTAAAGGGAAATATTATCCTCTCTAAGGTGGAGATGGGTGTAGAGAGAAACCCTGCCTTTAACAGCTCCTAATTGGCCCAAAGTCGAGCTGGGGACATATACCCGAAAACCTACCCCGCCGACATTAATGATAACGGAGTCGTTACCACGATATTCCAGTGTCCCATCTAATGTAGCTATCATTTCGGCGTATGTTCAGTGAGCCACTGGTTAAGGCGCCTCTGTTGAATATGGCACATGGCTACAGCCAAGGCATCTGCAGCATCGCTAGGCTGAGGTAGCTCAGAGAGCCCGAGCTGGACTTTTACCATTTCTTGAACCTGTTGTTTATCGC
>Ga0315277_10005221_pt1 | contig 17167 bp, 16 predicted proteins | sample YL17G05_15_MG_FD_203695 | JGI IMG/M metagenome (GOLD analysis project Ga0315277, IMG submission 203695) | Sediment microbial communities from Yellowstone Lake, YNP, Wyoming, USA - YL17G05_15 | ecosystem: Environmental > Aquatic > Freshwater > Lake > Sediment | place: USA: Wyoming | collected... | reverse complement strand
ATTTTACCTCGTATTCTACCAGTTGGGCTACCAGATGTGCAGTCGGTGTATGCCTGGTCTTAATTTGCTCCAGATGTTGTCTATTCAAGCAAGCCGCAGAGTCCATGGTTACATCCAGCCCCACAGCGAAGATGTCTGCCCCGGAGTTGAATACTATATTAGCAGCCTCGGGGTCCTGCCAGATATTGAACTCCGCAAAGGGAGTGCGATTTCCTTTGCCGTAGGGCGTAAGATTATATGCACCTCCCATGAGAACCAGCCTGGCTAAAAGTCCAGGCAATTCGGGATGAAGTTTAAAAGCATGAGCCACATTGGTTAGGGGTCCCGTGGCTACCAGAGTAACTTCACCAGGAGCATCCCAAACTAACCGGGCAAGGAAATCCCAGGCTTTAGCGTGGTACAGTGGAGCCAGGGGCGACGGCAAGCCACAGTTACCCAGTCCATCTGGACCATGATAGCTTAAGGCATCTTCTAACGGGCGGTCCAAAGGGTGTGATGCCCCCATCGCTACCGGGATGCTCTCGGCATTCAGGTATTCCAATACCCGGCGAGCATTAGCGCTGGTCATTTCCACAGGAGCATTGCCTGCCACCGTGGTAATGCCCAGAACCTGGATTTCAGGCGATTTTAACGCCAGAATTAAAGCCAGGGCATCATCGATACCGGGATCCATATCCCAAACGACTTTGTGCATCAACTTCTACGGGATACACTATCATAAATTCCGGAGGGGTATAAAGTGATTTGCAGAAATCACGACACAAAAGTCACTATGAGGCTTTTCCTTCTCTTGTCATTGCGAGCCCCGACTTGTCGGGGCGTGGCAATCTCTGAAGGGGAAATCCCAAACAACTCAAAAATCAAAGGTCAAAAATCAAAATGACAAATCAAAACGCAAAATTCTTAACCTTTGCTCTGTAATTTTGCACTTTTATTTTTACTATTTACATTTTGAAGGGATTTATGGTAGGGAATTAGACCCCCAGCTTCCACCATATCTATAAACCATGATGGAATTATCAGGTGAAACTCAAACTCCTTGCCCGTATTGAGGTTCTTGATAATCCCCCGTCTCAGGTTAATCACTATCTCATGCCCGGTCTCAAATTCAGCGGAAATTCCCGGCAAATCTATGGCCGGGCAGCCAAGGTTCCAGAAGTTCCTGAAGAATATCCTGTGGATTGAGTCGGCAACTACAGCCTGGACACCCTTAAACTTCAAAGTTTCCGCAGCCTGCTGCCGGCTTGAGCCAATGCCAAAGTTCTCTTCAGCAACTATAATGTCCCCCTTCCTAACCTTGGTGAGGAAACCTTTGGGCACATTCTCACGATGTCCGACATCACTTAGCCCGCTTCTGGCGATAAACTCTTGATATTGGCTCTGGCTCGTTTCGTCGCCACCCATGATAAACCTGCCGGCAAAGAGTTCATCAGTGTCAACATCCTTACCAAACTTCCAGACTCGGCCTTTGAGTTCCACTTATGCCTCCTAGAAAAACTCCCGTGGGTCACTTATTTTGCCTTCCAACGCCGAAGCTGCCACAGTCGCTGGTGACGCCAGGTATATTTTGGCCGTCACATCTCCTACCCGGCCCTGAAAGTTACGATTCGCCGTACTTATACAAACCTCGCCCGGTCCCAGTATGCCCATATGCGCTTCCATACACGGACCACAGGTGGGTGGACCGACCACAGCCCCGGCCTCCACAAATGTCTCTATTAACCCCTCTGCTAGAGCAGCTTTAAGGACCTCCTGCGAGGCTGGTATGACGATAACCTTGGTAAACTTATCCACCTTCCGACCTTTGAGTATCCTGGCAGCAATCCTGAGGTCTTCCAGGCGTCCATTGGTGCACGAGCCTATGAACGCTTGGTCGATTCTAGTCCCTTCAACCTCAGTGACTCCCACAGCATTGGACGGCTTCGGGGGTACGGCAACCATGGGCTCCTTAATATCATCAACGTGAAACTCCAGTGTTTCCGCATACTCCGCATCCGGGTCGCTCTGAATAAGCTCGAAAGAGTGGTTGGTCCTGGCCTTGAGAAAATCCACTACCTTCTGGTCAGGCTCGATGATTCCATTAGTGGCACCTGACTCTATTGCCATATTGGTTAATACCATACGGCTCTCGATGCTCATTTGACTGATGGTCGAGCCTGTATATTGAAGAGACTTAAACAGGGCGCCGCTTACGCCCAACCTCTTCAGTATGAAAAGCATCAAATCCTTCGATGCAATTGGAGGCTTGAGCTTGCCTTCAACGTTTATCCTGATAGTCCCCGGAACTCGCTCCCATAACCTTCCCGTTTTGAAGACCACAGCCATCTCATCAACACCAATCCCGGTAGCAAAAGCCCCAACTACACCCGATGTCGTGGTATGACTATCCACAGCAACAAGAGTAGTTCCCGGCAGCACATGCCCCTTCTCTACAAGCACCTGATGGGCTATGCCTCCCTTCCCAACTTCGTAGTAGTTTTCTATACCTTGTTCGAGGACAAATTTCTTTATATTAAGACACTTTTTGGCAGTATCGATGTCCTTATTGGGCACATAGTGGTCCAGCACTACTACTATTCTTGCGGGATTCCAGACTTTTTTAACGCCCAGCTCCCTGAACTTGGCAATCGTATGCGCACCTAACGCATCGTGTATCATAGCCAGGTCCACAGAGACCTCGACTATCTGGTCCAGCCTCACAACTTTCTTCCCGGCTTTTTTAGCTAGTATCTTCTCTACAAGAGTCATGTTCGTCTCCCATTTTGGAGATGCTTATCTTATCTGATTCACCCAGGTTGCCGCAAATGCTCCACATTTTTGTTTGTCATTGCGAGCCCCGACTTGTCGGGGCGTGGCAATCTCTTCCCAACAACACCGCCAAGATTGCGAAGCTTGTTCCGAGTGTAAGCGAAGAATCTTGCTCCTCGCAATGACAGAGAAAGGAGTCATCTTTGCATCAAGAGGCGCCGACATGCTATTTTTAGCTAGTGACTATTCAAGAAGTCATTGAGCTCTTAGAACAAGAATATGGCCCTCGCGAGTGGCAGCCAGACAGGGACCCTATCGACGTGCTCATAGGAACCATATTGTCCCAAAATACCTCGGATGCAAATTCGGGAAGAGCTTTTGCCTCTCTTAAAGCTAGTTTCGATAGCTGGGAAGCTGTAGCTTCGGCTCCAGAAGAGCATATTGCCCGGGTCATTAAGTGCGGCGGGTTATTCCAAATCAAGGCTGCTAGGATCAAGCAGGTACTTAAGCAAATTGAAAAAGAACAAGGTTGCATCAGCCTCGATTCTCTCAAATCGAAGACTATGGCTGAAGCTGAAGACTACTTAATGCGTCTGCCTGGGGTCGGACATAAGACAGCCAGCTGTGTGCTACTTTTTTCCCTGGGGAAGCCATCCCTGCCTGTGGATACCCACGTTTTTCGGGTAGCCAAACGGTTGGGACTAATCGATTCCAGAGCGTCCATAGATAAAGCACATAGCTTGCTGCAGGAGCAAATTCCGCCCTCAAAGGTATATCAATTCCATATCCATATGATAGAGCAGGGCAGGAGGATATGCTGCGCTCGGCAGCCTCGCTGCAATAAGTGTATATTGAGGGGCGCTTGTCCCAGCTCGCTTTGCTAATTTATAGCCCAGTTAGCAAGTGATATAATGGTGAATATGGCGCAGATACTAAAGAGCAAAAACTTGGCCACTAAGTTTCAGATAATGGTGGAAATAGCTGCACATCAACCTAACATACAGCAGAAAGACATCGCCCCCAGATTAGGCATCACTTCACAGGCAGTTTCCGAATACATAAGAGAATTGATAAAGGACGGCTGGCTGAGCTCCGAGGGCCGTTCCCGATATAAGGTAACCAAGGAGGGCGTAGATTGGATTTTGCAGATGTCCCGGCAGCTACATAGTTACGCCTGGTTTGTGAGCAAAGCCGTGGCTGATATATCAACCACCACGGCCATAGCTGATAGCGACTTATCCGTTGGTCAACCGGCATCGCTATATATGAAGGACGGCTTGCTCTTTGCCTCCCATGTTATTCGTGCTAAAGGGGCTAAAGGAATAACCGTAACTGAGGCTAAAAAAGGACAGGATGTCGGCATTCGCAACATCGAAGGAGTAATAAAACTCGACCCAGCTAAAGTAATGATAGGCAAAGTACCCAATGTGCAGGATGGAGGGTCCAGGAGCACCAACCTGGCCCGATTGAAAAGGGAGGTAAAAGAAGCGAGGCTGGTGGGAGTAATGGGCACGGAAGCCCTGGTAGCATTGGTGCAGATAGGTGTAAAGCCTGATTACGCTCATGGTGTCCGGGAAGCAGTCATAGAGGCAGCTTACTGTGGCCTGTCCTTCCTGGTTGTCTGTAGTGAGGACAAGGTCCCAATTCTGGTGACGAGATTGGCAGAGGAGAACCTGGACTACCAGATTATTGACTTACGTCAAACTCTCCCCAAGGCGTCTACTAATAGACGCCGTTCATCGTGAGGTACTCTCTTTCCTGTCGTTGCGAGGCTGACCTTAGTCAGCCGAAGCAATCTCATAGAGAGCCATAGGATTGCCACGCTCCCGCCTGCCAAGCCTTGGCGGGCAGGTCGCTCGCAATGACTTTCGTGTGACGATTTCGGCAAATCACGACAATTACCAGTGTAAAGGCCTTGACATCTGTTTTGTGGCATTTTATAATTGAGCTTAATCAACTACACTTGTATAAAATAAAGTAATTTTGTGTAAAAGGAGACAAAAGCGACTCGCATGAAAAGGCCCTGTAAGCAAATCCTTGTCCGCGGCACAAACTGGTTCCTGGTGATTCTGAGCATAGCTCTTGTCATGGCTCTTGTCCTGACAGCCTGCAGCCCTGGCGGGCAGACACCGGTAAATTATGTATTTGATGACCTGGGACGGTTGGTCGCCATTAACGGAACGCCACAAAGAATCATCTCTCTGGCTCCCTCTAACACCGAAATCCTGTTTGCTCTCGGTCTGGGTGACAGGGTGGTGGGAGTGACAGACTATTGTGATTATCCTCCGGAAGCTCTGAACAAGACAAAAGTAGGGGGATATGCCAACCCAGATATAGAGAAGATAGTCGCCCTCAACCCTGACCTCGTATTAGTTGCGTATGGTACTCCCATGGACGTTATCAATACCATGGTAGGGCTGGGACTTACAGTATTTGGTATAAAGACTACTGATTTAGATGACTTGCTTAATGATATTAGAAGAGTGGGAGAAATAACCGATAAGGAAGTGGAGGCCCAGGCACTTACATCTGAAATGGCAAGCAGGATTCAAGCAGTAACTAATCAGACCGAAGAATTGGAACAAAGGCCAAAGGTCTTTTATATCGTCTGGAATGACCCATTGTGGACTGCTGGCTCCGGGACTTTCATCCACGAGCTAATTGAAAAAGCAGGCGGGGTGAACATCTGTCAAAATATCACCGGTTATACGACAATCTCAATTGAAGATGTCCTTGCCCGCGACCCTGAAATAATTATCACCAGCGAATTGTCGTATGACTGGGCGCTGAATGCAACCGAGCTTGCGAGTACCAACGCCAGTAAAACGGGGAGAATCTTTACATGCGATGATAACCTGGTTCAACGCCCGGGTCCCAGACTGGTCGAGGGCTTAGAGTGGTTTGCCCATTACATTCAACCCGATATATTTCCTGAGGAGCCTGAGGGTAGCTAAGTGAAGGTTTTTTCTTCCTGGAGTGGGGGTAAGGAATGTGCCCTGGCGACATATAAGGCAATTTCCCAGGACCATGAAGTCCTATATCTGCTCAACTTTGTCACCGAAGATGGCCAGAGGTCAAGGTCCCACGGGACTAAAGCCAGTGTTGTAGCTTTACAAGCAGAAGCCATCGGCATCCCTATTATCCAGGTGAAGACGTCCTGGGAAAATTATGAAGAGAACTTTAAGAAGGCTGTCAGGGAACTCAAGAATAAGGGTATTGACGGAGGCGTGTTCGGGGATATGGATTTAGAAGAGCATCGGGAATGGGTGGAGAGGGTATGTGGCGAAGTCGGGATAGAAGCGCTTTCGCCCCTCTGGGGGATAAAGCCAGAAAAGCTAATCGAGGAACTCCTTAAATTGAAATTCAAAGCTACAATAGTCGCCACCAGATTAGATGAGAACTTCCTGGGAAAAGTTCTTGATAGAGCTCTGGTAAGGCAAATTAGCAAACTTGGCTCCCATCCCTGCGGTGAAAATGGCGAATATCACACCTTCGTTACTGATGGGCCCATTTTCAGGAAAGCACTTAAGATTACCAGGGGCGAAAGTAAAAAAAGAGACAACATATGGTTCTGGGACATCTCGGCCAAGGTCATTGCGAGGGGCGAAGCCCCGAAGCAATCCCGCCAGATTCCTCGCTCACGCTCGGAACAAGGATTGCCACGCTCCCGCCTGCCAAGCCTTGGCGGGCAGGTCGCTCGCAATGACAGAAGCGAAGGGCTGTAATGGCAGCAAGATTAGAGGTAACAAATAAGGACTACAGGAGAGGCTGAAATGAAAAAGAAAGGCTTAATTCAAGTTTATACCGGGGCCGGCAAGGGAAAGTCCACTGCCGCTATTGGTCAGGCAGCTCGCGCTGCCGGGCATGGCTTCAAGGTCGGCTTCATCTCTTTTTTTAAAGACCCTGAGGTATTCGGGTACGGTGAATATAACTCCCTGAAAAAGCTGGGGGTAAAGACCTTCCTTTTCGCCAAGAAACATCCCCATTTCTACAAGGAACTCAATCCTGACGATGTCTGCCAGGAATGCTCCAAGGGGCTGGAATTTATTAAGGAGCTTTTCCAGGACCCGTCCTGGGATATGCTGATTCTGGATGAGATAAACATTGCCGTGCGCGACGGCTTTCTGAAAGAAGAAGAGGTTCTCTCTCTTTTGGAGGCAAAGCCGGAAAAGTTAGAGCTTGTCTTAACCGGTCGGGGCGTCACAGAAAAGATTATAGAAAAAGCAGATTTGGTCAGCGAAGTGAGGGAAGTGAAGCACCCTTACAGTCAAGGAATAAAAGGCCGGGAAGGCATTGAATACTAAGAGAAAATCAAAAGTAAAAAGTGAAAATGCAAAAACCAAGGATACAAAGGAGGGTATAAGCATTTTTAAGTTTTGCATTTTGAGTTGTCATTTTGATGTTTGACCTTTGATTTTTGATATTTGTGTAGGATTTATTTAACGATGGCACGTACTGTATCTGAGGTATTCACTGAGCCCGTTATCCCTTTTGCCATCCGCTGGCAAAGTAGAGTTTACTCATTACTGGGGCTGGCGGCACTGCTGGTAGTGGTAGTCGTGTTTGCCACTACCTTGGGAAGCGTTCCTATACCCTTTACCACTACTTTTCAAGTCCTCCTCTCTCAACTGCCCTTCGTTCATATTACCCCTTCTTCTCCCGACATTTTCGGAGCGCCGTTGAGCCTGGAAATTCTGAAAACGATAATCCTGGATATCCGGCTGCCACGCATCCTTCTGGCAGGTTTAGTAGGAGCAGCCCTGGCAGTAGCCGGAGCTACTTATCAAGGACTGTTTCGCAATCCTCTGGCCGACCCGTATCTTTTAGGTGTGGCCTCAGGAGCTGGACTGGGGGCTACCATTGCCATGCTTACTCCTTTCACATTAGCCTGGATGGCTTTTGGGGCCGTGCCATTATTTGCCTTCATTGGTGCCATAGGCGCCGTGGCTGTGGTCTATTTGCTGGCTCGTGTCGGCAAAACCCTGCCCGCCACCACGCTTATCCTAGCTGGAGTAGCTCTAAGTGCTCTTCTGTCCTCCATCACCTCCTATCTCATGACCATTTCCGGTGAAGAACTACATGGGATTGTATTCTGGCTGCTGGGTGGACTTTACCTGACTAAATGGTCTGAGGTGTGGACGGTCCTCCCTTGTGTATTAGCAGGCCTTGTAGTCATCTGGATTCATGCCCGACCGCTCAATGTAATGCAGCTTGACGAAGAGCAGGCTCAACAACTGGGCATCAATGTGGAAAGAGTCAAGCTCATACTACTGGCGGCTGCCACCCTCATCACTTCCTCAGCGATTTGCTTCACTGGCCTTATCGGTTTCGTCGGCATACTCATCCCCCATGCAGTGAGGCTTATTTGGGGGCCGGACTACCGGTTTTTGCTACCTCTATCCACGCTGGTTGGCGCCATCTTCCTCATCCTGGCCGATACCTTAGCCCGTACCATAATGCCTCCTACGGAGATTCCGGTAGGAATAATTACTGCGTTCTGTGGAGCACCTTTCTTTCTTTATCTATTGCGCAGAAGAAAGGGGCTGGCTTTCTTCTAAAAGGATAAGACGCCATGATTGAACTGGACAATGTCAGCCTGGGCTACGACCATCGAGCCATCTTACACGATGTAAATATGAAGGCCAAGCCCGGCCAAATACTGGGGCTGGTTGGCCCCAATGGCTCGGGAAAGTCGACATTAATCAAGGGAATGACTCGGGTAATAGACCTATTCTCCGGGCGTATCTCAATTGACGGCCGTGATATAAAAACTATTAAGCACGATGAACTGGCTCGCCTTGTGGCTACGGTGCCGCAAAGCCCCGCCTTGCCCGGGGCCTTCACTGCCTTTGAAGTGGTGCTTATGGGACGGACGCCTCATCTCGGGCTTCTTCGCTACGAGGGAGGAAAGGACCTGGCTATCGCCTGGCAAGCCATGGAGGCAACGCATACCCAATCCTTCGCTGAGCGCAGAGTAAGTGAGCTCTCAGGAGGAGAGAGACAGAGGCTTATTATCGCCCGGGCGCTAACCCAGCAGCCAAAGGCGATGCTCCTTGATGAACCCACTGCCAATCTGGATATAAACCATCAAGTCGAGATTCTCAATCTGGTCAAGAGCCTTTGCCTGGAGCAAAGTTTGACCGTCGTTATCGCTTTACATGATTTGAACTTAGCTGCCCAATACTGCGATTGGATGGTCATGCTAAATGGAGGGGAGGTTTACGCTGAAGGCACACCAGCCGACATACTCACAGCGCCGAATATCAAGAAGGTTTACGGAGCCGAAGTGTATGTTTATCCCCACCCCATTAATAAATTGCCCACCACCCTTATCACGGCAGGCGGGAGCCACGGGCCGAGCTAATATAATTCCTCATGGTCTCTGTCATCCCCATCAAGATAAAAGCCTAATTCGCCATAGACCCACTAGTTCCTCAACAAAATAGTGATTTGCTCAATTCTCCGATAAAGCCTCAAACTATCCTCAAACTTCACTGAGCTAGCAAGTGGTATAATGTGGTAAGATGAAGATTAATACCTGTCCATTTTGCTGATAGGCAGCCCAGCCGGGTTTGAAAAGGAGGGGAAAAAGTGAAAAATAGAATAATTCCCATCTCGTTAGCGATTGCATTGGTTCTCAGCATGGGACTTGTAAGCTGTGGTGGTGGTATTACGATACCACTGAAGAACCCTGACAGCTTTGTCCAAATGATGCCCGCAGAGATCGATTCCCTTGATCCAGCATGGGGTTACGACACCCCTACCTGTGAGCAGATACAGTACATCTATGAGACGCTCCTATTTTATGAGGGCGAAGAGACCGATCAATTCGTGCCGGTTCTGGCTACCGAGTGGAATGCTTCCGAGGATGGTACGCGAATACGCCTCAAGATCCGTCAAGGCGTGAAATTCCACGAAGGGGGCGATCTGACCCCTGAAGATGTTGAATACTCATTCGAGCGGGCGATGGTTCAGGACAGACGGGATGGACCTATGTGGACACTTTATCAACCGCTACTAGGTCTGTATGGTAGTCGTGATGGGGATGGTAGCATTCAGGTTACTTTCGACCAAATCGATAATGCAGTAGAGGTTGACGGCGATTGGGTCCAGTTTAACTTGGTTGCCACCTACCCGACTTTGACCTTCTACCAGATTCTGTGCGGCACCTGGGGCTCGATTGTAGATAAAGAATGGTGTGTCGCTAATGGTGAATGGGATGGTACTGAACAGACCTGGCAGGATTACAACAACCTCGCTAAAGCTGATAGTTACCTCTACGATCATGCCAGTGGTACTGGACCCTGGAAACTGGAAGAATGGGATCCAGGCGTTCAGGTTGAACTTGTAAAAAACGATGACTACTGGAGGGAGCCTGCGGCGTTTGAGAGAATCATCACCAAATTCGTTCCGGAATGGGCTACCCGAATGGCGGCGCTTCTGGCCGGGGATGCCGACCTTGTCCGCACTCCGTTGCCGGTGCCCTCAATTAATTTCAGTGAGTTTCTGGATATTGAGGTGTTGGAAGGTTTTGTGGACCTCAACATCTACCACAACCTCCCCACGCTTCAAAGTGAGGCGTTCTTCTTCAATATGAATATCTCCAACAACAGCAGTTATGTTGGTAGTGGTGTGCTTGACGGTGAAGGCATCCCAACGGACTTCTTCACTGACGTGGACGTACGCAAAGGCTTTTGTTATGTCTTTGATTATGAGACTTTTATCGAGGAGTGCTGGCTGGGCGAGGCTCAGCAGTTGGGCTCACCTGTCTGTGAGGGTCTTCCGTACTTTAACGCCAATGCTTCGATGTATAGCCATGACCTGGCAAAGGTTGAGGAACACCTGAAGCTAGCGTGGGGTGGCGAGGTTTGGGCAAAGGGGTTTAAATTCACCCTGCCCTACGGCCTCAATAATGCAAAACTCAGAACTGCCTACGAGATCCTTGCTGAGAACTTGGTCAAGATCAATCCGAAATTTCAGGTTAGCCTCGTGCCCATCGCGTCGGGGACTTACATAAACAAAATGTTAGGCACTCGAGATATGCCCATGTTCCTCTTAGGCTGGCAGCCTGACTATCCCCACCCCGACAATCTTGTGTCTCCTTTTATGCACAGCAACAGTTTCTTCGCTGAAGCGCAAGGCTATGGCTATCCTGAACTCGACCAATTGATCGAGGAGGCGTTCAAGGAGGTCGATCCCGCAGTGCAACAGGATATGTACTATGAGCTACAGGAGCGTTATTACCAGGATGCCCCTAGTATTGTGCTGGGTCAGCCACTGGGAAATCGCTACTTCACCAAGTATATACATGGCTTCTACTTTAACCCCATGTTCGCTGGTCAAGCGGGGCCTCTTTATTACATGCACAAGTCGTTGTCGTGAGCAAGAGGTAGAACATAGATGGAATTGGTGTGAGCCAGACCAACACTGCCTACACTCGGAATGTCGTCAGTGGCCTGACCTATTCCTTCCTGAGCTGGCAGCCTTAATACAACTAACACTCAGATGTAGGGGCGAGGCTCGTCCCCACCCCTATTTTGTTAAGATGGGAGCAGCCACAAAAATCAGGATGGTGGCACAGAGTTGGCAACCAACTGCACAAAGTACTGTTTCGTTGCCTGATTGAACAACAAGTCCGTCTGGTTCAATGCTGCTGCACGCTTGCTCATCTGGACAAAGGGAAATATGGCCCGGCGAAACCATATCTAGGCTTTTGCCCATTGGATAAGCTAGTGGGTAGGCGAGCCTCATAATAGAACAGTCAATAGTCATGGTCGAAATCCTGTTCCACTAAACCCCCTTCTTACCGGGCTTCGCCATCACAATCCTCTCCACTCCTCCCTTAGGATGCCGAACTGCACCTCGTCATGATATTGCCCGTTTTTGAACATGGCTTGCCGCAGACGGCCTTCTTCCCGAAAGCCGACTTTCTTGTGAAGCTTGATACTGCGCTCATTGAAGTCAAATGCAGCTGATGAGATGCGATGTAGATTCAATTCTTGGAAGCCATAGTTGATTACCAGCCGGGTAGCCTCCGTGCCGTAGCCTTTGCTCCAGTAATCCCTTTCACCTATGACGATTCCGAAATTGGCACTGTGGTCTTTTGGGTGAATCTCGTGCAGTCCGCAGTTGCCGATGGGTTTAGTGGAGGCACCTTCGATCACTTCGATAACAAAGCGAACATCGCTTTTCGCTCTCGTGGTACCCAATTCTTCAATGTATTTCTCCTCGTACACTTCAGTCATCGGCAGATACAAACAAAGATACTGGATTACCTCCTGGTCGTTAAACCACTTCAGAAAATATGAGATATCCGATCTCTTTACCGGCCGTAGAAGAACTTTTTTGCCCTTTAACATTTGAATCCCTCCTTTTATCCTTGAGCTGGTTTTGCTGTCCTCAATCGAATACTAGAGCAGAGACCATGCCCGCTTAAATACGGCATATAATAAGCCTCAGCAATGGAGGATGTAAAGGAGCTTCATAATAGGGGGCGGGAGAAGCCACAGGTGGGGCAGTGGTATGTGCCCATGCCTGCTCCGCAGCAGGGACAGCCGATTTCATCATCCTTGGCCTTAGGAATTTCCCCCACAACCTCGCTATAGATGCGCCAGTAAAAGAAGTGCTCTTTATTTATGAACTTTATGTCACCTTTTCTGGTGGCTGCTTGGAATTCTTCGTCAGTCACCATACCGTTTATTATTTCGTGAAGTTTGGTGGAGCCTGAGCCGTACTCTATGGGCTCCTTTCTCCGCCACACTATCTCCGCTGGCAGCAGACCTTCAAAGCTCTTTCTCAGGATATACTTCCCTACGCCGTCTTTGACCTTGAGCTCCGGGCTTATTTCCAGGGCAAAGCGAACGAAATCCTCATCGAGAAAGGGCTGCCTTGTTTCAATGCCCAAAGCCCTGCCAAGCTCATTGGCTGAGAAATACCAGTTTTGTGAAAGCCTTCTTATATATCTTCCCAGGTCTTCAGGAGGAAGCTTTGCCATATAAGAATAGCCGGCGAAGAGCTCATCTGCGCCATCGCCCGTCATGACGGAACTAATCCCACTTTCTCTAGCCAGTTTAAGAGCAAAATATATGGAAAGGTCATTGGGCAGAGCGAGGTCGAAGGTTTTCAGTATTCTTATAACCTCAGGAAGGGTGGCAAGCGCTTCTTCCGTAGTGAATTCCATTTTCTTATGCTGTATTCCCAGGAGCTTCGCAATCTTCTCTGAATAGACAAGGTCAGATGCCAGGGAGTCTTTCAACGCCACTGTGAAGCCTGTGCCCGGCCTGGCTATGAAAGCCAAAATGCTCGTATCGAGCCCTCCCGACAGGAGTATGCCATCGGCTCTGCTCCTCTCCACAGCTTCCTTAAGCTTGCTTCTTAACTGCTCACAAATGTCCATATTACTCAAATTTTTTACCACCTATATTAACATCAGCTTGATTAACAACTCCACACTGTCATTGCGAGCCCCGACTTGTCGGGGCGTGGCAATCTCTATCCCCAGCAGCCCCACAAGATTGCTTCGTCACTTCTGTTCCTCGCAATGACAGAGGGGTGCGCCCAATAAATTGGGCAACTACGTTTTTAAATAGAGGGTGAATTCAGCGAGCTTCCCCCCTCCCTCTAACTCCCTCCCGCTAGGGGAGGGATGATTATATATAATAGGAGAGAGAATTATAATGATTTGTGCAGTTAGCTACATGCTATCTTTGGTGTAATCCTGCTTGTATAATAATGGCAAAAGACGAGAAGATGCAGGCATGATTACCTCATACAGCCGAGAGTTAATGTTGGGTATCCCCCAAGGAACCTTGATTGACCTGGAGACCACCGGTCTTGATGTGGACCAAGATGAAATAGTGCTTTTTGGTTATATTCAAGGGAACCGCCTTGGGATAATTTGCCGGAATTCGAAAGAAGAAGCGCCGTTTATCGTCCAGCTTGCTGAACTCGTTCCGACGCTCCCGAAGCCATTTTACGCCTACAATCTCTCTTTCGAGAAAGGATTCCTTCAAGCTAAAGGGATTGATATAGAAGGGATAGACTTATTTCAGCCCTGGAAGGAAAAAGCCGAGGCACTTTACCTCAAGTGGCCTAAGTTGGACGAGCTGTTTTCGCACGCGGAGCATTATTTTAACGAGCCAGTGATAAGCGGCAGAGACGTCCCTTTGCTATGGCAAAGATTCCTTTACACAGAGGATAATAACTATTTGCAGCAAATCATAAAGCACAACGAGTCTGACCTGCTTAGAGAGCTATACTTGCTGGTGTACTATCGAGATAGCTACAAGGTCTAAGGGAGCTTTCCGCATCGCCCGTGAGTAGCAAGCAAATTTCTCCAAAGTTGCCCCTCTTAAGTTAAGAGGGGCTAGAGGGAGTTATGAAGAAAAAAGCCTCCATGCTCGGGGATATGGGGATATTGCTCTCATAACCCCCTTTATCCCCCTTATCTTAAGGGGGATAGTGAGGGAGAGTACCCTTATTTTAAGAGGGAGATTGAAAAAGAGTCCTTGTCCTAGGCAAGGATGAAAAGACCCTGGCTTTTGAGAGGAGCTCGCTGGAAGAACTGAACCGCCACGATTCTGGGAAAGCAACCCGTTACATCCGTAAAATTGCTTCAAACCGTGGTAAAATAGGAGTTTAGTAGGAAAGTATTATGAAAAAGATTGGCGTGTTAACCAGCGGCGGTGATGCTCCAGGAATGAATGCCTGCATTAGGGCTGTCGTCCGTTGTGGGGTTAGCCATAAGCTGGAGGTCGTAGGGATTCGTCAAGGATACCGCGGTATATTGGAAGAGGACTTTATAAAGCTAGGCAACAGGTCGGTAGCCAACATTATCCACCGCGGGGGCACCATCCTGGAAACAGCCCGCTGTGAGGAAATGAAGACCAGGGAAGGCATAAGGAAGGCAAATGAAATCCTCCAACGGGAAGGCATCGAGGGATTGATAACTATAGGCGGAGATGGCACATTGCGCGGTGCCACAGCCCTGGCTGAAGCGAAAAATGTAAAGGTGATTAGTATTCCCAGCACCATAGATAACGATGTTTATGGCACGGACTATACTGTTGGCTTCGATACTGCCATAAATACAGCATTGGACGCCATAGATAAGATCAGAGATACGGCGGAGTCGCTACCACGTCCCTTTTTCATCGAGGTCATGGGAAGGAATAGAGGATTCATTGCACTGGAGGTAGGAATTGCTGGCGGAGCCGAAGATATCTTGATTCCCGAAGTAGAGACAAAAATAGAACAGCTTTGTCTTGATATAGAGCGTAGCTTCAAGAGAGGTAAAAAATCCTGTATCGTGATAGTGGCTGAAGGAGATGAGGCAGGCGGTGCCTTTTCAATTGCTCAACAAGTATGGGAGAGATTAAAGCTGGAGTACCGAATTTGTGTGCTGGGACATGTCCAAAGAGGTGGCTCACCTACAGCCAGAGATAGAGTACTCGCCAGCAAGTTAGGAGCAGCAGCTGTGGATGCTCTGGTTAATGGCAAGGCAGGTTACATGGTGGGAGAGCTGAAGGGGGAGATAGCCTTCACTCCGCTAAGGGAAACCTGGGAGAAGAGGAAGGAATTGGACAGCAACTTGCTACAATTGGTCAAGGTACTGGCTGGATAGGAACGCGACAAAGCACTCCACAGGCAAAATAAGGGGCTGGCAACAGCGAACTGCAAGGAAAAATAATCATCTCTGGATAATCTCCGTCTTATTTTCCTCTGAGAACGCCCCCGGTCAACTTGTTGTACACCTCACGATATCTTTTCGATGTTCTCTCAATTACCTCCGGTGGCAACATAGGCGCTGGCGGTTCCTTATCCCATCCTGAATCTGACAGCCAGTCACGGACTGGCTGTTTATCGAAGCTGGGCTGCGAATGGCCAACCTCATATTGGCTGGCATCCCAGAAGCGACTTGAGTCCGGCGTTAGTAGCTCATCGATAAGGGCTAATTGACCATTGATGAAACCAAACTCGAACTTGGTATCGGCAATTATTATGCCCCGGCGTTTGGCGTAATCCCGAGCATAGGAGTAGATGAGCAGGCTTTTTTGTTCTAGTTCTCCAAAAAGGCCTTCAATGCCCAGGTCTTTTATGTCATGCTTGGTCAAAGGGCGGTCATGCTCTGTGTCGCTCTTAGTAGTGGGGGTAAAGATAGGTTGGGACAATTCCTGACCCTCTTTCATTCCCTGGGGCAAGTGGATATCGCCAATATTTCCAGTCTCTTTGTACTCTGTCCATGCCGAGCCAGACAGATAGCCCCGAACGACGCATTCTACAGGTATACGCTCGGCTCTAGCCACAAGCATAGAGCGGCCGACGAGGCTTGTTCCAAGTGTAAGCGAGGAATCTATTTTCCATTGAGATTGCTTCGGGCTTTCAGCCCTCGCAATGACATCCCGAAGTATATCCCCGCTATCGATTACCTTGATAAGATGATTAGGTAGGATATGGGCTGTTTTCTTGAACCAGAAGGCAGAAAGCTGGTTAAGAACCTTGCCTTTGTCAGGGATGCCGCAGGGCAAGACAACATCGAAGGCAGAGATGCGGTCAGTGGACACGACAAGTAATTTATCACCTAAACCATAAACGTCTCTTACCTTGCCCCGCCGAAACAAAGGTAGAGGTAAGTTTGTATTAATCAAGACTGTTGGACTGCTACTCATAGTTTCCTTAGCCCGAACTATGATATTCCCAGTAACAGTTTAAGAAGTCGCTTCTCTTTAAACCAGTAACTAGGGTTCAATGCCACACAACCTCTTGGCACTACTTTTCATTCTGTCTATATTGGACTGTCTACTAATCATAATTCTTTGAGCCATAGGTGACCCGGCACCATGCATCGATTCCGCCAAATAACATGCGGCTCCTAAACCCACCGTGAGATTCTCAATCAGTCGTAGTACACGAATGCGATTTTCTACCGCAACACCGTCAACACCCTTCAGATACTTAGCAACATATTTGCCTATCTTGGGATGCTTAAGGTCTTTTTCAGAAGGCATGGTTACTATTAAGCCGCCAGCGATGTCCTGGGCCAGTCTGGCTATGTCATAAGGAAATTTCGTCACATTTAGTTTAGATACATTGGCTCTCAGGGTATCTACAAGATAGGTCCCCGAAGTTTCTCTGTGACCTTCATAAGCACAGGCAAGACTGCAAGACATCAGGGTTTCATTGAGCTGAATCATGTCAATGATTTTGTCTTTAATATGGGAAGCTTTGGCAGTGCCCTGATATTCAGCAACTAATTGACTGGCGCCAATCAAGACATCGCCCATACCTGACTTGCAGGCATAACTCTGGCGGTGATAGGCAGAAAACTTCTCTACCAGGTCGCCGGCAAAGTCATATTCCTTGTACATAAAGACTCGCTCCCAGGGAACAAACACGTCGTCAAAAACAACCATGCATTCCT
>Ga0315277_10005220_pt1 | contig 17173 bp, 14 predicted proteins | sample YL17G05_15_MG_FD_203695 | JGI IMG/M metagenome (GOLD analysis project Ga0315277, IMG submission 203695) | Sediment microbial communities from Yellowstone Lake, YNP, Wyoming, USA - YL17G05_15 | ecosystem: Environmental > Aquatic > Freshwater > Lake > Sediment | place: USA: Wyoming | collected... | reverse complement strand
GCGGATTGTGCTGGCGCAGCCGGCGATTTACCTGCGGCTGGGGTTTTTCAACCTGCTGTACGGCGGCCTGCCGTACGGTTTCGCCGTGGGAAACGTTGGCCGGCATGACGAGTTCGTGGGGCTTCTGGCGGAGGCGGCGCGGCGGGAGGGAATCCATCGCATCCGCCTGAGCCGGAACCTTTACGACCCCGACCTAGTGCCGGCGGGGTGCTCGGCGCACGAGCACGTGCAACACGTATTGCACTTCGCGGGGCGGAGCGAGGAGGAGGTCTGGGGGGATTTCAAGCGTCGTGTTCGGCACGACGTGCGTGTGGCGATGGGCCGAGGCGTCGAGGTGAAGGACGCGCGGACCGAAGCGGACCGGGCGGTCATCTTCGAGATGTATTACCAGACGATGGCGCGGAACCGGACGTACGTCGTCTGGCCGCGGGGCCTGATTGAAGCCATGTGGCGGCTTCTAGTGGAGCCGGGCCGAGGCGAGATGATGATCTCCTGGCACGACGGCGAGCCGCTGGCCGCCATGATCACCTTCTACGACGGGCCTCGGTGCTTCGCGTTCCTCGGCGTTTCGAGCGGGACGAAGCGGAACCTTCGGCCGAACGACGCCCTCTTCTGGGAAGCGATGAAGCGGGCGATGGCGCGCGGATGCCAAGACTTCGATTTCATGATGTCGTCGCGCGACGATGGAGCGCTCATCGCCTTCAAGGACAAATGGGGGGCGACGCGCCATCCGTTTCTTTTTTTCGAGAAGGACCTGGCCTGGCTGCGGTGCTGGGCGTGGAACCTGGCGTTCCGCGCGGCGCGGACGCGCGTGGGCGGGGCGATGCTCCGGTGGTTGAGGCGAAGGAGGGGATAGCCGATGGCGCCGGACGAAGCACTCCTGGGGATCGAGAACTCCCGCGAGGCACAGGAGGCCGGAGGGTCCGTTCGGTGGGCATTGGCGATTATCCTGGCGGCGACCGCGATCGTCTTCGTCGCCGGCGCCACGAGCGACGTTGTCAAGGGCGACGAGGCGTATTACTACATGTTCGCCGACGTCTGGTCCCACCAGGGCATTCTGCATCGCCCGGTGTACAACCCCATCTATGAGTCGGCCGAGGCGGGGTACTACTACACGACCGAGCCGCTCTGGCCGCTCCTCGTGAGCCTGGTCTGGCACGCGACGGGCGAGGTCCAGTGGTCGGCCCAACTCGTTCAAGCGGCCTTTTACATCCTGCTGCTCGCGTCGGCGTATGGATTGGGGCGGGACCTGCTCGGTCCAAGGGGCGCGCTGGTGGCGCTCCTGGCGGCCGTCAGCGTCCCGATGGCGGGGGCGTTTTCGGTCCTTCTCTACACCGACGTGCCCGCCGCCGCGCTGGTGGCGGCCACGGCGCTTCTCGTTCTGCGGAAGCGGTTTTTTGCGGCGGGAGTGGTGATGGGACTGGCGTACCTGACGAAGCGGAACGCCGCGTTCCTGGTGCCGGCGTTTGTGGTCTGGGCCTTCTGGACCGAGGGTTCGGGGTGGCGCCGGTTGGGTCGGGTGGCGGCGTTTGTCGTCCCGGCCGTCCTGGTCACGTTGCCCGACTGGTTCTGGCGGACGGCGCATTTGCCTGCCATGTATGAACCAGTGTCCCTGCCGCACATTTTGGAGCGCCTGGGGACATTCTTCTCGGAGCAGGCACGGGTGACGCTGGGGACCGGCGGCGACGCGGACGCCGCGACGGTCGCGGAGCGCCTGTGGACCTGGCTCGGTCCGTCGGCGGGCGCGTCGCGGCTCAACAGTCCTGCGGACCTGCTTCACTACATCGGCGCCGTCGTGCCGATGCTCCTGGTGCTGTACCTTATACGGCGGGCGTGGGACCGCCGCGACGTCCGGCTCTGGCTGGCTGTCGGCGTGTGCGTGGCGGCCTCCTTGTTGATGTTCACGCTGGACACGGAGATCCGCTACGCGATGCCGGTGATTCCGCTGGTGGCGATCGTCGCCGCGCGCGGCCTGCGGGGCTGGTGCCAGAAGCCGTGGGTCCTCGCCTTGGTGGGCCTCGCGGCGTTCGGTCACCTGGGGGCGACGGCGTGGTACGTCAAGGCCCAGCGGACCCTCACGCCCGGGCAGCGGGCCGTCTTCCAGTACCTCCAAACCCGGACGCCGAAGGACGCGCGGATCCTGTATCCCGGCGAGGTGATGGTCGCCCAGACCCGCCGCCAGGCTGTCTGGTCGCAACTGCGGGACCCCGAGACGGACCATCCGTCCTCCATCGTGCAGTTCCTCGCAGAGACCGACCCGGACGAGATCCGAACGCTCCTCGACGCCAACGCTGTGACGCACATCTGCATTGACGAGAAGCGCGTGTACGAGGACTGCGGCGAGATCGTCGGCTTCGGCTATCCGCGTTCGTTCGTCGAGCGGCTACGGACGCTCCCGTTTGTGGAGAAGGTCGAGGGCGACTGGCCGGGCGTGGAACTGTGGCGCGTGAAAGAGGGACCCCTCGGCGAGGCGCCGGCCCCGCCGGAAAGGCCGTCCACATCACCGGGCCATGCATCCGGGGGCGAGAAGGAATAAGGGATATCTCTTGGCGGGTATGATCCGCAAACGCGAGTTGGACGATCCGCAGGTCGAGGCCTTCCTCGCCGGGCGGGAGACCTACCTCTTTCAGGAACCCGTCTGGGGCGAGGTGCTTTCGTCGCTCGGCTATCCGCTGGCGTACTGGTGCCTGGAGGAGGACGGGCGGATCCTCCTGGCGCAGCAGATGGCGCGCGTCCGGCTGGGATTCTTCGACTTGCTGTGCGGCGGGCTGCCCTACGGATTCGCGACCGGCGACATGTCGAGGCACGAGGAGTTCGTGCGGCTTCTGGCGGGGTCGGCCCGCGCGGAGGGGATTCATCGCATCCGCCTGAGCCGCAACCATTACGACCCGCCCCTGGAGCCGGAAGGCTGCAGGGTCCAGGAGCACGTGCTGCACATTCTGCACTTCGACGGGCGGACGGAAGACCAGGTGTGGAGGGGCTTCAAGCGCCGGGTGCGGCGCGACGTGCGTCTGGCGGAGCGGCGGGGCGTGGTAATCGAGTCGGCCGACTCGCCCGAAGCGCGGGACGAACTCTTCCAAATGTACCGCGACACAATGACCCGGAACCGGACGGTTGTGACTTGGCGGCGCGCGATGATCGAGAAGGCGTGGGACCTGTTGGTGTCGCGCGGCCGGGGCGAGATGCTCATCGCCCGCTACGAGGGCGAACCGGTCGCCGGCATCGTGACGTTCTACAGCGCTCGCCGGTGCTTCTACTTTCTGGGCGCCTCGAGCGGCACGCGCCGCAGCCTCTGCCCGAACGATGCCGTCGTGTGGGAGGCGATGCGCCGGGCCCTGGCGTGCGGTTGCGAGGTCTTCGACCTTATGACCTCCTCGCGCGACGATGCGCCCCTGATTGAGTTCAAGGCCAAATGGGGCGCGACGCAGCACCCGTTCTATTTCTACGAGCGGGACCTGTCGCGCTGGCGGTGCCGGCTGTTTGATGCGGCCTACTGGGCGGTGCGGACGCGGGTGGGCGGGGCGCTGCTGCGGCTGGTGAAAGGTCGCGGCGGCTAGGCGCCGGCGTCGTGCGGCGCCGCGCCGGCGGCCCCGGGAAGCGCCCGACCGGCGACTTGGCCGACCACGTAGAGCGCGCCCACCGTCGCATACAGAATCAGGCGCGCCAACAAAAGGAATGACACGAACTCCGGCTGCGGGTACCCCAGATAGCCGAACAGCGCCACGGACGTGAACTCGCTTAACCCCACGCCTCCCGGAATCGGCGACAGAAACATCGCCGCCGCCCCCACCACCATGACGGTGAAGACGACGAGGAACGTGATCTCCTTTTCCCCGGGCGGGACCACCGCCCGCACCAGCAGCCAGTTGGCCAGGATCATCGTCAGCCAGATCGCCGCCATCAGGAGGCAGAACAGCAGGACGGGGCCGGGACGGAGGACGCGTTCGTTGGCGTCGTAGAACTGCTCGATGCCGCGGGCGTGCTTTTCCTCGAGCCGCAGAAGCCACGCCGCAGAACGAAATCGCCGAAAGGGCGCCAGGCACGCCCGCCCCAGGGCGATGAGGCCGGCCGTCAACCGGCGCCGGCTCAGAATGACCGCAGCGACGACGAAAGCGGCCAGGACGACCAGCAGGATCCAGAGCCGGCCGCTCCTCGGGTCGCCGCGGAAGATCATCCAGGCCGCCAGGACGGCGGCGAAGACGGTCCAGAGGCTTTCGAGAAGGCGGTTGACGAGGGCGACGCTCGTGAGCGGCCCACCGCCGCGCATCAGCAGCGGCACGACGAGTTCCCCCGCCCGCCCCGGCGTGAAGGTTCCTACGAGGTACAGCGTCGAGAAGAGGTGCAGCGATTGCCTCGCGTCCACCGGGGCCCCGGCCAAACGCGACATCATGTGCCACTTGACGAAGAAACCAACCAGCGTGGCGACGAAAAGCGCCAGGGCGCCCGAGAGCAGCCCCGGATGCGCAAAGGCCGTCAGCATGGCGGCAGCGGCCTTGGCGGGGTCCGCCCGCCAAACGACCCACGCGAGCAGGCCCAGGCCCACCAGAAGCCACACGATTCGCCAGGACGTGCGTTTCACGCCGGGCTCTTTCCTTTCTCGGGGGAATCGCCGCGGAAACGGACGACCCGCGCCGGGACGCCGACGGCCACGCCGCGGTCGGGAATGTCCCGGTCGGCCACGGCGCCGGCGCCGAGGACGGCCTGGTCGCCGACTTGCACGCCCCGCCGGACCGTGACGCCGGCGCCGAACCAGACGTCGCGTCCGATGCGGATAGGATCGGCGGCCAAGGGGCCGCCCTCCGGGGCGGCATCCGCCGCGTCAAAGTCCTCGATGTGCACGTGCGGGGCGATGATGGTGTCGCGGGCGATGCAGATTTCGGCGGCGCTCAGGACGGTCCCGTATTCGCCGATGTAAACGCGGTCCTCCAGGATGATTCGCCCGCCGGCGGCGGTGGAGAGCCGCACGCCGCGCTGGAGCCGCACCCCGTCGCCCAGGACGATGGGTCGGCCGCGACCGCACTCCAGCCGAACGCCCGGCGCGATGGAGCATCGCCGGCCGATGCGCCCGCCGCGCCAGGCGAGCGCCAGGCGCCGGCGCGCGACGCGCGCCACGTTCAGCATCTTGCCGATCCACTCCAGGCCCACGGCGGTGCCTTTCGCAGACGAGCCCTATCGCTCGCGGAGGATCCTGGCGGGGACGCCGGCCGCCAGGACCATGGGCGGCAGGTCCTTGGTGACGACCGCCCCCGCGGCCACGACTGTCCCGTGCCCGATGTGAACGCCCGGGAGCAGGATCGCCCGGTACCCGATCCAGCAATCGTCCTCGATGGTGATGTCGTCGGTGCGGATGCCCTGGGCGAGGATGGGCTGGTCGCGCCGGTCGAACACGTGGTTGCCGGTGACGGCGGCGGCCTGGCGCGTGAAGAGGACGTTTCGTCCGATGCGGATCGTGCTGCGGTGGTGGCAGAAGAGGTCGCAGCCGGTGTAGATGATGGCGCCGTCGCCGATCTCGATCCGCCCGTTGCCGCCGAGCGTGTCAATGGTGGCCTGCCCGATGAAGCAGCGCCGGCCGACCTTGACGTTCCAGTCAATCGAGGCCAGCGGATGGATGAGGGATCCCGTGTGCAGGGCGGTCCAGGCGTTGACGAACGGGCGGAAGAGGAGGAACGTCCGCAGGCCACGCTTCAGGGTTTCCCAGAAGACGTGGGTGCGGACGCGGCTGAACTGTTCTTGCGGCGTTTCGGGCATCGGCGGCGTCCTCCGCGGTCTCCAGGAAGGTATCGGACTCACCGTGCGGCGTCAAGGTTTTCGATGGAGGCGCCCGGCGTATATTCACGCCCCCGGCCACGGCGCCCGGCGTGTGTTCACGCCGGGCTAAATAACGGCGCGCGTATCCGTTATTTATTTAGCCCCCGGTGAATACACCGGGGGTGCCGTTCCGCCCCGCCGCGGCGCAAATCGCGGTTGACACCCCCGCCCACCCCGGTAGAATGGCGCCGGTTGGGGTCGCCGGCCGACGATTCCGAGCGTTTGAGCAAGGAGGGAGGGGCGCGGGAGCACCTCCCCCCCGGCGGACGTTCCGCTTTTTCAACCTTCCGACCAGTCGAGGAACGCGTGGATGGTGGACAGGGGCGCGCAAATCAAGTGGGACCACTGGGCGCGGGAGCACCCGGACCTTTTGTTGAGCGTTGAGCGCGGCCCGGACGTGGAGCAGACGCGCCTGATCGCCCGCGACGTGGCCGCCAAACTCGAACTCGGGCCCGAGGACGACCTGCTGGACGTGGGGTGCGGGAGCGGCCTGCTTCTGTCGCTCCTTCGCACCCGGTGCCGAAGCGCCGTCGGCGTGGACTTCGCGGCCAGCCAGTTGGCGCTCGGCCGGAAACACTTTCCGGACATTCCATTCGCGTCGGCGTCGGCCGAGGCCCTGCCCTTTCCCGAGGCGCGGTTCTCGAGGATTCTATGTTACAGCGTATGGCACTACGTGGACGACTGGCGGCACACGCTGGACGGATTTGTGCGGGTGCTCCGGTGGCCGGGGATTATCCTGATCGGGGACATCCCGAGCAAGCGTCACCGATGGCGTTTCTACCTTCAGAATGTCAAACGACTCCCGGCGCTCCTGGCTCGACCACGCCTCTTCCTGAGTAAACTGAAGTACTCCAAGGATACGAGCCATTGGCACTGGACGGATTTGAGGGAGATGGCGTCGTACCTCGAGGGCCGTGGCCACCGGTGCGAGATTCTGCCGCAACCGAAAGGGCACCGGCAATACGGCGGGGTGACGCACGTCTACCGGTTTGACCTGAAGATCCGCGCCGGCTGATGGGGCGACGCCCATGGGGCTGGAGAGAATGACGCTCGGCGATCCGCGTCTGGCGGCCCTCGTGGAAGGGCGCCCGGTCCCCTTCTTCTGTTCGCCGATCTGGAATGAGGTCCTCGAGCAGGGGCTCGGGGCGCGGGCGGCGTACTACGCGGTGGCGGAGGGGGGGGTGTACCGGGCGGCGCTCGCGGGCGTGCACCTGAAGTTCGGACCGGTGCGGATGTTCTACGCGAACATTCCGTACGGCGGTCTCATCGGCGACGCGGCGGCGTTTCCAGACCTGGTGCGCGAACTCCAGGGCCAACTGCGGAGCGAGCGCGTCCATGAGGTCCGCATCGTGCGGACGGCGTTCGACGCGTTCGACCCCCCCGCCGGATACGAGTGCACCGAAGCGGTCCATCACCTGCTGGACCTCGGGGCGCTGGATTTCACGTCGCCCCGGCCTTATCCGTCGAACGTGATGCGAAACGTCCGCAAGGCTCTGGACGACGGCGTCGAGGTCCGCGACATCGAGGCCCCCGACCAGGTGGACCGGCTGTACGATCTGTACGTCGATACGATGCGGCGCAATCGCGCGCCGACCGTCTGGACGCGGCGATTCCTGCAGGCGCTGTACGAGCGCCTGGTGGTTCCGGGGGGGGCCCAGATGCTGCTGGCCTGGCGCGAGGGGCGGATCGTCGCCGGCATCGTGCTCCTGAAGAGCGGCGAGGTGGTTTACTACTTTTTCGGCGCGTCGGACGCTGAGGCCCTTCCGCACCGGCCGAACGACCTCCTCTTTAGCGAGGCGATTCGCCGAAGCGCCGCCGACGGACACCGGACGTTCGATTTCATGACGAGCCGGACCACGGACTCCGGCCTCATCCGCTTCAAGGAAAAGTGGGGCGGGGTGCGGAAACCGCTTCGGATCTATCGGACGGAATTGAGCGTGCTGCACGCGCGGCTGTGGTGGTGGGCGCAGCGTGTGGCGGGGAGCCGGCTGGGCGCGGCCGTGGTCCGCTGGCTCCAGAACCGCCGCTAGGTCGGCCGGACGCCCGGAAGGACGGGACGTGAAAAAGATTCTTTTCATCACGGCGCTGAACCCGGAACTGGAACTGGACCTCCGCCAGCCGTCGCTCGGCGTCCAGTATCTGGCGGCGATGATCCGGCGCGAGCGCCCGGGACGGTACGAGATCCGCCACGCCGACCGCCGGGTCGAGCGGGCGATGGACGAGTTTCGCCCGGACCTCGTGGCCGTCAGTTCCACCAGCGCGTACTTCGGCCGGGCGCGGGCCTACGCCCGGGCCGCCAAGGCGCGGGGCTTGCCCGTCCTCGTGGGCGGCATCCACGTCTCGATGCTCCCCGGGTCGCTGTACCCGGAGATGGACGTGGCGGTGCTGGGCGAGGGCGAGCGGACGATCCTTCGGCTCCTGGACCTGTGGGAGGAGACGGGCTCGTTTCCACACGACCGGTTGCGGGGGATCCCGGGCCTGGCGTTCCGCGCCGACGACAGGTCGCTGGTGCAGACGGAGCCCGTGGCGCACATCCACCCCCTGGATGAGGTTCCGTTCCCCGACCGGATGCTCGCGCCGGTGCATAAACATGCGTACATGTTCACGTCGCGGGGATGCCCGTACCGGTGTGCGTTCTGCGCCTCGACGCGCTACTGGCCGGGCAAGGTCCGCTTTTTCTCAGCCGAGTACGTCGTCGCGGAGATCGAGGAACTCATCCACCGCTACGGCGTATCGCTGATTTCGTTTTACGACGACCTTTTTTGCGCGAACTTGCCGCGGCTCAAGGAAATCGCGCGCCTCATGGACGAGCGGCAGCTGACCGGCCGCGTCCGCTTCACCTGCAACGCCCGCGCCAACATCGTCACGGACGAACTGGCCGACGTCCTGCAGGCCATGAACGTCGCCAGCGTGAACATGGGCCTGGAGTCCGGCTGCGAGGAGACGCTTCAGTACCTGAAGGATCGGGTGACGATGGCGCAGAACCGCGAGGCGATCGAGATTCTGCACCGGCACGGGTTCTTCGTCTCGGGGTCGTTCATCATCGGCTCGCCGAACGAGACCGAGGCCCAGATGATGGAGACGTACGCGTTCCTGAAGCAGGCGCCGCTCGCCATCACGGACGTCAACATCCTCATCCCGTATCCCGGGACGCCCGTTTGGGAATACGCCCTGGAGCGGGGCCTTGTGTCCAACGACATGGACTGGAGCCGGTTGACGTACGGGATGCTCGTGGACCCCCAAAGGCTGATCAACCTGTCGGAGCACCTGACGGCGGAGGAGTTGTGCCGCGTCCACCGCAAGTTCCTCCTCCTGCGGTACCGGAAGGTCCTGTCGAACATTATCTTCCACCCGTATCGGATGGACCTTGTGCGGTCGGCCGGCCGCGTGGCGGCCGGCGCGGTGACCGGCCTGGCCCGGCGGGCATGGCGGATCCTGGCGGGACGCCGCGCGACCAACGGCGAGAAAAATGGGGTCTGACCCCATTCCCCGGTGATCGCGGACGGAGGCGAAGGAATGGCCAAGGTGTGTCTGGTGTCGAGCGCCGGCGGGCATCTGTCGGAGGTTCTGAGCGCCGTCGAGGGTGGCCTGGGGAAACACGATTTCTTCCTCTGCGTCACGGGTTTCGAGACCGTCCGGCAGGTCGAACTCGAAGGCGTGTCGCGCGTTTACCTCGCGCCGGTCTACTGGCGGTACCAGATGCCGTTCGGCGTCATTCTGAGCCTGCTGGCGTCGCTCTGGATGTTTGTACGGGTTTTTCGCCGCGAGCGCCCGGACTTCCTTGTGACCGTCGGCGCGGAGATCGCCATTCCGGCGCTGCTGGTCAACCGGCTCTTTTTCCGTCGCCCGTCGCTGTACATTGAGTCGCTGGCATGCGTCGAGAAGCCGTCGCTGACGGGGCGCATCGTCGCGCATCTGGCGAGCCGAGCCTTCGTCCAGTGGCCCCGGCTGCTCGACTTCTACGGGTCCAAGGCGGAGTACCACGGGAGGCTCGTATGATCTTCGTCACGGTCGGGACGGCCGACAAGGGCATCGAGTTCGACCGCCTCATCGAGGCCATGGACCGCATGGCCGCCGACCTCGGTCAGGACATGCTGATCCAGCGCGGGACGTCGGCCTACGAGCCGCGGCACGCGCGGCACGTGCGGTTCCTCTCGTTCGACGAAGCGCTGCGGCACTTCCGCGAGGCCGACCTCGTCGTCGGCCACTGCGGCGCGGGTACCCTCATCAATGCGCTGCACTTCGGCAAGCCGCTCATCGTCGTTCCCCGCCGCGCCGGCGCCGGCGAACTCGACACGGACGACCACCAGATCCAGTTGGCCGCCGTGGCCGAAGGCATGGAGGGCGTCCGCGTTGTCCACGACGTCGGCGACCTCGAGGCGGCCGTGCGAGCGTTTTTGGCCTCGCCGGGGCTCCGGCCGAAGCCGAGCAAGGAGCGGCAGCCGCTGGTCGCGGCCGTCCGCGAATTCCTGGCTGCGCCGGCGGCGTAGGGCAGCCCGGGCCGCACCCACCTTGGGGTTTCCCCTTGCCCGGCGGCACCGGCCGGCTAAAATAGCCCATTCGCCCAACCGCGGGTGAGGTGTCGTGCGGGACGCACGGCGCCGCCGGCGGCGGTGACGGCGATGGAGGAGGCCTTCCGCCATGCAGGATGGCTCGAGCCAGACTCGGCCCGGAGTCGTCATCATCGGCCTGGACGCCCTGACGTTCGACGTCATCGAGCCATGGCTGGAGGAGGGGTTTCTTCCGAACCTGGCGGCCATCGCGGCTCGTGGGGCGAAGGGCGATCTGCTGTCGTGCTATCCGCCCCTGAGCCCGCCCGCCTGGACGACGATCACCACCGGCAGGCTTCCGGGCGGCCACGGCGTCTTCAACTTCTCGATCCTGCGGCCGGGCACGTACAAGGTGGACACGGTTGACGCGCGCCAGGTCCGCGTGCCGCGCCTCTGGGACATTCTCAATCGGCACGGCCTGAAGACGGGCGTCTTCAACGTGCCGGTGACCTGGCCGCCGACCGCCGTGGACGGATACTTGGTGGGGGGCTTTCTCACGCCGGACGTCCGCACGACGTTCACCTATCCGGAGGCGCTCGGCCGGGAAGTCCATGAGGTTGCGGGCGGCTACCGGATGATGGCGTCGCAGGTCTTCAGCGCGTCGCACCAGATGCCTTACCTCCAGGAACTGCGTGAACTGGTTGAGATGCGGACCGGCGTCGTCGAGCATCTGATCCGGACGCAACCGACGGACTTCGGCATGTTCGTCTTCATGGAGGCCGATTGGCTCCAGCACAAGGTGTTTCATCTGCTCGCGAATCCGAAGGAAGCGGAGGACGACCTTTACACGGCCGCGCGGGCCGTCTTCGCCGCGCTCGACGTTGCGGTCGGCAAGATCATGGCCGCCTGCGGGCCCGACTGCGACTACCTCGTCATCTCCGATCACGGGGCCGGCCTGCACGACCGCATCATGCACGTCAACAAGTGGCTCTACGAGGAGGGGTTTCTGGCCCTGAAGCGGACGTTCCGGCTTCGTCTGAGGCGGTTTCTCGAGCGGCGCAAGATTCTGATCCGGGCCTACGGGCTTCAGTCGCGGTTGCGGGCCCGGGCGGCGTGGATCGGCCGGCTCATCCCCGGCGTGCTCAACAGGCTGGCGGACGGCGCCGTTGATTTCTTCGCGTCCTACGACGACGTGGACTGGAGCCGCACGCGGGCCTATGGCCGGGACGTCATCGGCCAGATTTACGTCAACCGCAAGGGCCGCGAGCCCGAAGGCATCGTGGCCGACGGCCCCGAATCCGACGCGCTCCTCGACGAAATCGAGGAGCGGTTGAAACGCCTCCTCGATCCGCGAACCGGCAAGCCGATCATCAGCGGCATCCGGCGAGCGAGTGACCTGTATCACGGCCCGTTCGCCTCGGAAGGCCCCGATCTGGTCTTCACGCCCGACGAGTTCCGCTGCACGGCGTCGGTGCGGTTTGGCTTCGACACGGAAGGGTACTTCGGCGACATGGAGTTCTGCGACTCGGGGTCGCATCGGCCGAAGGGCATCTTCGTGGCCTGCGGGCCGCACATCGTCCCCGGGTCGCGTGTCGAAGGTGCAGCGGTCCAGGACGTCACGCCGACGGTTCTCCACCTGATGGGGCTTCCGGTGCCGATGAACCTGGATGGTCGGCCGATCGAGGAAATCCTGACGCCCGAGTTCCGCCGGTCGCATCCGGTGCGCCGCGAAGGGACAACGGGTTCCGAGGCGGCGTCGGCGGCCGGGGACGGCCTCTCGGAGCCCGACCGCGAAGAACTCCATGCGCGCCTGCGCGACCTTGGGTACCTGTAGGGTCGGGACGGGGCTCGGATGAGCGACCCATCGGCCAGCCGCTATCACTTCTACGCCCGCGTCGCGGGGAACACGGCCTACCTGGCGGCGGCCGTCGGGGCCTCCAGCCTGGGGCTCTTCGGCATCGACGTCCTCCTGAACCGATCCCTGGGCGACGCCCGCGCCTTCGGCCTGATCACCTACGTCGTCGGACTAATTGCGATTCCTCTATATTTGTCGGACCTGGGCCTGTCGCGGGCCCTGCCGGCCGTCCTGGCCTCGGCTCTGGCGCGGGGGGACACGCGGGAGGCGAATCGGGCCTGCGGACAGGCGCTCCTCGTCCAGGTGGCGGCCACAGCCGTTCTCGCCGCCCTTGTGCTCGCCGTCTCCTACCGCCTGCCGGAAGTCGTCCGCCTCGTGCGGGGCCTGTTCGGCCTCGGGGCCGACGGCGTGGCGATCCCGTCTTACGTCGCGCCCTGGTGCCGCGTGCTCCTTGTGTGGATGGGCGCCATGAGCGTGGTGCGGCTCCTGTCGGCCGTCTTCGACGGCTACCAGAAGATGGGCTATTCGTTTGCGGCGGCGATGCTCCGGGAACCCGTCCGCATGGTGTGCGTCGGCGTGGTCGTGCTGCTGGTGTCGGGGACGGGGGCGGCCATTCTGGCGCTGGCGTTCTCCTCGCTGGTCGTGCTGGGGCTGAACGGGGTCCTCTTGCGCCTCTTTCAGCGGGCCCATCCCGACTGCCGATTCCGCTTCGAGCGCGCCGGCTATGGGCGGATGCTCCGCGGGAGCCTTTACTTTTACCTGCCCCTCGTCGGCCTGTGGATCTTTCCCGAACTCGTGAAGGTGGTGGCGGGGACCCTCGATTCGCCCGAGACGGTCGGCCAGGTGACGGTCTGCCTTCGCCTCTCTTCGCTGGCGTTTGTGGTCCTGGGCGCCTTGCCGCGGGCCATGCTCCCCGCCTTCAGCGAAAAGGCCCACGACCCCACCGTCCTTCGGGCCTCGTTCCTGGGGCTCCTGAAGTACGCCGGGCTGGTGAACCTCGCGGCGTTTGTCGTGATGGCGAGCGCCGGCCCGCACCTGGTGCGTCTCATTTTCGGCAGCGCGTATCCTGTGGAGGAAGTGCACGGTGTGATGATGCTGGTCGCGCTCGGGAGTTTCTTCGAGATCTACCGCCTGGTGACCGAGCCGGCCCTTCAGGCCACCGGCCACGCCCGCGCCGCCGGAGTCGTCGAGGTCGCGCGCCTGGCCGCCTTCCTCGTTCTGGGGACGCTTCTGATCCCGCCGTGGTCCCGCATCGGCGTGGTCGTCGCCTTCGTGGCGGTGAACGGGCTGGCCTGGGTCCTGCGGTTCGTCGTCACCCACCGGCGTGTCGTGCTCGTGCCGTGGCCGGCCCTCCTTGTGCTGGCGGGGCTGGTTTCGGGCGCGGCCGTGATGGCCCTCGTCCGGTCGGCTCTGGGGTTCTGGATTCTCATCGCGGCGGCGGTTGTGGTACAATTTCTCCAGTTCTCCAGGACCGAGGCCGACACGATGCGCCGCACGCTCAGGGCTTTCTTGCGAAGGGAGTGACCTCGTGCGGATCCTCATTTTCATGGCAGGCTGGGTCGTCCGCCTCGCCGCCCGGATCAGCCACCGGCTCACGCTCGCCTACTACAGAAGCTGCGGGACGGCGATCGGCAGGAACGTCCGCCTCTACGGGCGCGTGGACCGTGTCAATCCCCACCTGGTGACCATCGGCGACAACGTCGTCGTCGGCCTGGGGTCGCGCATCATTGCGCACGGTCCGGTGAATGGCGGTCAGCCGGTGACGATCGGCTCCGACGTTTACATCGGCGCCAATGCCATCCTTCTGCCGGGCGTCACGGTCGGCAACGGCTGTGTCGTCGGGGCAGGGGCCGTCGTGACGGCCGACGTGGCCCCGATGAAAATAGTCGCCGGCAACCCCGCCCGTGTCATCGGCGACCGCGACCCGGAGGAACTGACGCGCACACGGGAGTGCCTGGAGCAGGGGCTTCCGGTGGGCAAGGTTCCGGCGGCGTGAGTCCCGGCGCGCCGGGATCGAACGCCGGCCTGCGGCGCCCCTCCGCCGAGGCGTCGGCGGCGTCACGCCTTGGCGCGCCGGCCGGAGAACAGCGCCCCGAGGTTCGTCCGCAGGAAGTGGTAGCCGGCGAGCGGCAATCTCCGGAGCGGCGTGTGCCGCGCCACTCGCACCACGTGGGCCAGGTAGTGCCAGAAGCCCCGCGCCATCCCCAGTTCGCGCATCAACTGGGCCTGCCACTGGGCCAGCCGCCCGAGCGGCTGCTCCGCCGTGTACGGAACCACCGGCTCGTCTTTCAGCCACACCGACTCGTCCACGAAGCCCTGTTGTTCGGCGTAGCGATACAGCGACGTCCCGGGGAAGAGATAGACGGCGGCGGAGACGCAGTACTCCTCGGGCCTGAGGCGCCGGATGAGAGCCCTGGACTCGTCAATCGTCTCCTGCGACTCGCCGCGGTTGCCCACCATGAAGCAGGTCTCGATGATCATGCCGGCGTCCCTGGACCATCGGACGGCCTGTTCGACCTCGAGGGGCGAAACGTTCTTGTGAATGGCCTGGAGGATCTTCGGGCTGCCGCTCTCCACGCCGTAGGAGACGCGGATGCACCCCGCCCGGGCCATCAGGTCCAGCAACTCCTTCGAGACGCAGTCGGCGCGCGTCGCGCAGCGCCACTGGACCCGCAGGCCGCGCCTCAGCATCTCCTCGCAGATGCGCTTCGCGCGATCCTGGTCGGCCGTGAAGGTGTCGTCCACGATGCGGACGTACTGGACGCCGTGGTGGCGGACGAGATGCTCGATCTCGTCGACGACGTTCCCGGGGCTGCGCAGTCGCGGCCGGCCCCAGAAGTTCGGCACGGAACAGTAATTGCAGGCCGCGCCGCAGCCTCGCGCCGTCAGAATCGCCCCCGTCTTCTTGTGGACGCCGTCTTCGTCCACAGCGTGCTCGAAATAGGCCGGGAACGGGAGCCGATCAAGGTCCCCGATCGGAGGCCGGAGCGGGTTCTCGACCACGGCGTCTCCCTTTCGGAAGGCGACTCCTGCGACGCCGTCGGCGTCCTCGCCCGCCTCCACCCGCCGCGCCAGGTCCAGCATCGGCGCCTCCCCTTCGCCGCGCACCACGTAGTCCACCTCGCCGTAGTGCTCCAGCAGTTGCCGCGCCAGGAACGTCGCGTGGACCCCTCCGAAGACGACGCGTGCCTCCGGCCGCTCCTCCTTGACGATCCGCGCGAGCCTCAGCGCCAGGTGGCGGGTCGGCGTCTGGCACTGGATGCCGACGAGTCGGGGCGGCTGGCGCTGGAGCGTCCGCCGCAGGTCCGCCTCCCCGGCGTGATAGCGGTCGAAAAAGGCCGACTCGGGGAAGCCGTTCTCACGCAGGTACGAGAGGATGTACGCCGGTCCGAGCGGCGGCTGGTAAACGAAACTGGCCGGAGAGCCCGGCGAGATGAGCAGGATCCGCATCGGCGTCTTCCGCTTCCCATGGGGCGTTGTGCGGCCCCTCGATCCCGACTCTATCGGGACTCGGGCCGCCCTGAGTCCCGGCGCGCGTCGCCTCGGGTTTGCCCGTGCCATTCTAGCAGGCAGGCGGGGGAGGGACTAGCCGTTTCCCGGAGGCGGAGCCGCGACCGTCGGCTGCCGCGAGAAAACGATCCGCCAGATCGCCCGCAGTTCCGCCAGGGTGATGGGAGGACGGACGATCATGAGAACCGCCACGGTGCCCAGCGCCGCCGGGACCGTCACTTGCGGACCGGGGTCGGGGAAGTAGTGGCCGGCGATCCAGCCGGCGCACAGGACGGCGGCCCAGAGGGTGGGCAGGCCGGCAACCGCCCCGCACCGGATGGCCAGCAATCGCTGCACGCACACGAGCTGAAGGACCGTGCTCACCACGCACCCCAGGACAAACCCCTCCATCATACCGAGCGGCCCGAACCGGAGCGTCAGCGGAACGCCCGCCCCAATCGTTACGACGAGCCGGACCACCTCGATCCACGTTGAGGCGCGGGCTTGCATCGCGCCCTTCAGGAGCGGATTGGTCACCGTCTTAAAGGCGTCGAAGAAGAGGCCGACCGCCGCCATCGCCAGGTAAAGGCCCGCCCCGCGGTACGTCTCGCCGTAAAAGAGCGACAGGAGCGGCCCGGCGGTGAACGAGTAGAACGCCAGGCCCGCGAACGCCATCAGGCCGACGAAGCGCATCGCCGTCCGCGCGAGCGTCTCCGGCGACTCCCGCCGCGCGTGCGCGTGGGCAAAGGCGGGCAGCAGCGCCTGCGCGATCGGCAGAAAGACCATCATCGTCAGCGTCGCTAGCGACAGCGCGTTGTGGAACGCCCCCACGCCGCCCGTCGGGCTGAACCGGTTCACCAGCAGCCTGAGGAGCACCGGCAGGAGGCAGATGCTCAGGTACGGCAGGTACAGGTACCGGCTGGAGGCAAGCAGGCCGGGGGGCTGGAGCGGTTCGCCCTCCGCCAGGCGGAGCCCCTGCTTGTGCAGGAACCGCGCGAAAATCGCGAGCGTCAGCCCGAGCGCCAGGACCGACCAGAGAACCCATCCGGCCACGGCCAGCCGCACGGTGAAGCCGACGGCGGCGAAGGCGAGAAAGAGGGCGACCTTGAGCGGCTCGCGCACGATCGCCGCCAGAAATGAGTACTTCATCTCCTGGAACCCCTCGAAGACGCTGGTCGGCACGCGGATGACCGCCAGGGGGATGATCCAGAGCGCCGAGAGGGCCATCAGCGGCGCTGTCTCCGGGCTGCCGACGAGCCGGGCGATGGGCCCTGCGCCGGCGAGGAGGAGGGCGGCGGCGGCGGCTCCCGCCGCCAGCAGGATCGCCAGCGCCCGCTGCGTCACCGTCGGCACGCACGCCCGGCGCCCGTGCGCCAGGAGCGACGCCACCAGCCGCGTCGTCCCCTCCGTCAGGCCCAGTTCCGAGAGCGACAGGAAGAACACCCCGACGTTGATCGCCAGGACGTAGGCGTCGTAGGCGCTCGTGTCGTCGCCCCGCGTCAGCAGCCGAGAGGCGATGACGTAGGAGAAG
>Ga0315277_10005219_pt1 | contig 17174 bp, 16 predicted proteins | sample YL17G05_15_MG_FD_203695 | JGI IMG/M metagenome (GOLD analysis project Ga0315277, IMG submission 203695) | Sediment microbial communities from Yellowstone Lake, YNP, Wyoming, USA - YL17G05_15 | ecosystem: Environmental > Aquatic > Freshwater > Lake > Sediment | place: USA: Wyoming | collected... | reverse complement strand
GTGACAACGTACACCTTCTTCCGGCACATGGGCACGCTCCTTTCGCAAAATGGGTTTCAACGAACTGTTACTCTTGAATCTCATGGCACCTCGCTTTTCCATCAAATTCGACTTGAAGAACCACTAGCAACCAGGAAGACCCGCATGGAAGAATTGACGGAGTCGATTCTCGCGGACTTCAGGAAACTGGACAATGTGCTCGACAAAGTCGAGGCATGGAACCTGCAGATGGAGGTTTCGGCGATCCCCCAGAACGCCTCTCTCCAGATGGCAACGCTGAACTTGATACAGCATCATGTTGAGGCAATTCGAGCGAAACTCGACCTTGACTTCCGGGAAGTATGGCATGCCGCGAAGACCCTGCACAAACCGATCGGCGGGACAGAGGCACCCAACAACGGCGTCGACCCTATTCGGTGACCCGCGGACGGGTCACCTCAACGTTCACGCCGGACGTTGGACCCCATAGGATAGAATGATCGATCTGATCCAAAAGGCCCTAACTGCCAAGCGCGAGTCGAAGCACGTGGAGTTCAAACAGGGCTTCGACCCTGGTTCGGCCCGCGAGTGGTGCGAGTTGATCAAAGACCTCGCGGCAATTGGCAACTCCGGCGGCGGTATCATCGTGTTCGGGCTAGATATCGCGGGATACCGACGGGCGAATCGGTCGAGAGAATTGCTTCCATTGACCCCGCAGACCTAGCAAACAAAGTCTCGAAGTACACAGGACTCGTAGATTTTGAGTTCGAAATTCGGTCCCTTGACAAGAACGGACACAACCTGGTCGCTTTCGTCGTTCAGCCCGTGTCGATACCCTTGGTGTTTCAAAAGCCAGGGACCTACGACATCGGTTCGGGCAAGCAACGCACTGCCTTCAGCGTTGGTACTGTCTACTTCCGCCATGGCGCGAAAAGCGAGCCGGGAACCAGTGAAGACATAAGACGGGTGATTGAAAGACAACTGGAGCACATACGGAGGTCATGGATCAAGGGCGTCAGGAAGGTTGTGCAGGCCCCTCACGGCTCGCAGATCGTAACCGTGCAGTCCACGAGCCGCAATGTTCAACACATCCTGGCAACACAAGTGCGAGCTGTTAATGATCCGACCGCAATCCCTGTGCGACTGACGCGAGACCCTGCACTAGCCTCTGGGTCATTTGTTCACGAGCAGGTGTCGGATGGCATCTTTGATGAGATCAACAATGTCGTAGATGCAAACCGAATCCTCGCGAGAGGACAGACGGACTTCCTCCTGGGGCAACCCGTGTACTACCGGATATATGCTGAGCGTCATCATGTTCGCCAACCAGAGGAGATGCTTGCTCTCCTGCTCCATAACGGGATTGCTGATTTCTACGCACCGGCATTATTCTGGGCACTGGCGTTGCCAGACAGGTTCATTGTGGAGACGCTTGCCCGCCTCTACCTGTATCCAACCAATCTTCAGGTTCACTACCTCATGTGCATCGGCCTGCTGCTTGGATCCGACTTCTGCCAGTGGCTCTTTGGAAAATGGCGTGACAAGTGGAAGCCGCACCCTCAACCGCCGTCCTTTTACTGGACATTTAAGAAGATGATCTCGGACATGAAGGGAACCGATGCGCGGTTGCTAGCCGCCCGGGTTTCGCTGACAACGCGTGTTACATTCGAAGGTAACCCCCCGATAGCAGTCAAAGACATCCTTGAAAAGCCAGATCAAGCGGCATCCCTCGTCTCAAAGGCTTGCATGAGAGTCTTTCAGGGAAACAAGGATTACAGAGCGGTAGCGCGCAATCTCGACTACCTCGCCTACGGTCCGGAAGTTCAGCGACGGGGCCCTCTGATAGCTAAAGCGGTCATAAAGACCGTCGGGGATCGCGAAGCAGGGTATGTCGTGGAGACGACGCAAACAGAGTGAGACATGAGAGAGGTTCAACCATCGTTTCCACCGTACTCGTGAGAAATGAGGTAGCTGTCCCCTCATTATCCACGGCTGCGCGGCAACACATGCACGGGCCGTCCGTGCGGATCGGAAGGATTCGTGGCCCTGTTTGAGAAGGTTCTCGGTCGGCTGTTACGCCTCAGAAGGTTGGCCGCAAACCCAAAGCGGCTGCGGAAGAGCCATTCTCGCCGTCCTTGCCGGGGCTTCTGGGTGAGAAATGAGGTAATCGTCCCCTCATTCACTGTCCCCTCATTCCTTCCACGAAGTGCTGAAAAACCTGATGGAGACTGGCGAGCTTGACAACGCTTCACAGGTACTTGAGCTCAGATGTGAAACAGGCAACTACGCGATTGCATTGGAGAAAGCCGTGGGTTGCTCGTGCTGGGGGATCGAACCATCCGAACAAATGCTAGCAAGAGCCCAAGAGCGCGCCCGGACCGGTCGCGCAGAACGTCGCCTCTCGGTTGTCGCTCGCCAAAATGCAATCCGTCGGATGGAAGGCTGGAATTTTGCTTAGACCCTACACCCGACAGCCGATGGCGTGAAATTTCCTTCTGGACAACGGTCGCCTGCCGGTGCAATGGCATTCACAGGACAAAAATGGGCGTTCTTGTGCCGGAGACACAGGATGACACGTCATCCGAGATTAGCGAGAGTGAATCGGATTCTTCCAGTTCTGCTGGTTCTTTGCACATCAGCTTTGCCGGCTGCTCCTATTCCCGACACACAATTCAAGCGGTGGGGTCTTGAAACACTCCAAATGATCGAAACAGAGTTCCGCAAGCCCGGCAGTGATCTGTACGCCGAAACGGCCCGCCCGGATGGGACTCAGGGCGCAGTTTCCTATCTGTGGCCGGCCGGCATTCAGTTTCACGCTCTCAATTCCGCCGCGCGAATTGATTCCACAACCTGGCAGTCGCGGGTGACCGCTTTTTCCGACGCTCTTCAGTCCTACTGGAAGTACCAAAACAGCCTTTGGGGCTATTCGGCGGCGATTTCGGGAGGCGATCGCTACTATGACGACAACGAATGGATCGTGCTCGCGCAGATGGAAGCCTACCAGCGGACGAGCGCCACTCTTTACCTTGATCGCGCCAAAGACATCATGGCGTTTGTTCTGTCGGGCAAGGACAATGTCCGTGGCGGTGGAATCTACTGGCGGGAAACGCCGAAGAATGAAAAAAACACGTGCTCCAATGCTCCTGCCGCGGTTGGCGCGCTCCGATTGCGTCAAGCCACAGGCCTTCAATCCTATCTGACGGCCGCCCAAGAGGTCATGACATGGCTCAATGGCACGCTCCAGGAGCCCAACGGACTCTACTGGGACCACATTGACGCGGCGACCGGAAACATTACGACCTGGGAATTTACCTATAATACGGCTCTTCCCCTCCAGGCCAACCTGTTGCTCTATCAGATACTTGGCCAACTGTCCTGCCTAACCGAGGCGCAACGACTTGCCGACGCGGCCGAAACGAGATGGATTGATTCCAACGACGGCCGAATGAAGGACGATTCGGCCTTCTGCTATGCGTTGGTTGACGCCTATCTTGCTCTGTATGAGATAGACAGGAACCCGCGATGGAAACGTATTGTTCGCCGCGCCTTGTTTTATCTTCACAATCAGATCCGCGATGCCAATGGCCACTATCCGAAGCGCTGGGACCGCTACAACTCCGATGAGTCCAACCCCCTCTCTGAGCATAACCTACTCTATCAGGCCCCAGCCGCCCGCGCCTACCTGAACGCAGCCCTCCATCGCACACCACCGGCGATCACGGCCACCAGAGAATACATCATTTACTGGCCGCAAAAAGCGGTCGGGCTCGATGCTTCCGTTGCGTTCGACGCGCTGACCGATCCGGCCGGCAATACTGCCGCGTGGAGCCTCCTGTCAGGACCGGGGCCAACGGTCACATTTGATAATCCTTCCCAAGCCTCGACCAATGTGCGATTTTCGTCGCAGGGCGAGTATCTGCTGAAGTTACAGGCCGGCGATGGCGAATTGGTGACTTCCACGACGGTGAGCGTGCAAGTTCTGCCTCCCACCGCAGTGAGGTATTGGCGATTTTATTGAGCCTACCTAACTACGAAAGCAACGGCACAAATGAGAGGACGGCTACCTCATTTCCTTTTGACAAGGGGAGGTGGCAGTTCAACGGTTGCTCATTATGTCGCGGCTGGCCAGAGTTGTCGTCGTTCACTATCCGTATCACGTGACGCATCGGGGCAATCGGCGGAGCGATATGTTCTTCACGCCGCAGGACCGTGATCGCTATCGCGCGTATCGGGCAGAATACGCGGCCAGGTTCCGTCTGGAGGTCTGATGATATTTCTATTTCGGGGCAGTCACTTTAGTCCCAAGGTTCTCGGTCGGCTGCTTGCGCCTCAGAAGGTCGGCCGCAAACCCAAGGCGGCGGCCGCGGAAGAGCCGTTCTCGCCGTTCTTGCCGGGGCGTCTGGGTGAGACATGAGGTAGCTGTTCCCTCATTAGTTCGGGAAAGGAGAATGCGACAGGCATGAAACGAAACATTGTTGCGGGCGTGATGCTTCTTCTTGGGGGAGCCATTCTGCGACTCAATTCCTATGCGATCTCATGGCCGAAATCACTTTCCTACTCAGGACCAAGAGAAGCGACCAAATGGGCAATACGGGAAGCGGCGCTGAACGATATCGCGATGGGGCTCTTCTACATCGGCGGCGCCATACTCGTTGCCTCGTTGTTTGTGAGTCAGTGGAAACGGCATGTTGACAAGTGACGCGAACACAGCGTTTCAGCACGACGACGCATTGCCCGGCGCTTCGCGCTCGGCGTCATAGTGGCGATAGACGACGTAGCGCTCGCCGGCAGCCGTTTACTTCACCCGGTTCGGATAAGGCGGCGGAGGCATCTTCTTCACGGGATTTCGTTTGACTTCCTGCAGTACAACTTCGACGGCCTTCTCGAGCTGAGGGTCGCGGCCCGCAATCACGAGTCGGGGAGTCATTTCGACCTCGATGTCGGGAGTCATTCCTTCGTTCTCGACTTCCCATTTGCCGTCCGGGCTGTAGAGCGCGTAACAGGGGGCGGTCACGCGGCCGCCGTCCATCAAATCGGGATACTCCAGGATGCCGATCACACCGCCCCAGGTCCGCGTGCCGATCAGCTTGCCCAGACCGCGTCGGCGGAAGAAATACGGCATGATATCGCCGCCGGAGCCCGCATATTCATTGATGATCATCGCCTTGGGTCCGAAGATCGAAGCGTTGGGAACGGTGAATGGCTTGCCCTCGCGCGTGGCCTCATAGCACAGGAGCGGGCGGCTCAGCATATCAATGATGTAGTCGGCCCCGGACCCGCCGCCATTGAATCGCTCATCAATGACTACCGCCTCGTGGTCGAGCTGCGAGAAATAGTAGCGATTGAAGTAAGTATAGCCGGTCAAGAAGGTGTCGGGCACATAGACATAGGCCACTCTGCCCTTGGACAGTTCGTTGACTTTACGCCGGTTCTCCTCAACCCAGGCCCGGTGGCGAAGACCCGATTCGTTGGAGATCGGAACAACCGTTACCGTTCGCGCACCTTCCGGCGCGGGCTTCGAGTGCACCTTCAGAACGGTCTGCCGACCGGCAGTTTTCTCGAAGAGGCTATAGACATTGGTCGGCGCTTTCAGAGGACGGCCGTTGACCGCGAGGAGATAGTCGCCTTTCGAGACATTCACGCCGGGTTCGGTCAGCGGAGCGCGCAAATCGGGATTCCAGTTCTCGCCGCTGTAGATCCGCTGGAACCGGTAGTAGCCGTCAACGATTTCATAATCAGCCCCGAGCAATCCAACGGGAACGTAGTTCGTGGCGGGCATATCGCCCCCGCCAACGTAAGCATGTCCGACAACCAGCTCGCCAAACATTTCGGCGAAAAGAAAATTCAAGTCGGAGCGGTGTCCCACGTGGGCGAGAAACCGCCGATACTTCTCGCGGACCGCCGGCCAGTCGGCGCCGTGCATATTGGGATCGTAAAAGAAATCTCTCTGGATGCGCCAGGCCTCGTTGAACATTTGCGCCCATTCTGCCGGCGGGTCCACATAGATGTCCATCCGGTCGAGGTCCAGCCGGCCGTCGCCGGGTTTTGGGTCTTCGGCTGTTTTGACGACCGCGAATACATTCCCCGCTCCCCAATAGAGAAGACTCTTCGCGTCGTGGCTGATCCGATAGGAACGCACCCGCTCCAGGAAAGGTTTGTCCTCGCGCTTCTTCATATCGAAGCAGCGAAGGGAATGGCCTTCCGGATTGTCATCGGCTTCCAAATTGAACCTGTCCGATAGAACAAGATAGAAAAGCCTTCCGTCTGCGGCAGCCTGCAAATTGCCGTAGTTGCGAGTTGGCACAGGCAAGGCCACGATACGCTGGTCGAGGCCTTCGAGGTCAATCTTGACGACGATCTCCTTTTTCTCTTCTTTCTTGTTTTCAGTCTTGCTTCCCGCCTCCGATTTCTTTTCCTTCCCGCTCTCGTCCGACTTCTCATCCTTCTTCTTGTCATCCTCACTTTTGGCCGACTCCTCATCGCTTTCGGGAGCGAACGGCGAGGGTTTTTCCTTGGTCAGCACTGCGACATAGAGGCTCTTGCGGATCAGCCGATCGTAGGAGGACATATCTCCCCACCCGACGTTTAGCCCATAATTGGTGCTCGCGGCGAAAAACAGATACTCGCCGTCGCGGCTGAAGCAGGCGTCGGTCGCGTCGCTCAGCCCGTCGGTCACTTGGTGGGTTTTGCCGGTGGCAAGTTCATAGAGAAAGACGGCGCGCAACTGGTTATCCAACCGCTTCGTGTAGGCGACCCACTTGCTGTCGGGCGACCACACCGGGTCGAGGCTGCGGATCGTGTGTAAGTAGGTGTCGGTATCAACCCGGATGGGTTTCGAGGTTTGCAGATCAATGTAAGAGAGGTTGAGGCGCTTGTCGGTATAGAGGATTTTCTGGCCATCCGGCGACCATTTCGGCGAATAGTAAAAGGTTGGGCTGCCCAACGCGAGGACTTCGGGTTCCTCGAATCCGGTCTGTTCCCGCAGCATCAGTTGATATTCACCGCCTGCGTCGGAGAAGTAGGCGATCCGCTTTCCATCGGGCGACCAGGCGGGATCGCGCTCATGGACGCCGGGCGTGCGCGTCAGATTGCGGATGTCACCCTTCTTTGCCGGGACGGTAAAAATGTCGCCGCGCCCTTCGAAAACCGCGCGAACGCCCGTGGGCGATATATCCATGTTTCGAATAGAGGGACCGGCTTTCTCGTAATGAGGCCGTGTTGGGGGAAGGTCGGCGCCCACACGAATCTTCAAGGCCCGCGAGGAGCCGTCTTCCGGATTGAATAGATGTAGTTTTCCCGCCTGTTCGTACACAATCGCGCCGCCGCCCGCCGATGCGGACTTCACGTCATAGTCCTCGTGCTTCGTCGCCTGGCGGACTTTCTTTGTGCGAGTGTTGTAAGCGAAAAGATTCATCGTATGGTTGCGGTCGGAGAGAAAATAGACCGTGTCGCCGAGCCAAATTGGACAAGTGTCAGTGGCGCGCTCGTGGGGTATCTCGACGACGTCGTAAGTCTTGAGGTCGAACAGCCAGATGGGCGTTGTCCGGCCGCCGCGATACCGCTTCCACGACTGAAAGGCATCACGAATGGGCGTGTAGGCGACGTGGGTACCATCGGGAGAGCAGACGCCGCGCTCGGCCATCGGCATGGGAAGCGCTTGTGGGAAGCCTCCTTCAACGGGCGCAGTGAACAGCCGGCCATACCGACCTGAGGCGGAGTGTCGCGTCGAGCTGAAAAGGATTTGTTTGCCATCGGGCGTCCATCCCTGCACCCAATCGTCGCCCGGGTGGAAAGTCAGCCGCAGGGGCGAGCCGCCGGTCGCGGGAATGGTATAGACATCTGTGTTCCCATCGTAATGCCCCGAGAATGCGATCAGCGATCCGTCGGGCGAAAACACCGGGTTCCATTCGATGCCGGGATGAACCGTCAGCCGCCGCGCCGAACCGCCTTCGCGGTCCGCAATCCAAATGTCGCCGGCATAGACAAAGGCTACGTGTTTGGCGCTGACGGTCGGCTGGCGGAGCAGAAGAGTCTCTTCCTGGCCGAACGCGGAAACGGCGAGCATCGGCGCCAGAAAACAGGAAAGAATCGCGCTCTTGATCATTTGTTGCTTCATAGGGCACCTCCTATGCGAGCGGGTCTGTATTAACTTTACGAACTTGATCTCTGCCAGTCAAGTCAGGTGTGATGACCTGTCTCGATTCAACCGGAAAGGAGACTTGCCAGTGATCGTCGAATGGGACCTGACGCAAACAAACTTGCACCGCATTTCTCAACGGACATACGAGGTCGCAGTGCTTCCCATCGGTGCGATCGAACCGCATAACCGCCACCTGCCCGAGGGACAAGACTGGCTGCACACCACGTGGGTGGCGCGCGAGAGCTGTAGGATCGCGTGGGAAACATGCCGGTCGGTCATCTGTCTGCCGACGATTCCCTATGGCGTGGACTGCAATCTGATGGATTTTCCCTTGGCCATTCATGTGTCCCAGAACAGCCTCGATGCCATGGTGCGCGACATCATTGTTTCCTTGCATAAGCACGGCATCCGAAAAGTCGTTCTCCTGAACGGCCACGGTGGAAATGTATTCCAATCTCTGATCCGGCAAATTCAGTGCGACCTGGACACCCACGTCTTTCTCTGCAACTGGTGGACGGTGGGACACGACCGCTACGCTGAAATCTTTGACGAGTCCGATGACCACGCCGGCGAGATGGAAACGTCGGTGGCATTGGCGCTTTATCCCGAACTGGTTGAGCAAGTCCAAGCCGGCGACGGGACGGCCCGTCCCTTTCGCTTCGAAGCGCTGCGAAAAGGCTGGGTCACGACCAGCAGGAACTTTCGCCGCTTGAACGACCATTGCGCCTGCGGCGATCCGTCGCGCGCCACCGCCGAAAAGGGACGCGCATATCTGAATCTGGTCTGCGAACGCATCAGCGCCTTTCTGGTGGAACTGGCCCCAGCGCCGATTGACGAGACGTTTCCCCAGCAGCCGTAATCGTTTGCATCCTTTTGGAGTGCGACGACACGACGCCGCTTTGCCTTGAATGATGAATGCTGAACGATGAACGAAGACTTCTCAAATTCATCCTTCCGCCTTCATCCTTCCGCCTTGCGATTGATAGTGCAGACTCAGTTTGAGAAACTTGTAGGATTTATGGTTTTAATTTTTTACTTGACGACGGATGGCTGGAGGAAGCATATCTCGCCTGACATTTGAACCATCCTTGCAGTGGGTTTCCGCGCTGGGCGGACCAAGAGGGAAGGCCGTGCAAATCGGCCGCGAAGCCGTCGCTGTGATCGGGGACGAAAACCGATAAACGCCACTGGTCCCGACCGTGGGACTGGGAAGGCTCGGTGAGTAGGACAACCCGTAAGCCAGAAGACCTGCCTGCTGTGAACTCCGTCACGCTTCTTCGGTGCTAAGAAGTGGAGTTCGGATGCCAGGCGCAATCCGGCCCCTCCTTCCCCGAAGGAGGGGCTTTCGTTTCTCCGGCAATGGCTCCGAGCAGTCGTGGCGGAAGGATGAACATTCCTTCTCAGGAGGTGGAGCCATGACTCGCTCCCAGGTTTTGTGTGTGGCGTTTCTCCTGCTCGCGGGGGCAGGCCGAAGCGCGCAAGATGTTCCGTTCCTCTCCCTGCCGCCCGGCTATGTCGCCGGAAAGGTTCCGCTGGGAACCAGCAACTATGCCACGGCGCTCGCTCCCGATCCCGCCGACGAGAACTACGTCTATGTGGCCGGGATGTTCGGTGGTCGCGCGCGAATCGTTCGCCTCGATCTCTGGAACGCCCAGAGGACGACCGTCTTCACGTGTCCGACGAGCGTGACCGTCAGCGGGTTTGCCGTTTACAACGCGGGCGGGACCTACGCGATTCTCGTCTCGGACAATCAGCACGATCGCCTGTGGGAATTGCGCGACAGCTCCCCGATGGATGGCGTTTTTGACGCGTGGTACGAGTTCATCCGCCCGATTCTCACCAATCCCGGCGGCGACTGGACCGGCTCGGCGGTGCTGATTCTGACGACCGGCTCGACGCGCCTGCACTTGCCCGCCAAGACGGCCCTGTTTCAATCCGAAGACGGGGGGACAACCCAGGGCGAAGTGCTTGCGGTCACGGGTTTCGATACGCGATGCGTGCCGCCGGAGAAATGTTTGCCGTCTTTTCAGCCGCCCAACGGCGCTTATTTTTCCGGCTTCAATTATGGCGGCGGCATCGTGCTCGATTCACAAGGGCGCTTGTTGGTTGCTTCGTCGTTCTACCCCGCCACCGGCAAAGTGTGGATTTGTGAAGACCTGAATCAAAACGGCGTCATTGGCGCGGGCGAATCGAACATACTCGTCGCGCGGGCGAGCAACACAACCGAATCGGCGGGACTTTCGGCGCTGGCCATTGATTCCGCCGACCGGTGCTATGTCTCGGTGGGATGGGGATTTGGCGCAACGGTGCGCACGCAGATTCAGCGATTCAAAATCCCCGCGAACCCGCTTCGCACGACCGCCACCGTGACGACCTTTGCCACGCTGCGATCTCCCTATGTCTCGGCGGCGGTGTTCAACAGCCCGGTTCGCTTATTCGAGCCGTTCGTATCCAATGGCGCAATTCTGGTGATTGTGGCCAATGATTCGTTTTACGGAAATCTCGACTACTTGCTGACCGTGCGGCCGAGCGGAAAGACCGGTGTCAGAGCGTGGCGGTTGTATTAGAGAACCTAGAAAGAATGAACCACAGAGGCTCCGAGACACAGAGAAATGCCTTTCTCGGTGCCTCTGTGTCTCTGTGGTAAAGTCATTTTTCCAGACTCTTTCGTCCGAAACGGAGTCAGGGCTTGGCAATGATGCACTGGTCCAAAACCGCTTTCTGCCTTATCACGCTCGCTGGGTATTTGCGAATCGTCTCAGCGGCGCCGGTCGCGTTCTTACCCGAAGAGCGTGTCACGTCTGACAGTCGCAACTACGAGATGTGCCGCAATCCCAACCACTCGATGGCCGTTGGGAGCGACGGAACCGCGCATCTTGTGTTTTGGGATGGCTACCTCGCAACGACTCCGGCGCAGCCAAGCAGCGTCTGGTATTGCCGGCGCGATCCGTCGGGGCGTTGGGCGCCGCCGGAAATGGTGGATAATTCTTACACTTCGGGCGGCATCCGCCTCGGGGGACGTCATCCCTCGCTCGTTCTTCGACCGAACGGCGAGGTGCGCGCCTTCTGGCACGACTATCGCCATTGCACCGCGGCCCAGAAATGGATGAACAACACCGAAATCTATATGGACGTGCGGCCCTCCACCGGTTCCTTTTCAGCAAACGACGTTCGTTTGACCAATACTTCGGCCACGCACGACGGCGATAATGGTTACGTTCCCCAGGCGGTTGCCGCGCCGACCGGCGAAATCCACGTCGCCTGGTATGACTATCATTTCGATCGAAATCTCGCCGACCTCTTTCTCATGCGGAGCGATGCGCAAGGTATCTTCCCTGTCGCAACGTCTCTGACCTCGCTTCGCCTGACCAATGTTTCGCAACGCGCGGATGGCCTGTCCTACACGCTTCCTGATCTCGCCCTCGACTCCTCGGGAAATGTTCATTTGGTTTGGACACGAGACAATCAAAGTGGATATGGAGTCTATCACGACCGGCTGGGAACGAGCGGTTCCCTGACAACGCCGACGTTGCTTTCGCCGACCGGCGCCGATTTCTTTGACCCGCCTCACATTATCGCTTCTCCTCATGGTGACATCTTTGTCGGCTGGACGGAACACGGCGGACCTGCCGGCGACACCGACATCGCCGTTGCCCGACTTCGCCGGGGCGCTTCCTCTTTCGACTCTCCAATGCGAATCACGCCAAACCCTTCCAACCAGCGGCAAAGCGATCTCAAAGTGGACGTGCGGGGAATACTGCATCTCGTCTGGGTGGATGAACGAAACGGTCGCGATGAAATCTTCCACGGCGTTTTTGATCCCGACGCTCGAGTGTTGGTTTCCGAAACCAAGGTCAGCGATGGAGAGGCAGACGCCTCTCGGCCTTCTATCGCCCTGGATCCATGCGGCCAACCTTTCATCGCCTGGATGGATTATCGGAATGGCCAAAGTTCGATCCGTTTTCGCACCGCCGCGCAGCCGACAACGGCGAGATCGTCCTGGAATCTCTACCGGTGATGGTTCTTGACGGTTCCACCCGGAAGACCCAAGATGCCGCTCGCATCAGGTGCTTGGCCGTCCATACGGGCAAGATGCGTGTGCCACATTTCGTCAGGATGACTGAAGATGTTCGACCCCGCGTTGAATGCAACGCTGCAACGAATGCAGTGGGTGGGATTCGATTGGTTTTTTCTGGCCGCGACCGCATTGGCTTATGCACCCGTACTGATCGGGCTGCTCAGCATTTTATACTGGAGCTGGAACAAGGACAAAGCGTTTGGACTGATTCAACTGTGCGTTTACAGCAACCTGATCGAACACCTGCTCAAGGAGACTTTTCAGAGCCTGCGTCCGTTCCAGGTTGATCCCCAGCACGTTCAAGTGCTCGATTGCTTCATGCGCCGCCAGCTCGATCTTGCCGGTTCGCGCTGGTTAGCGCCGGATGGAGTGTCCTACAGCTTTCCATCGGGCCATGCCCAGGTGGCGATTTGCCTTTACGGCGCGCTGGCTTTTCATTTGCGGCGGCGCGCCGTCACAATTGGGGCCGTGATTCTCATCGCATTGATTGCCTTCTCGCGTCTTTATCTCGGCGTTCATTTCCTCGGCGACGTTCTTGGGGGAGTGGTGATCGGGAGTATGCTCCTGGCAGTCTATCTGGTGATCGTTCGGCAAAAAGAGAGACGGGTTGCCAACCTATCCTACTCGTGCCCCGAAAGACGAACGCGCATTTTCACCGGCGAACATTTCATGGTGTTTCTGCTCTTTGCAGCACCGATTGTTCTGTTTCTCCCCCGGGCGGACATGCTATCCGCACGACGGGTGGCTTTTCTGTTGGGTTTTATGGCGGGCTATTTTGCCGAACGAGGGTGGCTCCGGTTCTCGACCAGCGGTCCAACAAAGCAACAGACGCAGCGTGTCGCTCTGGGTCTGATAACCCTGGGGGGCGCGTATCTCATCTCCAACCGCTTGTTGAGCTCTGCGGCAAAACCGGGTCTTTCCTGGGCAATTTTTCTTAACGCCGTTTGTTATAGTGCCATTGGCCTGATGGTCTCGTTGGGAATTCCTTGGCTATTCACTGCGACCGCACTTGCCAATCGCAGAGAGAAAGAGAAACCACAGTAGCGTGTGCTCGCCACCGGCGTTCTGCAATCCGCACTTGGTATGATTGATTTCCAGCCAGAAGCGCTCAGTGCTTTCTCAGACGTGGCGCCTTGGACTGCAATGGGTTGGAAGGAGCATGGCCGACAGAAGAGCATGTTCCACACAAGGATCTGGGCAGCCCGGCTTCAGCGGGCTCTTCGCTTAGTGCGGCAATTCATAAATACGGCGACATGAATCATGGTCGAAAGGAGACTTTTGATAGGATAACAGGACGGACGGGATCGAGTGTACAACAAGATGGGTTTCGGTTTCCTGGAATCGGTCTATGAAAAATGTTTGCTGATCGAACTGCGCAAAGCAGGGCTTCGCGCGGAATCTCAGAAACCCATCATTGTGCATTACGAGGGAGAGATCGTCGGTAAGAGTTTGTCGCCGACCTCGTGATTGAGGACACCATCATACTGGAACTGATCAAAAACAATACGTCACCGAACTTATGAATCAGAGGACTTAGGAACAGGCTTTCGAACTCCATTCGCTTCCAAGGCCGTTGCCACTTGACGTGCGCAGAGAGGAATGACAGGTATCCGTCGGATTGGTCGCGGGAACAGGGCGCGGTTTTGAGAAACGGGTGAACGAAAAGATGTCGGGAGAAAAGGCGACATTGTTACTGGAGGACGGGACGGCCTTCGTTGGCCGGTCGTTTGGACGGCCCGGCGAGGTTTGCGCCGAGGTCGTGTTCAACACCGCGATGACCGGCTACCAGGAGATCGCCACCGACCCGTCGTACGCCGGCCAGATGGTCACGATGACCTATCCGCTGATCGGCAACTATGGCGTCAATCGCCGCGACACCGAGTCGGACCGCATCTACGTCAGCGCCATGATCGCCCGCGAGATCGCCGGTTTGTCCAGCAACTGGCGAGGGGAACAGTCTATTCAGAACTATTTCATGAGTCATGGCGTCCTGGGACTCGAGGGAATTGATACGCGCCAATTGGTGCGCCATCTGCGCTATCGCGGCGTGATGCGCGGCATTCTTTCGACCGAAGATCGCGACGTTGAATCGCTTCGGCGCAAGGTTCTCGAATCGCCCGAGATGGCAGGACGCGATCTGGTGCTCGAGGTGACGACGCGCGAGCGCTATGAGTTTCCGCGCCCAACGACCGTCGAGCCGCCCGACATGCGTGATGCCGAGTTTCGCGTCGTCGCGTTCGATTTCGGCATCAAGGAGAACATTCTGCGCCAGTTGGCCGGCATTCGCGCGCGCCCGATCGTTGTTCCCGCGACAACCAAGGCCGATGAAATCGCCGCGCTCCAACCCGACGGCGTTTTTCTGTCAAACGGCCCGGGCGACCCGGCGGCGCTTGGCTATATCATCGAAGAGGTCAAGAAGATCATTCGCCGCCACCCGACGTTCGGCATCTGCCTGGGGCATCAGTTACTCGGCTGGGCGTTCGGCGGGACGACCTACAAGCTCAAGTTCGGCCATCGCGGCGCGAACCATCCCGTCAAGGACATGACGACGACGCGCGTCGAGATCACATCGCAAAATCATGGATTCGCCGTTCGGCCCGAATCGCTGCCCGGCGACGTCGAGATCACCCATTGGAACCTGAACGATCAGACGGTCGAGGGGATGGCCCACAAGTCGTTGCCGTGTTTCTGCGTCCAGTATCATCCCGAAGCTTCGCCCGGCCCCCATGATTCTCACTATCTATTCCAGCGCTTTCGCGAGCTCATGCTGGCGGCGAAACAAGGTTGATGAATCTCAGAGAGGGCAATCGTGCCGTGGAATTCGATGCTCGCAAACTGAAGCGAATCTGCAAAAAACACGGGATAGACTTGGTTGTGCTGTTTGGCTCGCGGGCGCAGGAAAGGGCGCGACCCACGAGCGATCTCGACATTGCCGTTCATCTCCGTCGGCGCAAGGCGCGATGCAACAAATTGGCCTTAATCGCTGATCTCGACTACCTTTTCAAGCGGACGATAGATTTGGTTGTTTTGAATACGGTTTCATCCGACACGCTGCGCCATGAGATTTTTAAGCACGGCAAGCCGCTACATGACGCGACGGGGGAACTGTTCGTTGACCTCAAAGTGGACGCCTTCCTGCGGTATGGGGATTCAGAGTATCTGCGGCGAGTGCAAACGCGCGCATTGAAGAAATACTCGGAGAACCTTTATGTCTCCTCAGGTCACAAGACGTAAGATGGCCTATATGGCCGGATATCTTGCGGAGCTGGAGAAGTATCACAGCATTCCGTTCCGGGACTATATCGCCGAACGCCGGGCGGTGGAACGATTGCTAATACTGCTCATTCAATCGGCAATAGACATCGTGTCCCATCTACTGGCCGACCGAGGACCGCTGCGCCCCGACACCTACCGAGAGCTATTTGTCGCCGCGGCAGACGCAGGGCTTCTGAACAAATCACTGGCGCGGTCGTTCGAACAGGCCGCCGGTTTGAGGAACATCCTGATACATGAATACGAGAAAATTGACGACCGGCTGGTTTGGAAATCTCTTCCGAGAGCAGTCAAAGACTCTAAGGCGTTTCTGGCGGCCATGGAGAAAATCCTCGAGAAATAGAGGCAGACCATCAGACTTCACCCAACGGCCTTTGATGAAAAACACAGCGAGTTGGCTGATCCTATCCGTCCTGGTTTTCTCGCTGGTCGGCAGCGGGTTTGCCGCACCGCCGTTGCGACCTTTTCCTCAGCATCTCACCTATACCGCGGGAACGATTCGTCCCAACCACCGGACGCAAGCCCAACAGGACGACGACGTCCGAGCTTTCTACGATCGCTGGAAGTCGAGATACCTGGCCCAAGCCGGAACAGAGGCGGATGGCCATCCGCGTTACCGCGTGAAATTCAGCCGCGACAGTAACGCCAAAACGGTTTCCGAGGGACAAGGCTACGGAATGATCATCGTCGCCTTGATGGCCGGATACGATGCCAATGCCCAGACGATTTTCGACGGTCTGTGGGAGTATGCAAAGGATCACCGAAGCGCAATAGATCCCCGGCTCATGGACTGGAGCGTTCCGGCCAGCGAGATGCCCGACCCCACGGGCGACGGTGATGGCAGTGCCTTTGACGGCGACTGCGACATCGCTTTCGCATTGCTGCTGGCCGAAAAACAGTGGGGCAATGTCGGGCGTTTCAACTATCATACGGAAGCCGCCGAAGTCATGGCGGGGATTCTGGAATCCACCATCGGGCCGGAGAGCCACCTCCCGATGCTCGGCGACTGGGTCACTTCGCAAGGCGTCCAATACAATCAATATACGCCCCGGCCCTCGGATTTCATGCCCGATCATTTTCGGTCTTTCGGCCAGGCGACGGGCCTGTCGGTTTGGTTTCAGGTGGTGGATACAATCCAGGCGGTCGCCACATCAGTGCAAGCCAACTACAGCCCGGCCACGGGCCTTCTGCCCGACTTCCTCGAGCCGATCTCGGCGTCGAACCACGCGCTTCGCCCGGCCTCGCCCAGTTTTCTCGAAGGGCCGAATGATGGATTCTACTACTACAACGCCGTGCGCGTTCCCTGGCGGTTGGGAACCGACGCGCTCCTGAGCGACGATCCCGTCTCGCGCCGGCAAACCCAGAAGATTGCCCGCTGGGCGCGTTCGGCCGCCGACGACAATCCCGCCAGCCTGCGCGCCGGCTATCGCCTCGACGGGGCCGTCTTGCCGGAAGCGAACTACTTCTCGACGCTTTATGCCGCCACATTCGCCGTCGCCGCCATGACCGAACCCACGCAGCAGCCATGGCTCAACGCTCTCTACGATGCCGTTCGCTTGAGTGACGAAAACTATTATGAAGATACGGTCACGCTGCTTTGCCTGCTGGCGATGACCGGCAATTCCTGGACACCCAGCGAACTTCGAACGTCGGCCCGAAACAGTTGGATCTATTATTGAGAGTGTTGATTGCCGGCCTTCTGCG
>Ga0315277_10005218_pt1 | contig 17174 bp, 10 predicted proteins | sample YL17G05_15_MG_FD_203695 | JGI IMG/M metagenome (GOLD analysis project Ga0315277, IMG submission 203695) | Sediment microbial communities from Yellowstone Lake, YNP, Wyoming, USA - YL17G05_15 | ecosystem: Environmental > Aquatic > Freshwater > Lake > Sediment | place: USA: Wyoming | collected... | reverse complement strand
CCGCTGCCGAAATAAATCTGGTTGAAATAGCGCTCCAGGATCTCATCCTTGGTGTAAGTGCGCTCGATTTCCCAGGATAGTATAGCCTCACGGATTTTGCGGATGTAAGTTTTTTCCCGGGTCAGGAAGAGCTCGCGGGCCAGTTGCTGGGTGATCGTGGATCCGCCCTGGACAATCTTGCCTGAGACCTGGTTGATATACAAAGCCCGGATAATACCCCAGAGGTCCAGGCCCCAGTGAGTATAGAACTTTCGGTCTTCCACCGAAAGAAGAGCCATCTTGAGGTTGGCGGGAATCTGGTTGAGAGGCACCGGGACCCGGCGCTCGGTATAGAGTTCGGCCAGGAGCACGCTGTCTGAGGAAAAAACCCGGGTCACCAGGTTTGGCGGATCGAGTTCCATCTTGGCGATAGATGGAAGTTCGGATTTAAAGTACTTAAAAAGCTCGTAACCCATGCCGAGGAAGAAAAATATCGTGCTTATGACGACAAGCATGACTATTTTAAGCAGGGATCTGAATCTCAGACTGCTTTCAGTTCCAGGACTGGTTTTATCTTTTCCTCTGGCCATGGATAATCTCCATACTGATCTAAAATAATTAAAATAAATGCTAATTCCTTTTCTGGCAAGCCAGGATAAAAAAATTTAAATAAATGGCTTGATTTTTAGAGGATTATTTGTTATTGAAATTAGCTCGTTTAATCGCATCTTGGGTTTACGCGGTGAATAATAAAGAGAAAAACAAAGATATAAGGAAGACGGGTCATGGATTTTCCGCAGCTTAACGAGCAGATGGATACAATCCGCCGGGGAACGGTGGAGATTATTTCTGAGAATGAACTGGAGCATAAAATTGTCCGGTCGATCAAGACCGGCAAGCCGCTGACAATCAAGCAGGGGTTCGATCCAACAGCGCCGGATATTCATCTGGGGCACACAGTGTCGCTGCAGAAACTGCGCGACTTCCAGATACTGGGACACCGGGTGGTTTTTTTGATCGGGGATTTCACCGGGATGATCGGGGATCCCAGCGGGAGAACCGAAACCAGAAAGCGGCTAACCAGGGAAGATGTGCTCCGGAATGCCGAGAGTTACAAGGAACAGGTATTCGTGATTCTTGACCGTGAATCTACGGTGGTGGATTTCAATAGTCGCTGGCTGGGTGAACTGGGAGTGGAAGGGGTCCTCCACCTTTGTGCCCTCCATACCGTGGCGCGAATGCTCGAGCGTGACGATTTTGCCAAGAGGTACGCCGAGGGCAAGCCCATTTCCATCCTCGAGTTCCTCTATCCCCTTTTCCAGGGTTACGATTCGGTGGCCTTGAGGGCGGACGCGGAGCTGGGAGGGACCGATCAGAAATTCAACCTCCTGGTCGGCCGGGAACTCCAGCGCTGCTGGAAACAGGAGCCGCAGGTGGTGGTGACCATGCCCCTCCTCGTTGGCATGGATGGTGTGAATAAAATGTCTAAAAGTGTGGGCAACTATATCGGCATAACGGATCAGCCCCAGGAGATGTACGGCAAGCTCATGTCGATCCCGGATGAGCTGATTTATACCTATTTCGAGCTTGTTTCCGCAGTTCCCCTTGCCCGTCTCAAGGAAATCAAGTCCAGACTCGAATCGGGGTCCGCCAATCCGCGGGATATAAAGCACGAGCTGGCCTTGACAATTACCGCCCTTTATCATGGGGAAGAGGAGGCAGTGCGGGCAAGGGATCATTTTGAACGGGTGTTCGTGCGCAAGGACCGGCCGGAAGAGGCCCCGGAATTCCATTTCCAGGCCGGCGGCGAACCGGTATGGCTTCCCGGGCTCCTGCGGGAGCTGAAAATGGTGAAAAGCTCGAGCGAAGCGACCCGGCTCATCCAGCAGGGAGCGGTGTTTATCAACGACAGGAAGGTCGTGGATACTGATTTCAAGATAGATCCCCGCGGGGAGGCTTTCCTGCGCGTGGGCAAAAGACGTTTTGCCAGAGTCATTTTCAAATAATGGTAAAAATGAAGGAAAGACCTCTTCAGACAGATATAATTTACGGTCCGGTCAACTCGCGCCGCCTGGGTCGATCTCTGGGAGTCAATATCCTGCCCACCTCGCGCAAAGCCTGCACTTTCAACTGCCTTTACTGCCAGTACGGGTGGACATATTTCCAGTACGACCGCAGCCAGGCCGGGGATATCGAATTGCCGACTCCGGCCGCGGTGGCTGCCGCCCTGGAAAAGACGCTCCCCGAAGTATCGCGCCTGGATGCCATTACCCTGGCCGGCAATGGAGAACCCACGCTTCATCCGGCATTCGAGAGGATCGCTCATGACACCGCCAGGCTCAGGGACTCCTACCAGTCCGGTGTCCCGGTATGCATTCTTTCCAATTCCTCCACTGTGGATGATCCAGCGGTACGGGCAGGACTCGAGGCTGTGGACAGGAAGATCATGAAGCTCGATGCCGGGATAGAGGAAACTTTTCAGCTGGTCAACAGGCCCCGGACCGGGATTACCCTGGACAAAATTGTCGAGGGCTTAGTGCTGATAAGACCGTTGGAGATCCAGGCGCTGTTTTTCGATGGGCCGGTGAGCAATGCCGGAAACGGAGAAGTAGCCGCCTGGATCGAACTTCTCTTGAAAATAGATCCTGTGGCCGTGCAGATTTACACCCTGGACCGGGTACCCGCAGAGGCGAAACTAAGCGCTTTAAGCAGGGAAAGGCTCGAAGAGATCGCCGGAGAGGTCAGGCTGCGTCTGCCCGGCAGGCGGGTCGAGGTGTATTGATAATGCGGAATAAAGGGGAAGTTTATCAAGTCAATGGAGGTCAAAAATGGCCAAGCTGGCCTTGAAAGGCGGCAGCCCGGTACGGACCAAGCCTTTTCCTGTCTGGCCTTACTGGGACAGCAAGGAGTTGGAGGCTGTGCGCAGGGTGATCGAGAGCGGCAAGTGGGGCATGGCCCAGGGGGACAGGGTGAAAGAGTTGGAAAAGAAGTTTGCCGCATATCAGGATGCGGCGTACGGGGTGGCCTCATCAAGCGGGACCACAGCCCTGAAAGTCGCTCTTATCGCCGCAGGTCTCAATTCCGGGGACGAGGTTATCGTGCCGGCATACACCTTTGTGGCCTCAGCCACTGCAGTACTGGAGATGAACGCCGTGCCCGTGTTCGCGGATATAGACCCGAAGACTTACAATATCGATCCCGAGTCCGTGGGCTGGGTTATCACGGAAAAGACCCGGGCGATCATGCCCGTACATCTTGCCGGTCTGCCGGCAGACATGGATCGCCTGAAAGCCTTGGCCGAAAAGCACAGCCTGGCGGTGATCGAGGATGCCTGCCAGGCCTGGGGCAGCGAGTACAGAGGGAAAAAGGTTGGCGCTCTGGGAACTGCAGGGGCTTTTAGTTTTCAGAGCTCGAAGCACATTACCGCTGGCGAGGGGGGGATGGTGGCAACGAACGACCCCGGCTTCGGGGAGATCGCCCGTTCGGTTGTCAATTGCGGCAGAAGCGCACAAGGAGCCTGGCACTCGCATGTTCGTCTCGGCGGGAACTATCGTCTGAGCGAACTTCAGGCTGCGGTGATCCTGGTCCAGCTCGAGCGTTATCCCCAAATGCTGGCCCGCCGCCAGGAGGCTGCCAGTTTTCTGAGGGAGCGGCTGTCCCATATCGAGGGGATAAAGCCCCTCGATATGCCGGAGTATGTGACAGCGACAAGCTGCCACTTGTTTATCTTGCGTTATGAGAGCGAATCTTTCGGCGGGCTCTCCAAAGCCGATTTTGTCAAAGCTCTCAATGCCGAGGGCTTAGGTTCAGTCCATACCGGTTACGGTCTCCCCATATACAATCAGCCCCTGCTCCTGGAGAAGAATGTCGGCTCGTTTGATATAATCAAGCACCATACTTTCCGGGGACAGATTATCGACTACTCCCGTTTCCACTGCCCGGTCGCCGAGAGGGCCGCATCATCAGAGGCAGTATGGCTGTTGCAGAACCTTTTGCTCTCCGATCATGAGGGTCTTGAGGATATAGTCCGCGCGTTCGAAAAAGTGCGGGAAAATTACCAGGAATTAAGGGAATAATTTCAAGACATGAGCCGCCTGACTTATGAGCAAGCGGTGCAGACACTTTACGGTCTGCAGCGTTTCGGAATGAAGCTGGGGCTGGAGAAGATACGCGCTCTCCTTGGCCGCCTCGGCAATCCCCAGGGAAAATTTCTTTCCTGCCACATAGCCGGAACCAACGGCAAAGGAACCTGCGCCGCGGTGCTGGATGCCGTTTTGAGAGCACACGACGTGCCAGGCGGCCTTTACACCAGTCCCCACCTGATCTCCATCGAAGAGCGAATCAGGAGCGGCGGGCAGTTTTTGCCTGGAGAGTATATTTCTTCCTGGGTCAACGAGCATATTGGTTATATTAACAGGTACAGCCCGACTTTCTTTGAAGCAGTCACCGCCATGGCTTTTGATTATTTCCGCGATAGCCGTATCCGCGCCGCTGCGGTGGAAGCAGGCATGGGCGGCAGGTTCGATGCCACCAATGTAATCGAGCCGGGGCTTTGTGTCATTACCTCGATCGGCCTCGAGCACACGCAGTATCTGGGCCGGAGTCTGTCCCAGATCGCCGGGGAGAAGGCAGGAATCGCCAAGCCGAAAGTTCCGCTTCTTTGCGGTGAAAGGCGGGCGAGTGTTATCGAGGTAATACAGTCTGTGGCCGGAGAAGTCGGAACCTCAGTCAGAATGCTTGATACCGAGATTTCTTTTAAGCGGGCCGGTGGAAAAGACAGGGAACTGATTTTCAACTATCGCGGCCCCGGTCTGAAAATGGAGGGAGCAAAAGTTGCGCTTTATGGCAGCCACCAGTTGAGAAATGTGGCCCTGGGCATATGGGCCGCCGAGCTCATGCTTGACGAACTGAACTGTAAAGCCAGGGAGGAAGTGGTGCGAAATGCCTTAGAGAACCTTTACTGGCCGGGCCGTTTTCAACTCTTGAGGCAGGAGAGCGGTACGGAGCTTGTGCTTGATGTGGCTCATAACCCGCCGTCGGCGGAAAAGCTGGCTCAGGTGTTTCAGAGCGTTTATGGCCAGACAAAGGCGGTCGGGCTGGTTGCCATGGCTCAAGATAAGGATTTAAGAAAAATTCTCCGCCACCTGTTGAAGATTATCGACATTTTTATCTTCCCGCAAATCGATTTTGGCCGCATGGACAGGCAGGCAGGGAGTGCCAGCCCCGGGAAACTGGGGGAGATTATAAAAGAAGAATCTCCGGAAAAAGAAGTCGTGATTACGTCCGGAATGAAGGAAGCCCTGGAACTTGCGCTCAAGATTTCCGAGAGGCGGCCGCTCCTGGTAACCGGGTCGTTCCATACCGTAGGCGAGGCCATGATAATTTTGGGAATCAAAGTTCTCTAAAGCTGCAATCGCCCCATTGTCGCCTGATCAATAAAATTAGCCGGTCGACCTTCCGATGCTACCCTGAACTCTGGCCGGAAGGTTATTTTTATCCAATTTTTTCAGCCCGCCTTTTCGGTCCCAGGGAATGCCTGGTTTAAGCCTCTATTGCTCACCAGCGGGTTGTACCCCCGGTTGTATACGGGAGAAATTAATTGCGCTCCGGGATTGGAGAACGCCTTTTTATGAATAACCGGTTTAATCGGCTGACAGTAAAAATTTAACGGGGATAACTTGACAGGATTAAATATCGAATTTCAGTCGGCCAGGCCATGGTGGCTTTTGCTCTTCACGCTTATCACCCTGACTGTTGTCTGGTGGACATACAGGCGAACCTATCCGCCTGTAGCCGGCTGGTACCGCATTCTCCTTCTCATTTTGCGCACGCTTACTGTTCTGGCGGCCGGCCTTTTGGTTTTTGAGCCCCTGATTACCGTTTCACACAACAGGGTAAGGCAAGAGCGGCTGGCGGTTCTTGTGGACCTGTCAGCCAGCATGCTCCTTCCCTCAGGAGCGCAAGGGGGGGACTCCAGCCTTTCCAGGCTAGACCGCGGGCGGGAGATAGTTGAAGAGGCCGCTGTCAAGGACAGCTTTCCTATTTTCGGTTTCGGTGAAGAGCTTGTGACTTTGGTCGGGCTGGATAGTCTGGCAGATAAAGTTGAGGATCGCACCGATCTTTCGGCGGCCTTAAAAAAACTGAAAGAAAGAGGAGGGGAACCTTGGGACAGGATTTATCTCGTGACTGACGGGGTTATTAATGCCGGGGCCGACCCGCTGCTCGAAGCGGAAGGACTGCCGCCGGTCGAGATGGTAATGGTTGGAGCGCCTCCCCGGACTTTTGATCTGGCTCTTTCGGCCCTGGAACAGATTCATTCCGCTTCGAGCGGGGGCAAGCTCGATCTCGAACTCTCGCTGACTGTTTTTACCGCAGATTCAGCCGGATCATTCAACGGGAATGCGGCAATGTGCGACTTTTTTCTGGAAGGCAAAAAAGCGGGCGAGGAGAGAATCGACCTGGAGGGAGTCCGGGGCCGGAATATTGCCCGCCGGGTAAGCCTGCCAGCGCCCGGCCCGGGAGTCCACTGGCTGCGCGCTGTTCTCCGTCCTCTCCCAGGCGAATGGACGGCGATCAATAACGAGCGGCTGCTCAAAGTCGAGGTGGCGGAATCGAAGCGGAAAATGATGCTGGTCACCAATGCTCCGGACTGGGATTTCACTTTTTTTAAACGCGCTCTTTCACAAGAGGAAGAGTGGGAGGTCAGCTCATTAATTGTCCTGAGGGATGAGTCTGGAAAGGAGATTATCCGCGGCCAGGAAAGTGACGGCCGATTTACTTCCCGGGGTTTCCCGACCGCTAAGGAGCTTGAGGATTTGGACCTTGTTTTGCTGCACGGTGAGCTCGCCGGTTTTGACCGCTCCTTTTTAATCCGGGTAGGCGAAAGAGCATCCGGCGGGGGATTCGCCCTGATCTTCTGGCCGTCCGGAGAGCTCGATACCGGGAAGCTGCCGCGAGCTCTGGACAGTTATCTTCCTTTTCTGGACAGCCCTGTCTCGCTGATCCAGGTAAAGGCCCCTGACTCGCCCTCGTCGATTTTCACCCAGGATCGCTATAATATTTTTAGCGGTCCAGGCTACGGAACAGCGCTGGAGAATCTCCCGCCGGTTGAATGGGTATACCGGAGCCTGCCGCTCAAGGCCCCGGTGGCTGTGCTGGCCCGTACCGGACGAAGAATTCTTTCCGGGGGCAAGACCGCGGAAAAAGGCGAGGCTCTTCTGACCGCCCAGCCGGCAGGTGGCACCAGGGTGGCGGCCGTACTCGGCCAGGGACTGTGGCGCTGGCAGATGCTAAGCCAGGATGCCGCTGAAACGAAAGACAGGCGATATTACAATCTCTGGGAATCACTTGTCGAATGGCTCATGTCCGGGGAGAAAGGTGCGGAGATGGTGTTGAGGCCGCGTCGAGGCGTCTTTCATCGCGGCGAAAAAGTAATTCTTGAAGGAGAAATCAGAACTGATTCTGCGCAAAGTAAAAAAGCTGCTCCGCTCACTTTAATTGTCTGGCGGGAGGAAGAAGGCGGCGCCCGGGATACCGTTGCGCGCAGAGAAGTTGTTTCCGCAAGTCCGGGTGGTCTGCTGAGAATTGAACTCGGCCTTCTCCAGCCCGGAATATATGGTTACCAGGGAACGGTTTCTTCCGGATATCAGAAGCGGAAAAGCTCAGGCTCTTTCGCCGTGGAAAAATTCAGCCCGGAGATGGCGCAAATTCAGCCTGATACCTCTATTCTCGGCTCTCTGGTCCGGGTTACCGGGGGAAAGATATCCCAGGATTACCTGGCAGCAGCCCGGCTGGCCCCAGGGAACAAACAAGAGACCGTGGCTTTATCGAGCCGGCTGGCATACAACAGCAGGATTTATTTCCTGCTCATTTTTCTTCTCGCCGCCGAATGGATTTTACGCAGAAAAAAGGCCTTGCCCTGAAAAGCGATCAAGGCCTGTATAAACCTCTCCGGGAGGAGAATCACGTTCTTAACTGTTGACATTCGCTCAATCTCCAAATATTTTAAAGCTTCCAATCAAGTCGCTTTTGCATTTTCAAACAAGGCCATCTTTAATTTTTCATATTTTGGAATCACCCGGAAGCGGTTATAATGGCTTGCGGAGGCTTGCCGGAAAGGCAGCCGCGATAGTAGAATCTGGTAGAGGGAATGACGGATCCTCTCTCTTTTTTGACTTTTTAGCCGAGGTAAATCGGAAATGAAGGAAAATCGAACTCAGGATATTCAGTTAATCAAACTCGCACTTCAAGTCGAGAAGGATGGACTGCATTTTCTGGAACGTTTCAGCGAGCGGTCTGGAGAAAGTCCCCTGACTCTGTTCTTACAGCAGATTCAGGAGGATACGAAAACCGACCTGGAATCTTTCGAGGCTTTGCTCGGTTCCCTGGAAACAGTACAGAATGCAGAAAACATCGAGGATATTTCACTTGATGACTATGTGAAGGGGCTGCAGAAAACCAGAAGCGAAAAATTTTATCCGACAAGCAAAGTCTCCGAACTGTTCAGCAAGCATTATAATCCGATACGCATCCTGGGTTTTTACGCGGATACCCTGAATGAACTTGCCGATTTCTATTCCTCGAGCGCAGGAGACATATTCTACGAAAACGAGAAGAAATTTTTTCTCAAAATAGCGTCGAAAAAGAAAGACCAGGCCGATGATATAAACAAGAAAAAAAAGGAGATAATCTCCCGTTTCCCTTGAGAATGTCAGCGGAATCTTGAATTTTTAATACACGCCTCCCGGAGCACAGGCCAGGGGGGCGTAGTTTTTTAGGAAAAACCGTGGAGGGAAATGATGCGGATCGAGTTTGTAGAAAAACTGGATTTGAGCTTGCCCGGTGAGCTGTTAGCTATACCTGTCCTCCAGGATCGTGTACTGAACAATCCTTTCGTTGCCGAACTGGACAGGATGTTCGAGGGACTTTTGGGCCGGCTGGCCGAGGAAGAAAAATTCAAGGGCAAGCCCGCCCAAAGCCTCGCTTTCAATACCCTGGGCAAGGCTGGTTTCCGCCGCGTGCTTCTTCTTGGTCTGGGCACGGAAGAGAAAACGAGCGCCGATACTTTCCGACGTGCCGGGGGAAGAGTGACTGACTGGCTCAGGAAATACGGAGTCAGGGAAGCTACTTTGCTCTGCCAGTTGACCGGGAAAGCAGGATTTTCCTGGTGTCAGGCGACCGGCGCACTGATTGAGGGCCTCATTCTGGGCCTTTACCGTTTTGACAAATACAAGAGCAGAGAGAATGGCGAGCCGCCATATAAGGGACCGGAGAGGGTCGGGATTTTCACTGGCGATGCCGGCGGTAAAAGATTGGGGAAGAGGAATGAATTCGAGGAAGAGGCCAGGCATGCTCTTGTGGTCACCGAGGGTGTGACAGCGGCCAGAGAGATGGTCAACGAGATTCCTGAAGTGATGACCCCGGAGAATCTGGCAAAGCGGGCCGTGGAACTTGTCTCGCAGGTCGAGGGAGTAACCTGGCGGGTTCTGGATGAGGCGGCCATGGCGGTGGAGAAGATGGGAGGGGCACTGGCGGTGGGCCGGGGCAGTGAAAACCGGCCGCGATTCATCGAGCTTGTCTACCAGCCGTCCGGGATGCGGAAAAAGGATGACCTCCTGGTCATGGTGGGCAAGGGAGTGACTTTCGACAGCGGCGGGCTGAATATCAAACCCGCCGAGCATATGGCCACGATGAAAATGGACATGTCCGGTGCGGCGGCGGTGATTGCGGCCATTACGGTTATCGCCCGCCTCAGGCTCCCCCTGAAGGTGGCGGCTGTGGTGGCCGCGGTGGAGAATATGCCGAGCGGCCGTGCCTACAGGCCTGATGATGTTGTCCGGGCGATGGATGGGACGACGATAGAGGTGGGGAACACCGATGCCGAGGGCAGGCTTACCCTGGCCGATGCTCTATCCTGGTCTTCGTCAAGGCTCAAAGCGACAAGAATTATTGATCTGGCCACCCTGACCGGCTCCTGTGTGGTGGGTCTCGGGCCATATACGGCAGGAGCTATGGCGAACGATAAAAAATGGCTTTCCTCAGTCCTCTCCGCAGCGGAAGAGACCGGAGAGAAATGCTGTGAGCTGCCGCTTGACCCGGACATGGCCGAGGACATCAAAAGCGAGGTAGCCGATGTGAAAAATACCGGTGCGACCCGTTTTGGAGGGGTGATTATCGGCGCTCTTTTCCTGGAAAAGTTTGTCCAGAAAATTCCCTGGGTGCACCTGGATATAGCCGGGCCCGCCTGGGCCGACAAGAAACGTCATTACCAGCCTGCAGGCGGCACGGGGTTCGGAGTAAGGCTCCTGGTGCGCCTGGCGGAAAAGCTCGCCGCTGGAGGCTGATAAGTGCATTCTGCCTGGCGGCTTAAGTAGTTATTGAGACTGGAGAGATGGGATTTTAAAGAGGCATGCGGATAAAACCGGCATGCCTCTTTTATTTCAGGATCTGAACCGGCGCGCAAACCGTGGGCCGAGCCACAGCATGAGCACAGCAGCTATGCCCCACTGGGCGAGGCAGCTGGCGATACTGAAAGTGGAGAGCGGATTCCACCAGGAATGGGGAGCCCAGGTCACGGAGCGATAGAACCACCAGGAGAGAAGGATCACGAACTGCGCCGGGATAAGCCAGAGAATCAGGAAATCGAAAATTTTGCCCAGGCGGATATCTCCGCTTTCATGACCAGAGACCATTTGTTCGCGGAAGCGCTGGGCACCGTAAAATCTTACCGCCAGGCAGAAAAAGAAGCCGTTGACCAAAAGCCCCAATCCCCAGACCCAGTCCTGGTTATCGAAAAACGAGCTGGAAAGAGCGCTGGGCAGTCCGGCCAGGGCGATAAACGCGGTTACCACGGCCGTGGCGATTTTCCTTTTCCAGCCCAGGTCAATAAGGTTTCTCACCGCCAGCTCGATCATGGAGATGAGGCTGGTGAGAGCAGCCAGAACCAGGGCGAGGAAAAAAAGCACAAGCATGAACTGGCCTTCGGCAGACCCGCCGAGGAGCTTGGGAATCCAGATAAAGGTGAGGCCGGTGCTGTTTTGGCCGGGAGTTGTGGCCACCTGGACCGCCTCCCCAGCTGGCAGCATGGCGAAAACAGTCGGGATCACGGCCAGGCCGGCGAGAAGGCTGGCGGTATTGTCGCCAATCCCCATGAAAAGGGAGTTTTCCACCAGGCGGTCTCTTTCCCTGGCATAGACTGAATAGGTCAGAAGGAGGCCCCAGCCGGCGCCGGTCGACCATGCCGACTGGCTTAAAGCCTCCAGATATACCTGCGGCTTGGTGAAGTCCAGAGGGTCGAAATGGAAAAGGTAATAAATACCTGCCGAGGCTCCGGGCAGTAAGATGGCCCGAATGGCTGAATAGACCAGGATGATTCCCAAAAGAGGGATAAAGATATTGTTTGTTCGTTCGATTCCAGCGCGAACCCCGGCCAGTATTATCACCCCGGCCAGCGCAGCCGCAGCTAAGTGGAAAGCTGCCGCCTCCCAGCTACCGGAAAAAGCGCGCCAGTATTCCGGGCCGGTAGAGACATTCACCGTGCCCAGGGCCGAGGCGGTCAAATATTTGAGGCACCAGCCGGTAACCACGTTATAATAGCACATTATCCCGGTGGTGATCAGGGCGACAAATCCGCCCATCCAGGCGCCGCGCTCGCCTATCATCCGGGTGAAGGCCCCCAGGGTACCGCGGCGGGTTGCCCTGCCGATTGCGCTTTCCGTGGCCAGAAGGGGTATGGACCAGATAAAAAGGAAGACGGTCCAGACCAGGATGAAGACTCCCCCGCCATTAGCTGCAGCTACCCTGGGAAAGCGCCAGATGTTGCCTGTACCGATGGCGATTCCGAGGGAAGTGAGTAATAGCGCCCACCGCGAAGAGAAAATCTCCGGCCTTACTGTTTTCCCATCATGCTCCATCTTTCACTCGCCACAGGTAAAAAACAAATTTATGCAGCTTCTTGCAGCGGCACTCCTGCCGCGGCAGCCCGATATAAAAAAACGGCCCCCGCCTGGTTTTGCGGTGGCCGGCAATGAAAAATATAAATCAAATTAACTTTATATTCCTTTATGCGCAAGGCATTTAACATTCGGCTGCAAAGGAGTCAGGATAAGGTGCACGTTTTCAGAAATCATAGCCGATAGAGAAGAAGTTTCTTCTGCGTCCTTTAATAAGCTCTTCCGATTTATATATCTGGTCGTAATAGTAATAGTTGTTTTCGTAATGATCCAGGGTTTTGGCGAAATCAAAACGAAGGACAACATAACCCAGGTTAAATCGTACCCCCAGGCCATAGGCAGCCTGGGCATTTTTCAGCCTGAATAATTTGGATTGACTGGAAGTGAAGGGCTGGAACGGTTCACTTTCAAACCATGCCCCCGCTGCGTCAAAGAAAAGCACTCCGCCAATATCGCGCAGGTAAACGGGCGCGAATCCAAGAACGAGGTGCTGGATCATGGGGAAGCGAAATTCCAGGTTGGTCAGAAGAAGCCTGGTGCCGAACATATCCCCGTAGTCAGCGCCGCGGAAAGTATACGGCCCGCCGACATAGAAGACCCGTGGATTATTGCCCAGGCGTGCTGCACCGATCCCGCGCACGGCGAAAGTGAAACGGCGGAAAAATAGCCAGTATTTGCGCCAATCAGCGACCAGTTCGCTGTAATTCAGGTTGCCGAAAAACTGCTGGGCGCTGAAACGGTACCGTTCGCCATCCACAGGCCCGGTCATGCCGTAAGCGGAATTATCAAAAACCAGGGCTACCTCCGGTCCGAAGAAATATTCAGTGCCGTATTCCTGCCTGTTATATTCCTTGAGATCGGGATAGTAAAAATAAGGATTAAAGTTGAGCTCGAAGGTTTTGGTGCTGACTGAATAAGCGCTTAAGCCCCATTCGAGCCTGCGGAAACGGTCGAACGGCCGGCTGAATAAAATTCCCGCCCCGCGCCAGATATTGGCCAGGTACTGTCCACTGTAAGCCCGAAGAGAAGACAGGTAATAAATGTCGCGGAACTGGGAGACAAAGAAACCGATATTGGTCCTCCGCCTCAGGTACGTATATTGACACAGAAGGTCCGAATCCTTGATGTTGCCGTAAATGTTCGCCCCGAGCACAAGGTTGCGGTTTCCGAGCTGGTCGCTTAATGAGACCAGCACTCCTCCGGAAATACCTATATTGCCCTGATAACCGCCAAAACTGGTAACATAATCCGTGCTGAACCGGGCTTTGTATTTTCTGAAGGAGAAACTCGAAGTATCGGGCAGAGGAATTTTTTCCTTCGGGACATCGAAATCGAAGTTGAATGACGGCAGAGTGTCCACCGCCAGTTTCTTTAATGTGTCTTGAAGAGCAAGGCTGTCCGCAGGAACGAAAGATTTCTTGTCCGCCAAAACTATTCTTCTCACCGATTTGCCCTCTATGGCTTGAGCCTGAGTTCCCAGAGTATCGACCGGGACCGGCCGGGGCTGAATCTGCGCAATTTCAGGAACAGGAGCAACCGCTGATTTTTCGCCGGCGATTTGTAACGGAATAGTGTCTGCCAGGGTCATTGATTTGAGGTTATTTTGCGGAAACGTTTCTTGCAGTCCAGCCAGCGCAGTGCTCGTTTCCAGCATGGTCTTTCCGGCCCCGGGAACAGTTGCTGTCCCGGCGTTTTGAGGCGCCTGGACGGATACTGAACTGTCTTTACGGGCAGGGGAAAGACGAGCGTAAGTATTTTCCTCCCAGAGGGCGTTCTCTTTCAACTGGTTTTTAAGATGCTTTGCGTAAGCTTTCCTGGCTTTAAGATGCACAGTCTCATACGTGAAATTCTGGGTGGTATCCGGCGCCCAGAGTTTAGCCTGGTGTTCAGGGGAGTTGATGACAAAGATATCCCAGCCGGCGTTAAGAAAGGCGCTGAAAGCAAGACGTCCGCTTGCGGAAGACCAGGAGATGCACGGGCTGGTTTCGGTTATGCCGCTTATCCCGGTCAGGATGTTAGTCACCTGATAATCATTCCCGTCGCTGAAATCGTGGTAATAGATGTTCGGTATGCCGGAGCGATCGGAGACATAAGCTATTTTTTCTCCATCCGGGGACCACTGGGGCGAGAAATTGTCCCCTACGCTGTTGGGGAGGATCGAATATTCGCCGGTATCCAGATCGAAAATGCCGATCCGGTAGTCGGAAAAGATGAGTTTGTTCATTTCCGTACCGGGCCCGTACTCGGTGGTGAAAGCGATCTTTTTACCGTTCGGAGAGAAGACTGGGTCGCGCTGGGTGTAACTGTCATTGGTAAGCTGGGTCAGCTTGCCGGTATCGATATCCACCAGATAGAGGTCTGACTGGCCGCCGTTAATCCCGCTGAAGACGATTTTTTTGCCGTCAGGGGAGAAGTTCGGAGTCAGAACACCATCCAGCCCGAACTTGAATTGGTGAGTAACTTTTTTATTATAGAGGGCGTAAACGTAAACCGCATCTTCCGGCCCGCTTTTAGCCACGAAGGTAAGGTAGCGGTCATCCGGGCTCCAGTCGAGACTGGAGTAAATGAAACGGAAAGATTCAAAATCGGGACTGCGTTCTCCCGGAAGGACTCTCTCGGCATTTCGTCCGTCGATAGCACTAGCCAGCCAGATGTCGGTATACCCGCTCTTTAAGGAGATGTAGGCGATTTTTTCACCTGAGGAGTTGAGAGCTGGGGTGCCATTGAAAAAGCTGCCATCCTTGGTATGGTCGGTGAGACGGCGGGAGAAGTCCTCGGGCTTGTTGAAATTGACTATCCAGGGCAGGTAAGTCTTACGGATATCTTCGTTCCATTGCTGGCTCAATGTTTCCATGTTAGCGCCCACCGAGGATTTAAAGACGCCATTCAGATTACCGAAAATAGGGGTTTTCTGCAGTATCTCCCCTATTTTTTTGTTGCCGTAGCGCTGGGCGATGAAGTACCAGAAGGAGTGTCCGAATTCGTAGGAGCGCCGGTCAGGCATCTGGCTTAATTCTTCCAGGTTCATCAAATACCCGCTTAACGCCGCATCCCGGAGCCACATTTCGGTGAACGGAGATATCCCGTCCAGCGAGAGCTGTTCGACCATGCCCTCGATGAACCAGAGAGGCGGCATGAAAGCAAAAGGATTGGATATTGGAGTTATGTCGCCCCACATTATGTCGATCTGAAAAGCATGAGCCAGCTCATGGGTGAGAACATGCTCGAAATCCTTCCAGGAGCCGGTAAAAGGCAGGATGACGCGTTTTTTGAGAAACTCGTTCACCCCGGCCAGCCCTTCATCGATATCTCCCGGCAGGACATTGGTTTGGGAAAAATCGGCATGGCTGGCGTAAAGGATCAGGGGTATCCGCCGGCGAGGTTTGAAATTGAGCATCTTGCTGTAGCGGGTGTAAGCGCGCTCGGCGATCCTGGCTGCGCTGAGCACCATCGGCCGCTCTTTTTCATAAAAGTAGATATCGAAGTGCTGGCTTTTCAGTACCTGCCAGTGAAAATTTTTATACTGGACTTTGTTTTTGCCGAACTGGGCGGGAAGTGTCCCCGGAAAAAGAACAGAAAGAGTCAATCCTAGTAAAAGGATATAGAGAAAGGCTTTTCCTGCTCCACCTCCGGCTGGACATGCAAAAGGCCTGTTTTCCAATCTCATGCCGGACATTATTTTAATCTCCTTAGGGCGAAGATAATATCTATAGAAGAGAAACAATATTCCCCTTGCGGGGTAAGCCAGGAAGGAAAAGAACATGTTTCTTCCTGCAGTTTGTATCTATTTCGTTGCTGCCCGACCGGTAAAAATATATACCAACGAGTTGTGAAAAAGTTTCCTGATTATAATAAAATATCTACCGTGAATTTCAATCTTCTTGCATCGGAGTCGTTCCACGAATATCTTTAACTTAATTGTATTGCCAAAAGTCAAGCTGGTCAATAAAATGATGATCGGCTGGCGGGATAAGTTGCTCTAATGCAAAGTTTTCTATTTATCGATGACCAACTATTTAGCGGCATACGGCACCATATCCCAGCAGGTTAGCGAGGCCATTGACCAGGTTTCAATGATCAAAGCCAAGGTCAAAGGCAAGTGTTTCGGTCCCAGCCGGGCACTGCAGGATGAGGTGCGAAGGGCTTACTCCCGTGAAGTGGATGAACGCCTGCAGTTAGTCAGCAGGCTGATCATGGAACTGGGAGAATCACGGCCGCAGCGTTTCGCCACAGCCTTGAGCAGGTTAAATCTCAATCTGGGCGATGCCGCTGACCAGATAGTGGAGCTTCTTTACATTCCCGGCTACCGGGACCTGCAGAAGGTTGTGGTGGCAATGCTCGACCATATAAGACGCTCCCTGATCTCTTTCCGGAACACGGTGACCAACAAAGATGAAATTTCCACGGTGAATGTCAACTATCTTCTGAGAGATATCGCCCTCACTGTCTGCCCTTATCGGAGCGGATTCATGCCTTTAGGCGATGAACGGCTCGTGGAGGTTAATATCAGGGAGAAACTCGATGAAGAAGTTCCGCACATGATCGCCGAGGAAAACGCCCTTTATCTTGCTTTTTACCAGATAGCCTCCAATGCGGTAACTGCGGCGGGCGATCATGGTACGGTAAGCATTTATACAAAGTACTATGACCGTTTCAAGCAGATCCAGGTTACCATAGCCGATGACGGGGAGGGATTGGACAGGCTGGAGATTCTCAAAAGCGCTCTGGAGACCGAAACGATAACTCCCAGAAATGCCGACGGGATCCGCAGGGACACTTCGGATCATAACAACAAATTATTCGAGCTGATTTTTAAGCCGCGGGTCAAGGCGTTCAAGAACCCGAAACACAAAGGCATCGGGTTGACCCTGGCCCAGGAAGAAATCTCAAGGCATAAGGGGAAAATTGAGGTGCACAGCAAACCATCAAGAGGAACGACCTTCCAGATATTTCTCGATGTTAAATAACAACCATCAACTCTGTTCATACCGACCTCAAAGTTAGAAAAGGGGTATAAAGTGAAAAAAAATAGCTGTATATATGGACTGACCGCCCTTATTGTCATTGCCACGGCGGCCTGGCTCGTCCTGTTTTCAACAGGTTGCACCATGTTCGGGAAAAAGCTTACCCAACTGGAGAAGAACTCCGGAGTGCAGTATAAGAATGCAGTGGGTTATGCCGGGGAACAGGCCAGCAAGGCTTTTGTCCTTTTAAGCGGTAAGTTTCCGGTATATTCTGAGGGGA